>Ga0299914_10000158_pt1 | contig 39804 bp, 56 predicted proteins | sample RVTome_10_FD_201361 | JGI IMG/M metagenome (GOLD analysis project Ga0299914, IMG submission 201361) | Soil microbial communities from uranium-contaminated site in the Upper Colorado River Basin, Wyoming, United States - RVT153D57 (version 2) ... | reverse complement strand
GGCTTACGGGACCTCACCGCCATCTCGGTCGACACGATCCAGCGCATCGAGAGCGGGCGCAGCGATCCGAAGGTGAGCTCCCTGTGTCGGATCGCCGCGGCGCTCGAGGTGGACGTCGCCGACTTCTTCCGCGACGAGCCGGACGCTGGCGCCGGAGACCGCACCCGCTGAGGCGACCGGGCAGAACCGGGCCAAGGTCGAGCAGGCCGTGAAGGGCTGACAGCAGCGAGCCCGCCGCGGTGCATCACGCCGCGGCGGGCCAGAAGCGATCCTCGACTTGCTCGTAGGGTCGATGCATCCAGTGTCTCAGGCGCCGCTGACAACGGTGGGGGCTCCGCATGACATGCAGTGTGGTCGCCCCGTGTAGCCGGTGACCGTCCCGTCCCCGGCCAGGCAGACCGCCCCGTTCGGTGCGGTGTTGTCGCCGTGCAGCACGAACCACGCCTCGCCGCAGGTGCAGATCATTCCGTCGTAGGCGGGCTGGACCTCGGGCCTACGCTCGTCCATGTCGATGATGTCCATGCATCAAGAGTCGGCTACGGGGAGTGCCGCTCCCAAGGGGAATCCGTGAACGGATTAGACTCGAACATGTGTCCGACCTGCCGCCCGACCTTCCCCGTCTCCGCACCCTGGAGACCTGGCTCCAGCTGCAGCTCGCTCGGGTCCAGCAGGAGATCCGGCACCTCGAGGACCAAGCCCGCATCCACACACCCAGCCCCGACCCGGTGCCACCCGAGTGGCTGGCCGAGTACGACATCGGCGCCCAGCGTCGACTCCTCCAGATCCACACCGGGGACTGCCGCATGACCGGCACCCGGGTCAAGCCCATCGACGAGGCCGCGGCCAGGAGAGGCTGCGTCGAGGCGGGGGCGTGCCAGTTCTGCCGGCCCGACACCGTGCTCGGAGTGCTCGAGTAGGCGGCCGTCAAGAGCATGTGCAGGATGTGCACGCGGGCATGCGCCTGCCCTCCCGTGGGGAGCCGGGAGGGGCGCGGCCTCGCCCGGACGTAGCACCCGCAGGCGAGGTCCGCACAGCATGCACCCGGAGCGGCTGGCTGGGAAGACCCTGGCCGGAACGCACGAACGCCCCGCCTCCGCTGGGGGCAGAGGCGGGGCGTAGGGCTGCGGGCTAGGCCGGCATCCCAGGGACCTGCTCGAAGGTCGCGCACTCCCGGTTGGTGCAGATGACCCTCTCCTGCTCTCCCGGCTCCTCGTACCTGCGCAAGCCCCAGGTGCCGCACGTGGGACAGGCGTGGTCCGGGAACGGCTTGGTGTACTTCTTCATGAACTCAGAGAACGGAGTGCTCATCGCGACATGGTGCACCGTTCGACATCAGTCGCGCTACGGCCGCGCGGAGGTACGCTGACGCGGCGATGCCCCCGCCACTTTCCCTGGCGGGGGCATCGTCCACTCACTTCTCGTCGTCCGCGTGGTGACCTACCCACTCGACGCCGGACACGAGGCCCGCAGCGGATGTGCCAACGAAACTGGGCGCCCATCCGTCAGCGATGAACTTTGCCGCAGTGGCTGGCGGTACCCAGCGGTCCCCCCGAGCTGGGTCGGACATCCAGGCAGCCAGATCGTCAGCCGTGGCGAACACGGGGCTGATCGGGGAGCCTTCGCTGACGGTCTCCCAGAGCTGCCAGCCGTCGCCCTTGGGCGGATCGGTCGGCTCCCATGCCTCCGCCTCGGCGCGCTGGCCTTCGTACTTCTCCAGGCTGGCGTGTCCCTTGCAGGTCGGGCAGGTTTCGTCGACACCCTCACGCTCACACCGGGCCCGAATGACGACGCTCGCATTGATCGAGTCGTGTCCCATGCCGCGCAAGGACCACTCGTTGACTTGTTCGGCGGTGGGCGTCACGGGCGGCTCGATCTTCTGCCAGCCTTCCTCGCGGTTCCAGGTGTGGGTGAAGTCGCGGAGTCGACCGGCTGCGACCAGGGCGTCCACATCGTCTTGGGCGAGGTGGTGAGACCACTGGCCGTTGAACAGGCTGGCCAGCCGCTGCCCCTCGCGAACGAGGGCGGCTTCGCCGGTGCCGTAGTAGTCCGGCGCGTTGGCGAGGTTGCGCTCGGCGAACGCCTGGACGGCGGGGCTATCGTGCCGCCAAGGGGTGGATCCGGTGCTGGCTGGGTCGAACGGGAGGTAGCCGTACCAGAGGTCGTACAGGTTCTGCGCGTGCGGCGAGTAGCCGCTCTTGCAGTCGGGGCAGGGGGTCTCGTCGAACTTGTCGGGGCTGAGGAAGCCCTCCCAGACCTTGCTCTGCGGCCAGTCGAAGTCGAGCGGCACGCGGCGGATCTCTCGACCCATGGTTACTTCACCCTCTCGAGGTAGCGGTAGATGGTGGTGCGAGCGACGCCGAGTTCGTCGGCGATGTCCTGCACGGTGTGCTTGCGTTTGCCGTCTTCGCCCAGCTCGTCGTACATCTTCTGAGCGAGCGCGACCTGTCGGGGCTTGAGGACCGCCTTGCGTCCACCGTTCCTTCCACGGGCCCGAGCCGCCTCGAGTCCTTCCTTGGTCCGCTCGACCATGAGGCTGTGCTCGAACTCGGCGATGGCTCCGAGGATGTGGAAGAACATACGGCCCACGGGTGTCGAGGTGTCGATGCCCTGGTCCAGGACGACGAGCGCGACACCCTGTTTCTGCAGCTTCTCGGACAGCTCGATCAGGTTTTTCAGCGAGCGGCCGAGCCGGTCCAGCTTGGTGATGACGAACTGGTCGCCGTCGCGGGCAGACAGCAGTGCCTTGTCCAGCTCGGGCCGTGATGCAAGCTTGCCGCTGAGCTTGTCGACGAAGATGCGGTCGCAGCCGGCGGCCGTGAGCGCGTCCTCCTGCGCTTCGGGGTTCTGGTCTCGGGTGGAGACCCGCCCGTATCCGATTCTCATGGATTGAGCGTAGCGCAATGGGGGGTTTGCGCGACATAGTTAAGGATATGAGTTCTCGTCATATCTGTGCTGCAGGAACGGAGTAGACGCAGCCGCTGACGACAGACGTTCGTTTGCGGACACAGCAGAACGCCCCCACCGCCGGAGCGGTGGGGGCGTTCAGTTCGTCAGGAAGGATCCTCCGGTCCGGCCGGCTCGCCGGGCGGCGGGAAGGACGGTTCGAGGAACGGCCGGATGGACGGCGTGGGTGGTGTCGGTACGACGCCCATGGCGGCGAGCGTCCCCACATCCGCCGCACTCTCATCCACGCGGCGGGACACCGGCCGCTGCGTCGGCGACTCCAAGTCGGGCATAGCTCTCCTACAGGTAGTGGACGGCGGCCACGTTGATGACGAGGTGAATCGTGTTGTCCGCAATGATCATCAGCCACACGGTCATCCATGGAGGTCGGTCCTTGTGGTAGCCCGTCGCCGAGCACTCGGACCACGGATGCCAGTAGCTGCGCGGGGCCATGAAGTTCTTGACCCAGACGACATGTCTCGCAAGGCGGTAGTGATCGATGATCGCATGCGTGCCAACGATCACCGCCAGCGCGGCCGGTGACTGGGTGACGAACAGGAACGGCAGCCCATACGTGAGGGCGTGAGCCCAGGCGGGCCACCAGCGCTTCGTCTTCTCGTTCGCCATCCAGTCGGACTGCAACAGGTAGTCGCCCGCCAAGTGAGCCAGGAGAACACCAACCATCAGAGCCTCCTGTATGCGGCGGTCGCTGCGAGGGCGCCCAGGCCAAGTAGGCCGGGCTCGCTGGCGGGCGGCTGCTCGCTGGTGGTGCGCCTGCAGACGAGCGCGTCGGGGTCGCCCTTCGCGGGCTGGAGGCTGTAGCCGTCGGGGCAGGTCTGCCCGTTCTGCCCGTCGCGTCCGTCGGCTCCGTCCTTGCCGTCCGCTCCCGGCGGTCCGGCCGGGCCGGCTGGTCCCGCCGGACCGGGTTCGCCCTGGGGTCCTGGCGGGCCTGCATCCCCGGAGTCTCCGGGGGCGCCGTCCTGCCCGGGTGCTCCGCTCTCGCCGACACCATCCGTGCCGGGGCTGCCTGAAGGTCCGGGCCTGCCGCTGGGGCCTGCCGGTCCGGGCGGGCCTGTGGGACCGGATTCGCCCTGCCGGCCGGGTGGCCCTGTCGGGCCGACCGGACCCTCGCGCGGCTCGCCGCGGGATCCGGGCGGTCCGGCGACCGGCTTCTGCCCCAACTGCTCCACCTGGGCGGCCAGAGCATCCCGCGCCTCGTTTGCCGCACGCAGGTCACTGGCCAGGCCCTGCATGGTGATGACGAGGAACGCGAACCCGGCCAGCCCAAGCGCCACCATCACGGCGAACGCCAGGTCGCGGCGTCGGCGGAGCGCGTCCAGGTTCCTGTGTCGTCTCACGCTGCCGCCCCCTGCGTCTGTATGTACACGGTGAGCAGCAGCATGAGTACCGGGGCGATGATCGCGGTGAAGATGAGGCGCCGGTCGTGTGCCCGCCGGTCCGCGAGTCGCTGCTGCTCGTCGCGGAGGTCTTTCGCTTCCTGCTCGCGTGAGTCCTCGATGGACTTGACCCGCTCGACGATGACTCGGAGCGCTTCGTCCCTGGCCAGCTGCTCGATCTGGTAGCGCTCCATGGAGACTTTGCTGTCGAGCCGTGAGCCGAGGTCTCGGAAGTCCTCCTTGAGATCTGTGCGGACGTCCTCGAGGCGGCGCATCACCTCGCCGAGAGTCGGCTCGTTCGGCACGTGCTGGCTCCGATCAGACGCCGGTCGTCGGCTTCGTTACTGCCGCCGGCGTGGGTGACACCTGCCCGCGGGTGGCGAGTCCGAGGACGGCGAGCACGACGGCGTTCAGGGCGCCGACGGTCTCGGGGCTCACGTTGAAACCGTAAGCGCCGAGCAGGGCGACCGCGGCGGCGACCAGGCCGGTGAACGCGGACGGCGCGATGGGCCGGGTGACGGCAGCGGTGGCCGCGGCGAACACGGCGGACACGACGGCGACGATCGCACCCGCCTGCTCGCCCGACAGGCCGAAGTTGAACGAGACGAGCAGGCTCAGGCCCGCTGACACAGCGGCAATGATGAGAGCAGGTTCGCGTCCGAAGATTCTCATGATGGTGGTCCGTTTCTAGGCGCGTTCGGCGAGCCAGCGCCGGACGGTCTGGTTGTGTCTGGCGTCGGCGAGCGCGTTGTGCTCGGCGCCTTCCTGCTTCGGCAAGTCGTCCCACGCGTAGCCGAGGCGGCGGGCTTCCTGCTGAATGTCGTGGGTGAACATGGGGACGCCCTCGGGGAGGTCGATCATCCGACCCCAGAGCTGGGCGAGGCAGACGTGGTCGTAGGCCCCGTAGTTGGCCCACAGCTCGACGTTGGGCCCGGCAGCCTGGATGAAGGCGGCTACCTCGGCGGCGATGGTTGTGCGGGCCTTCACTGTCGGGTCGAAGTAGTCGACCAGCCACCTACGTGGCAGGTGGTTGCGGCGGTCTCCGTGCCCGTGGGGCAGGTGCGGGACGACGTTCTCCATGAGCCAGTCGTGCTTGCGGATGCGCCTTACGGGCATGTCCGAGCTCACGGCGTAGTACTCGCGGCCGTCGTCGCACACCATGCCGATGGAGATCAGCTCGATGGTGCGGCCGTCCTCGAGGAACTCGAGGTCGTAGTCGATGACGGTCACTCGGCGAGCCTCGCTGCGAGCTTGTCGGCGATGGCGGTGGCCAGGGCCGGGTGTTTGGCGACGGCCTCGGCGATAGCGGCGATCTGCGCGTCGGTCACGCCGGTGCGGTCGAGCGCGTCGACAAGCTCGGTGACCTTGGCCAGCGTCTGGCGGCCGGCCTCCACGCCGGTCTGCAGGGCGTACTTCGCCGACCATGTCCGGTTGGTCTCGTAGTCCTCGTTGGCGTGCGGCGGCCGCGCGGCCGGGATGATGTCCCGGTTCCAGATCCGGTCAAGGTCGGAGTTCTCCAGCGTGCCGCCGCCCGCGATGAGCATGTGCACGGTGGCCTTGGCGACGCGCTGCACGTCGGCATCGGTCAGGGGCATGTCGTCCTCCTCGGACGGGCTGGTGGTGGTCGGGGCGCCGCTCAGGCGGGCGGCGATGCGGGCCTGCATGGCGGGCCAGTCGACGCCGCGGGGGTCGACCTTGCCGGGCTGCCAGTCGAGGTGACGGAGCGCGCTGCGCCAGCCCCAGCCGTGCGCCCGGCAGATCGCGGCCAAGGCCTTCTCGATGGCCTCGAGCTGGGCGGCCGGCCACGTGTCGCGACCGTCGCCGAGGTTGATGGCCTCGAAGCCGTAGAAGTGCCGGTTGCCGTCGGTGTTCGCCTCGTTGTCGGGCGGGAGTTCACGCTCGTCGATGACGGCGCGCAGCACGTCGTCGTCCCCGAGACCGGCATGGTTCGCCCGGCCGTTGCCGACCAGGTACACGGTGCCGTCCTTGTCGATGACGCCGTGGCACAGCGGTCCGGGCAGCGTGGAGTGGCCGTTGTAGCAGAGCTCGACGCTGGACATGGTGCCGCTGGTGACGGTGTGGTGGATCATCACCCCGTGCACCGGCCCCCACAGCCCCTTGTGGTTCCGGTTATGCGTCCGCCACGACCGGTGCTCGACAACGCGCAGGCCCTCGTCCCGCAGCGCGCGGAGCAGCCGGTCGGCGGACAGAGGTGTGGCCATCGGATCCTCCTCTCAGGTCAGGTTGTGACCGGGGGCCGTGTGCCCGCCGGTCCAGTCGAGATCGGTCGTCGCCGCCAGGGCGAGCGCGGTCGATGCGCTCCAGCCATTGCTGGTCAGGTCGTTGCCCGCGACCACGCACCCGGTCGCTGACGAGGCCACGCTCACTCCGTTGTCCGTGCCCGTGCCGGCCTTGCGGACTTGGTTACCGGTCACCGTGCACCGCGGCGAAACCAGCCGTACTCCGGCACGGGCCGCGCGGTGGATGAGGTTGCCCTGTACGAGGCTGTCGCCACCGGGGCTGACGTGGGCGCCGACAGCGATGCCGTGGTTCGCGCTGGTGCCGTGGATCGTGTTGCCCGTGACGGAGCAGCCGGAGGAGCCAGCGATGTTGATGCCGTTCGAGCCGGAGTCCCGCACGCTGTTGATGGCGACCTCAGCGCCTGGGGACTCGAGGACGAGGAGCCCGCCGCCCGAGGAGCCGTTGATCCGGTTGCCGGTGACCATCACACCGGGCGCGTGGTCGGCGCGAATGCCGTACCCGCTGGCGTCCGACACCCGGTTGCCTTGGACCTGCGTGTCGGTCCACTGCCCGTCAGGCCGGCCCTCCACGAGGATGCCCGCGCCCGAGCCGCTGTGCCGGATCTGATTGGCCTCGACGGCGAGCCCGGTGCAGGACTGGGCGAGCGTCGTCAATGCATGGACCCCGGGCCCGCCTGTGTTCCGGATCTTGTTGCCGGTGATGGAGGAGTCGCGCCAGTACTGGGCGCGGATCCCTGCCTCGTAGGCGCCGACGATCTCGCAGGACTCCACCGTGATCCGGTCGTACCAGGAGCCGCCGACGATGCTGTGTGAGCCGATCGCGCGGCCCCAGTCGCCGAGCCGTTCGGAGGGGCCGAACCAGCAGCGGGAGATGCTGACGTCTTCGCAGGCGGTGCCGTCGAACTGGCCGATCGCCGACGACCCAGAGCGGGCCACGTCCAGCTCGATCGCTTCGGAGGTGAGACGGTTCTGCTCGGGTGTGTTGTCGGTGAAGCCTTCGAAGCGGCACGTCTCCACGCGCGCACCGGAGACTGCGTTGAGCTCGAGGCCGTGGGCGCCGGAACAGTCGCGGAATGTGGCGTCGCGGACGGTGATGTTGCGGCAGTGGATGAAGCAAGCGATGTTCGTGACCGAGGTGACGAGCCCGCTGCCGTCCGGCGCCTTGGCGTTGCCGTCCCACAGGCCGCCCAGGATCGCGATGTCGGAGTGCCCGTCGTAGCCGGAGAAGGAGCTGTCCGGGAAGAAGTTCCGCAGTACGCCCCGCGCGTGGAAGCCGGCCCGCACGGTCGCCCCGTAGGCGATCACCGTTGTCCGGTCCCGGACCACGATGAAGTCGGTCACCATGTACGTCCGCCCCGGGGGGAAGACGACCACCCCGCCGCCGGCCGCATACGCCGCGTCGAGCGCGGCCTGGATCGCCAGCGTGTCGTCCGTGGCCCCGTCGCCGACCGCCTCGAAGTCCGTGACGGACAGCCAACCGGTGCCCGCCATCAGACGCCCGCCGCAGGCGGCCACGGGTCGCCGGGCTGGCGGCACACGTAGGCGCGGCTCGCGTCGACGCTGGCCTCCGGATGAAGTTCCTGCAGCTTGGCGGCGAATGCCTCCATCGCCGCTGCGGCCGCCTCGTCGACGTCGGTCGGCGGGCTGCTGGTCGTCATGTCGAAGCTGACCTGGATGTACACCTCGCTGGCGTCGGCGTACTGGGTCACGCTGTACAGGACGCTGCGCGCGCCTTCGGGCATGGGCATGAGGCCCCCTTCGAGGGCATGAAAAAAGCCCCTGCCGGGGCGGCGGTCGGGGGCAGATCAGAGGCTGTACATGATTCCGTTGAGGGACACCCACGGAGGCTGGTCGGTCGAGCTGTTGGTGCCGACGACCAGCAGGTGTCCACCGGTCTGAGCGTCGATCTTCAAGGAGACGACGGTCGACGAGACGGCCGAGCAGGCGGCCGCCGTGGTCCGTAGCGTCGACGGCCGGACCGTCGTGGGCAGCGCCGACGAGGTGAACACGCTGCCGTTCGCGATCGATCCGCCCGGGTAGGTGAGGTTCAGGCCGCCGCGCAGCTGCACGGACAGCTCGCCGAAGAAGTTGACCAGCCGGTACTGCGGGGTGCCGTTCGAGTTTCCGTTCCCGGTGTAGCCGGTGGCCAGCGGGATCGTGGACCATGCTGAGGCGCCGGCGGCCATGACGGTCCACTGGGTGCCGTCGTACATGGTCATGAGTTTCTCGGTGTCGAGCCACGCCTGCATGCCCGCCACCGGGGCAGAGTCACCGACGAGGGTCGCGTTGCGAGACGAGGCCGAGGTGAACCGCAGGATCGTGCGGCCGACGATGCTGTTCATGCCGCTGCCGACGGTGCCGGCATTCGGCGAGTCGGTCAGGGCGGGGATCACGATGCTCTGGCCGTAGTCGTCTGTGGCCACGAGGTCCTCCTTGGTGTGAGGCCGTCAGGCCATTCGCTGGAGCTTCATCCACGAGTGCGCGTAGATGGTGGACGCGGTCGCATCCGAACCGTTCTGGCACCAGCGCACAGCGACCGTGCCGCCAGTGCCCCCGGTGACGACCGTGCCGATCGGATGGGCGCTGGAGAAAGTCCCCGACTGGCCACCGAGCGGGATCGTGGTGGTGAAGTCCAGCAGCGACTGGATACGCAGCTGCGACGTGGTGCTGCCCGCGGTGGCAGACAGGTCCGGGCCGCGGGAGGCGTAGGCGCCGACCGACCCGGACGGTGCGGTGAAGCCGATACGGATGTCGCCGGTTGAGGCTGCGATATAGGCGATGAAGCATTCCACCGTGTACACGGCGTTTGGGGCGACAGTGACTGCCAGGTGCGGGTCATCCGTGGGCGTGGTGTTGCTGGCCCGTGAAGTGTCCGACGGTTTTCGTGCGAACAGCCACCCGCCGATGCCGACGTTCGCGCTCGCGGTGCGGCCGACCGCGACCCAGTTTCCGGCCCCCGAGTTGGTGAGGAAGATCTGATCCCCGACCGCGGGAGCCGGATAGCTGTCGAGGCGGCGGGCAACGATGACGCCGACGTTGACGGTCCCGTCGCCGTTGACCGCGGTGACGACCGCTGTCTGCCAGTCCGCGCCGCGCACCTTCGGGTCCGCGGCCCCGGCCTGCACCGTGCGCCGGCGGATTGCGGCCGCCACCTCCTGCGCCGAGGATCCGCTCACGTGCCCTCCTTCGCGGAGATGGTGCGAACGACGAAGTCCCCGTCGACACCGAGCGGCACGGGGAAGCTGTGCGCCTGGTGCAGCTCTCTCGTTCCGTCCGGGTATGCGGCACGGAACACATCCCCCGGGGCGAGCGCCGGGTTGGGCAGTGACGTGATGTCCGCGCTGGCGTTCGGGGCCTTCGCCGCACGGAGCTTGAGCGTGGCTGCCGAGGTGCACTGCCCTGTGGTGATGAGCGTGGCCGAGGAGTAGAAGTCGGGACGGTGCCCGAAGTCCCCATCCCAGTACGTAGGCGATCCGGGGTCGTTGTCGATCACCAACGCGGACACCGGAGCCGTGTCGGTCTCCGTGTTCTCACCGCGGGCATGGATCCCGTTGAACACTCCGTCGGCGGTCATGCCGCGGATTGCACGGATGTAGGCGCCGCCCTCCCCGGCCTTGATGTCCCACACCGGAGTGGCGGTCAGTAGGTCCGGCAGCTCGGCTACTACGAATATTCCGTCCGGGTCGGCATATACCTCGGCCCCGATAGCCGTGCCGAGTTCGACGATGGCAGTCCACGGGTCGGTGTCGACGTCCCATGTGCGGGGTCCGATCGTCGCGTCCACCACGGTGTCCCCGGTGATCACGACGGCGTCGGGGATGCTGCGCTGGATCAGCGCGGTGATCGCTCCGACCGCCAGGCCGCTGGCCCGGTACGGCTCGGTGAACCGATCGTCGGCGACGATGCACTCGAGGCTCTTGCCCTGGATCGTCACCGGCCCTTCGTCCACATCGCCTGAAACCTCGTCGATGCGGAACACCCCGAGGGGGACCAGCTCCCGGGCGCCGCCGCCGTAGTCCACACCACGGCTGATACGCAGCCGCGCTCCGTACACGCTGAGCTTGTCCACGGCGGTGCGCGGGATCAGGGACACGTCGGCGAGGGCGACCGTGCAGGTGCGCCGGCACTGCTGCCCCCGGTCCACGGTCACCACCCCGCCGGTGTGCGGCAGGTGTTCCACTTGGCCGTCGGTGCGGAACAGGGTCACCTCGGTGACCAAGGTGTGACTCTCGACGATGGCTTTCAGGAACCGGGCGGAGACGGGGTACAAGGTCAGCCTCCGATCGGCCGGTTGAGGAGCACGTCCTCCCACGTCTCGTAGGAGTCGAGAACCTCCTGCCACGTGGCATGCTCGGTGAGGATGTCCTGCCAGGTGCGGCCTGCGGATCCGGACACCCCGATGGTCACTGGCATGTCCTGTTCGGTCAGCGGGAGCGACCAGATCCGCGTGGGCTCCTGGCCGTGATTGACGAGCCGCGCCTCGGTGGTCTCGCCGACCGCGTAGTACCGATCTTCCAGCCCGAGCCCCGGGGCGAACTGCACAAGCAGCACGTTGCCCGAGTCGAGAATCCAGTGCAGGGCTAGGCGCTCGTCGTCGCTGCGGGTGCGGACGGCGAGGCTGCCCTGCACCCCGCCACGTACATCTGACAGGATCACCGCGTTGCGGCGCCCCCGGACCCGGTGCGCGGTCTGAGTGATGGGCCGCTGCCAGTCCGGCGCCGTTGATGCGGCGATGCGCAGGTTTCTCTGCGGGTAGCCAGGGTCCTTGACCCACACCTCGGTCGGGTCGGCGTGCATCAGGGTCACCGGACCGGCGGCACGGGTTTGTGTGAGGTCCGTCCCGTCTCGCACCTCCGCATACCAGCGGACCGCGACACCCAGCGGCGCCTCGTAGTCCTCGATGACCAGTGTCTCCGAGGTGACGGTGACCGCGTCGAGGAGCCCGTCCGGGCCGCGCACAAGCTGGCGCCCCCCGTCGGGCAGCACCCGCCAAACGGTCAGGGTCTGCCCCAGGTTGAGCTCCCGCAGGGTGACGGTCACGCTGGCCGTCTCCTGGTCGGCGACAGCCTCCGCCAGGGGCATCGACTCCCACAGCCCCACCCGGTCCATGTAGAGTTCGGCCGACACGGCGCCAGCGGTGAGCGTGTACTCAGCCTCCGCCTGAGTTGCACCGGCCGGGGCGACTGCCTGCGAGGACAAGTTCCACCAGCCGGGCGTGGGCACCGCATTCGGCGTGCCGGCCGTGGCCCCCAGATCGGTGTCTGCGTCGTCGTACCAGCGGATGGCGCGCGTCAGGGTCCACGAGCCCGAGATGACTTTCATGGATGCGGCCACGGTCCACGAGAGGCCTGCGGCAGCCCCCACTTGCATCCGGCCCGAGCGGATCACCGATGTGGTGGCAGTCGCCGAGGTGACCTTCATCGAGTAGGCGCCGGTGAGCGCGTCCGTGCCCCACGGCTCCAGCCGCGCCAGTGCCGCCACCCCTGATACGGCCGTCCACGAACCGATGCCCTGCTCGAAGGAGGCGTCCTCGTAGGGCATCACCGTGCCCTCGTAGACGGCCGGCGCGACCGATATGACGGTGGCGTCGGTGCGCAGCACCTGGCCGGCCGTCGCGCCCACCAGACCGAACGCGACCGTGGCGTAGGCCGCGTTCGCGGGTGCCGTATCGGATACCCGCTGCCGGTACCAGTTCGTGCCGGGCTCGGCGAGCACCGAGCGGGTTGCCTGGATCTGCGCAAGACTCGAGTCGTAGAACCGCAGCTCGATCCAGGCCGTCGACCCCACGCTGGGCGGGTTCAGGTAGGTGTACGCCAGGTACTCCTGGCCGGGTGTGACCGTAGGCAGATCGATGCTGCGGAATTCCGCATCGCCGTTCGCGGTCACCGTCATTGTGGCGACGTGGCCGCCGGCGATGTAGTTGGTCGCCGACCACCCGACTGGCGGCACCGTGCGGGACAGCGTGCAGTTGACGAGTGCTTCGTACTCCCAGCCTGCTGCCCGTTCGCTGGTCTCGGCGTTCGCCGACAGGAGGTTGCCCGTGGTGCGCTGCGGCAGCCCCAAATAGATGTTGTCGAAGTACGAGATGACACCAGCGCCGGCCGGGGTGGACGAGAAGATGACCTGCGCGAACTCGGCCCCATTCGGCGCCCAGTCAGCCACTGCGATCCGATGCCACGACGCCGCCGCCGAAGCCGTAGTCAGCGACCACGAGATGCTGAGCTCCGCCGAGGACGAGTCGAGCCACCTGATGCCGACACGCTCCGGCACCGTGCCGCTTGAAGCATCAGAGAAGACCGCGTACTCGACACCCGGGGTCACCGGGTACGAGGCGACCGTGCGGGCCTGCATCTCCCCGGCCGCGAGGCTGTTCATCGCAAGGCAGCCATCCGTCACCGTGCCACCAGCGCCATGGCCGATCGCACAGTTCAGGTGCGCCACCCATCCCGAGGTGTTCGGGTCGACCGTCGACGTCGTCTCGCTGAGGAAGTTCCCCGGAATCGCCACGTCACATCCCCCCGCCCGCGTTCAGGACCTGCACCAGTTCGCCGTTCGCCTTGCGCACCTCGGCACGGGCGATCCCCCGGACCGGCTCCCCGTCGAGGAACACGTGCACCTCAAGCGGCCCGAGCGTCGGCACCTCTCGTGGCTGCGCGGCCACGAGCCTTGTGACGGCAGTCTCGACCATGTCGATCATTGACGGGCCCGGAGAAGCGGTCCGGGCCGGCCGCGGCGCAGGTGCACTCTTCATGGCAGCAAGCCCTGCCGCACGGCCCTCGTTGATCGCGTTGAGCTGGGCAAGGCCGATCTTGCGAACGGCCGCTGCCCGGATTACGAACTCGCCATTCGACGCCCACAGCGGGACGCTGTCCGACGTGCCGGTGCCGGGCCCGCGGATGAGTCCGCCCTTGGCCTTCAGCTGAGCCCCATGCGCGCCGCTGACGCGCGCCGTGTTACCGGTGACGTAGTGATGAGTCCGGACAAAGGTGGTTGCGGTACGGCCGTCGACATCCGCAAGGCCGCGGCGGGCCCTGTCGAGAGCCTTCTCGAGCTCCCTGATGTTCGCCCGCACCGCGGCCTTGCGGGAGTCGGGGACAGACCTCAGTTCCGCCTTGGCGTCCTTGAGCTTCCGGTCCAGGTCCCGCTTGTCGGCCCGCAGCTTGGCCGTCTTGTCGGGGGTGGCAAGGATCTGGTCGGCGAGTTTGCGGGCCTCGTCCGTGTCGAGGCCCATCTGCCGGGCCAACTGCTCGAGCTTGGCGCGGCCCCGCTCGTAGACCTTGTTGGCCGCGGTCCAGGAGCCGGTCTCCTCGTACTTCGCTTCCACCGCCTTCTGGGTGGCGTTGGCCAGATCATCGAGTGCCTGGTTGTTCGCGCGGCCCTTGGCGGTGTTCTCGTTGAGGGTCCTGCCGTTGTCCTTGAGCGCCTGGGTGGCCGCGTCGATCGCGGCCTCCATGCCGCGCACACCGCCCCGGGCCATGAGGTGCGCCTGGTCCAGCGCATGAATGGACTGGCGCAGCCCATCGGCCGCGGCCTTCTGCGCGTTGAGCTTGCCCTGCACCTCCTGCGCCTGGGCGCCGAAGATACCCATCGACTGGGCCGCCAGGTCCTGCTCGAACTTCAGATTCGCCAGGGCGGTGTCGTACTCGTCCAGGCCGTCCTTGAGCTTGGCAACCTGCTCCGGGTTCATGCTGGCGAGCATGTTCTCGAGCGACGCCTTGGCCAGGTCGGCCTTGCCTCCGGCGACTAGGGCGGCGAGTCCCTTGTCGATCGAGTCGACAGCAGCGTTGAACTCCTCAGTTGCGGCCCCGGCGTCGAGAAGTCCACCTGTGACGCTGGCCCCCCAGTTGTTGATGCTCTCCGCGACGCTGGGGTTGATGACCGCATTGAGTTGATCCCGCAGCTTTGCGAAGTCTTGGCCGAACTCGGCGAGCGCGACGCCGGTGAGCTTGCCGGTTCGGCCGAGTTCACCAAGCGAGGTCGTCAGCCTGTCAACGTCAGGCGGGGTCTCCTTGCCTGCCTGCGACAGCTCACTCAGGGCGATGAGCAGCAGCCCGATTCCGGTGCCCGCGATGGCAATCTTCGCGGTGCGGGACAGCGCGGTGATTGCGGCTCCGGTTGCTGCGAGCGGCCCGGGTGCTGCCGCGGCCGCGACACGCATGGCGACCAGCTGGGCGCCGAACGCGGCCACGAGGCCGCGTGCCGCGGCGAAGCCCGCGGTCGCCAGAGTGAGCGCCTTCACGGCGATGGCCAGCTGCAGGAACGCGGCGATCGCGCCCGGCGGAACGGCGGCGATGAGCTGGGCCAGAACCTTGACGACCTGAAGGAGCCCCACCCCGACTTCGGATCCGGCGCGCAGCAGGTTCATCAGCGCCTGGCCGATGCTGCGCATCGTCTCCCGCACCGTCGGTCCCTGGGCTCGGGCGTAGTCCATGAAGTCGCGCAGCCCGCCGCCAACCTCACCAGTGTCGAGGCGGCGCAGGAAGTCGACGATCGCCTCGTTGGCGCCCCGGATGGTACCGGTCGAGAAGTCGGTGAACTTGTCCACCAGGCGGTCGAACCCTGGCGACGCCATGCCCCCACCCACCAGGGTGATCATGCGGTCCAGTTCGGACGATGTCCCCTTCACCAGAGGAGTCAGCTTCGGCAGCAGGGCAGACGTGAGCGCCAGGCCCTTCGTGAAAGGGCCCAGCGTGTCCTTGGCCAGATCGTCGGACCACTCGCGATAGGTGTCCTTAAGGACGGACATCTGCGCTGCGGCCTTGCGCGCCTCAGGCGGCATCTTCGCCAGCTGCCGCGCGTAGTCAGCCTGGGCTTTGGCTGCTTCCTTCGAGTTGGCCCCGGACTCCTCGACGGCCTGCTGGTACTTCTCCTCAGCCTCGACCGCGTCGTTGACAGCGGAAATCTGCGGGCCGAGCGCGGCGGTGTACGCGGCCACCGCGACGCCGGCCGCCGCAGTGGACGCCACCAAGGGAGCCATGGCGGCAGCAACCGGGATGATGGCGGGCGCAAGGCTCAGGACCGACTTCTTGAGCGCCTCGGTCGCCTTCCCTGCGGCGTCCTCCGATGTCGACAGTGCGGCCATCCGGTCGGTGGTCGTGCGCGCAAACCGGTTGATGGCACCCGAGCTGTTCGTCGTCGCGGCGCTGATGCGGCGGTGTAGCCGGTTCGCTGAGTCGCCCGCCTGGTTCAGAACCCGGGACAACTGATCGCGGCCCTGCAAGATGAAGTTCATGCGACGGTCGGCCACTACTCGCCTCCCGCCTGCTGCTCTGCGATGTCACGATCTAGCCAGCGGACCAACTGCTCGAAGTCCTCGACCTTCTGCCGGTCGACGACGTCGGGCGGCATGCTCAGCCGGCAGGCGAAGAGTCCGAGGTACTCGACTCGCTGCTCGTCGATTCCGGGTTGGTCTTCGACTGGGATGACAGGCTGGCCTCCTCGAGGGCCGGCTTCTCCCCGCTGCCTTTTGGGCTGTCGACCATTTCCTTGATCATGGCCTCGGCGTGGTCCGGGTCGAATGCGATGCCCGACAGGCCGCGCAGCGCCTCAGCCAGTTCGTCACCCGTCACCTCGGTATCGCTCGAAGCGATCGCAAGAGCTTCGGTGATCCAGGTGACGACCTCCGTCTTGTCGAGCTTCGTGGTCAGTTCCTCGATCCCGGGGTCGAAAGCGTCGAAGGGCAGGCTGGGATGGCCGCGCTTCTTGATGACCCAGGCGATACCGCGCATCGCGTCCAGATCATCGTCCGCCAGCCCCTGCTTGATGAGCGGCCACTTCTGGTTGATCGTCCTCGAGACGATGGACACCTCGGAGACCCGCAGGGAGCGCGCGTCGAAGTGCTCCGGCTCACCCTCGGCAGGTGTGTAGACGATGATCAAAGGGAGCTCCTAGAGCTGGTTGCGGACGTCGTCGAGAATCCGTGCAACCTCCGCCTGCATACGCGACGTATGCTTCTGCACGGTCTTGTCCCACCACAGCGGTGTGGTCCACTGGTTCACCCAGCGCTTCTTGTTGCCGAACACCGGATGCCGGATTCTGCCGGTCGCCGAGTTCATGACCCACGGCATGTTCTTGATGTCGGTAGGCAGCGAGGACCGATCAATCCACACCCGAGCACCCGGGCTGCCACCGGTCCGGACGGAGATTCGCACCGCCCCGGCGATCTGAGCGCGCAGCGGTCGACGCGACGGCGAGGGGCCGCCACGCGACCCGGGCTTCCGAGGCTCAGCCCGGATCGGCAGCGACCGGATCGTTGCCTGCATGTCCGTCTTCAACGGCTCACCGGCCCGGCGGATCCTGCGAGCGAAGTTGGCCTTCAGCCGGGACCCGCCAGCCGCCTTCAGACGGCGGGACATCTGGATCAGCTGCCCCGTGCCGGTGATCTGGACGCTGCCTGCCATCAGGCCGGGATCGTGACGTTCTCGGCGGGTTCCGAGGTGACCGCGAACTGAACCTGCACCTGCGCGGCCTCTTCCATCCCCCGGAGCTTGCCCTGCGCCAAGACGCGCACCGGGAAGACATCCATCTTCCGGTCCTCAGTGTCGCCCTCGTCCATCCACACCACGTACCCGTTGGTGCCGCGGATGAGGAGGTCACGGACGTCGGTCCCGGTCTGCGACGCGTACAGCGTCAGCGACGAGTCGTCCGCGCTGATCGCCCCGTCGATCTTCGAGTTGAACTTGGAGCCCAGCGCCGGGGTCTCGACGACGGCGGACACGATCTGCCAGCCCTCAACGGCACCCACCTCCACGCTGAGCTCGGTCCCGGCATCCAGCTCGGCCCGCGTCGGAGACGTCTTGTCGACGACCGTCGGAACCCAGGACACCTTGGTCAGGCCGCGGCGGTAGTAGCGCACCGACGAGGCGATAGGGGTTGCTGCCATCAGACGTTCTCCTCGTCAGAGACGGCCCGCCGACGCTTACCGGCCGAGGGCTTGGAAATGGGAACAGGGGCAGGCTTGGGCTCGACGACGACCCAGCCCGCGGCCCGGTGTACCGGAACGGCGGACTCGCCGACCTCGATCTGCTGCTCCTCCGGCAGATCGGGGTGCCGCATGTGCACGGTCATGACGTAGCCACCCGGATGACGCCGACCGTCACCGAGGTGACCGCGTCGTAGGTGATGGCGCACCGCCCGGTGGAGGAGTCGCGGTACCGGTCAGTGACCGGGATGACGGCCTCGGTACCAGCCGCCACTTCGACGGCCCGGTCCGCGACGGCCAGGCCGTCGACCGTGCCCGGCGTCGCGAGCGTCACCGTGTGCGCGCTGGCGTCAGCATTGTTGACGACCAGCAGCACACCGGCCCCGGTCGCGCAGTCGTCGCCCGCCAGCGTGGCGGCGACGAGCAAGTTGTCGATGCGCAGCCCCGTCAGCGGGACCACGTTGGTTGTGAGCGCGGCCATGTCTCTCCTCAGATGGTCCGGCAGACGAGGGTCAGCACCAGACGGGCTTGCATGCCCACATCGGTCTGCTCCTGATACAAGGCAGTGCCGCCAATGGAGCACTGAAGTCCGGGCAAGCCGGCCGTCGGATCGGCGTGCAGCACGCCGCCAACCGCGACCAGCAGTTCGTAGACGCGAGCCCTGGCCGCCTTCACATCCGTGTCGCCACGGCGGGCCAGCAAGGTGACCGGAAGGCGAATGTCTTCCTCACGGGATACTCCGAGCCCCGCCCAGTCCTCCTCGGTGACCGCGGCCTGGCCGTCACCGTTCGGATCCCCGTCGAACCCAACCAGAATCCAGTCGTCTCGATCGGCCTCGGTCAGCTCGGGGCCGTCGGCGACCCCCGCCTCAGTGAGAGCCGGGTCGGTGCCGAACCGGCTCACCAGCGCATCGATCAGCTCAGGCACGCGGGACACTAGGCCACCCCCGGGGGAAGTCGGTCCGGATCCAGCAGCTGCAAGGCGCGGTTCGGGATGGCGAAGCCGAAGCCCGGAATCGGCTCGGTGACCGAGTAGTCCTCCGAACCTGCAATCGCCGGCCCACGGCCACTGCCTCGCTGAGTGCGCCAAAGGTGCTGCAGAATGATCCGGGCCGCATGCGAGAAGTTCGCCTGCACGATCGCGCGACCGGCGACGTAGGTGATCCGCAGCGGACCGCGGAAGCTCCCGCCGTCCTTACGAACGACCAGGCCTGTCTCTGCGTCCAGGTCGAGGTCCGCCGCGTCATAGGTGACGCCGCCGGTGAGCACGGGTTCCACTGACGTGATCGAAAGGGCGGGAGTCCGCCGCAGCGCCAGCGCTGTAGCAGCCTTCTCCCGATGCGTCTCCACAACCGTTCTGCGGATGATCGGACCCACGAAGTGCTCGATGACCCGCGCAGTGGATTCGATCCAGCCCCGCAGCTCGTCGTCATCGCCAGTCGACGAAGCAGAGATGTTCAAGTGCTTCTTCGCGTCCGCCAGCGACAGTAGCGACGGCGGGGCAGCTTCCCGAACGTCGAAGCTGTCCGTGTACGCCCCTGCGTTGATGCCGGTGGCCACCCAGCGGACGACGTGGCGGCCAGCCTGCAGGGTCGGATAGTCGTAGGCGTAGACGCCAGTGGAAACCGGTGCAACCGGGGAGACGGCCGTCGTCGTCCCATCCGGCAGGGTCACCGTCAGCGACATGGCGCCGGCATTGGCCAGATCTCCGGCGGCATCCTTCACCGTCGCACCGAGGGGCACGACCGAGCCGAGGTCGAACGGCATGTCATCCTCCGCTCAGTGTTGAACCTGTCCTGACCAACGGACCCAGGCCAGCCGCTTGTCGGTCCGAAGGCGCCACGAAGCCAGCGCGGGCGATGTTGAAGCTGTCGAACTCGGCGTAGTCGTCGGTACCGTTGTTGCGGTGGCCGGCCATGATGACGCTCAAGTTCGTGTCAGCTACCCACGCTGGCGACTCGCTCGAGCGGCCCACGGTCCATGCCGTGCCGTCCGGTGAGGTTTCCCAGTACAGGACCCCTGCCGCCTCACGCAGCCGAAGCCACGCGTGGTCCGTCGGCGAGTAGGTCAGCACCACGGCCGCGCCATCGAAGTAGCCGGACCGCGACGCCAGCGACAGTTGACCAGTCACGGCGTTCAAGCTGAAGCCGCCATCCGTGCCGCCCGTGCTCGTGATGACCAGCAGTTCGGCGAGGGCTTCCACTGTCGCGCCGCCTGCAGCCGGTGGCACCACCCGGCAAGCCACCTGCGAGTCAGCCAACGTGTACACCGACGCTGACTGGTAGGCAGAGAACGCCGTCGAGCAGGGCACCCGGGCCAGTCCTGCCTCCTCGACGACATCCCCATACGACCCCGACCAGAGGACGACGTCACGACTGGCATCGTCGAAGTCGTCGCGCAGCATGCCGAAGGCGGGCATCAGGCCCTCGTCGGCGGCATCTTCCGGCCGTACCCCAGGAGTACCGTCGCCCCGTACACGCCGCCCGTGGCCGGCGCGCCCGACACCGTCGACACGACGCGGAGATACCTCTGGTGCCCGGTGTAGCCGATCTCGTGGACCCGCTCATCGTTCGCCGACGTGATCGCAGGCTCGGCTCCCTGCAGGAACTCGGCGCCGACCGCAGTCCAGTCCGACCCGTTCGGCGAGTCCTGGACCTCGATCGTGTGCGTGCCGTCCGTGACCGTTCCGACCTGGATGAGGATCATCGCAGACCGGGCAGCGTCGCCGTCGACGAGCCGGTCCACCGACGCTCCCGTGGCGGTCGATGCGACCAGCGCAGGAGCGATGGACGGCTTCGCGACCACCGTGTTGTAGACAGAGCGCCTCACGACGTCCCCTCCTTGCCGATCTCGTTCTTCTCTGCCGTCGGCGGCTTCGCGGCCGTCTTCTTCGCCAGGGGCTTCCGTGCCGGAGGCGCGACGGATCGCTTCTCACCCGGTTCGGCGGTCGCCTGCTCCACCTTCGGAGCCTGACGTGCAGCCTTCTCCGATACGTGCGTCTCGACGTCCTCGAAGAGATGCTCGCGGCCCTTGATGACGGGATCGGAGGCGTCGACGAGCTGCCCGACCGTGACCATGCGCGGCACGCCGCTCACCGACACGGCGAACGCTGCCTTGCATCGCTTGATCGCCATTGCGTTCCTTTCCGCAGCAGGCGGGGCCCGAGAAGGCTCTCGGGCCCCGCTGTGCCGCTACGTGGGATCAGGCAGTCGTCTCAACGTTGAGCAGACGCAGGGCGGCGGCGTTCACGACGTCGGCCCCGACGCGGTAGTACGCGTACCAGCCGCGCGACCCGGACGGGCGGTTGTTGCCCGTCGCGAACAGGTGCGGGATGAACTCGACCGTCATCCCCACCCGGTCGGCGATCACGTAGGACTGCAGATCGCCGTAGGCGAGGACGTAGTTGTCGGCCGTGGCCGTGGCGTCGAACGCGCCGTCCATGTCCTCGGCCTCGAGCGCCGGGCGCCCCAGCAGCATCGGCGGGACATCGGCCGCGAGCCGCTCCCACATCTGCGCGCCGCCGCTGGTGTCGAACTGGCGGACCAGGTTGTAGATCGCCCGGTTCGCCAGCCACGACGCGTTGCCCCGGTAGCGGGCCGGGAGCGCCTGGTCCATCTTGTAGATGTCCGCCGCGGCGAACGTCTCCGCGGTGGTCGGCGCGACCTCGGACGAGGTGCCGGCCAGAGCCGTCACCAGACCGGTCGGCTGCCCGCTCCCGGTGCCCGTGGTGAAGGCGGCGGCCTCGAGAGTGTCCTTGCCGAACGCGAGAAGCCGCGCGACTTCCTGGGTGACGTTGGCCTCGTCCTCCAGTGCCTCGATGGAGATGGGGACGAAGCCCGCCGCCTTGTGCACCGGGACGGTCGGCTGGGCGAAGGTGGTGGAGTCGTCGGAGACCTCGGCGCCCTCCGCGTCCCAGCTCCACGAGACAGCTCCGGAGGAGACGCCGTTCCACACGTCACCGGTCGCGACGACCGTGCGGGCCGCCTCACGGATCTGGTTCCGGGAGCCGTTGGCCGTGATGATGACCGTCGGGTCGAGCTGGAAGGGAACGAGGTAGCCGCCGGCCGAATCGGTCAGCGACATGGCGCGCTCGAGAGCCCGCTGCTCGTCCTGCGACAGCATGTGCCCCTTGCCGCCGGCGCACTTCGACCAGGCGCGCATGTACTCCGGGCTCGAGGTCGCGAGCACCAGCTTGGCGATACGGGAGTCGCCGTCGTCCCACCGCTCGACGATCTGCGTACCGGCCTGCCGGACGAAGTCGTCAGCGCCGGCCATCTTCTCGATGGCGGACAGGGAGCGGGCGCGCAACTCGTGGGCAACCTGCGCCTTCGACTGGCCGAAGGTACGGACCTCACTGAGGTCCCAAGGGTTGCGGAACCGCCTGTCCTCGACCGAGTCGGGGTTCAGGATCGGGTCGACGTCGTAGCCGTCACGCGCGGTGGTCGGCGTGCCGCCCTCGATCTTCACAGCGCTCGGGCGGCGCTCGGTCACCGAGGTCGCCGAACGGACCCGCTCCAGAGCCGACTTCCGTTCCAGCTGCTTCTTGTGGTCGTTGACGTCGGTGAACTCCTGCGTGAGCTCCTCGAAGCTTCGCTCGTCCTCGGACGTCAGGACATCCTTTTCGCCGAGCCGCTCGAGCTCAGCCTGGATGTCGTTGAGGCGGATCACCGCCTGGGAGTGCGAGAGTTCCATCACTGCTTGTCCTCTTCGATGGGCGGCAGCGTGGCCTTCATGTCCTTCGCAATATCGCGGATATAGGACCTGAGGCGTTCCTGCCTGGTGGCTTCCGGTGTGGACGGGTGCCCATCGGAGGGCGGCGCGTCGGTGGTGCTGGGGGCTGGCGGGTGCTCACGCTCAAGCGGCGCGCCATGAGTGGTCTCGGTGACCGGGTGCCCGGTGGGCGGCGCGGTCGATTCCTGAAGGTTGCGGAGCGTGTCGCGGACCTGACGCCCCAGTTCCTCGGGGTCCATGCGGGTGTTGACGTCAATGACGACGTGCTCGCCGCGCGCCATGTCGCCGGGCCGCTGGAACAACAGAGAGACGGCAACCTCCCGGCGCAGGTCTGGATCCTCCGGAACGGCAGGTGCGGAAGTCGCAGCATCCCGGGCCAGGGACTGACGGATCTGCCGAGCCATGTCGTCACTGCGGAACAGGTCGTCCGCCATGCCGCGCGCTCGTACCGACACAGCCGTGCCGGCGTATGCCGGAAAGACGACCGGCCCCAGCTCGCGACACTTCAGCTCGATCAGCTCCCGTCGCAACGGGCCCCGGTCACCCGGCATCCACAGCAGGTCGAGAACCTCCTCAGGCCGGACGAGCTTGCCGTTGACGTCGCGCCACTCCTCACGCACGACCTCGAAGCGGAACGACATTCCGTTGACGGAGCCCTCGGAGATCGCATCCCGGACCGGCTGCATCAGCCAGTTGTCCGTGATCCGCCCCTCCACATAGAGCCCCTGGTCGTCCTCCCGCAGATCCGTGATCGACCCGATCGGCAGCGACCCGATCAGCGGATGCCGACCGTGGTCGAACTGCATCACGGGCGTCGACTCGCGGATCGTCTTACGGAAGGCGCCCTTACGGATCGTCTCCGTGAACCGCCCCTCCCACGAGTCGATCTCGGTGTCCTGGCCGAACACGGCCGCATAGCCGGTGAGGCCACGGCCGTCACCCGGACTGTCGTCGTCGGCTCGCTGAAATGAGAACGGCGCCGACCTTTCCAGGTCGCGCGCCGCAGGATGCAGGGGCATTACGCCTCCTCGTCAGGTGGTATGGGCTCGGTCGGCGGCCCGGTACCGCCTGGCTTCTGGAGCTGAACGGAGAAGAGACCGGTGTGCGTCAGGAGGTCCCAGTCCTCGGACATCACGGCGTGCTTCACGGACTCGGCCTCATAGCCGGCGTCGACGAGTGCCCGGATCGTGCGGGACTGCAACCCCTGGATCTCGGCGGCGTCCTTGCGGTCCTCCCGCAGGAACGGAACATCCCGTGCGTCGTACCAGAGGCGCACGGCCCCGGATCCGCCACCAGGAGGCGCCACAAGGCGCGAGAAGCTGCCTGCCACGTTCTGCCACAGTGGATGAATCGTGCCGTCCGCGAACCGGCGCCTGGCCTGCCCGTAGTTCGAATACGTGGCGGCCTTCAGGCCCTCTGACAGGCCCACAATGATCGGAGGCACGCCGGCCGCCGCGGCAATCCGCGTCTCACCGGCACCCTGCGTGTTGCTGAAGTCCAGCTGCTGGAAGTCCCTGCCCACCACACTGACATCGGCACCGCCGCCCAGGTACATCGTCTTGTAGGCGTTCGACGCCCCCTTGTGGGCGGCATCCGCTTTCGCCCGGAACTTCTCCAGAGCGTCCGGCTGAACCTCACGGGCGAACTTGACCACAAGGTTCGGGGTGGCCGCGTTCTCCATGAAGCTGCGCTTGTGCCGCGACATGAGGTTGTCATTCGCGGTCTCTCGCAGGATCGGCGTCAGCCACGACATGCCCCTGAAGCTGGCCATGGGGTCTGGCTTCGGAGCGAAGTGCACCACCTCGTCCACGAGCAGCGGCACCGGATCTCCGTCCGGCTCCGAGTACAGGTAGCCGAGACGCTTGTAGCCCATGTGGCCGCCGCGGAACTCCCGGCGCTCCAACACGATCTGCACCCAGTCCGGCCGCAGCCGCACCAGATCGCCATCCTCCGACCGGGCCCAGTAGGAGTTGCCCGCAAGGTCCGCGTCCTGAATGACCCGCGCCAGCAGATCCTGAGTCGTCCCGCCCACCCACGGCTCCTCCAGCAGCCGCAGGTCCGACGAGCCGAACATCTCGCTGGGGCGGCCCTTGTTCAGCCGCTGCCACAGGAACCGCGTCGCCGAGAACACGTCCTGCCTGGCAGACATGCACGCCCAGATCACCGGGTTCGTCGCGAACAGCGTCGCGTACCCGGGGAAGTCCGTCGGCACCCGCTCCGCTGCCTGCCCCGGCTGCGTCTGCGTCATCCCCAGAGACGACCAGCTGCCATAGCCCAACGACTCCTGCAGAGCCTGGGCATAGTCGTCGAGCGTCGCGATCGCACGCTCCTCCTCGGGGGGACGCCCGCGGATTGCCCGCCACAGACTCGTCACGGGCGTCCCACCTTCCCGCCGCCCTCAGCAGGGCCCACATCGGCCAGGAACAGGCACCAGGCCGCGAACACGACGCCGGCCGCCACCAGTCCCACAGCCAAACCCACAGCCATCGCCACGCCGACAGAAGCGGTCGCGCCTCCAGCCAGAACTCCCAGACGAGAAGCCGCCACCCTGCTCACCCGAACGCGACCCACGGCTCGACCTCCTCCTCCGGCTCCTCAACTTCAGCCGACAAGCCCCACCGGGCGAGCGTCACACCCACCAGCGGGCTGATGTCCACGCCCACGCCCCGGCGGGCCCACGCCCACGCCTCACCCAGATCACGCTTCCTTGCCCCCGCCAGAGCCGTCGCTAGAGGTGCCTGATCCAGATGCACGATGTCGCCCGAGGCGACCGCGTCGTAGAAGGAGCCGCACGCCTGCGCGATCTGCCGCACCTTCGGCTTCACCACCTCGACCTCCAGGGCGCGCTCCAGGTCGGCAATCAGCGATCCGGCCGGGCCGCCGGCATCCACCACCCAGCAGCGCGGAGACCAGCGTTCATGCAGGTCACGGGCCCGCTCCACCACCCAGTCCATGCCGGGCCGGTTCTCCACCACCTCGACATGAACCGCTTCGCCACTCCGGCCGGCCACGCAGATCGACGTGTGCGACCGCTCAGGCGTCATGTCGATGGCGAACGCCACCGGATCCGACGCCCCGCTGTCGCCGTCGGCGAGCGCCCGCCACGCGTCCTCGCCGATGACGGACCAGGTGTCTGCGTAGTCGGACGGGTACTCGCCCACGCCCAGCCGCTCACGATTGAAGATGGCTTCCCCCATGGACAGGCGCTCCCGCTCCGTGTGAGCCAGCGACAAGCGATATCCGAGCGCCGGATTCGCCCGGGCCACAGACAGCGGCGACCGCGGGTCATCGTGCTCACTGCAGCCCTGACTGCACTCCGTGACGTGCGGGGCAATCGACCACTCCATATACGCCAGCGAAGGATCCGACTCGCCCGACTCCATGGCGTCCAATGCCCGCTGCCGCAGCCTGCCTAGCTGCATCGACGGAGCGCCGATGCCGGCGCTGCCCAGGTACCAGATCTGCGGATTCTTCACCGCGGCCATCGTCGGCATGAGAGCGCCCATGGCATCGTCGCCGAGGATCATCGCCTCGTCGAGGATGTTCAGATTGCCGGTGAAGCCCCGGCCGGAGCCGCCCGAACGGGCCAGGAACCGCAGCCTGGCTCCGTTCACCATCTCGATGGCTTCCTCGCCCGTCGTGCGGCGCACGTTGCGTACACGCTTCCGCAGCGAGTCCGTGTTCATGATCAGGCGCTCGATACGGAGGAAAGCCTCCTTTGCCGTCTTGAACTCGTGGGCGCTGTGCAGGATCAACTGCTCGCCAAGCAGGAAGAGCCCGGCCAGCTCGCGCGCCTCGATCACGCCGCCTTTGCCGTTCTGACGTGGCACGTTGACGCACGTCTCGAACGCCGACCATGAGCCGTCGTCGCGCTCACCCAGGCCCACGTGCAGGACGAACTTCTGCCAGTCGTCCAGGATGAGCCCCGCGGCCGCAGCAAGCTCCACCGCCTCCTGGCCCGACGACGAGGTGAAGGCGGGGAAGGTCACGATGCGGGGCCGCTGGTGCCCGCGGGCGTCAGGGACGCGGTCAAGCGCCGCGGCGCTTCGCTCGACGATCTGCGAGGTCATCGACTGCGTCCCCCTCCTCACCCACGGGCGCGAGCGCGCGCACCGTCTTCATCAGAGCGTTCAGCTCTCGGGCGACGACGGCACGTGAGGTCGGGGCGTCCGTACCGTCGAACGCCTTGGCCAGTTCGATCGCCAGCTCGGCGAGGCCGGGCGTCGTCGAGTGGGCGTTGAGATCGTTGAGTTCGGCCTCGATCTGGTCGGCGACCATGACGATCACCCCCGCTCGAATGGCTCATCGAGTCGCCACTAAAACGTGATCTTGCGCGCTTCCGTTTTAGTGGGGAGTTACACAACGTTACATCACAGAGAGTGACGGCCCACTAAAACAGGAATTCAAGATCGTTTGTTTTTGATCTTTCAAATCGGTCACGCAAAAATTTGGGCGAGAAGGGCTTTTGGGTCGCCCGGTCCTCCGAATCCCACGATGGTCCGAGGCCCCCCTCCCTGGGCGGCCAGCCGCACGATCAAACCTGTTCAGCTCCTCATTGCGTGATCGAATCGCTGATTGTGACCGCATGTTCGCGGGGCTCGTAGCGCTGCTGTCCGAGGGAGTCGCCGACGCTAGGCGTCGGCGCTCGCCTGTCACCCATGCGGGGGTGGCGCCCGTGCCCACCCTGCCGGTCACCGGCAGGCAGTCACCAGGGGTGACATGACTCATGGTCACCACGACCGTGACGTCTGGCGCGTGACGCTCTGTGCGCCACGCTTGGCGTGCTGGTTGTACCAGCGGGTGGCCACTGCCTGCATGCCGTCGTGCCGCATGTCTCTCACGCGCTGCATGACGATGTCGCGTCCGGGGTCGACGGTGACGACCTTGGCATCCAGCCTGCGGTACCGGGCCAGCGCCTTGGGGCTGGGCATGGTGTGGATCAGGTAGACGTCCACCTTGTCGCGATGCTTGACCGCCTCGTCGACTGCTGCGAATCGTGCACGGTGCGCAATCTTGAGGAGTGTCTCGTCGTGCTGCCATTGTGGGGCGCCAGGGCCAGCGAGTGCGAGGGCGATGCGGTCGAGGTCGATGACGACGTCGGTCGGCTTGGCCCGGGCGTGGATCCACGAGCTCTTGCCCGCGGCTGGCGGGCCCGTGATGACGTACAGCACAGCCTCACCACCTGCGTGACGTGCCAGCTGCCTTGACGGTCATGCGGTTGCCTCGCGCGCTGTTGCAGCGCCTGTGAGCGCTGCGGGCGTTGGCTGGGTCGTGCAAGTCGCCGCCCTTGGAGAGTGGGACGAGGTGGTCGAGGGTGAACGCCCACGGTGACCGCTGCCCGTCCTGGCCGACGAGCTGGTAGTCGATGGCCCAGCCGCACACCCAGCACGGCAGGCCGAGCGCCCGCTGCTGCTCGCAGAGTCGGCGGTAGCGGCGCCCGTTGCGCGGGTTGCCGGCCACGGGCGCTCACCTGCCTTCAGGTCATCCGCGGTAGTTGCTGGTGTAGCGGGGGTGGTCGCCGTACCCGTCTTCGCAGCCTTCGTGTTCGTCGGGCCAGCCGCCGTGGCTGAGGACGAACCCGTATCCCTGGGTCTTGGTGCAGCCCTTGTCTTCCCAGTCGCCGGCCGCGAAGGTCCAGATCATCAGGATGATGAGGGCGATGCCGATCTTGGTGGTTGTGGCGATGCGCTGCTTGGGCGCCATATCTGACATGCGCGCGATTGTGGCCGCATGACGGGCCTGCCGTGAAGCGGAATAGGCGTTCCGTGACAGAAGGGAGTCCCGCCGCCGTGACGGGGGGTTGGCATGGCGGCGGGACGATCAGGCGGCGCGGGCTGCCCAGGCGGCTTCGCGCTCGGCTGCGGCAATGGCGAGCTGGTGCTTTACGTCGTCAAGGTCCGGGCGGTTGTAGAGGGTGGGGGCTCCCTTGCCTTCGCCCTCAAGGGCCGGCTGCAGGAGGCCGCGCCTCTTCCATTGCCTGATGGTCGATTCGGCAACGCCTGCGTACTCTGCGGCCTGCTTGTTGTCGAGGAGGTCGCGAGGGTAGAGCTCGTGAATGCGCGCCATGAGACCCCCCTGACATGCAGAAACCCCCGCCGGATGAGCGGGGGTTCGCGAGGTTGTTGAGGCATAAAGCTATCGCCAGCTCTTAGTGTTACAGCAGGTCACAGGGTTTTGCAAGTAGATCCCTAATCGGTGATCTGCGGCAGCCCTTCCGAGGCTCGTATCTCATTCACCAGCGCCAGCAGTTCGGGCGCCGACAGCACTGTTGCCCTGCGCGGGGCTTGGATGCTCCGTCAGACTGCTTTCATGCCTACGGTGTTCAGCGTTCAGGCCGCCTCGCGGTCGGAGTGTGAGCGGCAGCTTGGGTTGCTGTGTGCGCGGTTGGGGTTGCGGCCGTCGCTTCCGCCGACGAGGTCGCCGGGTACGGACCGGTGGCTGGCACGGGCTGCGGCCCCGGCCGGTGAAGGCCAGGGCCGCGGGTAGAGTCGCGCTCGGGGTGCTATAGGGCGGGCTGGCCGCTGCCGGGGCATGTTTCGGTGCCGGTGCCGTTCCGCTGGTGCATTGCGGTGGGCTGGCCTTTCGGGGCGCCGACGCCGGCTCCGCAGACGGGGCAGTTCCCGGCGATTCTGCCGGGGTCGAAGCGGTTGCACATATCAGTTCCTCCTGGTCGGGGTGGTGCCTGATAGAGGTGGTGCGGGCCGCCCCGCGTCGGGGCGGGGAATCAGAAGGTGGTCTGCAGTTCCCGGCCGCCGATGCTCTGCCCGGCTCGGGCTGTGTGGTGGAAGAGGCAGAAGGCCCTGGCGCCGTCGTGGAAGGTGGCCCCGAATCCGGGGTGTTTTGCCTCGCTGCTGTAGCCGTAGGCCTTCTCGATTCGTTTGTCGCCGCTGTTGGCGAGGGCGGCGGCGAGGTATTCCTGTGCCCGCGCCGGGGTGATCTGTCCGTTGTCGAACAGTTGCGGGTATGCGACTTCGGCGGGCGGCTCTCCTTCCACGGGGACCTCGGGCCCTTCCCACTTGTCGCCAGGCGCGGCTGCTGCGGTGATGCCGAGCCACACCTGTGCGCCGGTGCTGAACGTGATGTGCAGGCCGCGGAGGTGTTCGGCGCCGCGGTCCCATGGCTCGACGGATTGGACGTCGGGGGCTTGGGCGAGTGCGGACAGGGCGAAGGTGTGGAATGTGTCGAGGCGCATGTCTGGTGGGTTCCTTCCGTGGCAGCGGCCGGGACAGTCTAGGCGGGGGGCTGGGCGCGGCCCGGGCGGGCTTCGGGCCAGTGCGTCGGCAGGGGCGGTCACAGTCTGTTGCTGGTCTTGCCGAGCCACCGGTTCTGGTTGGTCACGGTCTGGTGGGTCTGGGTGACGGGCCCGTTGTAGTGGTGGTGATGCTCGGCGGGCAGGGCGTTCTTCGCCCGGCCGAGGAGGCGACTGAGCGCGAGGACGAGGACGGCGGGGGCGCCGAAGACGATGGCGCAGACGACGGGGTCGGCGTACCCGGAGGCGTACATGACGAGCGAGCTGGTGCCGCCGACGGCGACGGTGAGGACGCTCCCGGACAGCATGAGGACGCTGGCGTCGGTCGCACCCTGGCTCATTGGGGGCCGGCCGGGCTGCGCCACGGGCGGGGTGGTGCCGACGGCGGGGACGGGGGTCGGGTCGCGGAACGCGGTGGTGATGATGCGCTCGGCCTCGAGGGCGGCGGCTTCGTCGGTCAGGGCGGGGGTGGTGGGGTTGGTCTCGGTGGTCATCGGATTCTCCGGTCGGTAGGGGTGTGCGGGGGCTGTGCGGGGCGGTGAAGTTGCAGGTCGCGGGGTGTGCGACCCCCTGTGCAGCGGGCCGGTACCCCTGTGTGGCGTGCACAGGGTGAAGCGTCGTCCGCACAGGGGTCACACAGGTGCAAACATGGGCATATTCGAACAGACACACAGGAGCAAATAGGATCTATCAGGCGCCCTGGAGGGCTTCCACAGTCCATCCCCAGACGCGCTTGCCTTCGAGCGGGAACTGAACCGCCGGCACCTCGACGTCGAGTCCGGCAAGCCGGTCCTTGAGGGCCGATCCGGCCCGGGACGCGTACCGCAGATCGCTCTCGTCGTCGGCCTGGACGAACTCTTCATCCACCGTGGCGAGGTAGGCGAAAGCCTCCGCCCGAGTCACGTTGCCTCGCCCGGTCGCCGACGCGGCCTTGACCAGATGATCGAGGATCGTCACCTCAGGCACGACCGCGACAGGCAGCGTGCCCGCCCCCTGCCGCAACGCGTAGGCCCGCTCAAGGAGCAGGGCTACCTCGTCATCGTCGTAGTAGTCCGAGCGGGACAGCTCCGGCTCCGCAGCCTCACCGGACATGAAGATCCCCACGCCGCGCTGCGACTTCAGGATGCGCTGCGCGTTGTGGCCGTTCGCCGCGTAGCCCTTGCCGAGGATCGTGTCCGACGCCTCGGGGGTCATGCAGCGCATCGCCCACCGAATCGACAGGATGTCTCGGATCCCGGTCGGCACCGAATCGGAGTCGGGCTTCTGCGTGGCGGCGAGGGTGATGATGCCAAGCGCGCGGCCCTGCTGCACGATCAGCCGCAGCAGGCGTTCCATCTCCTCTCGCGTCTTCCGCTCCGCTGCCGCGCCGTAGGACGACCACTCGTCGACGAGGAGCACGGCCAGGCAGACGCGCGGGTCGACAGCCGCCATGTCCTCCGTGAGCTTGCGGGATCCGTGCTCCTTCGCGAGGGCGCGCCGCTCCGGGATCTCCACGTTCCAAATGTGCTGCAAGATCTCCAGCAGGCGATCGGGGTCTCCGTCGGTGTCGTACATGGCGGCGATCTGCTCGAACGGGGTGATGTCCGCGCCGGCCTTGCCGTCCGCGAGGTACATGCGGACGGCCGGGTCGAGGGCTGCGGCAAGCAGCAGGTCGTTCGCTGCGCCGGACTTGCCGGAGCCTGGTTCGCCGCCGAACAGGCCGGAGCGTTCCACCCACGACACGTCGATTCGCTGCCCGCGCAGGTTGACGCCCATGGGGATCGGCCGCCACAGGTTCACCCGCTCTACGTCGAGAAGCGGGCCACGATCTGGCTTCGACGAGAAGGGGATACGCAGGGACACGCGCAGCTTGATGCGGTCCTCCCGCTCTCCCCTCACCTGGGACATCTGCTGCACGGACACGCCGAATGCGTTCGCGAGGCCGGCTGTCGCGCCGAGCGCCTTCGCTGCGGGAGTGCCGGACGGCAGCTCGAATTCGACCTGCCATGCGGTTCCGTCGGCGGTCAGCGTGCACGGTGTGAGCAGCTTGAGCACGTCGTCGGAGGAGATGACCTTAGCGTCCCGGTAGGCGCGGTTGACCATCTCGTCGGTCATGCGGTCCCCGTCGCCGATCTTGGCGTCATGGTCGGTGTACAGCTCGCCCGCGTCGGTGCGGCGGCCGAGCAGCGCGAAGGCGAGGAGCGCCGAGCCGGTGGCCAGCAGTCCGCCCGTACCGCCGGCCAGGTAGAAGCCGGCTCCCTCAGCGGCGGCGATCGGGGCGAGAGCGGCGCCACCGCGGAGGGCGCGCTTGGCGCGGGCGCCCTTGCGTGCCGCCTTGTACTTGGTCATGGCGGATACCGAGTCGGCGAATGCTCCCTCCATCTCCCGGCGACGCTTGTCCTTCTCCTTGCCGGGGACGAGCCGCTTGTCGTGGGCCCACTTGGCAGTCTTGTAGTCGCGCTGCGCTTGCTGGACTTCGTGGCGGGCGACGGCGACCTGGACGCCTTCGGTGCCTTGCACCCACAGGACGGTGCGGCGCATACCGCGGAAGGTCTGGGCCGTGTGGCCGTGCTCGGTGGTCTGCCGCCGCACCCAGCGGCGGAAGCTGCGGGTGGAGTTGATACGCCCGACGGCGCCACGGGCCTTCCAGCCGTCACCGGTGCGCGTCCACTCGGGGACCAGCGGTCGATCACCCATGGGGTCCGGCGCGGTGGCGACGGTCTGCGGTGCGGGCGCCTTGTTCGGCTCGCCGACGTAGCCGGCGACGAGCCGCTCCCACTCCGGGTCGGGTGTGCTGCTGGGCGTGGTCTCGATGCTCACTTCTGCTCCTCGGAGGCTGTGGCGGCGGCCTGCTCGAGGGCTGCCTGCTTCTTCGCGATGTCGCTGTACGGCTGCGTGTCGCCCTTGGTGCGGCGGGGCGGGGTGCCGCCGTTGAACCGGCGTCCGTCGGGGGCCTCCGGGTCCTTCTTCGGGCGGGGTTCCTTTTGGGAAGTGACCTGCGAAAAGTCGCCGATTATCGGAACGCCGGTGGCGACCTTCATGCGGGCCTGCGCGGCCTTGGAACGGGCTTCGATCTCGGGGGTGATGCCGACAACCTTGGAGCCGGTCTCCCGGTACCAGGCCTCGCCCCAGATCTGCTCGGTGACGTACTGCAGGCCGCGGGCCGCACGCATCGCGTCGGCGGTCTTCCACACGCTCTCGTGGCTGGCGCGCCGGTCCGCGTCCTTCCGCGCCTGCTCCTCTTCGGCCGCCTTCTCGGCAGTCGCCTTCTCGGCAGCCGCCTTGTGCTCGGCGTCCTGCTTTTCGAGGCGGGCCTTCTCCTTCGCCGCCGCCTGCTCGTCGGCGGCACGAGCGGCTGCCCTGCGCTCCCGCCAGGACGGGATGCCGTCGGCCTGCTGCGCCTTTCCGTGCTCGTAGGCCATGAGGACGATCGGGCCACCGAGGGAGGCGATGGCGCCGATGAGGCCGGCATTGAAGCCGATCTCCGGCTTCGTGAGGCCGCCATGCAGGTTGATCGCCGCAGCGATGGCGGCGGAGATCATGATGCCGATGCGGTACGGGGCGACATCCCGACGGTGCGCGACCGCCCACGCGGCGCCGAACGCCAGCACCAGCGCCAGACCCTCAAGCAGGAAGGGGGCTGCCAGGAGGAACTTCCGCGCCGGGTCCCAGAAGTGAAGGAGCTGCACCGGGGCCGCAATCACGAGACCGACGGCGTAGATGCCGCGAGCGCCCCACTTCCACAGCTGCTCGCTGCGCTCCTGCTCGGCGGCGTGCTGCGCCTCCTGGGCGGCCTTCTCTTCGTCTGCCTTCTCGGCCTGATCCTTCTCGGCCGCAGACTTCGCGGCCTCGGCCGCCTTCTTCGCGAGGTAGGCCTTGTGGTCGGCCTGATCCTTCTCCAAGCGAATGCGCTTGCGCTCGTTGGCCAGACGCAGTTCCTCGGCCTGCTCGGCGGCGAGGGCACGGGCAGCGTCGGCCTCACCTTCGGCCTTGATGCGCAGAGCCTTGGCTTCGGCGTCGGCCCGGGTCCGGATGGCTTCCGCCTCGGCGAGCGCGACGGGGTCGAACCGCGGCTCGGCCACGGCGTGACCGTTGACCTTCTCAATGGAGGCGGTGCTCACGGTGATCGGTATCCCTTCTGTGTGCGGTGTGGTTCAGGCGCGCTTGGCGGTGCAGGTGCGCTGGAGGTGGGGCCAGGCGACGGCGCCGAGGCCGAAGCCGAGGAGCACGGGCTGCGAGGCGATCCAGGTGATGACGGGGGTGACGGTCGCGGCGATCGCGCTCCCGAGGCCCGGGAAGAGGAGCAGGAGAGCGACGGCGGCGAGGATCCAGATCAACTGCTTCATGGGTGGTCGGCCCTTCGGGCGGTGGTGGTCGGTGGTCTGCGCCGGTTCTCCACGGCCCCCGTTCGAGACGGGGACCGCGGGCAGCCGGCCAGGCGCTACTGGTCCTGCTGTTCGCGCTTGCGGGCGCCGTCGAGGACTCGCTCGAACTTGCGCTGCAGGTCGCTCTGCTTGACCCGGCCGCCGTACTGCCGGTCATCGGCCAAGCCGCGCTTCGCCATGCGGGCCGTGAGCCACGCGAGCTTGGCCTTCTCGCCGGTGGTGAGCTTCGGGGTGGCCACGGTCACTCCCCGTCCTGGACGGACGCGCCGAGGATGCGCATCGCGGTCTGCTGGCGGTAGTCGCCGGAGTGGAGGGTGAGGTCCCAGGCGGCGTGGTGGCTGCCCTGGTTGAGCTTGTCGGCTGCCTCCTGGATCTCGGTGTTGGTGGGCTGGTAGCCCTTCGGCTCGGTCTTGCGGTTGAACAGGCCCATGGCGGGCTCCTCTCGGATCGGACGGCTGGTCAGCGGTTGCGGCGGGCGTTGGTGATGTCGGTGCGGGTGCACCCGGCACGGAGGGCCTTCTCCGTTGCGTCGGCTGCGGCCTTGGTGGCGCCCCGGGCCTGCCGGCTGGTGAGCCCGAAGTCGTTGATGGCCTGCGCCAGCACGTCTCCGGCGTCGGCTGCGGCACGGGCAGCGGTCTGCTTGTTCATGAGGTTCCTTCCGGGGTCAGGCGGCGAGGTCGGCGGACAGCTGGGTGCCGTGCCGGTGGTCGTGGTCGGCGATGAGCGCCTCGACGCGGCGCAGCTCGAGCTCGTCGCCGTCGCGGAGCGCCCACTCGTAGCGGGCGGTCAGGTCACGGCGGGCCTGCAGTTCGGCCTCGTAGGCGTCGAGGACGGCGGTGGTGATCAGGCGAAGAGACATGGGGGTACTCCTTCGATGGCTTGCGGATGGGTGGGGGCCTCGGCGCGGGGCGGGGGTAGGGTCCGCGCCGAGGCGGTCTGGGGGTTAGCGGCGGTCGGCTCGGGTGACGCCGGCCTTCACCGCGGCGGCGAGGATCCGGTGCGCGTCGCGCAGTTCGGCGGCCGTCATCTCCGGGCCGGTGCCGTTCAGGAAACCGGCGACCTTCGCGTCGGCCGCGGCGAGCGAGGCGGCGAGGGACTTCTTGCTGGGCATGACAGTCCTCCGTGGGTTAGCGGCGGGTGGCTTCGAGGGCCTGCCGACGCCAGGCGGCGTTCTCGGCGGCCTGCTGCGCGGCGCGGGCGGCTTCCTGGGCGCGGCGAGTCTGCTCGGCAAGCAGGGCGTGCGCGGCTGACTTGGCTTCGGCGGCGGTCATCGCTGGCCACCGTCCTTGCGGTCCAGGGCGGCCAGGAGGTCGCGGAGGACGTGCTCGAGGCCGACGGCGGCGCGAATCATCTCGTCCTGGTCGTGGATGTTCGCGGCGGCCTTCTCGTCGAGAACCTCACGAGCCCGCTCGATGGCCTGCTCCAGCGGCGGGACGTAGCTACGCCCCTCCGTCTCCGGGTCGTACAGCGGCGTGTAGGACATGGCCATCACTCGCCGCGGACGCGGCGCAGGGCCTCGTCCATGTCCGGGTCGGAGTCGGTCGCGGCTTGGGCCGTCGCCGCCATGCCGCGGATCTCGGCGGCGAAGCGGACCAGGTCGTCGGCGAACCGGTCGGCCTGGTCGGGGCTCATCTCGTAGCCCTCGCCGCCGTCGTCGACGAACACGAACGCGGACCGCTTGGCCGCGTCGCTGGATCCGGGGTCGATCCCGATCCGGGCGAAGGCGAGGAGCTCACTGTCGCGGCCGATGCGGGGGACGCTCAGGTTCGCGTAGTCGCCGCCGTGCCAGATGTCCTCGATGAAGCCTTCGCCGTTGGCGACATGATCGATCGTGCACCAGTCGAAGCATTCGACGTAGATGCGGGCGCCGGACACGACGGCCGGCACGATGCGGGAGGGGCGGCCGGCGGGGGCGGCCTGTACGGTTGCGCTCATGGTTCGTGCTCCTTGATAGGAAGGCAGTCGGACCAAGGCCCCTTTCGGCGGTACCAGCGCCGGGCGGGGCCTTTCGCTTGCCCAAGTGAAGCACTACAGTAGTGCTACTTGCAAGCCCCACGCCGAACCTCAGAAGAGAGTCGCCGCGCTCGCCCCCGGGAAGCCGCCGCTAGTCTTCGAGGAGGACCCGTGTAGTACTACAGAGGAGGCCCAGACGTGCCCAACGCTGGCAGGAAGACGCCCAGGCGGAAGACGACGCCGGCAGAGATTGCCGCGCACTACCGCAAGCTGATCGAAGACGAGACCCTCCAGCCCGGGGCGGATATGCCGTCCTACCAGGAGGTGATCAAGAAGTTCGAAACCTCGCCGACCACAGTCAATGCGGCATACCGCCTCCTGAAGGCGGAAGGGCTGATCAAGACTGTGCCGGGCGTCGGCACCACCGTCGTCGAACAGTCAGACGTAGCCATCACGGGAGCCGCGCGCCTGAAGCGCATCGAGCGCACCGGCCAGCCATACGCCCCGGGCGAGACAGTGACGAAGCACTGGGTCGGCCTCGTGTCCGCAGGAGATCCGAAGATCGCGGAACTCCTCGACGTGGAGCCGCACGACGAGATCGTCATGCGGCGAAAGGTGCACCGGCGCCCCGGCCGGCCGCCAACGCTGGACATCGCCTGCGTCCACACCCGGGCGCTGGCGGACGTGCCCGAGCTTCTCCAGGAGCAGCCTTTCGAGCGCTGGTGGCAGGAGATCTACACCGAGCGCACGGGACGCGAGGTGACACGTTCCCCGGAGCGGCGCACGGCACGACTCATCTCAAACGACGAGTTGACGGCACTGGGCATCGAACTGCCCAACCATGTCGCAGCCGCCGTACTGGTGGTCGTCAACGTGTTTCACGACGAGGAGGGCCCCCTTGAGGTATGGGAGGACGTCTATCCGCCGGGAGCTTGGCAGGTGGATAGCGAGAAGCCCTGACCCCGGACATGACTGAAGGCCCCTGCCCGCCCGGGCAGGGGCCTTCGTGTTGCCGCAGCTACTCGGCCGCGAGGAGGCGGGCCAGTTCCTCCACCGCCTCAGGCGTGAGGTTCCGGCGCAGGGCGCGGGCTGCGTTCTGTGGGGTGTCGACGGGGACGGTGATCTTCTTGCGCCAGAACCCGGCCTTGACCATCGCGGCGTGGGTGCTCAGCGCGCCGGCGAGAACCTCGGCGTGGAGGTCTGGGCGGTCCTTGCGGAGGCGCCGCAGGCCAGCCTCACGGGAGGTGCCAGCAGGGGATGTGCGCTTCGAGTCCTCCTCGTTTTCAGTGTGCATGTTATACACACTGAAACTCTCAGACCTTCGATCGCCACCATTGGCCACTTGGACCGCACGATCAAATAGATCCAGCGCCAATGCGTCACTCTGCACAAGCGTGCGTACCAATGCGACGGACGCACCGAGTCCTTTCAGGGGAGGCGTGGTGACGAATTCTTCGAAGCGGTCGTACTCGACGAGCTCGCCCCGCTGAGTGACAAACGAGCGCCACGCCTCCTCCGCGAGCACACGCTTCACCAGACCCGGCACAGCCCTCAGCCCGTGGTCGCCACTTCGCAGGGACGAGCCCAGTGCCTCAACGAGGTTGGCGTTCTTCTTCAGGTTCGTCACAACTCCCCCAGCCGCTTCACCAGGAAGTCCTGCATGCGCTCCAGGTCTTCGATCGTCGCCTTGCCTCGGGGCGGGAAGCCCTCTTTGCGGAGCCAGTAGTTGAAGTCCTTCTTCGGCATGCCCATCCGGTACGCCACCTTGCCCGCCAGGGTGTCGACCTCGCCGCGGAGCATCCGCTCACGGCGGTGACGCGGGACAGCGACCACCGGCACAGCTTCGGGCGAGATGACTTCGACGCCGTTCTGCTCCATCGACCGGTGGCCACGGGCGACGTTGGTCGCAAAGGTGGTGGGGATGCCGTTGCTGCGGCACCATGCGGTCGCCCGCTCGATCTCCTCTGGCGTGACTTCGTCGCCGTTGAGGATGGCCCGGTCGAAGGTCGCCTCTGTGGCTGACAGCGGCTGGCGTTCGAAGTCGAAAGCGCCCTGCCCGTACCCGGCGTCCTCGCGTGCCTTGCGCTCCCGCTCGAACTCGACAGCCAGCTGGTGGCGCAGCTCCTCTTCGATGGCTCGCGCGTGCTCCATCAGTGCGGGCACAGCCGGGATGTAGAGGCGGGCGTTGAACTCGTCCCCCTTCTGCATGCGCACGAAGCGGCCGACGACCTGCCGGAAGAAGAGTGGGGTTCTGGTCTTGGTGGCGTACACGCCGACGGCGAGGCGCGGGATATCGACGCCCTCGGACACCATCTTGACCGCGACCAGCCACTTGCTCGTGCTGTCTTTGAAGCGGTCGATATTGCCCTTGGCTTCGGGGTCGTCCGAGAGGACGATCGTGGGCTCCTGGCCGGTGACGTGCTTGAGGATCTCGGCGTAGGCGCGGGCGTGGTACATCTCGTGAGCGACGACCAGGCCGCCCGCGTGGGGGACTTCGGCGCGGAGTTCGTCGAGGGCCTTGTCTGCCTGGGCCAGGAGCGCGGGCATCCAGGGCTGGTTCGGCTGCAGCACGGTGTCCAGCGCGGCCGATACGTCGACCTCGGCGAGGTTGTTGCCGAGGCTGGAGCTGCTGATCTTTCCGCAGTCGGCCCAGCGGGCTTCGCCGTCGTAGGCGTGGAACTCGATGCGGCGACACACGCCGTCGGACACAGCCTCGCCGTACTCGTAGGCGAAGTCGACGATGACCTTGCCGTCGGCGTCGTAGGTGACGAACGGGATGGGGCTGGTCGAGTCTTTGCGCCATGGCGTGCCCGTCAGGCAGATGCGGTGTACGGCGTTCTCGAGTGCGTCGGTGAGGCCGTCACCCCACGCTCGCTGCTCTCCCGCGTGGTGGATTTCGTCCAGGAGGGCGATGGTTCGACGGCGGGTTACGCGCCGCAGCAGGCTGGCGCCGACTCCGCGGGCGGCTTGGGCGTAGGTGACGACGCAGCCGTGATAGCCCTGCTTGTCGTAGTCGTCGGGGCACGAGACCGGCATCAGCGACAGGCCGACCTGCTCTGCCGCGTCTGCCCACTGCTGGCGCAGAGCATCGGTGGGTACGACTACGACGACCCGCTCGGCAGTGCCTTCGTCGACGAGGAGTTTGGCAAGCGACAGGGAGAACCACGTCTTGCCGGCGCCGGGCGTGGCGGCGACGGTGAAGTCGCGCTTCGGCTGGGACAGGAACAGGTCTCGGGCGTGGGTCTGCCATTCGCGGGCGCCATTGGCCACGGTGTTGCCCTTCTTGAGGTTGCAAGTGGGGCAGAGCGCCTGCCCGTTGATGACGTCGGTGGGTCCGCCGTGGGAGTACGGCGTCATGTGGTCGGCGTGCCAGCCGGCCTCGAGTTCGGCACCGCATCGACTGCAGTGCCCGTCGGCTGCGAGGTAGAGGGAGACGCGCTCTGTGGTGTTGAAGCGGCGTCTAGGGGTGGCGTGCGGCTCTTCAGTCACCGCGGGTCCCGTCTGCGAGGTGGCCATCTCTGGCCATGACGTAACCGGATATTCACGAGTATGGCAGCACTGATGCCATGTGAATATTCAAATCAGAGGATGTCACAATTCGGCAGAGTGTGCGGCTACTTGGGGGTAGCTGGACTCACGCCGCGGCCCGCTGTGCGAGCGGGAGGGACAGTGCTTCGGAGTGCCCGTACTGCTGAGCGCAGGCGGGGCAGACGACCTTGGTGGTGTCCAGCGTGATGCGCAACGTCTGGCCGCAGCCACAGGCGACTCCGATACGGCGGGGGGCGCGTTCGCCGGTGATCTGGCCTTCGCACTGGCGCCGGATCTGCCACACCTCAGCAGCGAATTCCGGAAAGGCGGGGTGCTGAGCGGACGCCCAGTCGAGGTTGAAGCGGAGGGTTTGGACGGCGGCGTCGAGCTGCTGCTGGAGGGTGCCGCCGCGGGTGCGGTGGGCGCGGCCGTGGTCGGCCCAGTCGTCGACCCAGGTC
>Ga0299914_10000157_pt1 | contig 39847 bp, 56 predicted proteins | sample RVTome_10_FD_201361 | JGI IMG/M metagenome (GOLD analysis project Ga0299914, IMG submission 201361) | Soil microbial communities from uranium-contaminated site in the Upper Colorado River Basin, Wyoming, United States - RVT153D57 (version 2) ... | reverse complement strand
TTCTTCTGCAAGTTCCTTTGCACTCATCCTATTCACCCCATAACGTTATACCCCCTGTTCCCGGCGGAACTCCCTCCGATCCCGAACCCTCTCCCTCCGGTGGTATGGATCGGTGTTCAGTAAGGCAATAGGGAGTTAGTGTATTCGCCTTGTGTGTAAGCCTTATCGATCATCCGAATCCCGCTCCCGGATTTTCGAGTCTTTGAAATTTTGAAAATTCGGCGCAGCGCGCTTCCGTATTTAACGGAAAGAGAATACTCTGAGAATATAGAATTCAAGTACAGTAAGAGAAGAAGAGTAGTACTTCAGTCTTTAGTATATCCCTCAGTATTTAGTAGTTCGGGATTAGCCGGTTACGGATTACCCGTTTACGGTTGTTCCGTAACCGGTGGTGAATTTAATCGCTCCCCTTTGAGGGGGTTACCCTTGGATTCAGAACGGGACTCTCGTAAATAGTCCACGCCCCCAATCCCTTCCGACCCCGCTTATCCCGGCTCTGTTCGAATACCATGTAACCCAACTCCTGTAATTCCCTCAATCCAGCTCGAACCGAATCCCTGCCGTCCTTCCCGCTCTGCTTAACTAAGTCGGCTATGCTCAATTCCCAATCGTCCGGCTTTGTCAGTAGATAGGCAAGTATGGCCCGGGCTTTCCACGATAAACGCTTATCCTGAAAAACTTCATTCGATATAACCGTAAAGCTCCTGTTCTTAACCATCCTGTGAATCCTCTTCATCACGATTCCCCGTTTTGTTCCGACCCCATAACGTTATGCCCTTACGATCCTTAGAATCGTTTCGTCGTCTCCGTCGGGACCCGCTTCGATTGTCAACCGCGCAGAGTAATTCGGTTTTATCGCAACCTCTCCACGCTCGGTAATGTATAGCGGTTCTTCCTCTGTGTCCCGATCCCCCGGTAATTCCGCTTCGTCCGGATCGAACAAGATGGTTTCACCTGCGCAGATCATAGGCTGCTTCTCCCGATCAAAGCGCAATTCCAGACCGTACTTTTCCGCAATCGTCCGCAATCCATCAATTGCCCTATCTGCATCCCGTCCGCTTGGATCAAATGACGTCGTGTTTGTATCTAAACCGAAATGACTGAATACGGCAACTACCATATCTCGCTTTTCGATCTTCCGTTTCTCTTTCATCTTCTCTCCCGTGATTTGTGTTTGACCCCATAACGTTATGGGCTATCGAACCTTAAGGCTCGATTCAGTTGTCCGGATTGCGTACTGTGTGGAAACGCTTCCCCGTGTCAGGTACGCAATCAGGTTTATCAGAATTGCTCTGTGTCGCGACACTTCGTTAGCCGGGTTCAGTGCGTTGTATATTGTGTTCGTTGCGTAACCCGTCTGCTTACCTGCAAGGCGAACCCCCCCGGCCTCTTTCACTAACCGGGTCGCCACGTCCCGTAGTTCGGACTCGTCAACTATGTGCATATAATTTTTCACCGTGTATCATTCAGTCCGATTGATTGCGTTTCATCGTCCCATATAAACCGGTCGTCGTATCGACCATCCCGATACGCTTCGGTTGCAGCTTCCGGAGTAAGGCGAGTCCAGAACCCCCGATTCGAATACGCACCCGACAAGATCAGGTTCAAATGTTTCCGACCGGTAATCTCTGTTAAGTATAGTACGCCGGGATTATCTGGCTCGTAATCCGCCCACGCTAACTTTAGGTTCTCACCTACCCCTTGAAACCCATCCGCGTTCAATATCCCGACGTGAAATGTATTTGCCATTTCCAAACCCCAATATACGTTAATTACTACGATCGTACAACACTTGTCGAAAATAAATATTCGTCTATACTTGCTCCGACATCGCTGCATGAACTTCGAACTCTACCCCCTGCAACCTCCAGTTATTCCGGCTGATTATCGTAATCACGTCTCCCGCTGCATCAAAGGATATATCTTCCCCGTCCTTCAACAGTCCGTACTTTCGAAGTAGTGTTTTCTGTTTCAGTGTTGCACTTCCCTTGTTGATCCCTTCAATAAGGGATTGAATAAGCTTCCCCGCTTGCCGTTTGTCGAGTGTCGATAGTACATCCTCCGGAACCTTGAAATTCCTTAGTGCTCTTTCCTGTCCCTCCGTCATTGGTAGCCCATAGGCGACCGGCTTTCGAATGCCCATAACTGCGAATGGATCGACGGCCGTTTTCGTGTATTGCGCCCCCTTGGCTTTCAGCTTTGCACGTGCTTCGGCTTCGGCTGTCAGACGTTCGGCGTCTTTCGCTATATCAACCGCACTGCGAGAACCATTCTTTCGAGCGTTGCGTATCGCTTCCTCGATTGACTCCGGAGACGATCCGGGTGATAGTATATCTATCACCGTCGTTAGTTTATGTTGATGGCTGACACCGACAATGTCGGTAACGAGTAGATCAGTTTTCCCGTTTGCCATACTCTCGACATAGTCGCGCCCGAGCAGGCGCGTTCCACGTCCTACCATCTGCGTATATAGCGACGTGGATTTTGTCGGACGTGCCATAACCAAGTGCGACACGTGCGGCATATCCGCCCCCCTCGTCAACAGCATGCAATTGCATAGGTACTGTATATCCCCTCGCTTGAAACGGCCAATGTTATATTCCTGATCCTTATCCGCTCCCGATACGCTTGCAGCATATCCCGGAAGATGATTGTTTATACTCGACGCCACCCGTTCGGAGTGCTCGACGGATGAACAGAATATCAACGTCGGACGGGTGCCGGATTCGTTGATAGCAATTTGCGCAACCTCTAAAACGGATTGCTCCTGAATCATTATCGCGTCTAATTCATCCTCTTTGAAATCACCTTTCGCGGTTACCTTCACCCCTTCCAGATTGATCGTAGCAGTATCGACAAAGTTCTGTTGTATCGGAACCAAGTACCCCTCTTCTATCAGGTCCCGGATTTCGATTACGTCGGAGATGGTATCATAACAACCGCTCCCCAACAGCTTAAGGTTATCGGTTCGCTTCGTTGTTGCGGTTACCCCTAATGCTTTAGCCGAATCGAAATACTTTCGGATCGTCCATGTTCCGGGTGTTGCGTAATCCGCTTCGTCGATAATCATAATCCGGAACGTATCCGGGTCGAACTTGTCGAGCCGGTTCCGCATTGTGTCGAGCGTAGATAAAACGATCTTCGGAATGTGACGAGGGTTCAGGTGATGGTCTCCGGATTCGTACCCGATCGACCCGATACCGAATCCCGCAAAATCGTTTAACGCCTTGCGCCCCTGTTCCAGTAGTCGAAATTGTGGAGCAAGAACCAGAGCACGCCCCCCGTGCTCTGCAAGGTATCGCCGTACAACCTCGCTGTATATCACGGTCTTACCTGATCCCGTAGCGGCAACGAGTAGCGCACTATCGACGTCGGATAAATCCGATAGTATACTATCGGATGCCTTTGTCTGGTATCCCCGTAGGTCGTAAACCGTCTGTGTGTGATTTGACATTTTGGTTTCCCGCTTCCCCTTGACGGTCCCCCGTCGCTACGTAGTTACCTTCCTGTTCCGGAATTCGGTTACGTCTAACTCCAACAGTTCCCCGTATTCATCAATGGCGCGTACGCACGGAATCCCCGTAATCGTTTCGAGTATATCGTCGGGTTCCATTCCGATAACATCGGGTTCCGCTATCGACTCCTCTATAAGATCCCGCAACGCTACCAACACATCGTTAACCTGCGCAATATTAACCTCCTCCTTCCCCCCTTCCCGCTCGGTTATCGCCTTTGCTATGTCGTTCAGCTTAATTGACACTGTGTCCTCCGATTGAAATATCTGTTGTTGATACCCGTACCCTTGCCCCCTTGTCGTCTACGTCTAACAGCTTGAACTCTACTCCCACCGTGGCATTCAGAGCCTTTGGAATGTGGAGGGTAAACGGTCCATACTCCCGGACGAGTAAGGCAAGAATTGCTCTTTGATCGTCACTTTGTACCCCCTCCCGTGCCATGTCCAGAGCGTGGCACGTTGCCGCGATTTCGATTTCCGATAATTGTTCACCCCTTCGAAGTTTGCATTTCATGCAATCGCAGGTTTCCGTTTCTTCTTTCATTGCCCGTTCCCCCGACGGTTCCCCGTCATTGATTTAATGAAATATCGTTTCCCCGGTTTCGCTATCCCGGTCCGCTCTGCGAACCGGACGAATTCAATAGCTTTCGAAGCGTACGTAAATTCAAGGTGCGGGAATGTGCGTGTTACTTTGAGCGTATCGCCTGAACGCTCGACTATCGTAAACCGACCGGCAACTGTGATTTCTTCGTTCATCGCTTCCCCCAATGTGTGATTCTGTTGAAATTTCGAGGGTCAGCCCATAACGTTATGGGCTACTCGTCCCCGTCCTGTACTCGTCGGTATCGTCCCCGTGATGGTTTCCGACCGGCACGGAATGCGGATAATTGCTCCGACCGTTTCCGCACCATCCTATCTATCCCCTCCACCGTCAAGTATATTTTCCTCCCCTTCCGTATGTAATCTCGGTTCTCTTTAAGGAGGGGTACGCACTGGTATGCATAACGCTTGCTCCCCTTCGTCGTCTGGTATCGCTTGCCGGATACTGCAACCCGTACCCATTCGGCATCGACTTCGTATCTCGTTTCTGTTGTGTGCGTTAACCGGGTTACTATGTCGGCTGCATCCTGCGTGTTGTATAGTCCGTCACTTTCCGAGTTCCCACTTGTCATAGCATGCCCTAAGTTCAGCTTTGATTATCGGGTTGTCTATCGGTATATCCTTCCCGTCGAACTTCAACCAATTGTATATTCCCGCTATATGCCCCTTCGTCAATGTGTCGGTTGTCCGTTGCCCCGTCAGGCAGTAAATCAACAGACGGGTTTGATTCTCTGCGACCTCCCGGTTTTTCTTGCCGGGAAATACCTGATACGTAAGTGCCGTGTACAATTTCCAGACGTCATCCTTGTTCGCGGACTCGGAATATTTCGGGTCCGACCCGATTTTCTGAATGAGTGCCGCTATCTTATCGGGAGTATAGGGGTCCGATCGCTCCGGAGCATTGCCGTTTTTGGCGGTTTCCTTGGTCGTCACGGTGTTTTTATGTACTGCCCCTTGTCCGGATACCCCCCCTGTAGTTTTATTCTCACTACGGGGTTCTACGGGGGTCGTCTGTTTTGCGTACCCTTCCCCATCCAGGTCGTTATCTACATCGTCCGTAATGCCGAACATCTTTGCAACCGCCTGTTTCACCGCTCCCGTAAATGCCTTTGCGGTTGCCTTATCGTCTAACGTCCCCTTTTCGGCTGAAAGAATTGTCGAAGCTCCGCACGTCCAACGCTGGAGAATAAAATCTTCCGGTTCCTCCACGTTGGTATAACGTACCTGAATCGTCCCGTAAAGAATCCCGTTCTCGATTTTTACGCTATCCTCGGTTACCGTGACCGCTACCCCGTGCCGTTGCAGGGGTGCGCGAATTGCGTTAAGTATATCGGACTCTTTGTGATAGTCGTAACCGAAATGTTTGTTCCTCCCTTTTTTCGGAACGGATGTAACCTCCGCTTGCACCTTGGAAATTCGTTCGTAAATATTCGCCGTCTGTTCCGTCGCCTTTTTCGTTGCCATTGTTTTCTCGTCTGTGTGATTTGTGTTTATGGGGTGAAACCCCGTAGAGTACCGTGGCAAGGGTATAACGTTATACCCTACGGGGTCCCGTGCTACGCAAATGCGTTTATCGCTGGCTCTTCCTCTTCATCCGGGGAATCCTGCATAAGGTCCGGATCGGCTTCGACCTCAATCTCTTCCCCTTCCTCTACCGTGCCGACGTCGTCGGCTTCCTCATCCCCCACTTCCTCCGTTCCGAAATCATAGTCGTAATGCAATAGATCCGGATCGTTACGAAGATCTTCGGGGGATTCCTTATACTGCGTATCGGAAACCCATCCGATATTTACCCGTGTCCCGTCCGGATACTCATACCCTTCGACGGGTGCAAGATGTTCCTCCGAGTCGGGATACATTTCGTTCTCCCGTCCCTTCGTGTACGGGGAAATGTACTTCGGAAGTGACTCCCGGTTCAGCCGGTTCAGTGCAGAATTAATCTGCTTGAGTGCGGTTTCGATTCCGTCAACGATCGGAGCATATAGCGTTCCTTCGTTGTCTTCGCTCTGATAAGCGGAGACAATTTCCGTTAGTGCCTTTGCCGACCGTTTCAGTTCACTCACCTTTGCGGCAACATCTTTGCCGCACGTGAACACACGCTGTAGGTGGTCCGGGAGAATATCCCCGTTGGCATCTTCGGTAATGTATTTATTCTCCGGTCGTGTCTCGATTACGTCCGGCTCTTTCGCTTTGCTCGGTTTCGATCCGACCGGAGTCGTACTAACCTTGTGCGTTTTGCCGTCCGTGCCGATACGCTCGGTCGGTGTATCGTCTCCGAAAATTTCCTTCCTCATCTTGCCGACGAAAGGCTGCGACACCTTAGCGCAATTCGCTATATACGTATCGGACCGCTTGGCGAATTCAGGATTCTGCAAAAGCATAGTTACGGCCTTGCGTATATCCTGACGGGTGCGACGTCGACCGTGTTCTGCATTCGCTCCGGTCGCCACCTTAATCGCATCTTCCTCGGTTCCAAGTGCCAGACGTACGGGGATTGTCTCCCGTCCTACATGCTGGTAAGCGGTTAGCCGGTGGAATCCGTCGGCTATGTACGTCAATCCCGTATCCGGATTATATATCATCTGAATTGCCGGGAAGTCAAAATTCGGATCTTCCAGGAGAAACGGGGCCAGCTCCTCCACTGCATACTCCTTATCGAACCCTACCCGTGTCTGTGTAATTTTTCGGGTGGTCATTAGCGGATCACGGCCGGGATGGTAGAATATCGTTCCCAGTGGCACCCGTTGCGGTTCGATGGAATTCATTTGAATTACGTACCCGTGCGCCGCACTGCTACGGGTCGGGGTTTCCGCTCCGATAGATTGCAGTTCCTCCATCGCCCCCCGTTGTGCGTCGGTCAAATTATCTTTCTTCGTTGTCGGTTCTCCCCCCTCCGGTTTTGCGGTTTTTGTCTTGGTTGATTTGGTCTTGGTTGCGGTCTTTGCCTTCGGCATAGTAAGCCCTCGATTGATTAAGGTTGTGTGTATCGTGTGCGGTCCCGCACTCTGTTAGATGGTTGCGTAATGCTGCTGCACAATTTTCGATATAGCCCCGTTCGCCCACTCGTAAGGATCTGGCGTACCGCTCACCTCTAAACAGTAGGTTTTCTCCTCGGCTCCACCCCATACGGTAATGCTATATATCCGTCCCCTTCCCCCGTTCCAGTCGGCTGTAATCGTGATATCGAATTCAATTCCCTCCGCTCCGTCCTGCGGGGTGAAACGGACCCTTGCTGTATGCTCCTGTTCGGAGCGTTGCCGGAATTGTATTATGGGATATCGGTATTCGTCAGGGTTCGTGACGAGTGCGGCAAATTGGTTTATGTCGATCGGGGGGAGTATAGATCTTGGAAAGTGCATCGTGATATCTCCGGTTGTGATTTGATTAAAAAGCGGGCCGGGAGTGCGGAGGAATATTTTACCACTCCCCCGGCCCTATCGATTCCGGGACGGACGTCATAAGACGATCCGAGCAACCCCCGAAATCAAATCTCAGCCTATGACGTTATGGGGTCGGTTCGGGTTTGTCGGGATTCCAATTCTCTACGATCTTATCACGCTCCATCTCGTAGTGACCGGATAAATTATATCCGGGAGTTTGATATACAATCTTGCCGGACACGGGATGACCCTCAACCCCTCGCGATTCGTGCCGGATGATATACCCACCCCCTCCATGATTATCATACTCTGCAATCAGTCTCTTTGCATCCCGCAGTGTGTCGTAAACTCTCGTGTCCGTAATTCGCCCACCCGTTCCCGCCGAAGCTGACCAAAAAATGTCGTTCTTCATCTTGTCTCTCCGTTTGTGATTTGCGAGGGTATAACGTTATGGGCTACTCGGTTCAGGTCCGGACCCTCCCCGGCGAAGGTACGAAACCGGGAAGGGTGTAGGACAACTCCCATTCGTAGAATGGTCCCGGACCTGAATTAATTACGCCTCTTCTTCGGCCTGCTCCTTCAGTCGATCACGAATTTCCGTCAGGGCTTCCGCCGCATCATCTGAAAACAGTACCGCACTTGTCCACGCCTCAAGGGTCTCCCGCTTCGCGATTGCATTAATTTCGTCGTCCGTCGTATCGGCTTTAAGGTCCGATAAACCATCCTCGAAAAAATCGGCCGGATCATACATTTCGAATTTGGGTTCGTGCCATTCGAAATTATCCGCAATCGCTCTATCAATTTCATCGCTGGCTTTTGTGGCGTCATCGTCAAGGCGCCCGACCTGGTTGCTCCCGTCCCACTCTACGGAGTGTCCGGCATGTACCCGTTCCATCAGTGGGGTGACGTCCCGTAGAAATTCATTTATCTCCGCTCCTGTTGTCTCCGACGGGATTCCGCTCCACGCCAGATCGATATCGTGATGCAGGTCCGAGGTTGTCCCGCTCCCGATGATCGGATCGTAATCGACGTATACCGTGCCCTCCTGCGTCAAGATTAGGCGCACATCCTGCGGCTCATGCTGTCCCTGATAGTGCACATAGCGGGGGTAGGCGTCGTCGATAGCGGGGGCCGTGTCGGTGTACTGTGAGCGGTCAAGCTCCGGAGCAAAGTAGATGTCGAGGTTTGAATTTTCCATTGTGAATTTCTCTCTGTTGAAATGTGATTTGATTTAGTGGGGTGATGCCCCCGTTTCCGGGGGCCGTTGCTGTTTACGCTCTGTGTCGCTCTATAGCCGCAATCGCACCACGTGCCGTAGAGTAGGGGCGATTTCCGAGCATTTGACCATCCGACGCGAATGCCGGGGCAATCATAATATCCCCGCGTGCCGGGTGACCCTCCGGGAAATCCGGCTCTGTGATGTAGCAACCGTAATCAAAATCGTCACTGTACATCTGCCAAGTCCGGTCGCCCTCTCCGAGAGACGTCGTCTCCTCGGCTCGGAAGCTCACTCCAAATGCGGATGAAAACTCCTGCTCAATCGTGGTGATAAAATTCGGCTTTGCGGTCGTCTGCTCTGTCATGGTAAAATTTCCGATTGTGATTTGTGGGTCTTGCGGGAGACTGTCCCCCGCTCTGACTTAGTACAAAGGTACTACGATCGTAGGACACACGCAAGAAAAATCGACAGCGATCGAAAAAAAGTTCGGGAATCGTGGATTCCGTGGAGAAATCGAGGGAAGAATTTTCGAGGGGAGACCGAGGAATTTTCGAGGGGAGACCCCATAACGTTATACCCCCTTAAATTTCCCAAATTTAGGGGCCCCAAAGAAGCCCGTGACGGGATTTTCCGGGTCTACCCCTATCCGAGTGGCTTCAAGAAATCGCGGTTTTCTGCAAGATTTTGAGGGGGTATAACGTTATGGGCTGATTCTGCGCAAATTTTGAGGGTTTCGAAACGGGGATTTCCTACGATCGTAGGGGACCGATATGGGGAGGGGGTAGGGTGACCGCACATCCGGACCCCACCCCCTCCCGGACACGACGGAGGAAACCGAAAACCCCCGTCGTGTATATCGTCGTTAATTATCCGACGAGTCCTTTCCGTCTCCGTTGATTAGCGCGGTTGACGGCATCAGCCGTTTCCCCTTCGCTAATTGCTATCCGGTCGGGATACTCCCTGAACAATTGAATCAGCGTTTGCAGTTGGGGCAATAGCATTTCCGCACCCCGTGCACTTGCAGCAGTCATGAGTAATTGCAATTGATCGTCCCTTAGTACACGTTCCGGAACGGGAGCATCTCCGACGATCGCCAATTGCGGGGACGTCAGGGGCCCGGACCCTTCCGCGAATGACGTGAGAGAACTGAATATCGGATTGAGCAGCGAGTTTACTATTCCCTCGATTACTCCCTTTGCGGCAAGACTCCCGACAAGTCCCGGTAATCCCAATACCCCGGAGATACTGCCGAGCAAGACCTCTGTTATCTTGGCACTGGCCAGACGTTGCAACGCTCCGACCAATACACCGAACGCCTTTTTAAACGGACGCTTTATATCTTCTTCGTCTCCCGCCACAAGATTTGTAAAGAGTTCGGTTAACGCGTCCTGCAGTTCGGCGGCAACAGCCGTAATGAATTTTCCCCGCTCCTTTATATCATCCTCGATTCCCTTGAGTTTGTCGCGTAGGTTATCCGCTTCGGTCACGTCCCCGGCTGCAATCGCTTCGTCTAACAGTGCTTGGGTAGATTCCCGTTCGGCGGCAAGCTGTTGTAAGACCGCTTGCCGCTCTGCCTCTAATTCGATACCCCGTGCACGGGAGCGCAACGCTTCACGGTCCAACTCTGCGGCACTTGCAATTTCCGTCTTACGCCGTTCATACTCTTCTTCCGAAATTATATCCCGTGCTCTCGTCTCTTCGAGTTGCTCTAACGCTTGCCGTTCCTGAATCCCGATTAACCTATCTCCCCTTGCTTCGGTAACCGAAACGATAACTCCGACAAGTCTACTCATCTCGTCGTTATGTCGTTGCATTTCGGCTTCGCGTGCCATGTTCTCTTTTATCAGTTTGTCGACACGCTCTTTCCGGGTGAACTCCGAAAGCTCTTTATATATCCCCCTTTCCTCGTCCGCGTACTCGACTTGTGCGTAGAGTAAATCCTGCGCGGCCGATCGTGTACTTTCGTCGATCGTCGCCAGCTTCTCGTTAATTATCGTTATCTGCTCTTCGGTCTCTTTCTTTTCGGTATCCGTCAGGTCGGTCGATAGCTTTTCGTTCAGGTCCCGGAGTCGGAACATCTCGGAAGCGGAACTTTGAATAAGTGCCTTTTGTGCTTCTATCTGTTTGGTTAATTCGTCGACCCGAATCTTTGCGGCATCCCGCGCCGATTCGGTTTCGGCCGTGTCGACGTTGCGTTGCTCTTTGGCCTGCTCAGCCATAAGAGACAATAGGGCTTCGTTGTTCTCGACAATCGACCGTCTGCGGTTTTCGAATTCAAGTGCATTTGCCTTGCTTAGCAATCCTATTCGCTTCGCAATTGATGTCGCGTCGATTGCCGCTATCTGTCCCGCTTGCCGTTCGTAATCGGCTGCAAGCTTTTCGTTTTCCTTTTCCTGCTCTTCCCGCTTTTGTGCAAGCGTTTCGCGAAAGAAGTTTATCGTTACTTCCCGTTCGATGTTCGCATATTTTTCGAGAACCTTTTTATACGCTTCCCCTCCCTCTTCAAGTGACTTAATCAGGTCAGCGTTTTTGAATATCAATCCGGAATCTTTTTTCAAAGACTTCTTGTAATCTTCCCGCAACTTTTCAGCCTGTTCTTTGAGTGCCGCTAAGTCCGCCTCTCGATCCTGAAAGACTTCCGATAACTCCCGGTCGAGTCCGTCGGATAGCCCTTGCAAGGTCAATTCATTATTCAGGCTTTTTATTATATCGTCCACGACGTCTTTAGCGTCGATCAATCGCTTTTCCCGTTCGGTCTGTGTGCGTGTTGTCGTTCTGGTTACCTTACCCGCTAACTTCTCGGCACGCTTTAAGTATGCCTGAAGTTCGGTTTCAGACTTCACGGCCGATTGCGCTCTTACCGTTAAATCGTCTACCTGCTTTTGCAGCAGTGCGCGTGTTTCGGCATCGGCATTCTTTGTGTTCTCCAAGTTGAACAACGCCTGTGCAAGTGCCGCTATACTTGCCGTCGATAGGTCCGCACTCGCAGCCATTGCTGCCTGAAATTCCGCACCTAATTTCTTAGCTTCGTCGGCCGTTGCTCTTGTCTCCTGTGCAACGTTACGCATTTCGCCACCGATTGCGGCTGCTTCCTTTTGTGCTGCAAACATTTCTCCGCCGAGATACGCTATATCTTCGACCGATCGGCCTGCAGCTTCGGCCACATCCTCCATGCTCTTGCCTTGTGCCGCCTGCTCTTTGATCCAGTCTTTAAGACCTTCCTTTACCTTCTCTTGCTCTTGTCCATATTTGACTAACTCGGCCCTTGAGTCGGCTGCATTCTCTGCGTAAGTATCGCTAAATATCCCGCCCCCTTCGTCACCTAATCCCTGATCTACCAATGCCTGATATTTATCAGTCTCTTCCCTCGCTCCCGCAATCTCACCCTCTAATTTATCCCATGTATCTAATGCGGCCTTGACCTGATCGGTCTGCATTTTTTGCGCGTCCGCGACGCCCTGATCCGCTAACCGGTCCATTTCGTCAGCGTGGGCGCGAACCTGACCGGTCGCAAACTGATATTTCTGTCCGAGTAATTCACCCTTGGTCCCGAGTTCGTCAACCTTCGTAGAGAATCCGGGGAGCTTACTATCTAATTCCGTGGCGACTTGTGCGAATCTTTTTTGACTTTCCGGATCGGTCTTTTTAGATAGGTCATCGTATTCGTCGGCAAGTTTCCGCAGGTTATCACTTGCAGTTTTTACACCCTTCGCCTTTTCGGTTACTTCGTTGAACCGGTCGGTGGATTCGTTCAGGTCTGCAACGGCATCGTCGGCCGACTTTGTATTATCCCTCAGTAATACAAATGCGGCCGCAACCCCTGCGAGTATAGCGGCACCCCCAAGGAAAAACGGGTTAGTTAACAGTGCGGCAGATAGTGCCTTTGTTCCGATCGTAGTTGCATTGGTTGCGGCAAGTTGCGCCCCAAGTCCCGGAATAACTTTTGATAGTATACTTGCCGCAAATTGCGTTGCACTTCCTGCATGTTTTGCAAGATCCATCCCGGCAAGTGCAGGGCCAACGGTTCCAAGGGTTTGCGCGAATTGTGCAGTGGGTCCAAGTAGCGGACCTATCGTAGCACCTAACCCCGAAAAGGTCGCCTCTAATTCACGGCCGATTGTTTCGGTAAAGGACGGGGGCTGTATACTTTCCTGTAGCATTGCCGTAAGGTCGGCCGCTTGCCCCTGAATTATACTTGGATCGATAGGGGCCGTAAATATATCTGCATACAGATCGGCCCCAAGATCTTCCGCCGGTGTTCCGGCTATAGCAACCTGCAGCTGTGAGCGCATCGTTTCGGAAATCTGTCCGGCATCGAAAGCGGTTTCGATCGCTTGCGCGGTTTCCGACATTACCTGCCCGGCTGATTTGCTTCCCTCCTCTCCGGCTTTTACAATACCTGCAATCGCTTCGGTGATCGGTGTATCTATTTCGCTAAGGGCTTTCGTCGTGTCCCCGGCCTGCAAACGTATTTGCATCTCCTTAATACTGTCGGCCAATTTATCCGTATCCCGCGCCCCCGCTTGCGCTCCCGCTATCATCCGTCCCGCGAACTCTTCATAACTTATCCCCGCTTCCTTCATGAGGGGGGCATACTCTGCAAGCGTATCTAACACGTCATCGCCGGACGTCCCCGCCTGCTGCATAACAAGCGGGATTACGTTTGCAGCTTCCGAACCATAGGCTTTGATAAGGGAGGTTGATTTAAGTAGCGCGTTATTCAGATCCTGATCGAATGCCTTTGCGGCACCCGACATATTGACTACGAAATCTTCGAGTTGTGCCGGGTCAAGAAATTCACTTAACGTTCTGTGTGCTACCCCTATCGCTTCGGTCGCTTCGTTAAATGTCTCGAACCCTACGGATCGGCTAAATACATTGGATGCCGATTGTTCCAGTTGTTCAAGTTCCGCACCTGTTGCACCCGATCGCAAACCGAGCAACCGCATACCTTCCGCGTTCTGCTGTAGCTTATCGTTAAAGGCGTTCAGCCCTGAACCGATCCCCTCCAATGCTCCGAACTTACCGAGTCGTTCAAATGTCTTAGCGGCTTTATCACCCCCACTTTGCAGGGAATCTAATTCCGCTTCAAGCTCCGATATCTTTTTTCCCGCTTCACCTGCAAAGAATGCAGCTTCCTCGAAATCCTTTGCGATTTGATCGACGTCGAAAGCGGATGTATCTAACCCAAGGGCTTTTAGCTGTTTAGCCAAGCTCTGCAAAAAGGCACGGAGGTTTGCCCCCTTCGGTACGAAATCAACTTCTATCTGCATATCGTTTGCCGTGTGTTGTCGGAAGACCCCATAACGTTATGGGGTCGAATCGTCCGACCCCATAACGTTATGGGCTAAAACATTCGGGACGCTAACCGCTGACCCACAAGGGAACAGACGGTGTCGAGTGTGTCGAGAAAATCCGGCATCCGTAGATAACGGATAGTGTCGATTACGGACGGATCACCCTGTGCAACGAAGAACAATAACGGATCGCTTATTGCTCCCTGTTCGATTGCTCTTCGTTTCCATGTTGTCCCGTATCCGTCGTTTCGGAGTTGGTCGATATATCGCTTTCGCTCAATTTCAGGTGAGAGAAAGCTGATATGTATCCCGCCAGACTTCGGGTTAATTTTTTGAAATCCAATGTCCTGTCTACGCTTGGCACACCGTATAGCAAACACAAATTTTTTTTTATGATTCGGAGTTTATCGTAATCGGAACCCTTCATCAAATAGATTGCTTCCAGTGCTTCGGCTTCCTGATTAACCCGCCCCATGGGTGTCCGTCTATCTAACGTCCCATCTTCGTTTTTCCGGAGAAGGAGAACGGAAAACATTTCCATCTCAATTTCGTAGAGACCGGATAGTTTATTCTGTCGATGGGATGGAAGAGGGTTCACAAGTAATTCGTGTTCGTAGAACAGCAGTTTGCTTGCTCTGATATGTTGGATCGGGGAAATCTCCGACCAATTGAACACCCATGTTTCCGGCCCTCGTTCGGGGTGCTCTATCGGTATTGCAATTTCACTTGACAATACCACGTCGTCGGGTGGAGTCGTTTCGTCCGGGTGCCCCTGATCCGGGAACATCGTTACGTCAATTGCCGTAGCAAGGGTTTCGAGTGTATCCCCGTCGGGTGATTCAATGTTAATCGCGTTCTTCGGTTTGTCTGTCATTGTCTTTCTCGGTTTGGTTATTCGGCATTGAATGCCGTAAGTATAAAATCAGGTCCGGCATCCTGTATGATACCACCCCCGAACAGGGTAGATAATAGCTCGACACGTAACCGGGTCGGGATGCTATGTATATTCAGGATAGTAACGGACGCCACCAGTATTCGCCACGGTGTCAACCCCGTTGATTGCGAACCCCTGATTACTTGGGCTATTGAGTACGGGACGTATCCCCGTGTCCGTTCAAGATCCGCCAATGTATCCCCGGCTGCTATCCTTACACACCCTTCCTTAATCAGGTCAGCGAATAGTTCAGCGTTCCCGCTCTGCATTGCACGGGTAAGGAACTCTTTGCGTTTGATCCCCGCACCTTGCAGGAAGAGACGATATTCTTTCCATACGGCCAAAGCATTCATTTCGGTTTCTCGGTTTTTGATTAGCTGAAGAAATGCCTTTCCGTATCGTCAAGGTCATACGCTTCGTTGAATCCCTTAAGAGCATCAACGCTGAACACCCCCCGAAACGTTATTACCATATCGGGTAGTTTGGTATCCCCTTGTGCGGGAATTTCCCAACTCATCCGCCAATTGCGGACGGTTGCACGCTTGTTGCTTATCGTCCGGCTATCCCCTCCCGGTTGTCCGCTATGGGGTTCGAGCAGTATATTTATATCCGTGATCTTCTGAAAAGACATTCGTTCGAATGTCTTTATGAAGTCGGGGGAATTGTAGTCGTTATACACTACCCGTGCCGACCCGTTGATAATGAACGCGACCACCCGCCCTGCTTTGCGGACCTCCGATAGTGTATAGGTCGAACCGGCTACAACCGTCCGTATCAGAAGGTGGAGATCATCCGGATCGGGTCCCGCGTATATCTGTATCCCGTGGAACGGGAAGATTCGGGTATCCGTTATGCTCGCTTTCGATCGTGTTACCAGTGCCATAATATCTGTACCCCATAACGTTATGGGCTATGCAAGATAGACGGGTTCCCAGAGGTTCGTTCCGGAGTTCCAGACCCGACGTCGGGTTTCGAAAAGTTCCAGTGTCCAGTCGGGAAGTTCCTGAACATCTTCGATAAATTCCTCCGGAGCATCCCCCCCGTCCGTGTATACGGAAATAAACTCCGTGTCGAGCGGTTCAGTTACGGAGCTGTCAATTGCTATATGCTTCTCGTTTGCATACCAGAACGATATCATAAACTCGTAAGCGCTCTGCATATACAATTCATCCGCACTAATCAGGACGATATACCGTGCCGTCCGATAGTACGTAAACGGGTGGGCGGACCGGTTCCCCTGAATTATCGCCCCGTCCTTTGCGTAGGTAACACGGGGGTTTTCCAGAGCGTTGAATCGATGGGCAACCGTTGAGCCGTCCGGCTTGACGTACCGTAGCCATACTATGTTTTCCCAGAGTGCCATAAAGCCTATAACGTTATGGGGTCGTTAGATAAACCGCCTGTACTCTTTCGGTTCGATCCGGATAGATAGACCGTCAGGGTTCACCCGTCCGAATTCGTATACAAGATCTTCGTCGGGGTCCGACCCATCAGGGGGGACGTTGGACCAATTCACGGGGTCCGTGCCGTTGCGTAAATACAGCCGGTCCCCCGGCTGCAATCCGAGTGCCGTAACAATGGCAACCCCAACGTTCAGCGTTCCCCCGGCAAGGATGGAAAGCGTATTGGTTTCCTGCGATAGTTCAACGTCGTACTCTGTGATGTTCATTCCCCGCACCCTCCCGTAATGTGCCGACGTTGCCTGCGATACCGTGGCCTCTCCGTCGGTTAGTTCACTTACCAGCATAAGCGGAATGTATTCATCGTCAACCGGTCGCAATTGCACCGACGGGTTGACAGCCTGTTTACGTTCCTCGTCCAGTGGCACTTCCGCGAAAGTGTTTCCGGGTGTCGGAGGTTCTTCGGTATCCGGATCAATCGTAGACATAACGAAACCCGAATACTGTTCGAGTGCGTGCAATGTAATTTCCGTTTCCGTCAACTTGCGCACAACCCGATTAACGATCCATTCCACCCCGTCCAAGGTGACGAGATTTCCGGCACGGATGTTTTTCCAGCTATCGGTTCCGCCGGGTGCAAGTCGGAATCCGGATAGTCCCGGAACGTTGAATGTATATGCCCCCTCGTAATACTTCTTGTCGTTCTCGTATACTTCGGAAAGGTATTCCGATAGCTGATAGAACAGCTTTTTTATTACCGTGCCGTTAGGGGTTTTATAGTCGATTGCACAGATAGAGACGGGGGCGTATATATCAACCCCATCAACCCCCACTTCTCCCCAAGGGTACGACCCTCCGAGGTTGCCGGGAAGCGACGGGTAACGGATCGACGGCAAACCGGGACACGTGATATAAATCCCGGTGTGTACCCCTTCAAGGTTCTGCGATTTCCACGCGCCCACCCCGTCGGCATTCGCTCCCCTCCCCATTGCTTCGGTTGTTGCCCCTTCGTGCATTACGATGTTGTGGGGTAACATCGGGTTCGGCAGAACATCGTGCATGTTCCGCCCGTACACTTTCGCCCCGATCCCCTCCGCTAAGATCTTCGAAAAAATATCTTTCCCCGTGTCGTCGTCGAACAAGCAGAACGTCGGCGATATAGTCAACGGTAAATAACGGTCGGACTGTTTCGGCTCGCTTCGCTGTTGCGTCCGGTGGTTGAACGTTGATTCCAGACCGTCTTTTGTATGGCGATAGTACTCCGCCCCATCGGTTGCAAGTCGGAACGATGCTCCGACGTACTTACCTTGTGAGTCTACCGAATAGGGTTTTGTGCTTCCCTTTGCGCTGTAGGCATCCCGTATAAATGTCTCTACGGTTCCCTTCAATGCTCGGGGGTTAAACTGTACATCAACGGTATTCAGACTTGTATAAATGAATTCGAGCGTACAACCGAGAGAATAGGCAACACGTACCAGCACTTCCGCAACCGTCAGGTTCCACCATGAAAAATTTACGTCCGGATCGTCGTCACCCCTGAACGGGTGGAGTAGCCTATAGGCTACGCTCATCACCCCGTATCCCGCCCCTCCGGTTTTGAGTTGATATATTCCGGGACTCGTTATAGCCGGGTTCGTAGTTTCGAATCCAAGTTTGGCACTATCTCCCTTGTAATGGAACGGCACACCTAACAGGTTATACGATTCGGTGGAATGTACGTAACGGTACGCCTTGCCGTGGTCGTCAAATTCCCGGATCGCGTGAAAGCGTGCCGGGATAGCTTGCATATCCAACGTTGTCGGAACGAACGTAAGGGTGAGTGCATTCAACTTCGTATTATCAAACAGCATTTGAAAAGCATCTTCCAGACTCACGAGGTTCGCCCACTTTGCGGCAAGTGCGGGAGCACTCCCCACCACCCCTTCGGATAAATAGTATGCTTGCCGATCGTCAACGTTCGTCGCTATCCAGTTCGTATAATCTTCGGTTTCCGGTTCACCGTAAAGTATATCCCCGTTCTCGTCAACACCGAAGCGCAACCGGGAGACAATTTCCCCTACGGTTTCGTTCAGCATTGTTCCAAGGTCGATAGTAAACGCCTCACCTTTCCACGTGCGGACGGGTGCCGGGTCACTGCTATATAAATCCCCTTCCCACTTGGGGGGGTCGTCCCAACTGAAATCCGTCCCGACTCTTCCCCGAAATGCAAAATCGGAATTGACGATGGTATACGGTCCCGGTCCGTAGAGGATGAACCGGGCGCAATAGATTAGCGTATCTTCGTCCCGTGCGGTCAATACAAAATCTATTGCGTCCCGGTCGTCCTGATTATACGCCCGTAGCCCATCGACGAGAAACGATATGTTATTTACCTGAACAACTCCCGCGTCACCTTCCAACGCTTCCGTCGATGATTCAACTTCGAACACGGAAACCTCTGTCGCCGTGTTGACGTTGGAAAGTCCATCGTACGTATCACTGAAAATGATAATACTGTGAGTCCCGCCGGGAATCTCCGGTTCCTCTATCGTGTATGTCGTCTTATATTCCGGCACTTCTGAACCCCTACCCTATAACGTTATGGGCTGGAACTTACTTTACTTCAAGGTCGATAAAGACTGGCCAGAGCGACGCGCCCCCGTTGCCGGTTTCGTCACTCGTAACGATCCGGAAAATAGTGTCAGCGTCAACGCTTGACGGAAGGGACGTATACTCTCCGACGAATAGACCCGTATTGTTCGCCTCAACCTCGACACCCGTTGCGCCCCAATTCGTCCCGTTGTTGATAGAGTATTCGATTTCAAACTTTGCGGATGATGCCGGACCGCTAAAGCTGTAGAGGTTCACTGACAACCGAGCACGGGTAAACGTCGAAAGGTCAACGGCAAAGCGGGAAGCGTTCAGACCCTGAATCGTTATCTCTGAACCGTCGGCCGTGAATGCTCCACCCGTTCCGACTCCTTCGCTATAAATTCGCATTATATAATCTCCATTGAAGTAAAACGGGGACGGGTGTTTCCCGTCCCCGTGGTAGAGTAACCCGCAGTTGCTATGTAGCCCATAACGTTATGGGCTTAGACGATCGCAATATCCCCCGTAAGAAGAACGGTCTTGACGGCATCGACTGCGGCACCGGCAGGGGCTGCAATCGTAACCTCCAATGGGTCCTGACCGACCGGAGTAATCGCCGTAAACGTTGTGACGGCTGCCGATATTTCCGTTCCGGCGTCTTCGGTGTACGTCTTTCCCCCAGTTACTTCGAGCGCAATCGTGGCTACGTCGTTACCTGCGAACGACGGTCCCGTAATGCTCGACACCTTGCCGATGAGGCAATAGTATTTTAGTCCCGCTTCCGATCCGGCTGAATATGCTTTCCCGTGCGGAAGAACCATAAGTACAACCTTTCCGCGGAATGCCTGAATTGCGCTGACGTCCGCGCCCGCTTCGGTTGCAAGGGACGTTACTTTGATCTGGCTTTCCCGTCCGGCTGTACTATCCCCACCCGATACCGTTTCTCCGGAGATAATATCTATCCGCTCGCTTACTTCCGCAGTCTCGAAAGTAATCCCATCGATGCCGACCTTTTCAATCTTGCCCTGTTCGGCTGCCGACTCTTCCGCACTGATTGCAAAGACAACTTCAGCATTTTCCAAGTGATCGAACTCGTAAGCATCCGCGCCGTTACCGGTTATCTCCGATCCGGTCACGGTAAGTGAAATGATCCATCCCGCATGCCGTCCGCCCACTGTCGGACGTCCCATTACTTTAGCCATGATTCGGCCCCCTTAGTGTATGTTGTTGGTTAGTCCTTCGTGGCGAATATATCAATTGAAAACGCCGTTGTCGATTGGGTCCAGTCCGGAGCATCATTGACGACAAGGAACCCGTAGAGCGTTCCGGAGGGTATGATATACGGCACGCTTACGGCAAGTTGTCCGACCGACATTCCCGAATTTACTTCGTGCCAGACAATGCCACCTAACGGCACGATCGCGACGAGTTCGTTATTCAGTATCGTAATACCCGACATCGGATCATTTACAGCCGGAACGGTTCCGGGAGTAACGTTCGTTAGCCATAGCGTAAGGTCGGGTTCCTGAAAACCGCTTGCCTCTACAGGGTCAGTCGAAATGTTTTCCGTGATTATCACGGACTCGATTAATCCCGATCCGTGTTCGTCGCCACAATTGCACGAACCGAGATCCGCAAACGTAAGTACGGGACTGAACATGTCCCCGGCCGTGAACAGAGTACTTCCGGGACCGAATGTATTTGCACCCCCGGTTGTTCCCCGTACCCGTATCCGTTCGCTTCCCGCATAGTCGTATTTGCGGACCTTCTTAGCACATGCCATGATTTACGCTTGCGGGAATCGTGATAGTAACAGATTCGATTCTTGTGCTACGTGTGTAGCGGTTCCGGCCGCTCCATTCTGGAACGTGACGATTTCGATTTCGTCATCTTCGAGCAGGTCCGCTATAATCGAAATAGAGGAACTACTCTTGTCATTTACTCCACCCGAAACTACCCCGTGCCGTCCGACCCCGTAGGGAACAGGTATGCCATTAACCTGAACCTGAACCGCTATACTTACTCCGGTTGTTGCCGATACGAACGTTATCATCGAATCGATCCGGAACCGTCCGGCACGCTTCACCTTTATCTTACTGGAACCGAATATGTCCGTGATGTGCTCATAATCTTCCCCGTCCAAGAGTACAACGTTATCCCATTGTACGGGGGTCGGTCCGGCACTGTTAACCTCTGTCGTGTCTCCGGTCGTTAGAATCCCTTGGGAACCGTAATCGATCGGTTCCGGTTCGGTGTTGCAACACTCGATCAGTTCGCATTGCAGACAATCAATACGGTCCCGAATTTCATCGACAAGGAACTCCAGCAATCCCCCCTCTTCCATTATCATGCTATCCGGAATGGATTTCAGAATAATGGTTTCGGTGTCCTTCCCCCGTGTCAGGTGGGCGAGTAGCGATATATCCGTATAACAGGACATAGGGGTATAACGTTATAGGGTCCCGTGGGGCGAATTAGCCTTCACTTCCTCTTTCACTTCCTTCACTTCCTTTCGGATGAAAAACTTTTCGGCAATGCCAATGAGTGCGTAGCCGACGAGGATAACAATACCCCATGCTGACGGGTTATCTAAGATCATCGGGTCAATAGCGATTCCCAGCCACGCAAAGAGGGCGACGGCAACGGGTTTAATCAGGGTGATAATCCAACTCTTTTTCTGCGGTTCCATGTTTCGGTTTCCTTCGTTTGTTGAATATGACGGGGACGGAAGTTTACTAACGATCCATTCCCGCACCTTGTCAAATACATTTTTCTTCGGAGGGGGTTCGATACTTTTCCAGTCTACCGGACGAACGTCTTTCGAGATATATTCCCCGGCATACTCTGACGCCAGCGTATCAGGGTCGGGAAGGTCCGGTTCTTTCGGGGCCGACTCTTCGAGTACAACAGCCGGTCGATTCGGGTTGAGGAATAACGCTGACTGGAATCGTTCGGCATAGATACGTATATCCCCGGCTTTGTCCTTCCGTCCGTTGACAATGTCCCGCGCGTTGAAGTATTCGGTTTTGTGGGGGGTGATATACTGCGATAGCTTCCGACCCGTGTACGTTCCCCGCGTCATCCCCTCGAATACCGATCGGGTGCCATACGGCTCCTGCAATAACAAGTCCGGATTGTTCAGAAGATCGACTCCAAGGATAGGACCCATCTTCCGATAATTATCTTCCCACGTTACTTGCACCGGTCCCCGTCCGTAATAGCTAACCCCATTAGCCTTACGGGTTGCGTAGGACGTTCCCCGTCCTACCCTTCGCAGATAGTTGGTTACTCTGCTATATGCTTGCGCGTCCGATATAATCGGATCGGACTTGTTCGCCCCCTCCCGGATAGCATTCATCGTCTGGGCTGATTCGTGCCATACCGTGCCGAGTATGTACGCGAATTGTCGTAACGACGTATCGAGGTCGGACGTGTCGATATACTCCGATTCATAACGGGACAGAAAGTTTTCAAACCCGTTTACCTGATATTGGCTAAGGGGTCCGAACTTTGCACGAACCGTGTCGAAAAATAATTCTCTGTCGATCGTGTATTTCATCGGGGGTCCCGCAGTGCTGACATTACGTGTTTCGTCAATTCCTGTACATCACGGTGAACGGTGCGAAGCTCTTCCCGAATACCCGTGATCCATTCTTTCAGGTCCTTTGCTTCGCGCTCCAGCATGGTAATCCGTTGGTCGTGGTTTGCGTGCAAGGTGTGAGAATGAAGTATCTGTTCTTCCTTCCGACTCTCCCGTTCCCGGACGTGTCGAATGTACATAAAGACAACCCCGAGTGCGGCAAACAGGAACATAAACAGACCCCCGATTGCGGCAATGATAACTGACAAGGTGGCTTCTTCGGTTGTCATGGACATTACATGTATGGTATTTCAACACGATAACCGATAAGGTTTACGACCCAATAGTATAGCCCATTCTGTTCCTGAACAAATCTACTATCGGAGTAAACCCACGTCGTGTTATCGTACCCTATGCCCCCCGCAGATTCGAACTTTTCCCGTAGTGCCGTAAGGTAATCGTATACGCCTTTACGGGTTTCCGGTCCCATTGTCTCCGACCGGAGGGAACGGCACGCAATTACAACGGTTGCGTTAAGTTCCGTCATCCGCTTTTCCCCGGTTCTATCTCCGGAGATATACACGAATGCCACCCCGTGCGTATCGCTTTCAGCCGTCCGCTTCGCTTCTTCCGTGCGTTCAGCGTTGACAATCGGGAGAACGTCAATATCGGTTATTACCGATTCGACCTGTTCGATTAGTTCCGCTTCTTCGGTATTTAGATCAACTGCCACGGAACTTATCTAACGTTTCGTTCGTGAATACTTTTCCCGGTCGGGTGCGAACTACCATAACTCGGTTAGGGGAGGATAGGGGAAGATCGGAAATTAGTGTTGCTGCAATCGACAGTCTCCCCTCATTCACCTTCCGGAGTTCCCCAATAATTCGTTCCCGTTCCTTCGTCAGGGTTTCCGGCATATCTCCGGTTAACCCCTTCCTACGCTTGACAATGTTGTATGCCGTGAATTCAAGGCACCACACTTTGAGCAGTTCCGGAAATGGATCATCAACAACCGGGACAACATATCTGTTTTGCAGATACCCGTTTATCTCGGTTGTCGCATTGTCAATCTCCGACTGTATTACGTTGTCGTCGATTGCACCTGTTTTTGCATCGTCGGTAAGCCGACGTAATTCGTCGTCGTCGTACCGTGCCTTTACGTCCGCTACCGTGCAATAACCCATATCCTCACCACCCTATAACGTTATGCCCTGAATCCATGCAAATTTTGAGGGGTAGCCCATAACGTTATGGGCTACTTGCCGGACTTCGCTTTCTCTTCCGTCGGCCTTGACTTCTGCTTACCCGTAGTGTATTCAGCGTAACCCCGTCGGACAAGATTCCGGGCGTGATCGACACTGACCGTCTCGACCGTTCCCGATTCCTTCGTGATAAAATTATCATCGGTCACGCTTTCACCGAAAGCCGAATCCGGGTTCTTGTATCGAACGTTCCGGATATACCTGATTTCCGTAGTCTGCATTTATATCACCCTTCGGATTTATGTTATAGTTAGTGGGGGATTATCCCGGCCGGTTCCCGATCCATGCCTAAACGTCACTCTGAAAAGGGAACCGCACCGGGATAACTATTATGCCGTTTCGACGAACGTAACCGATCCCGGATTCGCGAGGATCGGGAACGGACGGGATACATACAGAAGTCCGAGGGTCTGTAGATCGTCACCCGAAACGAACTCCTTAGAGTATATCGAAGTCTGCGCACTGATCGGACGGTTAGTCTCCGGATCAAGTATAGCAATTCGCGCATATACCTTATCCGTTTCCATTGCGTCGGAAATGATCCAGACCCCATCCTGATCGACAAGGTTAATCGTCGATCCGTCTTCGAGCTTGACCGGCTCGGATACCTTGTGAATAAGGGCTGTTCCCCACGTGCCGCGTGCAAACCGATCGGTTCGGTTCGTGTTGTCGAGCGCACCGATACGGATATTGTTCTTGTCGTAAAGCTCTTGTACGGCAGTATCCGTAATGAAACGTTGGTACGCACGATGACCCATAACAATATCGGTTACGTTACCCCCGAACTCTTCCGTAACTCTAATCCAGTCTTCAAGCTGGCCAACCTTATCCTCCGTTGTCGATCCCCAAATGTCACCCCCGGCAAGTGCAAATTTATTTGCAACAGGGAATGCAAAGTCAACGTCAAGGGCTACCCCTTCGCCATCGTCATAGGTCCACCCTCCGGAGAGTGCTCCGATTGCCATAGCCTCCTCCCGCCGGAGTGCTCGATTCCGCAGCTTAAGCAGACCCCGCGCAATGCGACGCTCCGCGGCCTGATCGGTCGTTTCCCCTTCGCTCATCCGAAGGATAGAGCCGGGAGCGGCCCCGAGTTCGAGCAGGTCTTCAGGGGTATAAATAATCTTCTCCCGGATAACCGGAGCTTCAATAAGCTGCGAAGTATATCCCGGTTCACCTACCACTTTCGCCTCTTCACGGGGAAGAACGAAAGATGCAATCCCGTGTTCGTCAACTGATTTCAGGAGACGAACGTAATTCGTTCCAATGGCATCACCCGACGGGAAGAACTTGTCGAGGAAGAAACGGGTTTCCCGCTTCTTGTCGAGTTCTTCACCGTTGGCGACCGCCATAATTACTTCATCGTAAACCATGCCGTTCCTCTATTGTTGTTAGTGAATTCGTTAAGTGAATTATTGGCGGTCGGTTATCAGATTACCTTGCGGAGAAAGATTCCGTGAATCCGGCAGTTCTCCCGGAACAGAAGTGTTTCCTGTGCCGTAGGTGCAGCGTCGAAAAGTTCGAGAACCTTTTCTTCGTTGAACGTGCCGCACTCGTACACGGTCACGTACTGTGTGCCGACGTCATCTGCTATATCCTCCGAGAGAATGTAGACGGGAACAAGCGTATGTCCGGCGGTTGCACCGGCTATAAGAACGTCGGTAACGTTTGTCGTTGTCCCCTTCACGGCCCCGGTCGTATGGTCTGCAAGATCCATTTTCAGAACCTGTCCCCGTACAAGCGCACCTTGTGAGGCTGCAAGCAGGATACGACGGGTTCGGAGTTCGGGAGTGTGTCCGGCAATCAGGTCGTCTTTCGGATCGTAAGACGTGCTATCTACTACAAGGTCCTTGGCCATTGCTGTATATCTCCAATATTTTGAGTGTTAGCCCATAACGTTATGGGGTAGGAACCGAACGATTAAATCGGCTACGATTTAGCGAAGCATCTTTTCGATGCGCTTCGCCTGCTCCTCTACGCTCACACCGTTACCACGGGTAGCGGGATGGAACGAAGAAAAAGCCTTCCCGTTCGTATATACGTCCGCACCCGTTGGAGCAATAGCCGGAAGCGATTCAATCATTTCCTTGAAACTCGTGATCTCTTCGGAATCTTCCGTCGTCCCGTTCGCCCCTACGCTAAACGCTTTCCCCTTCGTAGCAAGTGAAGAGAACATCTTAATAGCTTTTTCTCTCGTCTCTTTCGTCATCCGGGACCGGACGTTTTCAGAGTCCAGCCACGCCGAAAACTTATGTGCCGACGTCTCATTTCGGATAGCCATAATCTCGGCCGACATCTGCGTCTGTCCGTCGTTAATCTTCTTGGCAAACGCACTGAATGCCGGGTCCGGCTTTGCAGCCTCTTCCGCTTCGACCTCCTCTTCCGGCTCTTCCTCACCCCCGCTTAGTTGCTCCTGAATCCCCTGAATATCAGTACGAATCTGATTAAGGGTTTCGGTAATTGGAGTAATGTTCTCGTTGAACATTTCCGTAAAGAGTTCTCTTGCTTCCTGTTCTTCCATTGCAAAACTCCGTTTGTTCTTGGACGGTGTTCGCTTGCCGTCCGTTGCATTGATGAATTTATATTCGGTCGGTAATGAAAAAGCCATTGCCGGTTTCTTGGAGGGTTGCTTAATCCACTCTTCCGGAATGGGGAGACCATCGTTCCGGAGGTTGGCAAGTGCGGGGGGAACCGCTCCAAGGAAACCGATATGATCCAAGTATAGATATTTCTCTCCGGTCTTCGGGTCGATTTCATCGTAGAACGAAATTGACCGCTCCGGATAGTACCCCTCCTCTAACCAGCCGTTGAGGTTGTCGTTTACAACAACCTCCAACCATAGTGCGTTATCCTCTATGAACGCACGCTTTACGAAACCGAATTGGGGTGCGTTGTCTTCCGGGTGACCGAGCACAACGGGAGCGTAATTCCCACCCCCGGCAACCCGTCGGTTATACAGATCGACGGACCTTTGCAGTTGGGAGATTGTGAATACCCAACGGTCACCGGAGGAAAGCCGATGTTCTCCCGGATAGAAGCACTCTATTTCGTAAGTCTTAGGCATGTAGGAATATATCCGTCTATGACCTACCTTGTAAAAGACGAACCGTTTAACCCTTGCCCATAACGTTATGGGCTGAATGAACCCACGCTAAAATGGCAAAGCCGAAACCGATTAAAAAGACCCTACCCGTTCCGGTCGCTACCACGTCTGCAAACAAAGGGTTGACCGTGCAACGGGTAGCCGATGCCCTGAAAGCAAGTCGGGGGATAATGAAACAGGCCGCTCGATTACTTGAGGTCGAACCGGCCGCTATCTCGTACTGGTGCCGACGGCATCCCCAGTTAAAGCGATTGAGTGACGACCTGAAAGCATCAATAGACGATGCTGCAAGTGACAACATAGCGGAAGTCATAACCGATCCGGAAGCGGATGAATTCAGGAAAGACGATCTTTCGAAGTGGTGGTTATCGCATAGACCGGAATCCGGATTCCGCAAACCATCCCCCACTACGAACATTGGAATTACGAATACGACGGTAACGATAAAACTCGACCCGACATTGCAGAGGCGGAAGGAAGAGGCAAAGCGAAAGATCTATGAATTGAAATTGCAGGAAGCACAACGGATCGGACACGATATGGGTAACGGATACGATGAGGAGTATTCCGATGAATAGCCCCGTGGAAATATCGTTATCGTCGGACGTCGTCAATCCGATATATCACGATTTCCTTTTCGACGAAACCCGTTTCTTTCATCTGTGGGGTGGTGCCGGTTCGGGCAAGTCCGTAGCGGCTGCACAAAAGGTTGTCTATCGGATGTTGCAGGATACGGGTTTTCGTTGCCTTGTGATCCGGAAGATAGGGAACTCGATTCGTCAGAGTTGCTTTCGGGAGATATGCAACGTTATCGAACAGTGGGGCATCTCTCACCTGTTCAATATCCGCAGGGGGCTACTGGAAATTGAATGCTTGTTGAACGGGAACGCCTGTATCTTCAAAGGCATTGACGATCCCGAAAAACTCAAATCGATTTCCGGCATTTCGTCAATGTGGATTGAAGAGGCGACCGAACTACGGTTTAACGATTTCAACGAACTGAACCGTCGTCTCCGCGGATACACCGACTGTTATAAGCAAATCATCTTGTCGTATAACCCGATCAACTTTTACCATTGGATCAATCAGGATATCCACATCAAGGGAAAGTACGGGGACCGAACGAAGCTTATTCATAGCACGTGGAGAGATAACGATTTCCTCGACCCTGAAACGATCCTCGAATATCAGGAGCAGTACACACTATCCAAGATGGCGGGGGACGTATACGACAAGGGTAAGTGGGCCGTTCCGGAGCACGTCATATATAGCACGTGGAGCGTTGACGAAACCGGAGCCCTTGTCACCCCGATAACCGAAGCATACGGAATCGACTTCGGTATAAATTCCCCCCTTGCCGTTGTACACGTGCAATGGCAGGAAATGCGAACGGTTCGGGTACGGGAGGTTCTGTATGATACCCAAGTGAACGACACCCTATTGCATGAAATACTGGAACGGGAGATTCCCAAGGGGAAACGATCCATCCCGATCTATTGCGATAGTGCGGAACCGAACCGGATTCGGGAATTGCAATTGAAGGGGTTTAACGCGTCGCCTTCGAACAAGTCGGTAATCGATGGAATACGATTCTGTCAGAATAACCGTATCATTGTCGAGGATAATTCCCCAAATCTCGAAAGAGAGTTCAGCCTGTATGAATTCCGGGAGTATCGGGGGATGATACTTGACGAACCGGTCAAACTGCAAGATCATGCCTTGGACGCTATGCGATACGCAATGTACACGCACGGTCTTAAGTACGTTATTCCCCGTGAAGGTTCCGGGAATCATTCGCTTCATCGTCCGAATTCTACGAAGGGGGTCGGAGTTGATAAGAGTCTGGAACGTCGGAGCAAGAGACGGGGACGATTGAGAGATAGAGGTTTTTAATCCCAACCCATAACGTTATAGGCTATGGCACACAAAGGAAATGTAGCGGCACTATTAAAGCCGGACACGATCAACACCCGAACGGCACGAGGTAGTTTCGGGAGCGTTGCACAAGCGTTGTCCGGTCTGCTCAAGATTATGCCGAATCCCTCCACCCTGCTTAACAAGATCGGGAGGGATATTACCGTTTACGATGAACTGTTATCGGACGGTAAGGTAAGTGCGGCAATTCAGGCATTCAATGCCGGAGTTACCAGCCGGGAGTTTACCGTAATTCCGGGAGATTGTCCGGTTGACATATTCACGGAGATTCAGGCTGTTATTGAATCGCTCCCGATAATGCAACTAATTGAAGAGATACTAACGGCCAAACAATACGGGTATGCTGTTCACGAGATCGAATGGAAGGGGGGACCGGCCGGACGTATCGACCCCGTAGCGGCAACGCTCAAACCGGCTAAATGGTTTGGCTTTGACGACACGGGTAAGTTGCTATTCCGGAGTATACATAACCACGGGGGCGAACCGATCGAACACCCGATGAAGGTTATCATATCCCGCAATCAACCGACGGCAACGAACCCGTACGGCAAGTCAAATCTGGAACAGTGTTACTGGCCTGTTCAGATCAAAAAGACTAACCTTGAATTCTGGCTTCTCTTTGCCGAACGCTATGGTATGCCGTGGCCTACGATCACGTATAACCCTGTGTTCTTTGAAGAAGATGGTAAGGTTCAGGAACTTGCGAACACGGTACTTGAAATGTATCAGGACGGTATCCTTGTTCTCCCTGAATCGGTATCGGCCGATGTCAAGTCAACGGGTTCAAGTTCGAACTCCGCTATCTACAGAGAAGCAATCGAGTACGTCGATAGTATAATCACGCAGATATGGTTAGGGCATGACGGGGCAATGAACGGAACGCCGGGAGCATTGGGGGACCAAGAGACGGCCGTTCAGGTTCGGGAGGATATCGTAGTCAGTGGGGCGCGCCTTGTCGAACAGTTCTTTTTCACGTTGATCAATTATATCAACGTGATGAACTACGGACTCGAACCGGAGCGACTTCCATGGATCGAGCTTCGCAAAAAGGAGAAGTTCGATATAAACATTCTGAACCGGGATACGGGACTTGCAAAGGACCACGGCATAATCTTCAACAAAGAGTATTACGCGAAGACCTACGGTCTGGAAATTGACTCATTCAAGATTCCGAGTATATCGTCTAATCAGGTACGCTTTACCGTCGGCGGTCTCACAACCCTGTACCAGTATCAGGTAGCTTATGCAAGCGGAATGCTTCCCCGGAACATCTGCATTAATGCGGCAATGACGGCGTTTGGTTATGACTATCCGGATGCACTCGGCCTGTTCCCTGCCGATTCGTTCGGAGTGTCCGCACCCGTTGCACCCGGACCGGGATTTAATCGCACCCTTCCGGAGGGTGATGTTCCGAAGCAACTCGACAACAAACGGTTTGCCGTTGAATTGGGCGAAGGATTAACCCAACCCCAAGCGGCAACGGAAACCGTGCTTGGGGTTGCACTTGACGAACGGGAAGTGTCGGCAACGGTTGCGCCTATGGTCGACGCAATCAAAGAGAGACTATCGGGAATGTCCGCCAAAGAGATAGAGGAATTCCTGTTGACTCCAGAAGCGTTCGATATGATCGATACGGGTAAGTTGGAATCAGATGTTATACAAAGCCAGTTCCTTGCAGCGATTGCGGGAGCGGTGGCGGAGGTCGAATAGCCCATAACGTTATACCCTCAAATTTGCACAGAATCAGCCCATAACGTTATACCCCCTCGAAATCTTCAAGAAAACGGACATACGATAATGAACCTGAACCCGATTGATTTCCGTGCGGCATTCAACCTACCCCCGGAAGAAGCCGTTAAATACCTTGCCAGTAAGGGATACAAGATAACCGACACGTGGCGTGATATGTTGGACCGTGCGCATAACACGACGTTTACCAGTGCGGGAGTTCTCCGAATGGATATACTGACGGAGTTACGTAATTCCCTCGTCGATGCCGTCGGCACGGGTCTAACTGTCGAGCAATGGAAAGAGGAATTAGAGGACCGGCTTGCATCGATCGGAGTAGGCGATACGATAACGCAGCCGACGGAAGACGGGGGAACACGAACGGTCAAGCTGACCCCCCATCGACTGGAAACCATATTCCGGACGAACGTACAATCTGCACTATCGGCCGGACAAATGATACAACAAAACGAGTTCCTGAATGAACGACCGTACAGACGTTTCAACTTTGTTAACGATTCCAGACAATCGGATATATGCCGTAAACTTGAGTCGGTCATCGGCGGCAAGGTATTGCACCACAGTCACCCCCTGCTTAAACGTGCAATCGGACCGAATCACTATCAGTGTCGAACTACTGTTTCAAGTCTCTCCGAGAGTGAAGTTCGTCGTAAGGGGTTAAGTATACTTGACGAGGATACGGGTAGCGACTGGCAAGCATCCGAAGGGTTCAACAAAACCCCATTGGATGAATACGAACCGGACGTAAGTAAATATCCCAAGGGGCTAACACAAGCGTATCGAAACTTCCTTGTCAAACGTCGGCAGGAAACCGACGAACGTTCGCGGGAACGGGGGGTGCTGTGATATGGCTAAGTTATCAGAGATACAAGTTCAGGCCGACGAGCTACAAAGAGCATTAGCGAAAGCGCAACGGGATGAATTTGATTTACATCGGGTGATGGGAGAGATTGCCCTAATAATCAAATCGAGTATTGACGAGAACTTTAACGTAGGGGGTCGGTACGGGAGCGGACCGTATGGGGGTGGCTCTGAACGCTGGCCTCTATCGCATAGAGTGCGGGAGGAAGGGGGGATTACTCTAACCGATACGGCACACCTTAAGGCATCTATTGTTGTTGTCCCTACCCCTCGGGGTGTTGTCGTGTCGAGTGCAAGAGAAGATTTCCCGACTCATCACTTTGGAGATAGGCGCGAGATATGGGGTGGCCCCATGATAGGTATATTCCCACCCCGTCCGATTGCGGTTGTTCAGGACGAAGACATTGAAGAGATTCAGGAAGTGATAAGCCGGAACGCTGAAAAGATCATTGGCTTTAAATAAACAGGGGCACCCACAAATCACTTAAAGGGTGCCCCTGTATTCGCGGGGAAGCGAAGGTGAACAGGGACAATATAACATATCTCCCGGTTCGATGCAAGCCCATAACGTTATGGGCTTATCCCGTTATTCATCCTAATTCGATCCTTGACCCAAGCAAGGTAACCCATTAATCCGTATTCCGAATTGTGCTTTGCCTCATCCAAGTCTTCCGCTTCCCCCTCTATCCTCACATCGTCAATGTACAGCAGTTCTCCGGTTACGTCATACAGTCGCCACTTGTATGACGTTGTTGTGGCTGACGTTATACGGATCGTGTATCCGGCTGCCTTGTATATCCACAAGGTTCCATCACACTTCTGTATCCACTGGAACTGCTGCGTCCGCTCCGTCGGTTTCCGCTCCTCCATTCGCTCCCCCGTTCGGTGTTGGTATTGAATCGATGAATTGCCTTTGGTCTACCTTCCGTTCCGTATACCATAGCTGGAAATTGGTTTCCGTTACCTTGTTGTACAAGGTTATTATATATACCTTCAGCCTTTCGACGGCTTCCCGGATTGCCGCAAAGTCCGTCCCCCTGTTCCCCGAATCAATCTGGTATGGACCATTGTACAAGGTCCATACCCAACGTTCCGAGCGCGTCCCCTTCTCTCCGGTTAACATAACGTGGAACCAGAATGATTCGACTTTGAATGTAGGATCATTGCCGGTTTGTAGGCTGGCCCTGATATACGAACCGTCGTCACTCTTCGCTATGTTGAAGTTCCTCATTCGTCATCCTCGGTTTCTTTATAGAACCTAATCACTTCGCCCCCGTTGGTCGACTCCACTATCTCGGCCTTTTGACCGTAAATCAATTCTATGCCGTTCCCTTCATCGTCAAGAATCATTCCCAGATAATACCTTGACCCAGTCGATGGGTCCTCACCCGTAATATCGCAGATCCCGACACTTGCGCGCCGAACCTTGACATTTCTGTAATACTCTTTCATTGCTTCCCCTGTATTCGTCAAGTGACATTTTATCTACGCATACGAAGTCGACACAGATAACGCCCTCAAGGTCCGGATGTGGTCTGACCTGTTGACCTACTCCCGGTTCCATCTCCACCCCGTCCGGTCCGATATACCCGATAATATACCGGGTATCACCCCCTCCGAGCGTTCCCGTAATTACGCTCCCGTGCGGGCCGGAACCGGGAACCACGATGTTCATGAATCGTTTTACCATATGCTTCCCTCGGTTAGCCCATAACGTTATGGGGTGGGGTTAGCCCATAACGTTATGGGGTGGTGGTCACTTCTTTGCAGTCTTTCGCTTTGCGGTCGGCTTTGCTTCGGTCGTCTCCGGTTCGTCGGGTGCGGTCGGCTGTTGCGTCGGAGGATACAGTTCATCGTGTAAATCGATTGCGTCCGACGAGTCATCCGTATACTCGAAATGCTTGTCCGTGATCCATACCCTTTCCGGTCTGTTGTACTTTCCATGTACGATAATCTCCACACTGGAACGGTCACGGGAAAGAGTCTTGTACACTTCCCCCTTTTTCACGTGTCCCGTGTCTTCGGTGATCTTTACGAATCGGTCTGCCATTGTCTTTCTCCGATTGATTGAATTGATGGAACCGAATGGTTCCGGTTATATAATCGCGAGGGTCACCAGTATGCTAATCGTCATTACGGCTACAGTTGCCACGTAAACCCATGCGTTCATTACCAACGGTTCAGGCTGTAACGTGATTTCCATAACCGAACGAAAGTGTTCCTGACACCTTCGTTTTGCTTCGCCAAGTGTGGAGACGTCGGAGCATACACGGTAATATACTTCGTCTCCCGGATCGTCTGACGCGTCGAAGATATTCCCGTTGTACACCTTCCCCGTCCGCTCCCCATTGTCCCACCCGTGAATAACGTACGTCCTGCCCCCTGCGTCCGCCGTGTGCTTTTCCGCTACCCCCGTATAAACTTCGGTCCATTTCAAATCCGGAATCGAGAAGTATTGTTTACGCTTTATCATCTTCGTTCGGTTTGGTTCTTTGTAGTTCTGCGATTGCGGAAGCAAGTCCGACGGGTTGACGCAATATCCGATCCTCCAAGGTCTTTAACGAGCGTTGCATTCTACCCGTTTCCGGGAATGTTACTAACGTCCCGTCGGTTGCCGTCCTTTCCACTTGCACGTTATCGGGTACTATCACAATTCCCGCCCGACCGAACATCTTGCACACTTCGACGAATGCATCTACGTCGCTCGGAATTTCATCGTCCCATTTCCCCGTTACCTGCTTTTTATCATACTCATCGATAAGCCTTTGTGCTTGGGCTAATGTCATTTCATCCCGTGTCGCCTCATCCCGATTGAGCAAGTCTAAGATGAAACGTATGATTGCGTGTATACCGTAGATGAATGCGACAAACGGGTTAATCCATTCCTGCTTTGGCTCTGACCTCATCTGCAAAATATCAACGGCGTTCTTTGGTCGGTATGCCATAGCGTCACTTACTCCGAATCGAATCTCTCTAATCGTCTAAGGTCGTAGCAGGTCCAACGAAACGCCCACTGTCCCGACTGTGCCCGTTGCCATGCTTCGTGAATAGGGGGCCGTTTAACTATCGTCAATCTCACATCTTGGGCACGCTCCGATTGCAAGGTGCGAACATCGGCTACGATTATGTCGGCTACGATATACTCCACCCCGTCAATCTCTCCGGTCAATATTCGGTTCTCCCGCATTCTGATATTTTGTATCTCCATTGCTTCCCCTATGTGTTGACCCCGTAACGTTATGGGTTAAAATGGTAATTCGTCCCGGTCCAAGTATTCGAGTATCTGAACCGCAACGGCTGCAACCTGAACCATCTCTTTTCTGAATCGTTCGAACGCGTCGCTATAGTCTCCGAGTTTTCCCGGCTTAGGGTTTATTTCAATATCCAACGCTTCCCTTGCAGCTTCCCCCACTTCCTCTGTTAGAACCGCAATCCACCCGCAAAGTGAATGGGTCTGAACTCCCCACTTTTCGTTTTGCCTTTCCCGTTCATCTCGAATTGCTTTGAATGCTTTCGTCGCTTCGCCTGGAACGAACACGGCCGTTTTGCTCATCTCGATTCCCCTTGTTTGGTTTGGTAGCCCATAACGTTATGGGCTAATCTGTGAATGCTTCGGTTTCGCTCGGTTCAACAAGTCCCTTCTTTTGCAGGAACTCGGTTAGCTTCTTTTCCTTTCGCTCTGCTTTGCGTCGGTCCTTCTCGGTTGTCTTGGTCTGCTCGGTCCGGATTATTTCGATATACCATTTCGGGAGGATCGGAATTCGAAATTCCCGATCGACAATGTATATGCCAGCGGCACGCTTCTTTGTCGTGTATCGGTCGGAACACTCCCGACAGAAGTGTATTTCGTTCCGGCCAATGCGCTGAACCTGAATCCCGATACGTTTCGTGCCGGTTGATTTGCAGACCGGACAGGGGACGGCGGATTCTAACATAGTAATAACTCAAATGAAAGGTTGAATTATTCAGCGGGTTAAGGGGTCGGCCTTACCATCATCTCCCCGGCTTCCCAGCTAACCCAATGCCCCCATCTCTCCATCACTTCCCCCTTTGACTTGTGTTATCCCTTCTTTCGTTGTACGGTTTCCGGTTTTCCCGATAATGCTTCAACCATTCCCCGGCAAGCTCCCGAGCACTCCCGTATATCGTTCCGGCCCTAACCTCCGCAATGGTCCCGTCGTTCATCCTGAATCTGTATTGGGTTTCTGAATACCCCCACGATCCCGGCACGACCTCACACCACCCATCCCCGATATAGTAAACGCCCCCGTCCGTTATGGTTATGAACTCTACGGGTTCAGCTTTCTCGTCTCTCGTGATTCGGGTTTGTGTCCATTCGCTCATATCGACTCTCCCGGTCCCGGCTGAACCTTCGCGCACGTCATACAAACAACTTCGGTATTCACTCGTTTCAGCAACGCGTTACTCTTGCTGTTCATGGATCATCACGTATCTTGTTCCGTCGTCACAATAGAACGTAATTCGATCTTCATCGAACAACGGGGGACGTTTGATAACTACCTTCGTTAGGGTCTTCCCCAACATATCCGATATGTCCAGATATTCGCACATTGTGATTTGATTAGCCTACAACGTTATGCCCTGAACTTTTCATCTACCTTTTTCATGAACTCAAATAGGTTTGCGGCTACCTGTGGAACGATAGCGTTACCCAATGCCTTTATTCTATATCGGTCCATCCGACCGGGTAACCCATAAACTGCTCCGTCCACTCCGGATTTAAGCAACCCCCTTTCCCCAATCGTACAAGATGCCCCACTAATGACCCATTGCGATTCACCATAGACGGGGGAAGGGTTGTGTTCTGTCCGTCGTTCAGCGTCAGAGTAGGCAACAATCCATATTCTATTTCTTTCGTGATCGGCTTCGACGGAAACAGCCGGAATAACGAACGACCCCGTTTCGTAACCAATACTCTCCAGGTTAAGTATCGTTTCTTCGAGCCCCATTTCAACGAACCCAAACACATTTTCTGCAAGTACCCAACGGGGCCGGACTTCGTCAATGATTCTGAACATCTCCGGCCAGAGCGCACGGTCGTCTTTCGCGCCCCTACGGTTCCCGGTGAATGAATACGGTTGACAGGGGAACCCCCCCGTGAGTAAGTCGATTTGTCCATTGTATCCCCTCCCGTTGAAATACGTGACGTCCGGAAATATCGGAGCATTCGGCCAGTGTTTGCGTAGTACCTTTCTGCAAAATTCGTCCCGCTCTACAAAGGCACAAACCTTGTGCTCATCGCCCCATACCCATTTTGCAGCTAACGAGAAACCGCCGATTCCGCTAAATAAATCTATATGATTCATTGCACCCCATAACGTTATACCCTCTACCCTTTGCGGTCCGTCGGGAATCGAACCCGAATAAGTCGGTTCCATTCAAACCCTTGACTACCCCATAGCGGACCACCCCACAAACCCCCGGATACCTATCACCCAATAATCGGCTCCGGTGTTTGCAGAGACGGAAGTTTTATTTCACTCGCTTCCTTTGCTCGACTTCAATTGTCCGCCTGTTTTCGATAAGGATTTCCATTATCCTTATCGCCTGTTCGGCTGTCATCAATTCAACGAACGGGGTTATTTCGGTTTCGTTGATCTTGGCAATCTCTGCCTTTCCAAACAACTCGATTTCGGCTATCCGTTTCATTGCGGCAATAACCCATTGCATCCGCTCTTCGCTTACTCCGTTTCCCATCACTTACCCCTTTGACTTGTGTTTACTCTGTCAGCCCATAACGTTATGGGCTACCAATTGACCGGGACGAATCCCTTTCCCTGCAAGGCCTTGTTTAGTCGAGTGCGGAAACGTTGCTGCTGAAACTTGTTCATTCGATCAATGTGTTCACCCGTTTCCCTTGCAAGCACTCGAAGCGAATTCAATTCTTTTGCCATTCGCTCTTCCTGCCGTTTCAACTCTTCCCGACGTTCCCTGTATTCAACACTCCGGGAAACGAGTTCGTCGATAAACTCATTCGTTATTTCCCGGTTGCGTTCCTCATCCTCCTTTGCCTTTCGTTGATCCCATAAACGTTGCGCTTCGTCAACGTCTTTCTGTGTGATTCTTTTGTTGTCCATTCGCTTCACCTTCTCGGATAATTCACTGTACCTTTCTTTCAACAGCTCTTTCAAAGCTTCATCCCTGATGATCCGTTCGGTGTGTCCGGCCATTGCGTCACCCCATTTCGATATATTCGCAGAACTCTTCTAATCGTCTGAACAACGGGGTCAGTGTCGTATCGCTCGACTCTCCCCGCACCTTTGCGCGAAGTGTGCTGAATGAATCGTTCGTGGTGATGAATATCGGCCTACATCCCTGCATCCTTTTTTCTACCACTGCAAACAGTGTAGCTATCGAGCGTTCCGTAAGCACCCCTTTGCCGAAATCATCAAAGGCCAGCACGTCGTATCCCGTCAGCCGATCAACGAACCGATCCCCTTCGCCGTCCGGTCCATACGCTATAGCTGACGCGTTACCGAACTCCGACCCCTCGAACACCTTTACGCTCCGTCCCGTATCCACAAACAACCGCTTAAGTACGAAATACATAACCCTCGTCTTAGCCGTTCCAGTCGGTCCGTAGAGGATTACCCCCCTCCCGGCAATCAAATGGCTTAGAGCCCCCTTTCCGGCCGTCCTGAATGCAGTCTGGTTCGGTAGCCTGGAGGGTGTTATATCCCCATAGTACCGGAGTCCCGGCAATACGTCGGTTACTATTGACTTCCTGTAATCCGTTAGCGCCTTTTGCGCTTCCGCTCTCTGGTAATGTCCGGCCTCACAGAGTATTGACGGACATATCTTCCGCTCTTCACCGAACAGGTATCGAATTTCCAATTCGTTGCCGCACCCCTCACACTTCCTGTTCTTCGCTATGCAATCCGAGCAAAGGGTTTCATACGATTCAGTCGAGCGCACCCGATAGACAATTGCCGTATACGGCTGCTTGCACTGCTCACAGAATCGAGGGACCTCCGATCGGATACTATCACCACCCTCGAATATCTCCGCAAGATCATTTGTCTTATCGCTCATTTAAAAAATCCTCCCGACGTCCGGTAATCAACCGGAGCGTTATTTATCTGCACCTTGCTGAACCAACTGTGTATATGCCGACGTATCCCCCGCTCGGTCTTTCGTTTCTTCGGATTCGCTTCGTTCCATGCCGCAAGCTTTCGCAGTTCACCTATAGCGTTATGGGGTTGCATTGCATATTGCTTGCAGAGCTTCCGCACGCCATCCTCCCGGACTACATAAAGCTTTCCGCCCCTCAATGGAATTCGAATGTGTAGTTCGTTTTGATTCTTCGGGAACAACCCTTCGTCATTCATCCCCGCCCCCCGAGGACGATCGATCGTCCAACTCCATAAGGATAATGTTCCGATCAAGTAGGGTCGATACCTTGAAAGTTAGTTTATCCGCTTTCGCGCGTTCCTTGTACCTGTTATACTCCCCCATCGATACGATGAATTCGCCCCCGTTGTTTTCCGTGATCGTACCCAACAGGTTCAATAGCATATCGCGTTGCTCTTTGTATGTCATGATCTATCCCTGTACTCTTCGATTAGACCCAATGTCTCACCAATTCCCCGCGACAATGTCAAAGCCGCGATCGGCCCCGTTATGCCGCGTGCATCAATTATCTCGGTTATCGTCACGGGATACTCCCCCCGATTTATCAATGCCCCAATGATGTACGTCCTACTCGTGGGAATCTTTGTCTGTGTAGCTCTCCCGCGTGTTTTGAAACGACCGGCTATACCCGGCTCTCTGGAGTGCGCCCTTATCCGGATGGCTATTGCAATCACGGGGTAATCAATCCGAATGATTGATAAGTCCTTGTGCGATACAACCTTGCCGTCCGCCTTGTATAATCTTGGCTCACCTACCCCCCGGTCAATTCGACCCCCGATCAACAGTGCATCAAGCCATTGCGATTCACCGTCCCTCAGTTCCTCCAACATATCTCCCCCGTGTGATTTGATTAGCCCATAACGTTATGGGCTTAGATATAACCGGACCCTTGGATTCCATCGAACCGACACCCGTACAACCTTCCCGTTCCCGTCATGTAGCGTTGATACCGTAACGTCCGGATTGTTGCGCAAGGATTCGAGAATGATTGATCTATGGTTAGTCGCCTTGAACGATGTTCCCCCCGTGTATCCACCCTCCCTGTGTCCCCGCTTAGCGAAGTATAAGAATTCATCAATCCCGATAACTCCGTCACGGAATTGTTTCCGTCTCCGTTCGGCTGCATCTTGTGCATCCTTCCCCACCCGTTCCCATGCCGTCCCCAATTCTTCTGCAAGTTCCTTTGCACTCATCCTATTCACCCCATAACGTTATACCCCCTGTTCCCGGCGGAACTCCCTCCGATCCCGAACCCTCTCCCTCCGGTGGTATGGATCGGTGTTCAGTAAGGCA
>Ga0299914_10000156_pt1 | contig 39893 bp, 33 predicted proteins | sample RVTome_10_FD_201361 | JGI IMG/M metagenome (GOLD analysis project Ga0299914, IMG submission 201361) | Soil microbial communities from uranium-contaminated site in the Upper Colorado River Basin, Wyoming, United States - RVT153D57 (version 2) ... | reverse complement strand
CTGTTCAAGGCCGGAGTCGACGGATACGTGGTGAAGACCACCGAGGGCTTCGAGCTAGACGAGCAGATCGAGCTGGCGCTGGCCGGGGGCCGGCCGGTGTCCAGGTTCGTCGCAGGGCACCTGCTGAAGATCGACGACGTGGCGGCGACCACCTCCGAATTGGAGGACCTCACCCCTAGGGAGCGCGAAGTGGTCACGCTGATCGCACGTGGGTACAAGTACCGGGAGGTTGCGGAGGAGCTCGGGATCAGCCAGAAGACTCTGGAGACCCACATGAAGAACGTCTTCGACAAGCTCGGTGTGGCTTCGCGGAACGAGGTGACCCGTCTCGCCTTCGAGACCGGCTTCGTCTGAACCGGTCTCGCCCGCTCGCGCAACCCGGGGTACGCCGGGCCGTATATGGCCCAAATAGCTCAGGTTCGCCCGCCTCGTAACCGTCTACTTGATGACGACCACCGGGCAGTCGGCATGATGGATGCAGTACGTGCTCACCGATCCGAGGAGCATGCTTCCGACAGACCCCCGCCCACGGGAGCCGACGACCAGGAGCTCGGCATCCCGGGATCGCTCGACGAGGTACGGGGCGGGCTTGTGTGACTCGGAAACCATCCGCCGCACCTCCACGTCACCACCGTTCTCGGACAACATCGACCTGACCAGGGCGTCGGCATGATCCTTGGCCAACTCCTCCGGCGACGGCGCCCCCGGCTGGACCTGGCGTTCGAGACTTTCCATCGCCAGACCCTCGAGGGCAGGTGGGGGCCCGAATCGAAGCCACTCGGGCTGGGGGTCGAAGGCGTAGACGACCTCCAGCGGCAGCTCGCGCAGTCGGGCCTCGTCGACCGCCCACCTGAGTGCGCGGGCCGACTCATCCGAGCCGTCGACACCAACGACGATCTTGCTCATTGGCGTTCCTCCTCGTCGAAAAGTAGTCGGGCAGCCGTCTCCGCATCTCCGCGGGCGACCATGCGGACGTCGTCTCCGTACCGAACTCGGAACAACAGTGTCCTCTCCGGCCCGTTGGTGAACTGCTTGAACTCGCCCCGGGGATGCACGACGAACGAGCCGGGAACGATCTCGAAAGTCCCCGTATCCGACCTCATCGTGCCGCCACCCTGAAGACACATGTAGATCTCGACGGCCTCGGGATGGGCATGGTCGCTGCTCACCTGGCCCGGCTCCCAGCAAGCCACCGTCACATCGCCACCGGAGTAGTCCCCGAGGATCTTCTCGATTCTCTCCTCGGGTGAGAACTCCTGCTCGGCGTACAGGTCGAACACATCCATGTCACACCTCCTGCTGGCTCGATCTGAGCCTCACCTTGAGACCCGTCACGACTCGGAGACCTTTCTCCGGTCGAGAGCCAGCTTGACGATCATGCGCAGCCCGACAAGGGCGACGAACACCCCGAAGACACGGGTCAGGGTCTCCGAGGACATGCCGAGGGCGAATTGGACCCCGATCAGGGCGGAAATCACCCCACCCACTCCGATGAGGGTTGCCTGGCGGAGGTCGACCCGACGGTTGCGCAGGTTGACCCTCGTGCCCGCCACCGCGGTGAACAGGATCGCCATCAGCGAGGTGCCCTCGGCGATGTGCTGATTCATTCCGAGGAGGAAGACCATGGCGGGGACCATGATCACCCCTCCCCCGATCCCGGCGACACCGGAGGCCACCCCGGCGACGAGGCCGATCCCCACGGCGATGGCAAGACTGGTAGCCGTCTCGATCTCGGCTCCTGACTCGACGACTCCGGCCCAGAACATGCGGACCCCGGTAGCGATCATGATGAGCCCGAAGACCGCACGTAGCGCCTGAGGCGACAACCGGTGCATGAGATGCGCCCCGGCCGTGGACCCGGCGATCCCACCGACGCCGATCGCCAGTCCCACTCCAGGGTCGATCTCCCCGGCCAAGGCGAAACCAGTCGCCGCCGACAAGGCGATGAGGACGATGGCGGCGAGCGAGTGGGCGTGTGCCCGGTGCTGGTCGAAGGCGAGCCAACCGGTGAGCAGGGGCACCATGATGATCCCGCCACCCACCCCGAGGACGCCGCTGAGCAGGCCGGCCACGGCGCCAACGGCGAGGAGAGCCCACAGGCTCGGACCGGGAGCAACCGTCTCGCTCATGGCCCCACCGTCGGGTGAGCCCCACCGGGTGACCCGGGCGGGCTGGTCGGCATGGATCCTGAACTCTCGACTAGAAATGTCATCGTCGCCCCTGGCGGTTTGGTGACGTGCCGGCGGTGACTGTATACAGTTGAAGACAAGACTGCAGATCAGACGGAGGACGAATAGACATGCACCCTGCCGACATCGACGGCTTCGAGCTGGTCGGTCATTCCGACCTCGACGGGCACGGTGACGGCATGCAGGTCATGCCGTACGGGGACACTCTCTACGTGGCCCATTTCGGCCCCACCGGCAAGGCAACCTCGATCCTCGACATCTCCGACCCCGCCCAGCCGCGGGTCGTGAGACAGTGGGATGCGGCGCCAGGCTCGCACAGTCACAAGGTACAGGTCGCAGACGGCCTTCTGATGGTCAACCACGAGCTGTTCCGCAGCAAAGGCCCGGCGCCGGTAGGTATGGCGATCTACAACCTGGCCGACCCCAGCGACCCGCAGCGCATCGGGTTCTTCGACACCGGAGGCGAGGGGGTCCACAGGATCGTCTACGAGGGTGGGGACCGCGCCTATATATCAGCCACCCCGCCGGGGTACACCGGGCGCATCTGGTTCATCGTCGACGTGACCGACCCCACCGATCCGAAGGAGATCGGGCGCTGGTGGCTCACCGGCATGTGGACCGAGGGCGGGGAGACTCCGGACTGGCCCCCCGAGGAAGACCGCATCGTCCACCACGCGATGGTCCACGGCGACCGGGCCTACGTCGGGATGTGGGACAGCGGCATGGTCATCGTCGACATCAGCGACCCGACGTCGCCCAGCACCATCTCCCGGATCAACTGGGACGAGGGTGGCAACACCCACACTTGCCTGCCTCTGCCTGACCGTGACCTGGTGGTGGTGACCGACGAGGCCACCCAGGACAATTGCGCGGAAGGGCCCCGGATGGTCCGAATCGTCGACGCGAGCGACGAAACCCAACCGTTCGTCCGCTCGATCTGCCCGGTCCCCGAGGGCGATTTCTGCGACCGGGGTCTCCGTTTCGGAGCCCACAACCTCCACGAGAACCGTCCCGGCAGCTATCGGAGCCAGCAGCTCATGTTCGTCACCTACTTCAACGCAGGGCTACGCGTCTACGACCTGAGCGACGCCGACAAACCCGTCGACATCGCACACTGGATCCCGGTGTGCCCGCCAGGACAGGCCGCCGCCCAGATCAACGATGTCTTCGTGTCGGAGGACCACACGATCTATGCCACCGATCGGGTCAACGGTGGCGTCTACGTCCTCAAGCCCACCGCCGAGCTGTCGGCTCGGATGGCCGAGCTGGCCGAGACAGGCTGATGCCCGACGACGCCGCAGAGACGGGCATTTACATAGGAGGGGCCTGGGCCGACTCCGACGAGAGCTTCACCGTCTACGACAAGTACACGCGCCAGCCGGTGGCTGATCTCAAGCTGGCCACCGAGAGCCATGTCGAGGCCGCAGTGGAGACGGCCGTGACGGCAGTCAGGAAGACTCTGCCACCGGCAGAGCGTGAGGATGTCCTCAATGCTGCCGCCGGCCTCCTCGACGAGCGGGCGGAAGCGATCGTGTCCGACTACGTGGCCGAGACCGGCTTCACCCCGTCCGACGCGGCCGGTGAGCTGAAACGCGCCGCCAACATCTTCAGGCTCAGCGCCGGAGAGGCGATCCGCATCGCCGGCGAAGAGGTCCCGGTGGCGGCGACCCCAGGCAGCGAGAACCGACTCGCCTTCACCATGCGGGTACCGGTCGGCGTGGTGGCGGCGATCTCACCCTTCAACGCCCCGCTCAGCACCGTCGCCCACAAGATCGGCCCGGCAATCGCCGCGGGCAACAGCGTCGTCCTCAAGCCCGCCGGCGTCACCCCGCTGTCGGCGATCGCCCTCACCCGGGCCCTCACCGATGCCGGTCTGCCGCCGGGCTATCTCTCGCTGCTGACCGGGCCCGGGGCGAGGACCGGACCGGCGCTGGTGAGTCACCCCGACGTGCGCTTCGTGACCTTCACCGGCTCCACGGCCGTGGGCCGGGACATCCGCAAGAACTCGGGTCTGGCGAGGACCCATCTCGAGCTCGGCTCGAACAGTGTCTCCATCGTCGCTGGGGACGCCGACCTCGAGTTGGTCACCGACCTCGTCGCACGCGCCGGGTACCGGAAGTCGGGTCAGGTCTGCACGTCCGTCCAGAGGATCCTGGCCGACCGCGTCGTCTTCGACGAGCTCAGCGAGCTCCTCGCCGCCAGGGTCGCCACGCTGAAGGCGGGTGACCCGCGCAGCCCGGACTCGGACATCGGTCCTCTCATCTCGAAGGAGGCGGCGTCAAAGGCCCACGGCTGGATCGAAGGTGCCCGCGCCGACGGCACCACGGTGGTGGGTGGCGATCTCGACGGGGCCGTCCTCCAACCGACCCTGGTCATCTCACCGAGTGAGGACTCGCCGCTCTTCAACGAAGAGGCTTTCGCCCCCGTGGTGTCCCTGCTCGCAGTGGACTCGACAGACGAGGCCATCGAGAAGGCCAACTCAGGGCCATACGGGCTCCAAGTCGGATTCTTCACCCAGGACCTCGATCGGGCTTTCGATGCGGCGCGGCGTCTCGAGGCCGGTGGCGTGATCATCAACGACACATCCAGCTACCACGCCGACCTGATGCCGTACGGAGGGGTGAAGGAGAGCGGGCACGGGGTGGAGGGACCGAAGTATGCGGTTCACGACATGACCGACCCTCGTCTGGTGGTGATGAATCTGCGAGCACCGGGTGGAGGGTGACCGCAGCCTGATCTCGGACGGGCTCGGTCCACTGCCCCCGGAGGTAGATGTCCTCGTCGCCGGGAGCGGAGCAGCCGGCCTCACCGCGGCGCTGACCGCGGCACTCACCGGTCTCTCGGTGCTCCTCGTCGAGTCGGCCAGCAGCTGGGGGGGCACTTCCGCCATCAGCGGTGGCCGGGTATGGATTCCCGTTGCTGGCCCCGACGACACCAACGAGGCTGCGAGCGAGTACCTGGAGGCTGTCTTCGGCGGTGGCCACAGCGACATGATCGAGGCATTCGTCGAGGGGGCGCGACCGATGGCACAGTTCGTCGAGAGTCACACCCGGCATCGCTTCGTCCCGTGCCCCAACTACCCCGACTACCACCCCGCCCTGCCGGGTTGGACCGCGGGAGGTAGAGCCCACGACGCAGCGCCCGTCGACCTCCACGAACTCGTCGCGGAGGCCGGCGACGTGCTCCTGGCCCCCGGCTACCTACCCATCACCCATGCCGAATGGGAGGAATGGCGATACTCGTCACGATTCGATTGGGACCTGATCGAAGAACGGCGCCGGCGCCGGGTCCTCACCAACGGCGCCAGCCTGGTCGCCTCTCTCGTAGACGGTGCGGTGCGCGCCGGAGTGCGACTCGTCAGAGAACTGTCACTGCTCGAGGTCGAGCCCGGTGGGTCCCCGATCAGGGCACGCCTCGGCGGTAAGGAGACCGAGACGATAATGACGGCCGGGGCGCTGATCCTGGCCACCGGTGGCTTCGACGCCGACCCGACCCTGCGTGCCGGGCATCTCCCGGCGGCACTCTCGGTGAGCGCCGCCGCGCCGACCAATACCGGGGTGGCGCTCAGGTTGGCGCTCGACACAGGGCTGGCAATCGCCAACCTGGCACAGGGCTGGTGGATGCCGGTGGTGATGGTCCCCGGCGAGGAGATCGCGGGCAGCCCGTATCCCCGGGCCCTGGTTCGGGAGAGAGGTGTCCCCCATCAGATCGTGGTGAATAGGGCAGGGGCCCGCTTCGTCGATGAGGCATCCCCCTATCACGAGTTCGTCAGGGCCATGCTCCTCGAAGTGGAGGGACAGTACCCCCATCGAGACGCCTGGCTGGTCTTCGACGAGCAGTTCCGATCGAGGTACTCGTTCCCGGGGCTTCCTGCATCCGGGCCACCTCCGGCGCACATCGAGTGCGACACATCGGTCGAAGGTCTGGCAGTTCGCGTTGGGATCGATCCCCGGGCGCTGGCAGCATCGGTCGCCCGTTGGAACGCGATCTGCGCCTCCGGACGCGACACGGACTTCGGGCGGGGGGACAACAGCTACGACCGCTACTACGGCGACCCGGCGCAGCAGAACCCAAACCTGGGGACCATCGAGCGAGGACCCTTCTACGCGGCGAGGGTGATGAGCGGGTCGGTCGGGTCCAAGGGCGGCCCTGTCACCACGACTGAGGGACAGGTCGTCGAGACCACGGGACGGCCACGACCCGGTTGGTATGCGGTCGGCAACGCCGCCGCCTCTTGGACCGGAGACGGCTACCCGGGACCGGGGGCAACTCTCGGGATTGGGATGACTTTTGCCAACAGGGCAGGCCGAGATGCGATACGGTTCCTGCAAAATATACGGTCCTGAGCCCCTACCCTTCGAGAGGGCATGAACGGAGCCGCTGTTGACCGTGTATACATTCGTATGCTTATATCGCCGAGAACTTCGAAAGCCGCTGAGACCTGGAGGATCCCAAGATGTCCCTGACCCGCAGAGAGGCACGTGTCCTGATCGACACCGCTGCCGAGAAGGCCGTCGAGCTCGGGATGAAGCCTGCATTTGCGGTGGTCGACGTCTCCGGACGACTCGTCTCCCTCGACCAGCTCGACGGGGCACTTCCCAACCGGGACCGTATGGCCAAAGGCAAGGCTCTGGCCGCCATCACATTGGGCCAGAACACCCACGACGTGCTCGACATGATCGACACCAAGCCCACCAGGTACCACGGGCTCCTCTCGTTGTTCGCAGGGGAGATCTACATCTCCGGTGGTGGTGTCCTGCTCAAGGTCGACGGCGAGATAGTCGGGGCCATCGGCATCGCCGGCGGCAAGGACGGGACCGATGAGAAGATGGCAGAGGCCGGCATCGAGGCCTGGCTGAAGATGCGTGAGGAGCTCACTTGACCCGTGGCGTCCAATACGTCTGACAACGAGTCGCCATCGGTGGGCACCAGGCTCACCCGGCAATTCGAACCACATGCGAGCACAGGTCGTAGTTGACACATGACTGACACCGCCCAGGAGGAGAGGGCAGTCGCACCCGCCAACCCCCCACCCCCCAGCAAGGGGATGTTGAGGCGGCGGAGACGCGCCCAATCGGGCCCCGACCAGAACGCCCTGATCGGCCATCACAAGCTCACGCCCTACCTGCTCTCGCTCCCCGCGGTCCTGATGGTCCTCGTGCTGCTGGCCTTCCCGGCGATGTACGCCAGCTGGGGGAGTCTCTTCGACACAGATACGATCGGTGGAGAGCCGCATTTCGTCGGTCTCCAGCATTACATCGACCTGTTCACGGATCCCGACTTCTTGTGGTCGATCAACAGGACCACGGTGTTCGTCGCCGGCTGTCTCGTCGTGGGGATGTCGTTGGCGATCACCTTCGCCTTCGCCCTCAACAAGGCCCTGGGGGGGCTGCGGTTCCTCAGAGGGCTGACCATCCTCCCCTATGTCGTCTCCGGTGTGGCGGCCGCCGTCATGTTCCGTCTGTTGTTCAACGATGACTTCGGCTGGGTCAGCCGATTCTTGGCCCTGTTCGGCATCGAGGAAGTCGCCTGGTTCGTGAACCCGACACTCGCCATGTTCGTGGTCATCGTCGCCCAGGTGTGGACCGATCTGCCGCTGGCGATCCTCCTGATCCTCGGCGGTCTCCAGACCGTCGATCCGACGCTTCTCGACGCAGCCGACGTAGACGGTGCCACAGGCTGGACCCGTGCCTGGAAGATCTCGCTGCCCCTGGTCGCACCCCAGTTGGTGCTGGCGACCATATGGTTCAGCTATTCCACCCTGACGGCGCTCGGTGTCGTGCTCGCCCTGACCGGCGGGGGCCCGCTCGGTGCGACCCGGACCCTCCCCGTCATCCTCTACGAGACGGCGTTCCGCAACTTCGAGACCTACCCGGCGTTGGCGATCGTGGTCGTGGTCCTAGTCCTCAATGCGTTACTCACCATGACCTATTTCATGCTTGGCCGCCGCTTCGACATCGGAGACTCCTGATGGCAGTCGAGACACCAGCCGATCCGGTCCGGGTGGCCCCCCCGCCCAGGAAGAGACGGTCGCCGCTCTATTACCTACGGAAGATATGGGTGTGGATACCGCTCGCCGCTCTGACGCTCTGGACCATCGGGCCCGTTCTCATCACCATTTCGATCTCCCTCAAGACCAGGGGCGCCGTCTTCGCCGACCCAGGGCTGATACCGGCTGACCCGACCCTCGACGCCTATCGAGACGTGATCACCAGACCCGGGTTCAGGGAAGCATTCCTGAACAGTGTCATCGTCGGATTCGGCACGTCGCTGTTGACACTGCTGATCGCAGTGCCGGCCGCTTATGCCTTCGCCAGGTACAGGTTCCGGGGTCGCCACCTGCTCCTCCTGTTCACCTTCCTCCCGCGGCTCATCCCCGGTCTCGGCCTCATGGTGCCGCTGTACCGACTCGCCGTTGCGGTCGGGGCACTCGACAACCGACTGACACTCATCGTCGTGTTCACCGGCACCATCCTCCCGTTGGCCGTTTGGCTCCTCGTCGGATTCATCCAACAGATCCCCCGGGACATCGAGGAGGCAGGCAACGTCGATGGCACCAGCTTTTTCCAACGCATCCGCTACATCGTGCTGCCTCTCGCCGTCCCGGCACTCTTCACCATCGGTGTGCTCGCATTCCGCGAGGCTTGGAACGAGTTCGACCTGGTGCTGGCGTTGACCAGGAGCACCGACGCCAGAACGCTCCCCTACGAGTTGTTCCTGATAACCACCGGCACCGGTTTGGCCAACAACCCGGGCCAAGCCGCCTTCGCCATCCTCACCCTCCTCCCCTTCGTGTTCGTCTATCTCAGGATCGAGAAGTACATCGTGAGCGGGCTGACCTCGGGATCGAGCAAGTGATCCGGACTTCAGCGGTTTGGTCCCATGTATGAACCCAGCAACCTCAGACTCGAGAAGTGTGGGGGGGGCGTTCTCAGACTGCACCCCGTCGGATGGTTCTGTATACTGTTGCCTACAGCGCCTGGGCCCTGGGTCCAGATGTCTGAACAGACTCCCGCCATGCGGTGAGTTCGTAAAACGAGGAGGAGAAATTGAGAGAGAGGAAACTCTCGACGAAGGGCAGCCGGCGGCCGGGTCGATCTCTTGTCGCATTGCTGGCGGTGATCATGATGATCGTCGCTGCATGTGGAGGAGACGACACGACCGACACGACCGTCGAAGGCGACGGGACCACGGTGGACGGCGGTGGTGAGGCCCTCGCTTGCGGCGGGCCCGACGCCGAGCCGACCGAAGTCACATTCTGGTTCAACGGTGAGACCATCCCGCCCGACGCCTTTGCGTCGCTGCAGGAAGAGCACAACATCACCGTGAACTCGGACATCCGAGGCGACGACATCCTGCCGCTAACGCTGCAGATGCGTGAGGCCGGCGAGCCTCTGCCCGACATCATCGAGATCGACACCAACACGGTGCCCGCTTACATCGAAGCCGATGTGATCCAACCCATGGACGACGTGGTCGCTCAGTGGGAGGAAGAGGACCCCGAGCTGTTCGCCGACGTGTTCCCCGTCGCATGGACCGACGGCACGTTCGACGATGCGATCTACCACTTCGCCAACAAGGGTGGGAACGACCTCATCTACTACAACGTCGACATGATCGAGGAAGCAGGCATCGAGGTTCCGCTCGCCACCTGGCACGACATCACCGACGCGGCACTGGTCCTCCAGGAGGCCTTCCCCGGTCTCTCCGAGTACTTCGGCACCGGTGGCACCAGCCCCGACCGGATGTTCTACTGGTCATACGGCTTCGGTGTCCCCTTCATCGGTGATCAGGGCAATGTCCCCGACCTGCGGACACCAGAGGGCCTCGAGATGATCGAGTGGCTCCGCGAGCTCTACGACCTCGGCATCGTCAACCCGACCTTCATGATCGGCGATCAGGACGAGTCACAGGGTGCGTTCATCCGTGACGACCTCCCGCTCCTCGACGAGGGTGCCAACGGTGGCATCAGCTTCCAGGAGGCAGGATTCGTCTACGGCGAGGACTTCCTCACCTTCCCGCTCCCGGTCAACGAGGGCGGAGAGAGCATGGCTGTGCCCCGTGGGCTGTCGATCGTCACCGACACCCCGAACAAGTGCGAGGCCGGGTTGGTCCTGCGCTACATGAGCGAGCCGGAGCAGGTGATCCCGAGGTTCACCGAGCTTCTCTCCTCGCCGATCAGGTCGTACAACCTGATGGAGTCAGAGGAGCTCGCCGAGCGTCTCCCCTACTTCACCGAGGAGATCAGCGAAGAGTTCCAGTCGATCGAGGCGCAGATCCCACCGGGGACGACGACGCTGCAGGTCGGGACACTTCTCAAGGAACTGCTCGACGAGCTGACCGTCAGCGGCACCGACGAGCCGGCCGAGGACCTGGCCAATCGGTACGTGGACGAGATGCTCGCCCTCGACAGCTGAGTCAAGACCATCACAACCGATGACCGAGTGGAGCCGTGCCGCAAGGCACCGCTCCACAAGTGATACCCCCAAAACCAAGGGACGACCACGCCACACCAACCAAGAAACAGAGACCCAGATTTCCCGAGGTCCTGAAACACCGCGACTACCGCTGGTACCTGATCGGCGTCGTGATCTCCCAGATCGGGACCCAGGGCACGCTCGTCGCGATGCTCTATCACATGTACGAGCTCACCGGCTCGACACTCCAGGTGGGCCTGGTGGGGGCGGCGCAGGGGATCGCCATCTTCCTGTTGTCGCCGATCGGGGGCTACTTCGCCGACCGTCTCGACCGCAAGCGCCTGCTCCAGGTCGCCCAGGGTGTCTCCATGCTGGCCAGCCTCGCCATCGCCGTAGTGACACTCGCGGGCGTCGTCGAGCCCTGGCACATCCTCCTGGCGGTCCTGGTCAACACGGCGGCAGCGGCTTTCGACCGGCCGGTGCGAAGAGCGATCCTCCCGGTCCTGCTTCCCCCCGAGGACCTGGTCAAGGGGGTGGCCCTCATGAACCCGGTCGCCGAGATCAGCAAGCTGGTGGGCCCGGCGCTAGGAGGCATCCTGATCGCAGTCGGAGGCCCCGGGCTCATGTACTCGGTCGACGCCCTGAGCTTTCTCATCCTGATCGTGATCGTGGCGTTCATCCGGGTCCCTCACGTAGAGCCAGAGCCAAGTGCGATGAACTTCGTCTCCAGCATCAGAGAAGGAGCCCGGTTCGTCAAGGATCGGCCGCTGATCCTCCATCTCCTCGGTCTCGACCTCTCCGCGATGATCTTCGCCGCCTACCGGGTTGTGCTTCCGGCTCTGACCGTGGAGGTGCTCGATGTCGGCCCTGCCGGATACGGATTGCTCGCTGCAGCCCCACCACTGGGAGCCTTGGTGGGAGGTGTCGTGGTCTACCGGCTAGTGGCCGTGTCCGCTCCTGCCGGCCGGCTCATCGTGGCCGGGACGATGGGTTACGGGCTCTCGGCGATCCTGCTCGCCCAGAGCCGGTCACTCGGCATGGCCCTCGTCGCAGCCGCCGGGCTGGGAGTCTGTGATGCGTTGTGCACCACGTTGCGACACGCCGGAGTCCTGCTCGCCACGCCCGATCGGCTGATGGGAAGAGTGGGTGCCCTCTACAGCATGTCGGCGCAAGGGGGGCCCGCTCTCGGCGACCTGCAGATGGGCTGGCTCAGCGGCTTGCTGGGAGTGAGCGCCGCGCTGACACTCGGGGGCCTGGTGCCGATCTTCTATGCCGCCGTGATCGGAGTTTGGGCGACAACGGTGCGCGACTTCCGGACTGAGGACGAGAGAGCGGTCTAGCGGTCTAGACGCCTTCGGTCTCGTCCTGCATCAGGGAGGGGTTCTGGCTCCACATCTCAAGCCTGATGTTGCGGGCGACGGTCATGTGATGTGAGGCGAGCCGTGACGCCTTCTCGCTGTCACGCTCGATGATCGCCTCGGCCAGCTCGGTGTGCTCGAGAAAAGAACTCTCTGCCCGACCTGCTGCCTCATATGTGGTGAACGGATAGCGGAAGAGATGTACCGAAAGCCGCTCCAGCATGTCGATCAACGCCCTGTTGTGGCTGGCGTACCAGATCGACCTGTGGAACTCGCGGTTGATCCCGGCGAGCACCGACGGCGCCGACCCTTGATTCGCCTCGAGCTTCCCCAGATGTCCCTGGATTCGAATCCGGTCGACCTCGGTGTGCCTCTCGGAAGCCAGCTTGGCGGCGGTGCCCTCGAGGACGATGCGGACTTCGAATATCTCCAGGATCTCGGCGGAGCTGCGCTGGCGCACCTGCAGACCACGACTCCCCCGCTCCACCAGCCCGTCCTGTTGGAGTCGGCTCAGCGCCTCTCGAATCGGGGTGCGGCTGACACCGAGGTTCTCGGCGAGGGCAGTCTCCACCAGGTGGGTGCCGGGTGGATACTCACCCGAGACGATCCCTTCGCGCAGCTTTTCGTAAGTCGTTTCCATCTGTCGATCCATCAATCCGGCGACCTTGCAGGTCTTCCGTGCTTTGTATACTCTCGCATGCGGAACTTGATCCTGCCAGAAATCGAGCAGTTTCGTTGACCTGACGAGAGAGGGTAACAAAGCATGTCCCTGCCCCCCGTGCGGATAGAGGAGAACTTACGTCTCATCGCCCATCACACCCTGGGTGACTACCCGAACCTGGGCGAGGGAATGGCGATGAAGATCGATGGGGACCGTCGTTATCTGTATGCGGCCAACGAGCGCTCACCCGGAGCCTTCTCGGTCATCGACGTCACCGAGCCGACCCATCCCGAGGTGTTGTTCCAACTCCCCACCGAGCACGCCGACGTCCGGGCCAACTCGCTGGCCATCTACGGGGACATCCTGCTGGTGGCGAAACAGGCCGAGAAGCATGGTCTCCAGCCTGCAGGGCTCCATGTCTTCGACATCTCCAAACCCGCCGAGCCCCGTCAGATCACCTTCTTCGACACCTCGGGGCCTCATTCCAAGGGTGTCCACCGCGTCTCGTTCATGGACGGCCGCTACGCCCACCTCTCGACAGGTGCGGCAGACTTCGAGCCGAAGCAGAACCCGAAGGACCATCAGTTCTACATGATCGTCGACCTCGAGGACCCGGCGCACCCTGTCGAGGTCAGTCGTTGGTGGGTACCCGGCCAGCGCAAGGGGGATGCCGAGGACTTCGTCCGCCATGAGGACCATGACTTCGGGTTCCGGGTCCATCACACCATGGTGTACCCGCAGCGCCCCGATCGCGCCTACCTCGGCTACATCGACGCCGGGTTGATCATCCTCGACATCAGCGACAAGACGAGCCCGCAGTTCATCAGCCGGCTCGACTACCACCCACCGCTTCCCGGCTTCACCCACACAATCGTCCCCCTCTTCGACCGGGGGATTGCACTCGTCTCCGACGAGGCGACCGGCGACGAAGGGACCGACTGGCCGAAGCGGTACTGGATCATGGACATCAGGGACGAGACCAACGTCGTCATGCTGTCCAGCTTCCCGGTGCCGGATGGGTTCAACGAGCTCCACCGCATCGGTGGCCGCATCGGCGCCCACAACCTCCACGAGAACGAGCCGCTCCCAGGCAGCGCCCAGCTCGTGAACACCGCGGTGGCCACCTGGTTCAGCGCCGGTCTCAGGGTCTACGACATCCGGGACCCATTCACGCCCAAGGAGATCGGGGCCTTCCTGCCGGAGACCCCCGACGGGCAGAGAGGGTCCCGCATCAGTGACGTCTTCGTCGACGACCGAAAGCTCATCTACGCGGCAGACCGCTCCAACGGGGGGTTGTACATTCTCGAGTACGACGGCCCGATCCCCCTCGATTGAGCCACGAATTGGCCGAGGGCGAGGAAGTGGAATGAGCAGCACAGGCGCGGAGATCATCCTCGAGTACCTGATCCGTCAGCAGGTGCCATACCTGTTCGGGGTGTGCGGGCACGGAGTCCTCGGCTTTCTCGACGCGGCGTACGACCGCCAGGACGAGATCACCACGGTGACCACCCACGACGAGAGCGTGGCCGGGTTCATGGCTGATGCCTATTTCCGGGTGACCGGCGAGCCCGTAGCCACCTACACGTCATGTGGGCCTGGCTCGGTGAACCTGGTGCTCGCCCTGGCGTCTGCGTTCCAGGACTCGTCCGCCTTTCTCGCCATCACCGGGAATGTCCCGACTCAGCACTTCAACCGGGGCCCCTTCCAGGAGACGGGGCGCTTCTTCCAGGGCGATTTCACGTCGGTGGTCCGACCGTACGTGAAACGCAGTTACCAGGCGTTCCGGGCGGAGATGCTCCCCCAAACGGTACGTCAGGCCCACGCCCTCATGCTGACCGGGAGACCGGGACCGGTTCATCTGGACGTTCCATTGAACGTGTTCGTCGAAGAGACGGATCTCGAGGTCCCCGAGGCCGATACATGGAAGGGCGCGGTGAGCGCTCGGCCTGGGGCCGATCCGGAGATGGTCGTCCGCGCCGCCGACCTCCTCCTCGGTGCCAAACGACCCGTGATCGTGGCCGGCAACGGCGTGCTTCTCTCGAGGGCCGGTGCGGAGTTGACGGCCCTCGCCGAGGCGATGTCGATCCCGGTGATAACCACTCCCCTGGCCAAAGGGGCCATCGATGAGCGTCACCAGCTGTCGCTCGGTCCCACAGGGCGCAACGGGACGCTGGCGGCCAACCGCGCCGCCCGCAACAGTGACGTCCTCCTGGCGGTCGGCACCAGATTCGACGACCGGTCGACGAGTGGATGGATCCCCGGGGTCACCTACGAGATCCCACCGACCCGTCTCATCCACGTCGATATCGACCCCCAGGAGATCGGGCGGAACTACCCGCCGGAGTTGGGGATCACCGCAGACGCCCGGGTCTTCTTCCGTCAGATGCTCGGTGCCGTGAGCGGCAGGGAAGCCAAGGAAGGGACGGATCGGGCCTCGTGGCTGAATGAGACTCGAACCTGGGTGGCGGAGTTCGAAAGCGACATCGCAGACCGTCAGCGAGACGATGCGGTTCCCCTGCGCCCCGACCGGGTGGTCGGAGAGCTCCAAGCAGCTCTGCCCGAGGACTCGATCCTCCTCGCAGACGTGGGTCTGCACCACAACTGGCTCCTCCAACAGATCAAATCGCCCGCGCAAGGCAGGTTTCTCCAGGCGTGGGGCTTCGCCGCCATGGGATTCGGCGTCGGTGGGGCACTCGGCGCCAAGTACGCCGCACCTGATCAGCCGGTGGTCGCCGTTTGCGGTGATGGCGGCTTCGTGATGCACGCCAGTGCGGTGGCCACCGCGGTGATGAACGACCTCCCGGTGGTCTGGCTCGTGTGGAACAACTCGGGATACGGGGCGATCTACGGCCAGCAGCGTGGCTTCTTCGGAGCGGACCGGGAGCTGGCCACCCGATTCCACCATCCCGGGAGCGTGGAGCCATACACCCCGGACATGGCTGCCATGGCCAGGGCCATGGGAGCCCAAGGTCTCAGTGTCGAGAAGCCCACCGAGGTCTCCGAGGCGGTGGCCGAAGCGATCAGGTCGGGCAAGCCCACCGTCATCGACGTGGTGGTCGACGATCTCAACTACTCCGCGCCCGCCACAGGAGCGTGGGACCTTCCCCCGCTCGAGTCTTCACCGCCGAACTACGGCTGGGAGGGCGACCCCGACGCACCCATGACAGGGTCGCGCACCTGACGTCGACGTCACTCGTCAATTCCCGACATGCCTTCGATGAGAGCCCGGGCAGCCGGGCAGCCATGATCTCGAGCGGTACATCGAGGGCGTCCGCGACGCCAGGTGAGTTCGGCCGATGACGTTTCGTCTCTTTGCCGACACGACACCACTCCGGGAGTCGCCCCGGTTCAGACGGCTCTACGTTGGCCAGCTACTCAACGTCCTCGGGCGAGAGTTCACGGTCGTGGCGGTCCCCTACCAGGTCTACCTCATCACCGAGTCGACGCTCCTGGTGGGCGCCCTGGGGCTGGCGCAGTTCATCCCGTTGCTGGCGTCCTCCGTCATCGGCGGAGCGATCGTGGACGCGATCGACCGGCGAAAGCTCCTGATCATCTCCCAGGTCATCCTGGCCGCCACCGCAGTGGGGCTGGCCGTGAATGCGGCGATGGATCGCCCCGCCCTCTGGCTCTTGTTCGTGCTGAGCGGTCTCAATGCCGCCTTGTTCGCCATCGACAGCCCGGCCCGCAAGGCCGCGATACCGGCAGTCCTGCCCAGGCATCTGCTCCCATCAGGATTCGCCCTGATCCAGACGATGACCGAGTTGGGCCATGCCATCGGACCTGCCGTGGCCGGGCTCCTGATAGCCCGAGCCGGTCTGCCCCTGACCTACGGATTGGAGGCCGCCACCTTCGGGCTCGCCGCGCTGGCGATGGCCGGCGTGGGGCCGCTGGTCCCCGAGGGGGGCGGGCGCAAACTGGGAGCGGCGTCGATCAAAGAAGGGCTGCGCTACCTGCGGGGGCACCGGCTCATCCAGTCCGTCTTCCTGATCGACTTCAGCGCGATGGTCTTCGGGATGCCACGTGCGCTGTTCCCCGCTATTGGAACCGGCATGCTCGGGGGCGACGCGACCACGGTCGGGCTCCTCTACGCGGCACCAGGTGTCGGCTCCCTGATCGGTGCCGTGACGTCGGGATGGGTCGGGCGGGTTCAACGACGGGGCAGGGTCGTGATCTGGGCGGTCCTCGTCTGGAGCGTGTCGATCGCCCTATTTGGTTTCGCGCCGAGCCTCCCCGTGGCCCTGGCGCTGCTCGCGATTGCGGGGGCGGCGGATGTGGTCTCAGCGGTGTTTCGCAACACGATCCAACAACTGGCCGTTCCCGACGCTCTGAGGGGCCGGCTCTCCGGGATCCAGACGGCGATCACCGCCGGTGGCCCGCGGCTCGGCGATTTCGAGTCGGGACTGGTCGCCTCGGCCGTGTCGATCCGATTCTCGGTGATATCCGGCGGGGTGGCTTCTGCTGTCGGGGCGCTGCTGATAGCTCGCTTCTATCCCCAACTCTGGGGCTACTCGGCCTCGGACGCAGACGACCTGGGGCCGTCGGAAGATCCGTAGCGATCCGGAGCACGCGGCGACGCGCGCACTGCCCAGCGCGGTCACTCCGAGCCGTCGCCTCCGAGCACGAGTCGCGAAGGGAAGGTGGGTCCCGACCAGACTTGTTGCGCCGCGATCACCCATTCCGACTCGGGGATCGTCGACGGGTTGCCGGGGACATTGCCGTTCCGGTCGAATCGAGGGAAGTTGCTGCTCGATACCTCCACGCGGACACGGTGCCCGGTGTCGAATCTGTACGCCGTGTCCCAGAGATCGATGCCCACCTCCAGCGGCTCCGCCCCTCTCAGGTCACCGTCGACATTCGACACGCGCCTGATCCCCTCGGCCACATTGGCGCAATACCCGTCAGGGGCGACGTCGACCAGCTTGGCGGTGAAGTCTGTCGTCGGGCTGCTGCTGCGGACATGGAGCACCATTCGCACCGCACCGACCACGTCGAGAGGCTCGGTGAGAGACGCGCCAGTGAAGACGAGGACATCATCACGAAGCTCCAGGTCTGACTGGTCCTGGACGCCGGCGCGCCCATACCTGAAACCGAGATGCCTCCCGCCTCGAGTTGGCACCGGATGGTGGGGGTCATACAGATAGCTGTCGACGGTGTCCTGATCCGGAGGCTTCGGGGCGAGCAGACCATCCCCGCGAAATGTGTTGGCCGAGCCTCCGCTGCGCAGGTACAACGTCGAGCCCTGGTTGATCGGCGGCCAGTCCGCTGCCGGGGCCCAATGATCGGGGCCCATGTGGAAGAAGCGAACCGGCGCCGACTCGCCCTCGACCGAAGTGCCTCTGAGATGCCGATCGAACCATCCCAGGAAGACCCGGGCCAGGCCCGAAGCCCCACCGACGGCGGTGGGGCCGAAGAAGCGGTCTCCGGCCGCATTCGCCCGCACCGATTGATAAGCCTCATGGTCCCATGGGCCGATCATCAACTCGTGGCCGACTTCCGCGCCACCCTCCTGACGGAGAGCCCGCCAAGCCTGAAGCTGTCCGTAGAGGAAAGGGTCGTACCACCCGGCGACGTTGAGTGTGGGGATGGTCGACCCCACCAGCGAGCGGGTCAGGTCCACGTCTTCCCAATACGGCCCGTACTCCGGGTTCTCCATCCACTCGCTCCAGAACGGGATCGCCTCTTCCGCCTCGCCGAACACATCCGCGGTGGGTGTGTGCCACAAGGCCTCCTCCGGCTCGTGGACGACCCACTCGAGTCGACTGCGCATCGTCTTCGTGCGCTGTTCGTCGGCGCCCAATCGATGCAACTCCGACGCTGCCGGACCGGCGGCCCAACGCAGATTGAACAGCCACTCGAACGCCCCGCCGGTGTACACCCAACCGTCCTGATAGTTGCCGCCGGTCAGGTAGGCGATCGCAGTCACGAGGTGGGGTGGAGCGGACGCCACCGCCTGCAGCGAAGTGACCCCCATGTACGAGGAGCCGTAGATCCCCACCTTGCCGTTGCTCCAAGGTTGAGCAGCCGCCCATTCGATCGTGTCATAGCCGTCATCGGCCTCCTGGGCGAAGGGCTGGAACCTGCCATCGCTCCCGAATCTCCCCCGGGTGTCCTGCACCACCACGGCGTACCCGCGGCTGGCCGCCAGCATCGGGGGGAACATCGAGTTGGTCAGCGACATCGGGTTCTGCCGGTTGTACGGGATTCGATGGACGAGCACGGGACGCGGCTCGTCGTCTGGCCGATAGACGTCGGCACGCAGGATCGTCCCGTCACGCATCTCGCACTCGACATGGCGATCGACGATGACCCTGTCGAAGTCGCCGGAAGAAGTGATTGCCATAGTTCGTCCCCAATCTCCACGCACTCGTATACAGTCGTATCCTATAGTGCGCCATGTGACGGCAGTGAGTTCGGCCATCGCTTCTCTTCGAGCCCCAGAGGTCCTTGCTGCGGCTCGCGACGAGGGTCTCGGGACCGAGGAGGGCCGATCGTCGTGAGCGAGGGTTCCTGGCGGCGTCAGAGAGAGGGCCGGCGAAGCCGACGCAAGGCAGGGCACTCGGACAGTTCGATGCTGGTGGGGAACCGTTGGTTCACGCCGTACCTCCTCTCCACTCCGGCGCTGGTGATGATCAGCGCAATTCTGGCGTTCCCGGTCGTCTACGCAATCTGGGGAAGCCTCTTCGACACCCAGTTCCTCGGTGGGCCGCAGGAGTACGTCGGGCTCAAGCACTACCAGGACCTCTTCGCCGACCCATCCTTCCGCTGGGCGATCAGCCGCACCGCGATATTCGTCACCGGGGGATTGATCATCGGCATCGGTCTCTCGCTCGTGTTCGCCTTCGCGTTGAACCGGGCCACGCGGAGGCTGCGCTTCCTCCGGGGGCTCACCATCGTCCCCTACCTCGTCTCCGGTGTCGCTGCAGCCGTCATGTTCCGTCTGCTGTTCAACGGTGAGTTCGGGATGGTGAACCGGATGCTGGGGATCTTCGGCATCGAGGGGCCCACCTGGTTCTCGAATCCGGACCTGGCGATGCTCGCCGCGATCATCACCCAGATCTGGACCGACTTGCCGCTGGCAGTTCTCCTCCTCCTGGGCGGTCTGCAGACAATCAACCCCTCACTCCTCGACGCGGCGGTAGTCGACGGTGCCTCGGGCTGGAAGAGAGCGAGGTACATCTCGATCCCTCTGATCACTCCGCAACTGGTGATCGCCACGGTCTGGTTCAGCTACGCCACCCTGACCTCTCTCGGCGTCGTCCTAGCACTCACCGGAGGGGGTCCGATGAATGCCACGAGGACACTCCCAGTCGCACTCTACGAGACTGCTTTCAAAGAGCTCCAACAGAACGAGGCATTGGCGATTGTGATCGTCATCCTGGCGATCAATGCCCTGTTGACGTTGTTCTACGCCAGTCTCAACCGTAAATTCGACCTGGACGCGACATGAGTGCCCAGCCGGTCACCCTCGACCCGGGTTCCAGGCTGACGGCCCCCCGACGTCGCCAGGGCCTGGCGAGGCTGCGCCATCTGGGAAAACAGCTGCTGATCCTGATCCCGCTGGGAGTGCTCGTCGTTTGGACGGTTCTCCCGGTCCTGGTCACGATCTCGATCTCGTTCAAGTCCCCGCCGGCGGTCTACGCCCAGCCCCAGCTGATCCCGTCCGACCCGACCCTCCAGGCGTACCGTGACATCATCGGGAACGATGGCTTCCAAGCGTCGTTCCTCAACAGCCTGATAATCGGGATCGGCACCGCATTTCTGACGCTCTTGCTCTCCGTCCCCGCCGCCTATGCATTCGCCAGGTACCGGTTCCGGGGTCGGGCGTTCCTACTCCTCTTCGCATTGCTCCCCAGGCTCATCCCCGGTCTCGGGCTGATCGTCCCGTTGTATCGCATCGCGGTCGCCATCGGCGCGATGGACAACCGCCTGATGCTCATGATCGTCTTCACGGGGACGCTTCTGCCCCTCTCCGTGTGGCTTCTCGTGGGGTTCTTCCAACAGATCCCGCGCGAGCTCGAAGAAGCGGCCAACGTCGACGGGACCACGATGTTCGCCCGGATCCGCTACGTCGTCCTCCCCCTTTCCGTTCCTGCCCTCATCACCATCGGAGTCCTGGCGTTCCGCCAGGCATGGCAGGAGTTCGACCTCGTGCTCGCATTGACCAGGAGCTCGGCAGCGCGGACACTCCCCTACGAGTTGTTCCTGATGCAGGACAGCGTGGGCTTCGCCAACAACCCAGGTCTGGCCGCCTTTGCGGTCCTCACGCTCCTTCCGTTCATCTTCGTCTATCTGCGCCTGGAGCGCTATGTCGTCGGCGGCATCACCAGCGGCGCGATCAAGTAGACGAACATCATTCTGAATCCCGCGGCACACGTCCGAATCCTTTTGTATACTGATGCCTACATTGAGCGACGAAGTCTGAAGAACGCAGACAGCATGGCTCGGATCTCGCTCGCTCGAGAGGAGGAGAAGGACCGTGAAAACAGCCAAACGACAATCATCGTCGACAAGCCGTGGATCAGCTTGGGTCGCGATGGTCGTGTCGTTCCTACTCGTCGTGGCTGCGTGCACCGGCACAGCAGACCCCGACACAACCGAGGACACTTCCACACCTGAGGGCACCGAGGCGCCGGACTCCACGGACGCCGAGACCCCGTCTACAGAGGCACCGTCTGACGGTGAGCCGGTGGAGATCACCATCTGGTTCGCCAGGGACTACATCCCACCAGACGATTTCCAGTCGCTCCTGGCAGAGCACAACGTCGATGTCACCTATGACGTCCGCCCGGGCGACGACATGTTGCCGACAATGCTTCAGATGCGAGAAGCCGGGGAATCACTCCCCTGCATGATCGAGGACGACTCCCACTGGGTCCCGGCGTACATCGAGTCCGGGTTGATCCAACCCATGACGGAGTACATCGCCACGTTCGAAGAGGAGGACCCGGACCTGTACGGCACGGTCCTTCCGTCGACATGGAGCGAAGGCACTTACGACGGAGAGATCTACCACGCGGCATGGACGTCGGCGTACGACCTGATCTACTACGACATCGAGAAGCTGGAGACAGCAGGTGTCGAAGTGCCATTCGAGACATGGAACGACGTCCTGGAAGCGGCACGTCTGGTCAAAGAAGCCTTCCCCGAGACAGAGCACGTCTTCGGTACGGGCGGAACCAGCCACGACCCGTTGTTCTACTGGCTCACCAACTTCGGAGTCCCCTTCGACGGGAACATCCCGGACCTGACGAGTGAGCAGGGTCTCGAGTTCATCGCCTGGGCCCAGGCGCTTCGCAACGAGGAACTGATCAACCCCGACTATGTCATCGGTGAGAACGATGAGTCACAGGGTGCCTGGATCGGTGGCAATGGCGCCATACTCCAGGACGGGGTCAACGCCGGGCTCGACTACATGGCTGCCCCCGACTGGGACTACGGCGAGGACTGGCTGTCCACACCGATGCCCAACAACGAGGGCGGAGCTCAGATGAACGTGCCGAGAGGGTGGTCGATCACCGCCGAGTGCGAGCATCCCTACGAGGCCAGTCTCGCCCTCCGTTATCTGATGGATCCCGAGAACGCGCTGCCCCGCTACATGCTGGCATCGTCGACTCCACGTTCCACTGCCGTGCTGGAGAGCCCAGAGGTGGCCGAGGCGCAGCCGTACTTCGTGGGACCGGTGATAGAGGCGTTCCTGTCGGTGGACCGTCAGCTTCCTCCGGGTACCAACACCCTGCAGGTGGGTGACGTGCTCCTCGACCTCCGGGATGAGCTCCTGGTCACCGGGACCGAAGAGGCCCCCGAGGACATCGCCGCCCGCTACCAGCCGTTGCTGGACGAGCTACAGCAGGGCTAGAGGCAAGATCGTTGAGAGTGGAGGATTCGCACCTGATCCTCCACTCTCACGACCCAACGGCTTCCCAGGTGCCCGGCACCGCAACGACGTCTCACCTGGCCCCAACCCTCACCCCGTCCTCCGAGTGATCGACTCCGGGACGAGTTCGCAGAGCATCGCCGACATCGTGGCCGCCACGACCTCGGGTCAGATCAGTTGCCGCGAATGGGCACAGTCGCGACTCGACCGGATCTCCAGCGTCGAAGCACACATCGGTGCCTGGGCACATCTGGACCCACAGCTGGTGCTCGATCAAGCGGACCGACTCGATGGATCGCCCGCACACGGGCCATTGCACGGCATCACCGTGGGCGTGAAGGACATCATCGACACTCAGGACCTCCCGACGGAATTCGGCTCCGAGATCTACCGCGGCCATCGCCCGCGGCGAGACGCCGCCAGTGTCGCGCTGACCAGGAGAGCCGGAGGCGTCATCGTCGGGAAGACCGTGACGACCGAGTTCGCCAACGTCACCCCGGGCAAGACAGCCAATCCCTTCGACCCGAGCCGATCGCCAGGAGGATCGTCGAGCGGATCGGCCGCCGCAGTCGCCTCCGGGATGGTCGATATCGCCATCGGCACCCAGACCACGGGATCGACCACGCGTCCCGCGTCGTTCTGCGGCGTCGTCGGCTATCGGCCGACCTTCGGCCAACTCTCGACCTCCGGCGTGATGCAGGTCTCGGGCTCCGTCGACACGATCGGGATCCTCGGCCGTTGCGTCGAGGACATCGCTGTCTACCGCGACGTCCTATTGGGAGTGCCGACGAAGACCCTTCCCCTGGTCTCTCCACCCAGAGTCGGCTTCGCCCGAACGAATCGATGGCTCGAGATCGATGAAACCACCCGAAGCCTCCTCGACGATCTGGCCGACCGCTTGGCCGCCAATTCGGCGTCGGTCGGAGAGGTCCCATGGTCGCCGAGCATGGAGGGGCTCGAAGAAGCACACCGCTGGATCACGGGGTTCGAGATGACCAGGAACCTGAGTTGGGAGATCGACAATCACTGGGATGCGCTGAGCGACGGCTTGCGGGACGGGCGCCTGCGCGACGGTGAGTCCTGCAGCGAGGAGCTCTACTTCGAGATGCGGGCTCGGGCCGCCAACTCCCGACACGAGCTCCCCTCCCTCTTCGCCGACATCGACGTCATCGTTGCGCCGGCAGCGATCGGTGAGGCCACCCCCCTCGACGACCCGGTCCCCCATCCCTGGCTCTACCGGCCCTGGACCTTGCTACACGTGCCGGTCGTGACACTGCCGATCCTGAAAGGCCCGAACGGCCTCCCCGTCGGGGTCCAGCTGATTGGCCGACACGGAGAGGATCGCTTCCTCCTCGCCGTGGCGAATTGGCTGGAGAAGACCTTGGGCTACCCGTCGTCCTACACCACCGGCTGAAGTCTCCCGCACTCAGCCCCTTGCACTCGTCGGCGTCAGCCACCGTCCGGTCGGTAGGCCACCACGTCGAAGAGGGCGATGCTTGGATCGGTCTCCGCGCCGACTCTGTCGACTGCGACGGTGGCCCTGGCCGGCGGGTTGCCCTCGAAGTACTCACCCCAGACCTGATCGAGATGAGCGCGGTTGGTGGCGAACCCTTCGAGAAAAACGGTGACCTTCACCATGTCGCCTTTGCCCATGCCTGCCGCCTCGAGGACCACCTCGATGTTGGCCATCGCCTGACGTAGCTGTGTCAGCGCGTCGTCATCCGACACCTGGGTGCCCGGATCGACACCCTTGACCGACGACAGGTACAAGAAGTCCCCGGCTTTCACGGCTGCTGGGCCGTTGGAATGCCTCATCCCGCCTTCTGCGTCGACCGGAATCCAGTGGCTCAAAGCGCGTACCCCGCAGACTCGCGTCCGGCGATCCGCCCGAACACCGATCCGGAGGTGAGACCGGTGCCGCCGGGGTAGTTGAAGTAGAAGAGCCCGCCGACGAGCTCTCCACATGCATAGAGACCGGGTATGGGCTCTCCGTCACCACTGAGGACCTTGGTGTCGGTGGTCACCCGCAGACCACCGAAAGTGAAGGTGATCCCGCAGGTGACGTGATAGGCCTCGAACGGGGGATCTGCGATGGTGTTGGCCCAGTTGGTCTTGTCCACCTGCAGACCCTTGGTCCGCCGGCCGTCCTTGAGGGTGGGATCGAAGGTCACGCTGTCCTCCACGGCGGAGTTGTACTCCTCGATGGTCGAGACGAATTGGTCGACGTCCATCCCGTCCATCTGATCGGCGAGGCCTTTCAGCGTGTCGGACTTGACCTTGGTCACCTCAGGGATCTTGTACTCGTCCCGCAGCAGATGGGCCACTTTCGAGTCGAAGATCTGCCAGGCCCCGAGACCGGGCTGGTCCAGCATCACCCGGCCGTACTTGGCGTAGGTGTAGTTGCGGAAGTCTGCTCCCTCGTCGAGGAATCTGACTCCGTCGTTGTTGATGAGGATGCCCCACGGGTAGCTGTGCTTCTGGAAGTTGTCACCGATTCGGAGATCACCGAACTCCGGAGCGTTCATGTCCCATTGCACCGCATGTGCACCGGACCATTGGCCGGTGGGGCTGGCCCCGATCTCGAGAGCCATCCTGATCCCGTCCCCGAGGTTGAAACGGGAGCCCCGAACCTTGGCCATGTCCCAGCCCGGGCCGAGGTAGCGGGTCCTCCACTCCGTGTTGGCCTCGAAGCCACCAGAGGCGAGGACGACGGACCGGGCCCTGATCTCCTTCGTCTCGCCACCCTGGATGACACGGACTCCTACGACGTGGCCGTCTTCGGTCAGCAGCTCTCTCGCCCGGGTCTCGTAGACGATCTCTATCCCGGCCTTCTCGCAGGCGCTCACCAGCGAGTCCACCAGACCAGGCCCGCCACCGACCGTCTCGACCGTCAGCCCACCCCAGAATCTGTATTTGCCGTCCACTTCGAAGGCCTGACGACCATAGATCGGCATGAACCGGACACCCTTCGAGGCCATCCACTTGAGAGTCTCGTGGCTACGGTCGATGAGAAGGCCTACCAGGTCGGGGTCGGCCCGGTACTCAGTCACACGGGCCATGTCGTCGAAGAACTTGTCGCGGGTGTAGGAACCAAAGTCCGTCCTGGCGATCTCCTCGTCGCTGAGGTCTGGCATGAGCTCGAGGAGGTCGTCGACTCCGTCGTAGACGACTCTCATGGCTCCCGCGGTGAAGGCCGAGTTGCCGCCCCGCTCGGACTCCGGGGCGAACTCGAGGACCATTACCTCGGCCCCATGCTCGTGCGCGGACAGGGCTGCGCACAAGGCGGCGTTGCCCGCTCCGACGATGAGCACATCGATCGGCTTTGCAGTCATGTCAGTTCCTCTCCTCCCACTGCTCGATCAGTGAGCACCTGCCCTTCGGCCCCAAGGCCGGCGTTCCGGGCCGTTCGAGGATACCGTTGCATACGAATCGCGGCCGGGTTCAGCCTCAATAGGATCGGACGACCGGTCATTCGAATCGCTGCTTCAGCCAATCGGCGATCGCATCGACACCCACCTGGCGATTGTCGACCTGGACGTGCTCGGCGCCTCCGTCTTCGGCGCTGAAGGCGATGAGTTCCTTGTCCTCGGATCCCACGGCCTCGAGGAGCCTGCGTGCGTCTTCCATCGGGACCTGTCTGTCGTTCTCGCCGTGGGCGACCAGGAAGGGGCAACTGATCCGATCGGCGAAGTCGGCGACGCTGAACGATGTGGCCATCTCGATGGCTTCATCGAGATCGGATGCGCCGAAGACCCACGGGACCTGGAAGTGAGACGTGGCGCTCGTCTTGGGGTCGCGGGCTACGTTGTCCCGAATCTCGGTGACCCAACCCGGCATGTCCCAGTGCATCGCGCCGAAGGCGACACAGGCGGCGTAGCGGTCGTCGTAGGCGGCGATCCTCGGGGCGTAATAGCCACCGAAGCTGTAACCCATGATGGCGACCCGGGCCGGATCGACCTCTTCCCGGCTGGAGACGTAGTCGTAGGCGGCGCGCCCTGCGACCTCGTAGTCATGCCTCGTCCTGATGTCGCGGAGCCGCAGCGTCTCCCCCTGGCCCGGTCCGTCGATGGACAGGGTGTTCCACCCCCGGGCGGCGAATTCGAGCCCGGCGAAGAGGACACTCATCTCCTTGCAGTTGTCCAGGCCGTCGAACAAGACAACCGTCGGAACCGGCCCGGAAGCTCGTGGAGCCTTCATGAACAGGGCCGGGAGACTCCCATCCTCGTATGGCACCTCGACCCGTTCGACGTTGGGGTGCCGGCGCAGGATGCCTTTGGTGCAACAGTCGATCGCCTTCTCGCCCATGTGCCTCTTCTCAGGGCTGGGAGAGATGAACCGCTCGGCGGTGAAGTAGTACATGCCGGCCCGGAGGTAGTAGTTGCCGGCGGTCATCCGGCGGCCGTCGGCCTCGGCGGCATCCGCCACCTCCTCGAGTCGGGCGGCCATGGCGGACCACTCCTCCCACCATGCATACGGCTCGTCTTGACGGACTGCGAGTCGCTGGCAGATCTGGTCGATCTCGCCGAGAGCCACGGCACCATAGGGAGCCATTCCCTTGGTCACCAGAGTGGCGTTGGACCACATGAAATTGCCGGGAAAGTGTGTGATCCAGGTTGATTGCTCGTCGGTGGCCAAGTCCGCTCCTTGTCGACTGATAGCGTTGGGCAACGCATTGTATACTGTTGCCTACAGTCCAACAACCCAGGCGCGAAACAGCACATGACAACGAATCCGACCGAATCCCTGGCGATTTTCCTCGCCGAGGCCGACTTCGACTCCCTCCCTCAGGAAGTGCGAGAGCGAACTGTGGCCCTCCTCATCGACGCTCTCGCGTGCGCATTCCTCGGTCGCGAGGGGCCCGAGACGGCCCGCATGGAGGGGCTTGCCGCCGATCTCGGAGATCGGGGCGACTCGACCGTGATCGGCTCGACGGTGCGCTCCTCGGCAGCCGGCGCCACCCTGATCAACAGCTATCAGATCACCGCGTTCAACCTGTGTGATGTCTACCGGCCGGCGCACTGCCATCTCACGCCCCTGGTCGTCGCCCCCGCCCTGGCCGTGGCAGAGCAACAGCGGATCTCCGGGGCGCAAATGGTCGCCGCCCTTGCCGCAGGCTTCGAGGCGGCATGCCGGGTGGGGTGGGCACTCGACTTCAAGTCGTTCCGAGCCGCCGGCTGGCACAGCCCGGGAGTGATCGGCCCATTCGGTGGCGCGGCGGCCGTGGCGGCCATCCACGGACTCGATTCCAAAGGGATGCGCAACGCCCTCGGTCTCGCCGGGAGCCAATCGGGGGGGACCATGGCGCAATGGGGGTCGCCGACGATCAAGTTCCACCAAAGCAGAGGGGCTCTGTCCGGCCTCCTCGCCGGGTCGCTCGCCGCCCGGGAGTATCGGGCCGGCGAAGACGTGATCGCTGCCGAGGTCGGCGGGATCCTCCCGATCTTCTCCGGAGGGGGGACGCCGTCGCGTCTCACCGAAGATCTCGGGGAGCACTGGGAGATGATGAACATCTCCCTGAAGCGGTGGCCGTCCGGTAGCGGGCTGCAGACCACCGTGTCCGCCCTATTCGACCTGATCGCCGAGCACGACGTCAGACCCGACGACATCGCCGAGGTTCGTGTGTCCATCCCGGCAGAGGCCTACAAGGCCCATGGAACCATGGCCTGGGACGACAAGTTCAAGGCAATGCTTTCCGCCCGCTTCCTGACATCGGTGATCCTTCACGATCGCAACTGCTGGACCGAGCAATTCGAGGATGGCCGACGTCTCGACCCGGACGTGGATCGGTTCGCTCGGGAGAAGGTGGATGTCCTGGCTGACGAGTCCCTCTCCCCGAGTGCGGCACGCACCGAGATCGAGCTCGGCGACGGATCCGTGATCAGCGACTTCAGAGAAGCACCCAAAGGGGATCCCACCGATCCGCTTGAGGTCTCCGACGTGGTCGCAAAGTACGGGGACGCAACGGACGAGTCGACCTTCATGGAGACCATCGACCAGTTGACCGACCTGGTGTCGGTCTCTGACGTCGCACCGCTGATTCGCCGCCTGGCGGTGTAGAGGAGTGTGCCTCAGTAGAGGCCGGGATAGCTCCCACCGTCGATGACGATGGAGCTGCCAGTGATGCTGCCTGCCCGATCGGAAGCCAGATAGGCGATCAGTGCCCCAACATCCTCGGCCGGTGTCATCGACTTGACCGGCGCCGACCCCCGGATCTTGGCGACTACTTCCTCATGGGAGATCCCCTCATCCTCCGCCATGGCCACGATTCGCTTCTCCCATCGCGGGGTCATGACGTGGGCGGGATCGACGGCGTTGACGGTGACTCCTCTCTCCGCCACCTCCTTGGTCACCGCGCTGACCAGGCTGGCGATGCCGACGTTGACCACACCACCGATGACCGCTGCGTTCGAGGGTGCCCGGCCACGCATGCCGGCGACGATCACGACTCTCCCCCATCCTCGTTCCATCATCGCCGGGATCGCCCCCCGCATGAGACGGGCCGATCCCATCAGCTTGCTGGTGATGCCGCGCTCCCAATCCTCGTCGCTGACATCCCAAAGCCCGCCGTTGGGATAAGAACCGGCGCAGAGGGCGACGATGTCGATGTCGCCGAGGGCCTGGGCGTCCTGCACGGCGTGCTCCGGCGCGGTCGGGTCCTCGAGATCGCACTCGACCACCTTCGTCTCGACATCGGAGACCGAACCGAGCTCCTGGGCGAGAGCTTCACCACTCGCCGGAGTCCGCACACCGAGAGCGAGCCGCCCGATTCCCTCGGAGACGAGGGCACGACAGACCGCGCTCCCGATCCCCCCGTTGGCGCCGACTACCAGCGCGCCTTTCCCCGTGATTCCAAGATCCATGCCGTCACTCCTAAGTCGGGCCGCTGACCGAGACACGTATACGGTAGTATACGAGCCATCCCTGCCCCGGAGCGCCTCGTGGTCGCCGACATCGAAATCCCCCTCGCCGAATTCGTCTCGACCCTCGATCTCGGTGACGTGAGCCCCTCGGCCGTCACCAAGGCCAAGACTCTGATCGTCGACGCCTTGGGCTGCGCCCTGGCAGGCGACCTGAGCGAAGAGACCCCCATGGTGCGACGCACCGCCACCCGGGCCTTCGGCGCGGGGAGCTCGACCGTGGTGGGCAGCCGGGAGCGACTGTCACCTGCCGGCGCCACCCTGGTCAACTCCTACCTGATCACCGCCATGACGGTTTGCGACGTGTACCGGCCGGCGCACTGTCACATGACACCGCTGGTGGTCCCTCCGGCACTGGCCGTGGCCGAGGAGACAGGTGCAACGGGTCAAGAGCTCCTCGTGGCTGCCATCGCCGGGATGGAGCTGATGGCCCGTATCGCCCTCGGTCTCGACTACCCGGCCTTCCGCGCACGAGGCTGGCATTCCCCCGGGGTGATCGGCCCGTTCGGGTCGGCGGCGGCCTTCGGGCGGCTCAAGGGCTTCGACCCGGAGACGATGCTCCGCGCTCTCGGGCTGGCCGCGACGCAGTCGGCTGGCTCGTACCTCTCGTGGGGCACGCCGGCGGTCAAGTTTCATCAGGCACGCGGGGCCGTATCCGGGTTGCTGGCGGCCGAGATGGCCGAACAAGGCTTCATCGGTGGGCTGCGGCCCCTCACAGCCGACGACGGGGGCATCTACAACACGCACAGCAACGGGGGCCAGCCCGAGCTCGCCATCGAGGACCTGGGCACCCACTGGGAAATGGAGCAGATCGCGGTCCGCCTCTGGCCGGGAGCGAGTCCCGTGCAGACCATGCTCACCGCCCTCTTCGATCTCATCGACTCCGAGGGTGTCGATGCCGGTCAGATCAGCTCGGTCGAGATCGGGATCTCGACCGAGGACTACAAGACACATGGCGGGTTCTCCAGGCCGGCCGGCACTTTCGAGGCCCTCCTCTCCTACGCCTACCTGGCGAGCCTCGCTCTCCACGATCAACGGGTGTGGTTCGACGGCGTGCGCCCCCCTCGCATCCACGACGACCAGCTTCTCGACTTCGGTGAGCAGCGGGTTCGCCTCGTGGAGGTCTCAGATCTCCCTGTCAACGGTTGTGAGCTGACTCTTCGACTCGGCGACCGACGGCAGCTGCACCGACGAGTCGAACAGGCGAGAGGCACAGCGCAGAACCCGGCGACCAGGGCCGACGTCGACAAGAAGTTCCTCCTCGCCGCCGAGCCCCGGCTGGGTGAGGACGCGGCTGGTGAGCTGCTGGCGATTCTCTGGGACCTGGAGCGTCAGGACCACCTCGGAATCCTCTGGTCGCTGCTGAGCACCACCTGAGCACCCGGTCGCGACGCCGCCGATCTCGGCTCAGCCGGACACCTCGGCCAGTAAAGGGGCCAGCAACGGGCCCACCTCCACGGATCGACCTCCCTGACGAGAGGACGTGATCGCCGCCTCCACCACTGCCAGCGCTCTCACGGCCTGCTCGAGACCGGTCTCGACTTCGGCCCGTCCTCTGATCGCATCGGCGAACTCTTCCAACTCCTCGCGGAACATGTCGGTCTGGGGGAGGTCGACCAGGTCTCTGTCCTCGCCGATCTGCGCCTCGAGAGTGCTCGCATCGTCGAGCAGGTGGGACTCGGCCCAGTTCTTCGGGTCGAGTCGATAGGCGAGGTTGCATTCGGTCCCCTGGATGCGCATGTCGTAGATCCGGGGTGAGGACCAGCCCGACCCGAGATAGCCGAGGGCGCCGTTCTCGAACTCGAGAACGGCCATCGTGGCGTCGGAGACCTCGGCTTTGGTGTGCAGCCGGCGCAGGTGCCCGGAGACGGCCCTCACCGGGCCGAGGAGGTATTGGAGGGTGTCGGCGTGATGAACTCCCAATTGGATGAGAGAGCCGCCGGGGCCCTGCTCGTCGTGGAAGCGCCAACTCTCCTCGGTCAGCCTCAGCCCTGTCGGTGTCGTGAAGTTGCACTCGACCATCGACACCCCGCCCACCCGGCCCTCATCGAGCCACTGCTTCATGACACGATGGCCCCCAAGCCGCCGGGCGCTGTGGCCAACTGCGAGAAGGACACCGGTCGACTTCGCCGCTCGCGCCACCGCAGTAGCGGCGTCGAGGGTGTCGGTGATCGGCTTGTCGGTGAAGACCGGGACACCGGCCTCGAGGCACCTGATGATGATGGCGGCGTGTGAGTCGTTCGGGGTGGTCACCACCACCCCTTCGACGTCCGGGTCGGCCAGGAGGTCGTCGAGTGACTCAGCCGCCCGAGGCACACCGAGGTCCTCCTGGAATGCCTGTCGCGAGCCCGCCGAGCGAGAGTGGCAGTTCACCCAGTCGATGCGATCGCCCCGTCGAGCCGATCGGGCCAAGACCCGGCCCCAGCTCCCCAGACCCACCGCCGCGAGCCGAACTCTGTCCTCACTCATCGGTGCGCACTCAATCCAGCGGCTGGTCGCCGGTGTACTCGAGGAAGTAGAGCCCCCCGTTGGCCCGATCGGCGGCGAAGACGTAGCCCCTGTCGTCCACGAACACGTCGCTGATCCGACATGCCCGCTGCCCCACCGGCGTCTCAGGGAGGAAAGCCGCGATCTCCTTCGGCGTGAAGGGGTCTCTGAGGTCGTAGATGCGCAGTCCCGCACTGAACCATGTGGCCACGCAGGTGTTCTGCAACTTGGCGCTCCCCGGCTCGGGATCGTTCTCGTGGATGTTGTGCGCTCCGATCCGCCCACCTTCGGCGTGCAACTGCTCGAAGTCCTCCGGGATCGGGAAGCTGCTGATCAGCACGGGGTTGGTCTCATCGCGGACATCGGCGACCCAATAGCGCTTCGGCCAATCCTCACCGTCGGAAACGGTGGTGGCCTCGTCTGCCACGAGCAACAGGCCCCGCTCGAAAAGTGGAACCACCGTGTGGGTGAAACCGGGGAACGGGGGGTGATAGTCGAGTCGGCTGACCTGTCGGGGTCGAGACGGGTCGGCGATGTCGAGTATCACCACTCCACCGTCTATGTATCCCAGATAGGCACGGTCGGGCCGGTCCGGGTAGCTGAGCGTGTGATGGACCCTGAAGGCGAAGTCGATGTGGTCATGGCGAACGATGGCCTCGGCATCCCCCTTCCGCTGACCGGGCAGCCACCACCTGCCGACTTCGCTCGGCGCGGTGGGATCGGTGATGTCGACGATCATGTAGAACTGATGGTCCCGGGGGTCGTTCGGCTCGAAGTCCGCGGCTCCGGTCGAGATATGTGCGTATCGCCCGTCGAAAGTGGACACGAAGTGGGTACCCACCGAATGTGGACCGGAGGCATCGAAGAAGCCGACCTTCTCCGGTGTTTCCGGGTCGGACACATCGAACAAGTCGAAGCCTGCCGGTGTCATGCCCGGCGATGTCACCTGCTTGGCCAGGAGCAGGATGTCCCCGGCCAGGGCGAGGGAGTTGCCCCGCACCGAGTCGTGCTCGCAGGGCAACTGGGACAGGAGCTCTGGTGCCGCCGGATCGGTGACGTCGAGGATCGACATCGCGACCGGGGGGTTCTCGTTGGCGACGTACAGGAGTCGTCGCCCGTCCGGGGTCACCTTCATGGCCATCCCCTCGCCGACGTTGGGCGCACCGTCGAGGGTGTGGTGCGCGACGAGGCGGAGGTTGTGCTCCAATCGGACACCGGGCAAAGCCGCGGAGGTGTGGCTCGAATTCATGGGTCCTCTCCTCTCATCTCGATGAAGGTATCGCTCATCACGCCGTGACTCTCGGCGCGCACCCTGTGCGCGTGGACGTCGCGACCGTCGAGGGCCTGCTCGGCACCAGGTCCGCGAGGTTTCCTCTCGTCTCTCTCAATTCAGGCCTGACGACCCGACAATCGATCGAGAAACTCGAGATAAACCGAGGCGAGCTCCTCCGGCTGCTCTTGAATGGTGGCGTAAGGGCCCGGGAACCCCGCTCGGAGCGCTTCGACGTCCTCTTCGGAGTACAAGTAGTGGATGCTGCTGTCCGGGACGAGTTGGTGGAACCGTTCACTGTGGCTCCGCGGATGGAGATCGTCCTGGCCCGCAATGATGCAGACGGGTGGGCGAATCTGACTCAGTTCCTCGTCGGTCAGCCCCATCAGGGTGAGACGGCCGTTCTCCGAGAAGTACCGATGCCAGGAATCCACCACGCCGACGAATTCACGGGCGTCCATTGCCAGGAGTCGCGCCCGGATCGTGGGGTTGCGTCTGATCGAATCGCTCATCGACGGCAAATCACAAACGCCGGCCATCCCACCACGATCAGCGGCATCGAGCCACTCGTCATAGTTGCTCTCCGCCAGGTATCGAGCAGCAAACTCACCTCCGCTCGGTCGGGACACGAATACCCCCGATACCGACTCGGGATAGCGGGCGGCCAGGAGGAGCGCTACACGACAACCGGCTGAGGCACCACCGACGAACACCGGCAATGCGTCCATGTACACGAGCAACCGGTACAGATCGTCTGCCCAACTCACCTGTTCCGGGACCGACCCATCGAAGACGAAATCGGAAGCTCCCGTGTTGCGCCGGTCGTGAATGAGCACCCTGTACCCGCTATCGGCGAGCAGAGCCGCCAGGGGACGGGCTGCCTCGAGATCGGATCGACCGCCACCCATGTAGCTCACCCACGGGCCGTCGCGGCCCACCACGTCGTAGTTGATGGTCACACCGTCGATGACAGCCGTCTTCACCGTTGTCATCGATCTCCCCTCACCAACTCGGTCACGGATTCGAGGATGCTCACATAGGTGCCGCAGCGGCAGAGATTTCCCGCCAGGTACTCGCGGACTTCCTCCATCGATGCATCCGGTGACTCAGCCAGACAGGCCTCCACGGTGACCACCATGCCAGGAATGCAGTAGGCACATTGATATGCGCCGTTGTCGACGAAGGCCTGCTGCACGCGGGAGAGGCCGCCGTCGTTCGTCAGGCCCTCCGATGTGCGTATCGACCGCCCCTCCACCTGCACGGTGAGCAGCAGGCACGAGCTGGCCACCGCTCCGTCGAGTTGGACGGTGCAGGTGCCGCAGATGCCGAGACCACAGGTCGGCCGGACGCTCCTGAGGCCGAGACGATCTCTCAAGGTGTTGACCAATGCCTCGTCGGCAGGCACTTCGACGACGATCTCTTCGCCGTTCACTTCCAGGGTCAGACTCTCACTCATTCCGGTTCCCCCACGATGGCCCGCAGGACCCTCTCGGCGGTCATCGGCATCTGCCGGACCCGCGCCCCCGTGGCTCGGGAGATCGCGTTGGCGATGGCGGGTGCGACGGCGGGGATCGTCATCTCTCCGACCCCGTGGATGGCGGCGTCGCGATCCGGTGACTCGAGGCTCGACGACGTGAGCTCGATGGGGACGTCGACGATGGAGGGGATCATGTAGTCGGAGAGGTTGGGATTCGTCACCTGGCCATCGGCGACGATGACCTCCTCGAAGAGCGCGGGGCCGAGCCCGAAGATGATGCTCCCCTCGCTCTGCTGGCGGGCCCGCACCGGGTTGACCACCCGGCCGGCCCAGGCGGCGCCGTGACATCGGAGTATCTCCACCTTGCCGGTCTCCACATCGACCGCCACCTCCACGGCCACTGCTCCCTGATGCCAGTGGTCTGCGACCTCTCCTTTTATGTCTAGCGGATTGTTCAGAGCATCGCTGGGAGTGCTCTGGTAAGCACCCTCGCCGATGAGAGAGGTGATCCCCGCCCCGAGCAGGATCTCCTGGTAATCGACTGCCGTGTGTGGGCCTGGGTGGTCATCCGGGTCGGCCAACTCGGCCATCTGTCGCCGGATCGACTCACACGCCTCGCCGATGGCATGGTCGGCGACGAAGGTGGTGCGGCTCCCGGCGGTCATCGAGTCGAAGGTGGACGAATCGGGGTCCTGGACCCTCACCTTTCCGATGTCGACACCCAGATGGTGCGCCGTCAATTGTGCCAGGGTCCCCAGGACGCCTTGGCCCATGTCCACCGAGTTCGTGTGGACCAAGACGTCGCCGTCAGACCTCATCTCGACACGTACCTCGGAACGGGTCCCGGGGGGCGTCGTCTTCACGATGACGGCGATGCCCTTTCCGACCGCTTTCCCCGGTGAGGGCGTCGTCTCATCACCCCATCCGATCACCGCGGCCACATCGTGGAGCAACTCTTGGAAGTGGATGTCGTGCATCACCTGCCCGCTGGCGAAGACGTCGCCTTCCTGGAGGAGGTTGCGCTCTCGCAGGTCGAAGGGATCGATCCCGAGGCCCTCGGCGATCTCGTCGGCATGGGATTCGTAGGCGAATGCGGCCTGATTGGTCATGGCCCCCCTGAAGCTTCCCGAAGGGACCGTGTTGGTGTAGACCCCCCGAGAGCGGATCCGGATGTTGGGGAAGCGATAAGGCCCGATCGAGCGGAGAAGCCCCTGTGCCACCGCTTTGGGGGTCATCACCGCATAGGCGCCCCCGTTGTAGACCAGGTCGATCTCTCGGGCGACGAATCGGCCCTCTTCGTCGACTCCGGTTCGGATGTCCATCACCGCCGGGTGCTTCCCCGTCGTCAGGAAGACTTCGTCGCGCTCCAGCTCCAGACGAACGGGCCGGCCCACCATCTTCGCCGCCACCGCCACCATTGGCTCTATCTTGAGCTGGCTCTTCGCTCCGTACCCTCCCCCCAGGGGGAACACACGAATCTGCACATTCCCGGGGTCGGTGTCGAACATGTGCGCCAACTCACCACGAACGGCTGATGGCCACTGTGTCGCCGTCCAAACCTCCAGGAAGTCGTCTTCCCATGCCGCGATGGCGACGTGGGGCTCGAACGGGACCGCATTGGCCATGGGGGACGTGTAGGTCGCCTCGAACACATGGCTCGCCTGTGACATGGCGAGGTCGACGTCGCCCCGATGGAGCCTCCACTCGCCACACTCGTTGCCGAGCCACTCCTCGTGGAGCTGCGGTGCGCCGGCAGCCAAGGCCTCCATCGGGTCGATGACGTAAGGCAGCTCGTCGTAATCGACCATGACGGCTTCGGCGCCGTCACGTGCGCTCTGTGGTGTCTCCGCGATCACCAGGGCCACCGGATCGCCCACGTACCTGGCTCTTCCCATGGCGAGTGGCGCCTGGTCCCTGCGGGTGAGGCCGAAGTACGGGTTTGGGATCTCGACCGCCCGCTCGAGGTCGGTTCCGGTTAACACCCGAACGACCCCGTCCAGGGCGAGTGCGCCCGAGACGTCGACGTCGACGATCCTGGCGTGTGGGTAGGGGCTGCGGACCAATCTGCCGTGGACCATCCCTTCCACGGAGTGGTCGACGGTGTAACGGAGGGTGCCCACCACCCTCTCCTCCGCATCCGGCATCGGGATGCTCAGACCGAGCACATCCGGCAGTCGATCGACTGTTGTCGTCATCGGCTGACTCCCTCCACGGCGCGGCGCACCAGGACGGCCGTGACCTTGCGGCGATACCAGGCGCTGCCCCGGGCATCCTCGATCGGATCGATGGCATCGCTGATCGCTGCCGCCATGTTGCGGATCGTGGCGTCGTCGAGGGCGTCGCCCGCAACGGACCCGGTGATGTCGTCGCAAAGGCGAGGCACCGCGACGGCGGCGCCAACCACGACCCTCAGTTGCTCGATCGACGACCCGTCGTACCGCGCAGTGGCGAACACTCCGACACATGGCCGATCCTCGGAGGAGCGGCTGACGAACTTCTCGTAGGCCGAGACTCGATCTTCGCCGATGGGGACCGACACAGCGGTGATGATCTCCCCCGGGCCCAGCGAGGTGCTGTAGAAGCCTGTGGCCAGGTCGGCAACGGGCAGATCTCGAGCCCCGTGCGGACCGGTGACGTGACATACCGCGTCCAGGCCCACCAGCACCGTTGGCGGATCGGCCGCGTAGTCGGCCTCGGCCAGGTTGCCGCCCAGCGTCCCGACATTTCTCACCCTCACGTTGCCTACGCGGCCGCACGCGTCGGCGAGAGCCGGTATCCATTGCATCACCTCGGGTGATGTCGCGATGGCCCGGTGCGTGGCCCTCGCCCCAATCGTGATCCGAGCGTCGTCCCTGGAAATGCCATCCATACCCTGGAGCCGACCGATGTTGACCAACGTCGATGGGGCGATCAGACCCTGTCTCATCATCAGGACGAGAGCGGTGCCGCCCGAGATCACCTTGTTGCCCCACTCGTCGTCGGCGAGGACCGCACAGGCTTCCTGGAGATCTCGTGGCTCGACGAAGCGGATCACTTGCCGCCGCCCTCGCCTCGGCCCCTGCGGAAGATGCGCGCCCAGATGTCGCGCAGCCAGGACAGCAGCCCGCGCCCGATCACAGAGGCGGCGCCTGGAGGGCTCGAAGGCTGGTCTTTGTCCGGGGTGACACCGCCCAGCTCCTGACCGGCGCATTGGGCGAAGGACTTGACGATCTCGCGTGCGGTGCTGGTCACGACTCCGCTCCCGAACTGGCCGAGGCGACCCCGGATCGTGACGTCTGACACCGACCGGATCTCGGTAGCGCCTTCCCCGCTCTCGATCAGGTCGGCCGAGAAAGTCACCTGAGCAACACTTCCCGTCGTGGCGTCGCGGCCGCTGGCGGTGGCGATGATGGTGTCGGGTGCGCCGCCGGCATCGAGTGTCACGTCTCCCTTGAATCTCGCCTGGATCGGGCCCATGCGGACCAGGAGTGTGGCCGCATAACGGTCTTCTTCCACTCTTTGCAGGTCCTCGACCCCGGGCACACAGGCACCCATCCGGGGGACATCCAACAGGAATCGGGCGACCTCGGCCTTTGGAGCGGCGACAGTGAAGGTCTCTTCGACGAGCATCCCGGCTCACACCCCCAGGGCCGAGCGGGACACGACGGAGTGCCCTCGTTGACCGCCGTTTGGCTTCGATCCCGTCATGGGACGACTGTATACCATTGCATCCTCAGCTGGTGAAGTCACTACACTCCCCGCACCGCATGGGCGCCTCTCTTCACATCGAATGGGACGTCGGCATCGAAGTGGACGACGGAGTGGTGCTCAGGGCCGATGTCTTCCGACCGGACGCCGACGGGGTCTACCCCGTGATCCTGTCACACGGGCCTTACGCCAAGGGCCTGGCGTTCCAGGAAGGGTACCCGGACCAATGGCGGATAATGACGAGCCAGCACCCCGACGTCGCCGCCGGATCGAGCAACATCTACCAGAATTGGGAAGTCGTCGACCCGGAGAAGTGGGTTCCCGACGGCTATGTCGTGGTCCGTGTCGACTCCCGGGGCACCGGTCGATCCCCTGGGTACCTGGACATCTTCTCCCCGAGAGAGACCGACGACATGGTGACGTGCATCGAGTGGGCAGGGACTCAGCCATGGAGCACCGGTCTCGTGGGGCTCAACGGAATCTCCTACTACGCGATCAACCAGTGGCACGCCGCCTCCCGCCAACCGCCACATCTGGCCGCGATGTGTGTCTGGGAGGGTGCCGCCGACTTCTACCGGGACATGACGCATCACGGAGGCATCGTTTCTACCTTCTGGGCCAACTGGTACGACATGCAGGTCAAGACGGTCCAGCACGGGCTGGCCGATCGGGGTCAGGTCAGTCGCGTCACCGGAGCCCAGGTCACCGGAGACGATGCCTTGACCGACGAGGAGCTCGAGCAGAACCGAGCCGACCTCGGCGAGGACGTCCGCAGCCATCCGCTCGACGACAGCTTCCATCGCGACCGATCCCCCGTCTGGTCGAACATCGACGTGCCCTTGTTCTCCTCCGGCAACTGGGGCGGACAAGGGCTCCATCTCAGAGGCAACGTCGAAGGGTTCGCGCAGTCGGCGAGCTCTCTCAAATGGCTGGAGTTGCACGGGCTCGAGCACTGGACCCACTTCTACACCGACTACGGCGTAGGGCTCCAGAAGCGGTTCTTCGCCCACTACCTCAAAGGCGAGGACAACGGGTGGGACGATGAGCCCCCGGTCCGATTGCAAGTCCGACATCTCGACCATTTCGAGGAGCGATCGGCCACGAGCTGGCCGCTGCCAGACACCAGGTGGACGACCCTGTTCCTCGATGGCGACGGGGCCAGGCTGGACCCCGAGCGGCCGGGAAGCCCATCCGAGATCGACTACGACCCGACCGGGCCCGGAGTCACCTTCATGTATCCGGCCTTCGAGGCAGAGACCGAGATCACAGGACCGAGTGCGCTCAAGTTGTTCATCTCGTCGGCGACCGAGGACGCCGACATCTTCGCTGTCCTCAGGGTCTTCGACGAGGACGGAGCCGAGGTCACCTTCCAGGGTGCGATAGACCCGCACACACCGATCGCCCAGGGCTGGTTGCGGGCGTCACATCGCCGGCTCGACCCCGTCTTGAGCCGGCCCTATCGGCCGTATCACACACACGACCGCAAGGAGCCGCTCGAACCTGGTGAGGTGTACGAGCTCGACGTCGAGATCTGGCCGACTTCGATCGTGATCCCG
>Ga0299914_10000155_pt1 | contig 39956 bp, 32 predicted proteins | sample RVTome_10_FD_201361 | JGI IMG/M metagenome (GOLD analysis project Ga0299914, IMG submission 201361) | Soil microbial communities from uranium-contaminated site in the Upper Colorado River Basin, Wyoming, United States - RVT153D57 (version 2) ... | reverse complement strand
AGCCGGATCGTGCCGAGCACGTTCACGTCCGCGTCGAAGTCGGGCCGCTGGACGGAGACGCGGACGTCGGCCTGCGCGGCCAGGTGGAAGCACGCGTCCGGGCGCGCCTCGGCGAACGCGCCGGCGACCGCCTCGGGGTCGCGGATGTCCGCGACGACCAGCCGGGCGCCGGCGTTGACGTTCTCCCGCCTCCCGTGGGAGAGGTCGTCGAGGACGACGACCTCGTCGCCGCGCGCGACGAGCAGGTCGACGACGTGCGAGCCGATGAAGCCCGCGCCCCCTGTGACGATCGCCCGCACCGGCGTATCCTACGGCCGGCGCATGTTCGTGACCTTCGAAGGAGTGGACGGCTCCGGAAAGTCGACGCAGGCGCGGCTCCTCGCCGAACGGCTCCGGTCGGAGGGTCGCGAGGTCGTGCTCACGCGGGAGCCCGGCGGGACGACGACCGGCGAGCGGATCCGCGAGCTCCTGCTGCACGGGAAGAGCCTGGCGCCGTGGGCAGAGGCCGCCCTCTTCGCCGCGGCGCGGGCGCAGCTCGTCGACGAGGTGATCCGGCCGGCGCTCGCGCGCGGTGCCGACGTCGTCTCCGACCGCTACCTCGACTCGTCCCTCGCCTACCAGGGCGTCGCGCGCGGCCTGGGGGTCGAGCGCGTCCTCGAGCTGAACCTCCTGGCCACGAGCGGGCTCCTGCCCGACCGCACCTTCCTGCTCGCCCTCCCTCCGGCCGAGGCGGCCGCGCGCCGCTCCGAGGAGCCCGACCGCATCGAGAGCGAGGGCGCCGCGTTCGCGGAGGAGGTCGACCGCGCCTACCGCGAGATCGCGCGCGTCTTCTCGAAGCGGGTCGTGGTGGTGTCCGGGGACGGAAAGGCCGAAGATATCGCCGAGACCGTCCGTGGACAGCTTCGAGACCTTCCCTGAGCAGGACGAGGCCAAGCGCCTCCTGCGCGCCGCCCTCAAGGAGGGGCCCGCGCACGCGTACCTCTTCCACGGCCCGCGCGGCGTGGGGAAGCGCCGGGCCGCGCTGGCCTTCGCAGCCGAGCTCCTCGGCGACCCCGACCGCGTCGCCCGCGGGATCCACCCCGACCTCTACGTGCTCGAGCCGCTCGGCGACCAGATTCGCATCGACCCGATCCGCGACCTCCGCCGCGACCTGCACATGCGCCCGTTCGAGGCCGACCGGCGGATCTACCTCGTCCTCCGGGCCCACCTGCTGAACGAGGACGCGGCCGACGCGCTCCTCAAGGACCTCGAGGAGCCGCCGCCGTACGCGACGATCGTGCTCGTCGCGGACGAGCTCGGGCTCCTGCCGCCGACGATCCGCTCGCGCTGCCAGCTCGTGCCCTTCCGGCGGCTCTCCCAGCGGGCGATCAAGGCGTTCCTCTCCGCGCGCGGCCTCCAGGGCGAGCCGCTCGACGCGCTCGCGCGGGTCGCCGCGGGCCGTCTCGACCGCGCGGAGCGGCTGCTCGACCCGAGCGCCGGCGAGCGGCGCGACGGCCTCATCGACCTGGCGCGCTCCGTGTACCTCGACCCGGCCTTCGACCCCGGGCGGGCGTCCCGCGCCGTCACCGACCTCGCGCAGGAGCGGGCGGGGCGCGTCCGCGCCGCCGTCGAGCAGGAGCCGCTCCCGGCGGAGACGCCGCGCGAGACCGAGCAGCGCGGCAAGCGCGCGGGCCGCGGCGCCGAGCGGGAGGAGGTCCTCGACGCGCTCGAGCTCCTGACGGGCTGGTACCGCGACCTCATGGTCGTGGCCGCCGGGGCCGAAGGGGCGGTCCTCAACACCGACAGGCTCGCCGAGCTGGCGACCGACGGGCTTCCCGAGCGCGGGCCGGGCGCCGAGCAGGCGGCCGCGACCGTCCGGGACGTCTGGCGCTCGTTCGAGTTCAACGTCCAGCCGGGGCTCACGCTCGAGGCGCTCTTCATCCGCCTCCGGCGCGAGCTGGGAGGCACACTTCAGCCATGACGGTCGCGGTCGGGGTCGTGTTCTCGCCCGGAGGGAAGGTCTATTCGTTCGACCCGGGCGGGCTGGAGCTCGCCTGGAACGAGACGGTCGTCTGCCAGACCTCGCGCGGCCAGGAGCTCGGGCGCGTCGTGCAGGCGAAGCACGAGCTGGCCGACGAGCCCGCCGCGCCGCTGAAGAAGGTGGTGCGCCGCGCGACGGACGTCGACCGCGAGACGCTCGAGGCCAACCGCGAGGAGGCGAAGCGGGCGATGCGTGTCTTTCGCCAGCTCGTGCGCGACCAGGGCGTCGAGCTGAAGCCGGTCGCCGCGGAGCTCGTCTTCGACGGCTCGCGCATCGTCTTCTCCTACGAGGCCGAGCACCGGCCGGACGCGTCGAGGCTCCAGTCCGTCCTCCGCGAGCGGCTGCACCGCCGCGTCGAGCTGCGCTCGGTCGGCCCGCGCGAGTGCGCGCGGCTCTGCGGCGACGTCGGCCTCTGCGGCAACGGCCAGTGCTCGCGCCGCTACCCGACCCACGAGCAGCCGATCACGCTCCGCATGGCGAAGGACCAGGACCTGCCCATGAGCTCGGGGCGGATCACCGGCCTCTGCGGGCGGCTGCGCTGCTGCCTCGCCTTCGAGCATCCTCTCTACAAGAGCTTCCGGGACCGCGCGCCGCGCGTCGGCCGGCGCGTCACGACGCCCCACGGCGAGGGCGTGGTCACCGGCTACAAGGTGCTCGAGGACGCGTGCACCGTGGAGCTCGAGGAGGGCGCGCCCGGCCTCGACGTCTCGATCGACGAGTGCCGGGAGACCGCGTGAGCGTCACACACCCTCCCCACGCTCGTAGGCCAGAGGTCGGCCTGTGAGCGAGCTGCCGGGCGGGCTCGAGGAGCGCCTCGACACCTACCGGAGCCTGCGGCGCGACCTCGAGCGGAGCGTCGTCCCGCTCGCCACCTCCGTGGACGGGCGCCGCTTCACGTTCCAGGCCTCGCTCCACGACCTCGCCTTTCAGGCCGGCGGCTACGTCGTCCTCGAGGACGGCGGGGAGCCGCGGCTGGGCCAGGTGATCACGCTCGAGTCGGCGAGCCGCGAAGGGCCGGAGCTGGCCGTCTCGCTGGCCGAGGAGGTGTCGGCGCAGAGCAGCGTGCTGCTCCGCTACGCCGAGGGCGCGGGCGTGGTCCTCGAGGGCGACGGGGCCTCGTTCCACGACGTCACGGCCAGGCCGGCGAGTCCGGACGAGGTCGGGGCGTGGCTCGAGCGCACGCGACCCCGGCGGGCGACGCTCGCGGTGGGGGAGCTCGTGCTCGCCCCCGGCGTCCCCTTCGACCTCGACGCGGGCGGGTTCGACCGCCACACCTTCCTCTGCGGCCAGTCCGGCTCGGGGAAGACGTACTCGCTCGGCCTCGTGCTGGAGCGCCTCCTGCTCGAGACCGACCTGCGCATCGTCGTCCTCGACCCGAACTCCGACTTCGTCCGCCTGGGTCAGGTGCGGGACGGAGCGGACGGCGAGCTCGCCTCCCGCTACGGCGGCCGGGCCTCGCGGGTCGAGGTGCGGAGCGCGGCCGACGGAACCGCGCCGCTCCAGCTGGCCTTCCCGGAGCTCGACCCGGCGGCGCAGGCGGCCGTCCTCCGGCTCGACCCGATCCGCGACCGCGAGGAGTACGCGATCCTGTCGCAGGCGCTCGACCACTGGCGGCCGGAGAGCCTGGAGGAGCTGGCCGCGTCTGACTCGCCGGACGGCAAGCGGCTCCTGCAGCGGGCCATGAACCTCGGCGTGCTCCGCTGGCAGGTCTGGTCGCGGGGCGCCGAGGGCTCGATCCTCCGCGACGCCGCCGATCCGGACGTCCGCTGCCTGGTCGTCGACCTCGGCTCCCTGGGCACGCGCGAGGAGCAGGCGCTCGTCGCCCAGGGCGTGCTCGCCCGGCTCTGGGAGCGGCGCGCCGAGCGCACGCCCGTGCTGATCGTCGTCGACGAGGCCCACAACGTCTGCCCGGCGGCGCCCGACGACCCGCTGACCGCCCTCGCCACCGATTACGCGGTCCGCATCGCCGGGGAGGGGCGGAAGTTCGGCCTCTACCTGCTCGTCTCCACGCAACGGCCGCAGAAGGTGCACGAGAACGTGCTCGGCCAGTGCGACAACCTCCTGCTCATGCGCATGAACTCGACCGCCGACCTCGGCTACGTGGGCGACGTGTTCTCGTTCGTCCCGCAGAGCCTCCTCGAGCGGGCGACGACGTTCCGCCAGGGGGAGTCGCTCGCCGCCGGAAAGATCTCGCCGCACCCTGCCCTTCTCCGCTTCGGGGCGCGCGTGAGCGAGGAGGGCGGGAGCGACGTGCCCGCCGACTGGGCCGAGTCGCGCTAGCTGTCGCGCTCGGTCTGGCGGACGCGCGCGACCGCACTCTCGTAGGACGCGGCCAGCCTGAGCTCGATGCGGGCGAGCTTCGTCCGCGCGTCGCGGACGCGCTCGAGGGCGGCGTCGAGCTCGTCGAGGGCCTCGTCCAGGAGCACGAGCTGCTCCTCGGCCGGCAGCTCGGGACCGAACTGGCCGGCCAGCTCCCGGAGGTGGTGCTGCGCGTCGGCCAGGAGCTCGAGGAGCGGCGGCTCCCCGCCGACGTCCACGCCGAAGAGGACGTGCCGGGGAGTCTCGGGCTCGGCGGCGCTCACGCTCTCAGGCTACCCGGAGGAACGAGCCGGGCCGCCGGTCGGGGGGTTCCGGCGGCCCGGCGCCTCGCCTGGGAGGTGGCGAGGGTGCGGCTACGAAGCGCCAGCCGCCTTCGTGGTGTCGGTCGCCGCGACGGCGTCGGAGTGGCGAAGAGCGCCGCCGATGGCGAGCACCAGGAAGCCGATTCCGGCCAGGATCAGGGCGATGCCGACGACGATGCCGAAGAGCGCGAGCCGCTCGGCCATGTAGGAGAGGTTCAGCGCGGTCGAGAGCGAGGTCTCGGTCACCCAGGTGTTCCGGGCCTGATTCGTGACCGGGTTCCCCTCTTCGTCGGCGAGCGCCGCCGCCTCGTCGTTCGTGCCGGCGGGGTTCTCCGGGTCGTCGGCCGCGAGGAAGCGACCCATCTGCGCGTAGGTCAGACCGCCCGAGGACTCGAGGGCGTGAATCCGCATGTACTGGGAGAAGCAGCGCGCCTCGTCGCCGGTGTCGATCTCCTCGCCGGCGACGTCGCATTCGGGCGCGGACACGGTCAGGCCGGCTTCGTCGATCCCGGGCTGGATGCCGGCGGGCGACATGTCGTCGCCGCCGACGATCTGCTCGCGGGCCAGCTCGTCCTGGACGGTGCTGCGGGCGTCGACGCTCAGCCAGAGAGCTCCGATGCCGAAGGCGATGAGGACGATCCCCGCGAGGATTCCCCCGTACTCGAGCAGCTTGCGCGTGTTCATGGTTCCGTCTCCTTCCGTGCTTCCGTAGTCGCTGGGTCGAGCTTGGCGGGGAGGGGCGCTTGCGGCATCAGGGGGCGCGCCGACCCCCCCTGCGGAGCGACCGCCTTCCGTTTACGGGTTTTCCGCAGAGTTTGACGCTGGTGGCCGTCGCGAGCACGAACGGGGTGAGCGAGGAGGAGCTCGGTCACTCGTAGCGGAGGGCCTCGGCGGGCTGCACGCGCGCGGCGCGACGGGCCGGGGCGATCGTGGCGATCATGGCCACGGCGTAGACGAGCAGGAAGATGACCGCGAGGTTCAGCCAGGGCACGTGGAGCGTCAGGTTCGACCAGCTGGGCTGGCTCCGCGTGTCGGCGACGATGTTCCACGCGAGCAGGAGGCCGAGCGCCGTGCCTACGATGATCGAGGTGACGGCCAGAAACGAGGACTCGAGGAGGAAGGAGGCCTCGACCATCCCGCGCCGGAAGCCGATCGCCCGCATGACGCCGATCTGCTGGCGCCGCTCGACGACGGAGCGGGCGCTGATGACCCCGAGCGCGGCGATGCCGACGAGCAGGCCGAGCCCCATGAACCCCTGGATCAGCCGGTTGAACGTGACGGAGGCTGCGGTGGCGTCCTCCATCACCTGACGGACCGACTCGGCCTCCAGGCCGTAGCCGAGGAGCGCGGACTCGAGCCGGGTGGCGGCGGCTGCCGCGTCGACGCCCGGTGCCAGGTCGAAGTAGAAGATGGTCGGGTAGGCGCGGCCCGGGAAGGCCCCGTCGAGGGTCTTCTTCGAGGTCGAGATGCCCGTCATCTCGAGCGGAGCCGTCTCCGAGAGGATCCCGATGACCGTCAGCTCGACGGTCCGGCCGGTCTGCGGGTCCTCGACCTCGACCGGGATCGGGTCGAACGTGCCCTCGTCGAAGTAGAAGCCGCTCAGGCGGAAGTCGCCGGGCGGGGCGAAGTTCCAGTTGTCCCGCCGCGGGACGATGAAGCTGTCGACGACCGCGAGGTTCGGCCGCCTGGCCAGCGCTTCCCACACCTCGGCGGATGAGCGGTAGCCCTCCGCGATCTTGCCGAGGTCGAAGGTCGTGTTGGTCAGGAACGCCCGGTCGAGACCGCGCACGACGTATGGCTCGAGCGCGCGCCCGGTTCCCGCCTGGGTCGCCTCGATCGGCAGGAACGACTGGGACGCGGAGACGGCGAAGTCCTCGGCGCGCAGGTCGGGCGCGGAGGCGACGGTCCCCTGGATGTCGATGATCGGCGTCGAGCCGCCGGAGCTCGCGCGGACGTCGAAGCCCCCGCCGAAGGTCTCTTCGTTCGAGAGGGCCTTGACGAAGGAGCCGTTCGAGGCGACGCCGGTGACGAGCGTGAAGACGACGAGGGTGAACATCGCCAGGGTCGTCCCGGTCCGGAACCGGTTGGCCAGCGGGTAGGCCATCGAGATCTTCAGGATGGGCGCGAGGCTGCGGATGCGGCCGAAGAGGCTCATGGCGATGCCGAGCAGGACGTCGGCGTTGAAGACGATCACCCAGATCGCTCCGACGACGATCATGAGGCCGGCGGCGATCCAGGTCGAGAAGTCCATCGAGAGCGGCCCGAGGACCGCCTCCCAAATCCACCAGGGCAGCAGGAGGAGGCCGGCGATCACGAGGCCGCAGGACGTGTACGCCACGCGTTCGGAGACGCCGAAGGCCCGCAGGACCGGCACGAGGCCGGCGAGGAGGAGCGAGACGCCGATCATCGTCGGCGTGGCCGCGTCGCCGGTGACGCCGGAGAGCGTGAGGAGCGCCCCGAACGCGAGTACGACGCCCGCGAGGACGAGCCGGCGGCGCCGGCGCGGCGCCTTCGGCTCGGGCAGGTTCCTGATCGCGGCCGAGATGGTCATGGTCGAGACGCGCCAGGCGGAGACGGCGACGACTGCCAGCGTCAGGAGGACGCCGAGCGTGTAGGCGATCGCGAGGCTTCGCGGGCTCACCGCGAACTCGATGTCGAACGCCCCGGCGCCGGCTGCGTCGAACGCCCGCGCCATCGCCAGCACCATCAGGAAGGCGACGAGGGCGCCGAAGAGCGCCCCTACGAGCGCGGCCACCAGGTCGTAGGCGGCCCCCTCGAAGGTGAAGGTCTGGACGAGGTGGCCGCGCCGCGTCCCGATCGCGCGGGCGATGCCGAGCTCGCCGCGGCGCTCGGTGGCGAGCATTACGAAGACGAGGAAGATGAGAAGGATGCCGGCGGCGATCGAGAAGGAGCCGAAGGTCGTGAAGAAGGCCATGAACGAGGTGCCCTGCACGTCCGCGGCCTCGATCGCGTCCTGCTTCGACGGATCCACGTCGAGGCCGTGCGGCCCGACGACGGGCTCGAGGGTCGCGACGACCTCGTCGGTCAGGTCGGCCCCCGACCATTCGTCGCCCTGGTTCGAGATGAGCACGTGGCGGATGCGGCCGGGCCGGCCGAGGAGCTGCTGGGCCTCGGCGAGCGGCAGGAGGAGCGCCGAGTCGGCGGTGCCGGCGCCCTCGTAGGCGACGACGTCCTTCACGGTGACTCGCAGGCCCGGGCCGCCCGCGAAGATCAGCAGGCGATCGCCGACGCCGACCCGGAGCTCGTCGGCGGCCTCCTCGTTCAGGAACGCCTCGCTCCGCGCGAGGTCGGCGAGCGTCACCTCGCCCGCACGGCCCCTGATCGTCCCGAAGCCGTCCATGCGCTCGGGATCGGCGGCGAAGAGGGTGACGCGCGGCTCGTTCTGCCGCTGCTCGGGCGCCTGGACGGCGATCTGCTCGATGACGGCGGGGGTGACCCCGTCGACGAGACCCTTTCCGGCGAGCGCGGCCTCGATCTCCGCGGCGACCTCCTCGTCGAAGTACTCGATTCCCGTGGCGGAGCCGAGGCCTGTGCCCAGGCTGACCTCGGCGCCCTTGGCCGAGACGAGCTCGTCGGTCTGGCCGAAAGTGGCGACGGCGGTGCCGCGGATCGTGTGGCTCATCGTGTCGCCGGTGGTGAGCGCCGTGGCGACGATGGTCGTCCCCAGCATCAGCCCGACGACGATCAGCGCCGTGCGGCCGCGCCGGCGCCCGACGTTCCTGACGCCGAGCTTCACGAGGATGGGGTGGCGTACGGCGAGGATCGCGATGATCCCGAGCGCGATCGCGAACGTCACCCCCAGGACGACCAGGAGGGTGTCCACCGGGATGCCGAAGAGCTTCTGCATCGCTAGACCGGGACGGGCTCGGGCAGCCCGGCGCGGACGACCTGGCCGTCCAGCATCCGCACGATCCGGTCGGCCTGCTCGCCGACGGAGTGGTCGTGCGTCACGATCAGGAAGGTCAGCCCGCGCTCCTCGTTCAGGCCCCGCATCAGCTCGACGATGTCCGCAGCGCTCTCGCTGTCGAGGTCGCCGGTCGGCTCGTCGGCCCAGACGACGGCCGGGTCGTTCACGAGCGAGCGCGCGATGGTGACGCGCTGGCGCTCCCCGCCCGACAGCTCGTCGGGGACGTGGTGAGCGCGGCCGGCGAGCCCGACGAGCCCGAGGGCCTCGAGCGCCCGCTCGCGGGCCTCCCGCTGGGAGCGGCGCGCGACCAGGAGCGGCAGCTCGACGTTCTCGACTGCGCTCAGGACCGGCATGAGGTTGTAGAACTGGAAGACGAAGCCCATCCGGAGCGCCCGGTAGTCGGTACGCTCGCGGTCGGACATCGAGGCGAGGGAGGTGCCCTCGATGAGGACGTCGCCCGCGTCGACGGCGTCGAGGCCGGAGAGGCAGTTGAGGAGCGTCGTCTTCCCGCAGCCGCTCGGCCCCATGATCGCCACCATCTCGCCGCGGCCGATCGCCAGGTCCACGCCGTTCAGGGCGTGCACCTTCACCTTGCCGGTGTCGTAGATCTTGTGGACGTCCCTCGCCTCGACGAGGGGCGCATCGAAGCGTCCGTTTCGAGTGCTCATGCCACGCAGCATCCGTTCCGGAGGCGCGGATGCCATCGGGGTCGTCACCGCTTCGCGACTGCGGATTAACCGAAGAGGGCCTGTGGGAAGTCAGCCACCGCCGAGGAGCGCCTCGTTGAGGAAGCCGACGACGCGCTCCTCGTACTCCTGCGGCCGCGCGGCCAGTCCGCCCGTGTGCCCGGCCTCGGGGATCTCCCACAGCTCCTTCGGCTCGCCGGCCGCCGCGAAGTAGTCGGGGCTCAGGTCCTCGCCTCCCTGCCCGTGGCCGGCGTAGACGAGCAGGATCGGCGTCGGCGCGATCCTCCCGACGAGCTCCTCGAGCGACGGCGGCGGCGCGTCCCAGCTGAGGAGGGCGGTCGCGGCGGTCAGGGTCGCGGCGGTCGGGAGGGAAGGCCAGCCGGCGGGGCCGCGGATCAGGTCCTCCCTGATGGAGCGGGTGCCCGCCCCCTCCGAGACGACGGCTGCGAGTCCGACCCCCTCGGCCGCCGCCTGGAGGAGCAGCTCGCCTCCGACCGAGAGCCCCAGGCCTCCGATCCGCCCGTCCTCGACGTCGCGGCGCTCCTCCAGCCAGGCGATCGCCGCGGCGACGTCCTCCGTGCCTCCCCAGCCGAAGGCGTTCGGGTCGCCGTCGCTCTCGCCCTGGCCGCGCCTGTCGACCAGGAGGACGCCGTAGCCGCGCCCGGCGAGCATCCGCGCCTCCTCCACGGTCCCGCTCCTGCCCGGAAAGACGAGGACGGCGGCGCCGTTCTCGGAGGGCACGTACCAGCCGGCCAGGTGCAGGCCGTCGCTCGTCTCGAGCGCGACCGCCTCGTACGGCCGGCCGAGGTCGGCCGGCTCCACGGTGTCGCGCGGGGTGTGGGTGGCGATGTAGGCGATCGCGACCGGGAGGAGGAGCCAGTAGACGGCGAGGACGGCGCCGATCGCGATGAGCGCCCGGCGCAGCCAGACCCGGCCGCTGCGCCTCCGCGAGCGCCAGAGGACGACGGCGCCGAGGAGGCAGAGCGCCGCGCCGGCCGGGAGGAGCAGGAGCCCCGTCCAGTCGTCCCCCTCCGGGCCGGAGCCGGCGGCGTGCACGGCGGCGATGCCGCCGGCGACGAGCGCGAGAGCGCCGAGCACGAGCGCGAGCGTGGCGCGGAGACCGGGTCGGAGGCGCGGGTAGCGCCACGCGGCGATCCCGCCGCCCGCGAGCGCGATCGCCGCCCAGGCGGCGTGCTCCCGCCGGGAGGCGCCCGGCTCGAGCGCGACGAACGCGTCGGTGACGACGTGCGCCAGGAGGACGGCGACCGCCGAGCGGAAGACGACCGTCTCGCGTCGGGAGGCCGGTGTCACGGGAGGCTCACCCGGCCGGGACGACCACGACCGGGCAGGGCGCGTGGTGGACGCACTGGCTGCTCACCGAGCCGAGCAGGAGCCCGGCAAACCCGCCGTGCCCGCGCGAGCCGACGACGAGCAGGTCGGCGTCACGGGCGGCCGCGAGGAGCGCGGCGGCGGGCCGCATCTCGGCCAGCTCGCCGATGACGTCCAGCTCCGGCGCGGCCGCCTTCGCCTCGGCCACGGTCGCCTCCAGGAACTCGCGCGCGCCGGCGGCGAGCCGGTCCTCGAGCTCGTCGTCCGTGTGCCCGATCGGCGTGGCGAGCAGCCACGGCTCGGGCAGCGCCTCCATGAGGGGAACCGTCCAGGCGTGGACGATGTGGAGCGGAGCCTTGCGGAGACGGGCCTCCCCGAGCGCCCAGCGGACGGCGCGCTGGGCGCTCGGGGATCCGTCGGTGCCGACGACGATCTTCGCCATCTAGGAGGCGTAGTCGTCGACGGCGCCGGCAACCACCAGGTGCTTCTCGTGCCGCTCGGCGAAGGGCGTGAGCGCCTCGGCGAGCGTGGGCCGTCCGTGGTCGGCGAGGCCGTAGGTCGCGTGGCGGACCGGGTGGCGGATGTCGATGAGCCGGGTGAGGTCCATCGGCGTTCCCGTCACCACGACGTCGCACGGCGTCGCGTTGATCGTCTGCTCCAGCTCGGCGAGCTGCGCCTGGCCGTAGCCCATCGCGGGGAGCACCGCCCCGATGTCGGGATAGCGCTCGAACGTCTCCGCGATCGAGCCGACGGCGTAGGGCCGCGGGTCGACGAGGTTCGTCGTGCCTGCGTGGTGGGCGGCCACCGTGCCGGCTCCGTAGGGCATGTTGCCGTGGGTGATCGTCGGCCCGTCCTCGACGACGAGGACCTTGCCGCCCGCGACCGGGGGCCCGTCCTCGAGCGTCACGGGCGAGGCCGCCTGCACGATCGTCGCGCCCGGGTTGACGCTGAGGACGTTCGCGACCACCTCGGAGATCGCCTCTGCGGAGGCGCTGTCGACCTTGTTCACGACGACGATGTCGGCCATCCTGACGTTGACCTCGCCGGGATGGTAGGTGAGCTCGTGGCCCGGCCGGAGCGGGTCGACCACCGTGATCAGGAGATCGGGGACGTAGAACGGGAAGTCGTTGTTCCCGCCGTCCCAGATGACCACGTCGGCCTCCTCCTCGGCCTGGCGCAGGATCTGCTCGTAGTCGACGCCGGCGTACATGACCATGCCCATCTCGACCGGCAGCTCGTACTCCTCCCGCTCCTCGACGGTCGGGTTGGAGGCGTCGATGTCCTCGAGGGTGGCGAAGCGCTGCACGCGCATGGCCTCGAGGTCGCCGTACGGCATCGGATGCCGCACGAGCGCGACGTTCAGGCCGGCGTCGAGCAGGACCCGGCCGACGTACCGGCTGGTCTGGCTCTTGCCGCAGCCCGTCCTGGCCGCGACGACCGCGACGACCGGCTTCGAGCTCTCGACCATCGTCGACTTCGGCCCCATGAGCGTGAAGTCGGCCCCGGCCGCGAGCACCTGGGAGGCCTTGTGCATGACGGTCTCGTGCGCGAGGTCGGAGTACGCGAGGACGACCTCGTCGACCGCCTCGCGCCGGATCAGGTCCGTGAGCTTCTCCTCGTCCAGGATGGGGATCCCGTCCGGGTAGCGCGGGCCGGCGAGCGACGCGGGATAGGTCCGGTCGGCGATCCCGGGGATCTGCGTCGCGGTGAACGCGACGACCTCGGTGTCGGGATCGTCCCGGAAGGCCACGTTGAAGTTGTGGAAGTCGCGGCCGCCGGCTCCCATGATGACGACGCGTCTCATTGCTCCTCCTCTCGGGTTGAAGGGGAGGGCCCGGGCCGACCGCGGCCCGGGCTCTCCGGCAGCGACTCACGGAAGCGGAGTCGCAACGTCGTGCCGCTCGGCGGGGGCGGGGGGAAGCTCGCCCGCGAGCGGCGGGTAGAGGGCCTCCTCCGCCTGGCTGGCGCGCCAGCGCACCCACAGGAACACCGGGATGCCGGCGATCAGCAGCATGAACCCCTTCGCGATGTACTCGTAGCCCGCGCCCCAGATCGCCCAGCTCGCGTAGGCCATCGCGAGGAACGCGATCACCGAGTAGCGGGCGAGGTGGACGCCGGAGAACGAGGCTCGATCCGTGAAGAAGAGATAGAGCTGTGCCGACGCGGCGAACAGGTACGGAACCAGCGCCGTCAGCGTGGCGAGGATGATGATGTCCGTGAACATGTCGACGATCGTCCCGGAGCCCTGCAGGTTGAGGAGTAGGAGCCCGGTGATGAGCACGGACGAGACGACGAGCCCGAAGATCGGGGTCCCGCGCCGGGCGTCGACCCGCGCGAAGGGCCGCGGGAAGAGACCGTCACGGGCCGCCCCGAGCGCGGCTCGACCCTGAAGCAGGATCCAGCCGTTCAGGACGCCGAAGATGGAGATCATCGCGACGATCGCGATGGCCTTTCCACCCCAGGTACCTCCGAAGATGACGTTCGCTCCGTCGGCGAACGGGCTCGAGGAGCCCGCGAGCGCCGAGCTGGCGATCATCCCGAAGAGCGCGAGGGTGGCGATCAGGTAGAGGATGGTCGTTGCCGCCGTGCCGATGATGGTGGCCCGAGGGATGGTCCTCTCAGGGTCGCGAACCTCCTCGGCAGGGACGGTCGCCGACTCCAGTCCGATGAAGGCCCAGAGCGTGAGCAGGGCCGCGGCGCCGATGCCCCAGTCGAACCCGCTGGAGAGCGTGAACGGCTCGAAGTTGCCGGTGTCCATGAAGAAGAGCCCGACAACGCCGATCACGAGCAGCGGCACGAACTTGAGGACGGTCGTCACGACCTGGATCGCTCCGGCCTCGCGGACGCCCAGGACGTTGGCGAAGGTCAGGATCCAGATGAGCGAGATCGCCACGACCACCGCGATCCAGTTCTTCGAGGCATCGCCCCAGAAGACGGTGAGGTAGCCGGCGAAAGCGATCGCGATCGCTGCATTCCCGACCCAGGCGTTGATCCAGTAGCTCCACGCGGTCTGGAAGCCGATGAAGTCGCCGAAGGCCTTGCGGGCGTACACGTACGGCCCTCCGGTCTTCGGGTAGGCGCGTCCGAGCGTTGCGAAGACGAGCGCGAGCAGCATGGCGCCGATCCCGGTGAAGACGAACGCCAGGATCGAGACCGGCCCCGCCGTCCCGGCCATGGCCGCCGGCAGCAGGAACACTCCCGAGCCGACCATGTTGCCGATGACGAGGGCCGTCGCCATCCAGATGCCCATCGAGCGCTTGAGCCCGGACGAGCCCGGCTGAACACGTGCTCCGTTCACAGCCGGTGCAGTGTCTGTGTCCATGCCGACCTCCTGTCCGGCATCCGATGTGCGGGACAATCGTCTGGGCACCGGCGGGAACCCGCATCAGCGCGGGCGCCGATCTCCCCTTCGGACAACTACGCACCCTCTCGCGGCCCGGGAGCGGCATGATGCCGCCGTGGCCGAGCTCCACGCCCTCGACGTCATCCTCAAGGACGGAAGCACGCTCCGCCTGCGGCCCCCGTGCGCGGACGACGGCGACCGGCTCCTCGCGCTCTTCCGGGGGCTCTCGCCGGAGAGCGTCCACCTGCGCTTCCACGGCATGCCCGCGCTCACGCCCGAGCTCGTCGGCCACATGCTCGACCCGGACTGGGCCGGCCGGGGCGCGCTGATCGGGACGCTCGCGGCCGACGCCGAGGGCGAGCGCGTCGTCGCCGTGGCGACCTACGATCGCCTCCGCGACCCGGCCGCCGCCGAGGTCGCCTTCGCGGTCGCGGACGAGCTCCAGGGCCGCGGAATCGGCACGCGGCTCCTCGAGCAGCTCGCCGCGCTCGCCGCCGCGCACGGGATCGAGCGGTTCGTCGCCCGCGTGCTCCCCGGCAACGTGGCCATGCTCAGCGTGTTCGCCGACGCCGGCTTCGACGTGACGCGGAGGTTCGAGGAAGGCAGCATCGAGCTCGAGTTCCCCATCGCCGCCGGCGCCGCCTACCGCGCGCGCGTGGACGAGCGCGACCACGCGGCGGTGGTGGCGTCGCTGCACCCCTTCTTCCGGCCGGAGAGCGTCGCGGTGCTGGGCGCGTCGGCGCGGCCGGGGTCGATCGGCGGCGAGCTCTTCCGCAACATCGTCGAGGGCGGCTTCCGCGGCCGCGCCTACCCCGTGAATCGCTCGGGCGCCGAGGTGGCGGGGGTCGGCGGCCACGCGTCGCTCGAGGACGTGCCCGAGCGCGTCGATCTCGTCGTCGTCTGCCTGCCCGCGGAGATCGTGCTGGAGGCGGCCGAGGCCGCGCTCGCCCTCGGCGTGCGCGCCCTCTGCGTCATCTCGGCCGGCTTCGCCGAGCTCGGGCGCGAGGGCGCCGAGCGGCAGGACCGCCTGCTCGCCCTCGTCCGTACCCACGGAGCCCGGCTCGTCGGGCCGAACTGCCTCGGCATCGCCAGCTCGGCCGTCGGCCTGAACGCCACCTTCGCGCCCGAGGCCTTCCCGCCGGGGACGATCGGCTTCTCCTCGCAGAGCGGCGCCCTCGGGCTCGCGCTCCTCGAGCAGGCGCGGACCCGCGGGCTCGGCTTCTCCGCATTCGTCTCCGTCGGGAACAAGGCGGACGTCTCCTCGAACGACCTCCTCGAGTGGTGGGAGGACGATTCCGACACCGGGCTCGTGCTTCTCTACCTCGAGTCCTTCGGCAACCCCCGGCGCTTCGGCAGGATCGCGCGGCGCGTCGCCCGGACGAAGCCGATCCTGGCCATGAAAAGCGGCGTGACGCGCGCCGGCTCGCGGGCCGCCAGCTCGCACACGGCTGCGCTCGCCGGCTCCGAGGCGGCCGTGGCCGCGCTCTTCCGCCAGGCGGGGGTGATCCGCAGCGGCACCTTCGAGGAGCTCGTCGACGTGGCGGCGCTCCTCTCCACGCAGCCGCTGCCGCGCGGGCCGGGGGTGGCCGTGCTGACCAACGCCGGCGGGCTCGGCATCCTCTGCGCCGACGCCTGCGACGCGGCCGGGCTCGAGCTGCCGGCGCTCGCGGAGGAGACACGGTCGGCGCTCGCGGCCGTGCTCCCCCCCGAGGCCAGCACCGCGAACCCGGTGGACATGCTCGGCTCGGCCACCGCCGAGCTCTACCAGCAGTCGCTGCCTTTGCTCCTCGCCGACCCGGGCGTCGATGCGGTCGTCGTCATCTTCGTCCCGGCCGCGCGCGTGCGCGTGGAGGACGTGTCGGCCGCGGTCGCGCGCGCCGCCGCCGGCGCGGCGAAGCCGGTGCTCCCGGTGCTGATGGCGGCGGAGTCCCAGCCGGGCTCCTTCGCCTACCCGGAGTCCGCGGCGCGCGCGCTCGGCCGCGCGGCGGATCGGTCGGCGTGGCTGCGCCGGCCGGTGGGGACCGAGGTCGCCGTGGAGGGGATCGACCGCCGGGCCGGCGGCGACGTGGTGGCCGCCGCACTCGCCCGCGCCGCCGACCTCTGGCTGGAGCCGGGGGAGGTCCGCCTGCTGCTCGGCGCCTACGGCATCCGCCTGGTCGGCGAGCGGTCGGCGCCCGGGCCCGAGGAGGCCGTCGCGGCGGCGGAGGAGCTCGGCTTCCCGGTCGTCGTCAAGACCGCCGAGGCCGGCGCGCACAAGACCGAGACCGGCGGGGTCGCGCTCGACCTCGGCGGCCCGGAGGAGGTGCGTGAGGCCGCGGAGCGGATCGGCGGGCCGGTCGTCGTCCAGACGATGGTCCCCGGCGGCGTCGAGCTGCTCGCCGGCCTCGTCCAGGACCCGGTGTTCGGGCCGCTCGTCGCCTTCGGCCCCGGCGGCATCCTCGCCGAGCTGATCGGCGAGGCGCGCTTCCGCCTGGCGCCGCTCACGGACGTCGACGCCCGGGCGCTGGTCGAGGGAGGCAAGGCCGGCAGGCTGGTCGCGGGCTTCCGGGGAAGGCCGGGCGCCGACCCGGCCGCCCTCGTCGACCTCGTCGCTCGGCTCTCACGGCTCGGCGAGGACCTGCCCGAGGTCGCCGAGCTCGACCTCAACCCGGTCCTCGGCCTCCCGGACGGCTACGTCGCCGTGGACGCACGCGTGCGGGTGAGCCGCCCCCCGCCGGCCGCGAGCCCGAAGACCTGGTAGCCCGCGCGGCGGGAACTGCGGCTTTCTCCGCATCTCGCTCCGCGCGGCCCCCGATTCCCCTGCCTGGGCGGTCGGGCACGCTGGGGGCGTCCTGTTCGGAAGGGAGGAATCGTGGAGAGCAACGTCAGTGGCAACGAGCCGTCCGGGACGGCCTGGCCCGCGGCACCGCCGCCCGAGCCGAGGATCGACCTCGCGCCGGGGCGGACGACCTTCGCGCGCGTCCTCGTCGGCGTCGACTCGACCGAGGCGAGCCTCGAGGCGGTGCGTCAGGGGGAGCGCCTGCGCGACCCGGGCGGGAGCCTGGACGTCGTGACCGCGCTCGAGCTGGCAGTGACGGCCCAGGCCGGCTTCGCGGCGACCCCCGCGGCCGCCCAGCTCGAGGCCGAGGCCCAGGAGGCCCTCGAGGCTGCGAGGAAGGCGGTTCCCGGCGGCAGCTTCCGCGTCGTGGAGGGCCGCGCCGACCAGGTGCTGCTCGACGAGGCGCGGGCCGTGGACGCGACGCTCGTCGCCGTCGGCTCGCACGAGATCTCCAGGCCCGTCGGGATCGCGCTCGGCAGCGTCGCGACGACGCTCCTGCACACGGCCCCGTGCTCCGTCCTGCTCGCCCGCGAGCCGCAGCAGGAGGCCTTCCCGCGGCGGATCGTCGTCGGCGTGGACGGGTCCGCCGAGGCCGAGCTGGCGGCGGCGGTCGCCTTCGCGCTCGGCGAGCGCATCGGCGCCGAGGTCTGGCCGGTCGCCGCGCGCGACGGCAAGGACTTCGACATCTCGGCCGTGGACGGGATCGCGACGAACGTCCTCGTCGAGGACGGCAGCCCGGTCGACGCGCTCGTGGCCGCAGCGGCGGAAGCCGGTCTGCTGGTCGTGGGCAGCCGCGGCCTGACCGGCGTCCGCGCGCTCGGGAGCGTCAGCGAGCGGGTGGCCCACCAGGCGCCCTGCTCGGTGCTCGTCGTCAGGCGGCCGTGAGCAACCGCCTGCTCGCTGCAGGCGTCCTCGCCGCGATCGGCGCCGGCGGCCTTCTCCACCTCGTCGGGCAGCCCGAAGCCGGGGACGCCGTCTGGGCCGTGGCGACCGCCGTCGTCCTCGTGCCGCTGACCTGGTCGGTGGCGCGGACCCTGCTGCGCGGCGACGTCGGCGTCGACGCGATCGCCCTCCTCGCCATGGCGACGGCGCTCGTCCTGGGCGAGTACCTGGCCGGCGCCGTCGTCGGGCTCATGCTCGCCGGCGGGAACGCCCTCGAGGACTACGCGGCGGGGCGTGCGCGCCGGGAGCTCAGCTCCCTCGTCGCCCGGGCGCCGCGGATCGCGCACAGGCGTGTGGGCGACGCCGTCGAGGAGGTGCCGGTGGAGGCGCTCGCCGTCGGCGACCGCGTCGTCGTCCGCGCCGGCGAGGTCCTCCCGGTCGACGGGATCGTGACGAGCGAGGAGGCGGTGATCGACGAGTCCGCGCTCACGGGCGAGCCCCTGCCCGCGACCTGCCGGCGGGGCGCTCCCGTCCGGAGCGGGACGGCGAACGCCGGCGAGGCGTTCGAGCTCCGGGCGACGCGGCCCGCCTCGGAGAGCGCGTACGCCGGCATCGTCAGGCTCGTTCGCCAGGCGGAGGGCCAGAAGGCGCCCTTCGTTCGCATGGCCGACCGGTACGCCGCCTTCTTCCTGCCGGTGACCGTCGTCGTCGCCGGTCTCGCGTGGGCGCTCAGCGGCGATCCCGTGCGGGCCCTCGCCGTCCTCGTCGTGGCCACGCCCTGCCCGCTCATCCTCGCCGCCCCGGTGGCCATCATCTCCGGTGTCTCCCGTGCCGCGCGCGCGGGCGTGATCGTGAAGGGCGGCGCGGCGGTCGAGCAGCTCGGCGAGGCGCAGACGGTCGTGCTGGACAAGACCGGCACGGTGACGCTGGGAACGCCGGAGATCGACCGGCTGATCGTCTTCGACGGGATCCCGCCCGAGGAGGCGCTGCGGCTGGCGGCGTCGCTCGATCAGCTCTCCGCGCACTCGCTCGCCGAGGCGCTCGTCCACGCGGCGCAGGGGCGCGGCCTCGCGCTCAGCTTCCCCGAGGACGTGGAGGAGGGGCCCGGCCAGGGCGCGGAAGGGCTCGTGGACGGGCGGCGGGTCGTGGTCGGCAGCGCCGCGTGGCTCCGGCTCCGCGGCGTGGACGTTCCCGGTGAGGCCGTCGCCGAGCTCGACGCCGAGAACGGCGCCGGCCGGGCCAAGGTGCTCGTCGGCGTCGACGGGCGGCTGGCCGCCGCCGTCGTCCTCGCCGACCACCTGCGCCCTGACGCCCGCGCGCTCGTGGACGGCCTGCGCGACGCCGGCATCCGCCATGTGGCGCTCGCCACCGGGGACCGCGCGGCGGTGGCCGAGGAGATCGGCCGCCAGGTCGGCGTCGACCGCGTCTACGCCGAGCAGTCCCCGGAGGACAAGCTCGAGCTCGTGCGCTCCCTCCAGGCCGACGGGGTCCTGCGCCCGGTCGTGATGGTCGGCGACGGCGTCAACGACGCCCCGGCCCTCGCCACGGCGGACGTGGGCATCGCCATGGGGACGATGGGCGCGACGGTCGCCTCCGAGACCGCGGACGCCGTCATCCTCGTCGACCGGGTCGAGCGGGTGGCCGAGGCCGTCCGCATCGGCCGCCGCTCGCTCACGATCGCGCGGGAGAGCGTGATCGCCGGCATCGGGCTCAGCCTCGTGGCGATGGCGTTCGCGGCCCTCGGATACATCCCGCCCGTCTTCGGCGCGCTCCTCCAGGAGGCGATCGACGTCGCCGTGATCCTGAACGCGCTGCGAGCGCTGCGCGGCTAGTTCTCACGGAGCCAGAAGAACGCCGTCTCGGCCTTGCGCGGCCGGCCGGCCATGCACTCGCGCCAGGCGGCTGCGGCGTTGCGGAGGGCCGGGTTGCCGGCCTGCAGCCGGAGCGGCGGCTCCTCGCCGGGCGCTTCGAACACGAAGACCGCCTCGCGGTCGGTGAGGTAGACCTCGTGCCGCTCGAGGTGGGTGGTGGCGAGCTCGAAGGGGGGACCCTCCGCGAGCAGCTCGCGCACGCGGTCGAGGCTTCCCTCGCGGAGCGGGACGACGAGGACGAGTCGGCTCACGCCGCGCCCCGGCTGGGGAGCGCCCGGGCCAGCCGCTCGACGATCTCGTGTGCGGAGCCCAGCCCGTCCACCGCCGAGATCGAAAGCGGTTCCCGCTCCCTGCGCCGGACGACTGTCGTGGGTCTCCCGTGCAGGCGCCCGGCGGGCGGCGCCTTCTCCACCGACGCGAGGTCGGCGTAGCGGATGCGCTGCGCGGACTGCCGCCCATCGGGCTTCCCCGTCTCGAGGTGGAAGCTCGTCGGGCCGAGCACGAGCTTGCCCGGCTGCACCGGCCCGTCGCCGCTGCGCCAGATCACCGCATAGCTCGTACTCCCGAGGTCGCGTCCGTTGGTCACCGGCTCAGCTTCGGGGGCGCCGGGCGCCGTCGCATCGGTGCGCCTCCCGAACCTCTCTGCGGTTTTCCCGCAGCGGGCTCCGGATCGACGCGGATGATTCCGCGGACCGCGACAGCGAGGATGCGCTCCGTGGCAGGACGTTCGGAGAGGTTTCACGTGCTCGTCGCCGGCGGGGGCGTGGCCGCGCTCGAGGCGATGGTCGCGCTCCGCAAGCTGGCGGGCGACCTCGTCGACGTCGAGCTCCTCTCGCCGGATGCCGACTTCTTCTACCGGCCGCTCTCCGTTGCGGAGCCGTTCGGCCTGGGCACCGTCCTCCGCTTCGACCTCGCCTCGCTCGCCCACGGGTGCGGGGCCCGCCACAGCACGGGCGCCCTCGCCGGCGTCGACGCGGAGGCACACCGGGCGCGGACGAGCCGGAACGTCTCGTTCGGCTACGACGCCCTTCTGATCGCCGTCGGAGCCCGTCCGCGCGAGGCCTTGCCGGGCGCGCTCACCTTCCGCGGTGAGGCCGACGTGCGGCTCGTCAAGGGCCTGCTCGACGACCTCGACCGCGGAGTCGTCCGCCGGGTCGCCTTCGCGCTGCCGGGCGGGGTGACGTGGCCGCTGCCGCTCTACGAGCTCGCGCTTCTCACCGCCGAGCACCTGCAGGACCGGCCCGGCGTGGAGCTCACGCTCGTGACCCCGGAGGACGCGCCGCTCGGCCTCCTCGGCCACGAGGCGAGCGACGCGGTGACCGCGCGCCTGCGCGAGCACGGAATCGCGCTCGTGACCGGCGCCTACCCCGGAGCCTTCGCCGACGGCGAGCTCCGGCTCGTCCCCGGCTCGCCGGTCGCGGCGGACGTCGTCGTCGCGCTGCCGAGGCTCCGCGGCGTCCCGCTCGCGGGCGTGCCGCAGGACGACGAGTACTTCGTCCACGTCGACTCGCTGTGCCGGGTCCCGGGGCCGGACGGCGTCTACGCGGCCGGGGACGCGACCACGTTCCCGGTCAAGCAGGGCGGCCTCGCCGCGCAGCAGGCGGACGCCGCGGCGGAGACGATCGCGGCCGCGGCGGGCGCCGACGTGACGCCGAAACCCTTCGACCCCGTCCTCCGCGGGCTCGTGCTCGGGAGCTCACCTCTCTTCCTGCGCTCGGAGCTCGGCGGCGGTCGCGGCGCGCGCTCGCAGGCGGCCGCCGAGCCGCTCTGGTGGCCGGCGGGGAAGATCGCCGCACGCTACCTCAGCCCGTACCTGGCGGAGCACGCCGGCCTCGCCTACGGGCCGGCGCCCGGCTCACTCCTCTAGAAGTCCCTGGGCGAGCGCGTAGCGGACGAGCTCGGCCCGGGTCGTCAGGCGGAGCTTCTGCATGATGTGGGCGCGGTGCGTCTCGGCCGTGCGGACCGAGATGAAGAGCATCTTGGCGATCTCCTGGTTCGTGTGGCCGAGCGCCAGGAGGCGCAGCACCTCGCGCTCGCGCTCCGAGAGCGGGTCGGCGTCGGCGCGGGCCGCGGCCTCCGCTTCCGCGGTCGCCATGCGCGCGCCGAGCGCGGGGTGGACGTAGCTCTCGCCCGCCGCCACCTGCCTGAGCGCGGTGACGAGCTCGCTGTCGGCGGCCTCCTTGAGGACGTAGCCGGAGGCCCCGGCCGAGAAGGCCTCGCGCACGTAGCTCGGGTCGTCCTCCATGGAGAGGACGAGCACCTTCGCCTTCGGCGCCTCCTTGAGGACGTCGGCCGTGATCTCGATCCCGCTGCGGTCGGGCAGGCCGACGTCCATGAGGATCACGTCAGGCTTGTGCTTGCGTGCCTCGAAGATCGCGTCCCGGGCCGTGCCCGCCTCTGCGACCGTCTCCAGGCCGTCCTCCGCGTCGATCAGGAGGCGCAGGCCCGTGCGGACGACCGCGTGATCGTCGACGATCAGGATGCTGACGCTCACTCCGCCGGCACCTCGACGACGATCGTCGTGCCGCCGTCGCCCGACTCGACCTCGAGCCGGCCGCCGACGAGCGCGACCCGCTCGCGCATGCCGACGAGGCCGATGCCGTCGCCGGCGTCGCCGTCCGTCGCAAACCCGCGGCCGTCGTCCTCGATCATGACGGCGACCTTATCCGGCTTCCGATGCAGCAGGATGCTGACGTGCTCGGCCTGCGCGTGCTTGACGACGTTCGTGAGCGCCTCCTGCACGACGCGGTAGAGCACCGTCTCGACGTCGCTCGGAAGGCGGGAGTCCGGAAGCCGCGACTCGAGGTGCGCCTGGATGCCGGTCTGCTCCGCAAAGGTGCCCGCCAGGCGCTCCAGCGCCGGGACGAGGCCGAAGTCGTCGAGCGCCTTGGGCCGCAGCTCGACGGCCAGGCGGCGGACGTCCTGCAGCGTGGCGACCGCGAGCTCGCGGAGCTGGGCGAGCGCGGTCGCAAACGCATCCGTCCCCTGCGCGTCCTCGATCGCCTTGAGGCCGAGGAGGATCGACGTGAGCGCCTGCCCGGTCTCGTCGTGGAGCTCACGGGAGAGCCGCCGCCGCTCCTGCTCCTGGCCGTCGACGATGCGGCGCACCGTCGCGCGGGCGACCCGGCGGGAGAGGTCGACCGAGACCGCCGCGCGGGACGCGAACCGCTGCGCGAGGCGCAGGTCGGCGTCCGTGAAGCGCGGGTCGGGCCGCCGCCGGTCGAGCGCCAGGAGGACGCCGATCACCTCGCCACGGACGACGAGCGGCGCCCACAGGCCGGCCCGTGCGCCGACCCGGCGCATCAGCTCCGGGTCGGCCTCGGGGTCGTCCAACATCGAGTCGATGCGCACCGCCGTCCCCTCCTGGAAGACGCGGCCGCTGCGCGAGCGCTCGGCGGAGAGGCGCAGGCCGACGAGCTCCTCGGCGCCCTCGCCCCGGGCCGAGGTGATCTCGAGCGCACCGTCGTCCGCGGCCACGAGCACGGCGACGAGGCGGGCGTCGAGCAGAGCCGTCGCGCGGTCGACGACGAGGTTGAGCAGCCGCGCCGGCTCGATCTCCGTGAGCATCGCGCTCGTGATCTCGTCGAGGGACTCGAGCTGCCGCGCCCACTCCCGGCTCGACTCGTAGAGGCGCGCGTTCTCGATGGCCACGGCCGCCTGGGAGGCGAGGAGCGTGACGACCTCCTCGTCCTCGTTCGTGAAGTCCGCGCCGCACGCCTTCTCGGTCAGGTAGAGGTTGCCGTAGGCCATGCCCCGGAGCAGGACCGGCACGCCGAGGAAGGTCTTCATGGGCGGATGGTGCGGCGGGAACCCGACCGAACGCTCGTCGTCGGCGATGTCGTGGAGCCTGAGCGGGCGGGCGTCGCGGATGAGCACCCCGAGGATGCCGCGCCCTCGCGGCAGATCGCCGATCGCCGCGTGCGTCTCGGGGTCGACGCCGTGGGTGATGAAGCGCTCGAGCTCCCTGCCGGTCGCGTCGATGACGCCCAGGGCCGCGTAGCGGGCACCGGTCAGCTCCGCAGCCGTCTCGACCAGGCGCTGGAGGAGCGCGTCGAGCGTCAGCTCCGAGCTCAGCGCGATCCCGGCTTCGACCAGCCCCTGAAACGCCGATTCCCGCTCCTCCGAGAGCACGGGCGCCATTATCCGCAATACGCCGCAGGCAACGACGGGGGGATTCCCCGATGGCCACGAGCCTCCCCGGCCGTACGGTTCTGCGCAGCAAGCCTAAGGAGGCACCGATGCAGCAGATCCTGATCGCAACGGACGGCTCGCCCTCGTCCCACGAGGCGATCGAGGTCGGCCTCGAGCTCGCCAAGGAGCAGGGCGCCGACGTCACGTTCGTCCACGTCACGGACCCGAACGAGTTCCAGGGCGGCCGCCCGGGCATGCACGCGATCGCGCATCGGGAGGCGATCGACGATTCCGAGCTCGCACTCAAGGAGGCCGCGGAGGCTGCGGAGCAGGCCGGTGTCTCCTATGCGCTCGAGCGGATCTCCGGCGAGACCGTCGAGTCCATCGTCACGCTCGCGGACGAGAAGCACGCCGACCTGATCGTCATCGGCTCGCGCGGCCGCGGCGCCGTCACCACCGCGCTCCTGGGCAGCATCTCGCACGGGGTGCTCAGGCGCGCGGAGCGACCGGTGCTCGTCGTCAAGGCCGCCAAGGCGCCGGCGGAGACGCCTGCCTGACGCTCGCTACGACGCCGGCGGAGAGCTCTCCGCCGGCGCGGCGGGCTCCGCGGGCTCCCCGGGCTCGGCGGGCTCGGTCGGGCCCATGTCCAGGCGGAAGGGCGGGTACTCGTCGCGCATGAGGCTGACGTAGGCGGCCACCCGGAAGACCCAGCGGTCGAGGCCGAGGACGAAGTCGAAGAGGGAGCGCGGGTAGCTGCCCGTGAAGAGCAGGACGACGCCGGCGATGACGACGAGGATCCCGACGAGCCCGGCGATCCCGACGCCCCAGATGTTGTCCCCTGCCCAGTCCCAGCCCCAGCCCCAGCCGCCCACGAAGAGCCCGACGAGGATCAGGTGCGGGATGGCGAGGAGCCACTTGACCAGCGGGAGCCAGTGCGAGAGCCGCTCCGGGTAGTCGACGTGGAGCGTGGCCGGGTAGTCCTCGACCTCCGCCAGGGTGAAGGGCGGGTACCGGTCGGTGCCGAGCGCCCAGTACGAGTAGAAGGAGACGCGCCACGTCCAGCGCAGCACGCCCAGGTTGAAGTCGAAGATCCCGCGCGGGTAGCGGCCGGTGAAGAGGATGGCGAAGAACGCGACGATCGACAGCACCCAGAACGCGAGCCAGAGGAACGCGAGAACGATGTAGTGCGGGATCACGAGCAGCCACTTGACGAGCCAGAGCCAGCGGCCGAGCCCGGGGTCGAGCTCGCCGCGCAGGGCGACCGGGTAGACCGTGGGCCGGTGCGGCGGAGCCCCGGCTGCGAGCGGCGCCGCAGCGGCCGCGGCCGGCGCGGCCGCGGGAGCCGGTGCCCGGGCGGTCTTGGCGGTGGCCCGCCGGGCGCCGAGGACGATAAGCAGGACCCCGACCGCCAGCACGAGCAGGCCCGCCACGAGCAGGCCGATCGCCAGCCAGAGCAGGAAGTTCGCCTCCGCGCCGACGCTGACGTCGGCGGCGACGCCGTCCGAGGCGTCGGCGTTCATGAGGACGATCGTCCACTCGCCCGACTCGGCGTCCCAGGTGGCGGTCTGCTCGCCCGCCCCGAAGGCGGACGTAACCCAGAAGGTCTGCTCCCCGGGCGGCCCGGACGGCTCCCCGCCGGCGAAGAGCCGGTAGTCGACCTCGAACGGGTCGAAGTTCACGTCCTGGATCTCGGCGCGCTCGACCCCGTCGAGGTAGGCGTCGACGTCGGCAGTGGGCCCGATTCCGATGAAGACGTCCGGCCCGGCGCTCTCGCCGGTGATGCGCACGTTGCCGAGGACGCCCTCGGTCAGGACCCAGTCCCCGCTCGTGTCCGTTTCGAACAGGTCGATGCTCTCCGACGTGATCGCGTACGACTCCGTCTCGAGCCGCTCGGTCGGGGTCGTCAGGTAGCCGTCGTCGTCGCGCTGGGTCAGGTCGGCCCAGAGGGCGACGCCGCCGGCGACGAGCAGCCCCGCCGCGATCAGCGCGACGATGCTCCCCAGGATGACGAGCAGGATCCGCCCGACGGTCCAGTTCGTCCCGCCCTCGGGCGGCGGAGTCTGAGTGGGGGCGTCTGCGGCCATGGGAGAGCCCGGCACCGGGCATCCTAGGGGCGATGTCCCGGTCCGGCCACCGCCGACAACGGCTTTATCTGGGGTGACCACCACTTCGGCGGGGAACGGCGCCGCGCGGGCAAAGAGCGGGTGCTGCTGCGGGCCCGCCGCTGCGCCGGCCACCGGCCCGCCCTCGCCGTTCCCTGCCCTAGCCGTCGGCTTGGGATGGCGCCAAACGGGGCAGAAACTCGGAGCAGGCCCAGCGGAGGCAGAAGGAGCGCACCGTGACCATCTCAGATGAACGTCTCGCCAAGAACGAGCTCCTCTTTCGGGCGATCAACGAGCGGCTCGACGACCTGGGGGACGCCGTCCCCTGGTCGAAGAGGACGGACTACCTCTGCGAGTGCAGCGACACCCGGTGCACCGAGGCGATCGAGCTAAGGAAGGAGGAGTACGAGCGTGCGCGCTCGCGCTCAAGCACCTTCTTCGTCGTCCCGGGTCACGAGCGGCCGGAGATCGAGAAGGTCCTCGAGGAGCATGACCACTATCTCCTCGTCGAGAAGGTCGTCGCCGTGGACGCCGCGATCGAGACGGACCCGCGCGCTGACTGAGCCCGGGCGTGCGGTGCCCGCGCTTACGGAATTGCGTGGGCGGGTAGGCGATCCCGACCCGATCGAAAGGAATGACCGCATGCCGCAACTCACGACACCGAGAGACCTCTTCCTCCACGAGCTCGGCGACATCCTGTACGTCGAGCGCGCGCTGGCGGAGGAGACCCTGCCGAGGCTGATCGAGGAGGTGTCCGACCGGGAGTTCAGGTCCGGCCTCGAGAGCCACCTCGAGCAGACGAGGCAGCACGTTGCCAACGTCGAGAAGGTCTTCGAGCTCCTCGGCGAGGAGCCCGAGGTCGAGAAGTGCATCGGGTTCGAGGGGCTGAAGGCCGAGCACGACCAGCTCGTCGAAGAGAGCTCCACGTCGCTGATCGACATCGTCGACGTCGGCGCCGCAGCCCGGACCGAGAACTACGAGATCGCCGCGTACGAGGGCCTACGGCGGATGGCGAAGGCGATGGGCGAAGACCGGGCCGTCGACCTCCTCGACGAGAACCTCAAGCAGGAGAAGGAGACGCTTCGCGAGGTCGAGAAGATCGCGACGCGGCTGAGCAAGGAGAGCGCGAAGGAGGCCTCGGCGGTCTAGCGCCCGAGGAATCCGGTGCCCGCCCCGGGGTACGATCGCGGGGCGGGCACACCCACTCAGCCCGCCGGGCTAAGGCGGCACCGACGTGGGCGAGATCGACAACTCGAGGATCGCGGAGCGGCTTGACTCGTTCGCCGTCCTGCTCGACCTCGCCGGCTCGGGCCCCTACACGTCCCGGGCCTACCGCCGCGCCGCCGAGACGGTTCGCCAGACGCCGCTGTCCGTCGCCGAGCTCGTGCGGGCCGGCCGGGTGCAGGAGCTCCGCGGGATCGGGCCCGGGATCGCCGCGAGGCTCGCCGAGCTGGTCGAGACCGGGACGATCTCCGAGCTCGACGCGCTGGAGCGAGAGGTCAACCCGCAGCTCATCGGCTTCGGCCGTCTGCTCGGCGTCGGCCCGGACCGGATGCTGGAGATCAGCCGCTCGCTCGGCGTGACGACCGTGGCCGAGCTGCGCGAAGCCGCCGAGGCGGGGCGGCTTCGCGAGGTCGCCGGCGTCGGGCCGAAGACCGAGGAGCGCCTGCGGCAACGGATGGAGGCGCCGGGCCTGCGACCCGGGCGCGGGCTCCGGCTCGACCGGGCGCGCGCCCTGGTCGGCGGCGTCGCGGAGGCGCTGGGCGGAGAGATCGCCGGCGATCCGCGTCGCTGGGCGGAGTCGTGCAGCGATCTCGCCGTCGTCGTTGCGTCGGAGCGCCCCGCCGAGGTCCTGGAGGCGTTCGAGCGCCTCCCGGCGGTCGTGGCGATCGTCGAGCGCGGGCCGGCCCGGGCCCTGGGCGTCACCGCGGACGGCGTCCCGATCGAGCTCGTCGTCGCGGAGCCGGGGCGGTTCGGCACGGCACTGGTCAGGGCGACCGGCTCGAGCTCGTACGTCGAAGACCTGGAGCCGCTTCCCGCGGCGGGCGACGAGGCCGGCGTGTACGCGCAGCTCGGGCTTCCCTGGTGTCCGCCCGAGCTGCGGGAGCGACCGTTCCGGGGAGCGCCGCCGGCGCTCGTCGAGCTCGGCGACGTGCGCGGAGACCTCCACTGCCACACGACCTGGTCGGACGGAAAGGCGTCCGTGCTGGAGATGGCAACCGCGGCTCGCGACCTCGGCTACGAGTACGTCGCCATCTGCGACCACACCCGCAACGTGCGGGTCGTCCCCGGCCTCGACGCCGACGACCTCCGGCGGCAAGCGGAGGAGATCGCGCACGCAAACGAGCAGCTGGCGCCGTTTCGCGTCTTGCGAGGGTCCGAGGTCGACATCCGCAGCGACGGGACCCTCGACCTCCCGGACGACGTCCTGGCGGAGCTGGACTGGGTGCAGCTCAGCCTCCACGCCGGCCAGCGCGAGCCGGCGGGCCCGCTCACGCGGAAGGTCACCGAGGCGATGCGGCATCCGGCGGTGACGTGCCTCAGCCACCCGCGCGGCAGGATCCTCAACCGCCGCCCGCCCAACGCCCTCGACCTCGAGGTCGTCTTCGAGGTCGCGCTCGAGACCGGTGTGGCGCTCGAGACGAACGGCCTCCCCGATCGGCTCGACCTCGCGGGCGCCGAGGTGCGGCTCGCGATCGAGGCGGGTGTGGCGATCGTTGCCTCGACGGACGCCCACTCCGTGCCGGGCCTCGGGAACATGAGCCTCGCCGTTGCCACCGCCCGGCGCGGGTGGGCGACCGCCGCCGACGTCGTCAACTGCAGGGCGCTCTCGGAAGTCCTACGGCGTGGCCGCCGAGGATGAGCGGGGGAGCGAGCGTCTACCGAGAGATCGACGAGCTCCTGGCCGGCGCACGCCGGCCGGCCGCGGGCGCCGCCCTGGAGGAGCTCCCGCCGCCGGTGCAGCGCTGGCTCCGCTGGTCGCGCGCCGACGCCGCCGCGCTGCCGGCGACCGTCAGGCTCCTGCAGGAGGGCGAGTTCCGTACAGGGGAGAAGCGCGGCTGGGCGCCCTTCCGGGCCGAGCAGTACTTCTCCCTCGACCCGCCCGGCTTCCTCTGGCGCGTCCGCATGCGCCTCGCGCCGCTCGTCTCCGTCACCGGCCGCGACCGCTGGGTGGACGGCGAGGCGTCGATGCGCATGCGCCTGCTCGGGCTCGTGCCCGTCGTCAACGCGAGCGGCCCCGAGCTCGCCCAGGGCGCCATGCTCCGCTGGCTCGGCGAGATCATCTGGTTCCCGCAGGCGGCAGGCTCGCCGCGGATCGCCTGGGAGGCGGTGGACGACGAGTCGGCGCTGGCCACGCTCACGGCGGGCGGCCGGTCCGCCGCCGAGACCTTCGTCTTCGGCGCCGACGGCCGCCCTGTGGAGCTCCGTGCCGACCGCTTCAACGACCAGCGCAAGGCGATCCTCCCCTGGGTGAACCGCAACGAGGAGTTCGGCGAGCTCGCCGGTCTGCGGGTGCCGACCGCCGGCGAGGCGCTGTGGGTCTACGAGACCGGCGAGTCCCCGTACATCCGCTGGCGGATCACGAGGCTGGACCTGGACGTGCCTGAACGCTTCTGAGCCCCCGCCGGGAGGCGGCTACAATGAGGCGCCCCGCCGACGTAGCTCAGCTGGTAGAGCACTTCACTCGTAATGAAGGGGTCCCCGGTTCGAGTCCGGGCGTCGGCTCCTTAAGCCCTGCTCAGCGGCCTCTTGTGTTGCCTCCTAAGACGAAGTCTCTTTCTTCGCGGGTACGCGAGCTCAAGATGCGCGCGAGTCGGCGTGGGAACTCGCGCGCTGCCGAGAGCTCGAGCGTCCGCGCGAGGTAGCGCGATGAGCACGTGCCCAGTGCCTCGGGCACGCCGCGCTCCCACGCGACTCACAGCGGACGACCTCCGTCAGTGCGTAGTCGAGTCCCATGACGCTGAGCTCGACGGTCCGCCGGAGGTCCGTCATCATGAAGCCGGAACTGATGTGGTACATCCCGATCGTCGCCGCGCTGATTGGTGTTGCAGGAGGAATCGCCGGCACGTTCTTGGCGGACCGATTGCGGAGGCAGCGACGCATGACAGACAAGGAGCAGTTCCGGGAATGGCTGCTCTACTTCGATCGACCCGCATGGAGAGGGCCGTTTACTTGGAAGAGCGATCCTGGGCCGTACGAGCAGGTCCTCGCGAATACGATCAAGGCAATCAACAGCGGCTATCTCGCTATGAGCGCCGGAGAGATGAGCGAGCACCGCACACTGGGCAAGTCACAGTTGCGAAACAAGCAACTGCGAGGGGAGATGGACGAGATCGTCGAACGCCTGGAGAAGGTTCGAGCGATGGTACGCGCAACTATCGACGATCCCAGCCGTAGAGAAGAGTTCGCGCCTGAAATCGATGCCGAGAGAGACGAGATCGTCCGGACACTCAACCGCGTTGCGGAAAGGTTCAAGCTCCAGGTTCTTCGGCTACCCACTACCTTCCCCGATTGGGCTGCGGTCTACGCTGAATAGCCGACAACCTGTGGGGGGCGAATTAGGTTCATGCTGCAATGCGTAATTCGTGGATGGCTCCGCCGACACTGTGACGCTCTGCGCCCGCGGTCCTCCCGAGCCACGACGACCGGCCCCATGCGGTCATTCTTGCCTTCATCGCAGCCTGCTCGTCACGACCGCACATCGACTCAACGACGATCGCGGAGGCACTGCACTCGGAGCTGGATGACCAAGCTTTCGTGGACTGCGACCCAAACGGAGAGGACTTGACATGCATCGTTCACCGTTTGTCGAGCGATGAGTGTCTTGCCAGCGAGAAGGAAGGCTCCGATTCGCGGCGGCTCTTGGCGTCACTGGCTCAGCAGGGCTGCATCGAGGTCGGCTCGCCTCAGGCCCATGACGTCACCGTCGATTCAGACAACGTCGATGCGACGCCGGTGGAGACGGGAAGAACGCCCGGGGAGGCAGAAAGAAGTCAGCTTGGAGACCTCATCCGCACACCGCCGCCCGAGGAAAGCCTCGCCGGCAGGTTCTGGGCCTGGTTGATAGATGAGCCGTAGACGATCGCGCCGATGAACTAATTCGGAGCCCCTTGACGTACATCGTGGGCCCCAGGAGTCAAGGTTGACCTGAGCCGATGCGAGTCGAAACGTCATGGCCTCTCGAGCTGGCAGAACCGGGATGGAGTCAGTCTTGACGCCGTGCACAGTCAGGACATCACTCGAGCTGTGCCGTCTGAGCCAACCGCTCGCTACGGATTCTGCGCGGTACTTAGGAGGTTGCTGGCTTGTCGGCGGCTGCTGTGGGATCCGGCCCGAGCACATCGGGGCGCTCGCGGACGCGCTTCCCGACCGGCCCCCGGAGGACGCGCGCCGCGCGGCGGACGCCTGACCGGTCCTTCCTCCCCGGAGGCTAGCCCGGCGTGGTCGTTGGGGCGGCTCGACGCCGCCGGTGTGGGCGAAGGTGCACGTATTCCCTTCCCTCCACTCGAGATAACTCCGATCGGCCGACAACTCATCGCCGGCCGGTCGTGTACCGGGCGAGCTTGGGACCTGGAGGTCTCCTACGGGGCCGTCTCCACGACACGGCGAGGCCGGAAACACGGTGCGAGCAAGGCCGTGGAACAGGAGGATGCCGCCCTCTATTCGGTTTACCTGGAAAGCCGAACCCCCGTCGGGTAGCGGACGACCGAGATCCGAACGATTCCGGCCCGCGAGCGAGACCGACGGACCCCGACAGGTGGATCGCGCGCCGGCGGGTACAAAACCGGTACGTCAGGACGGGCAAGGGCGGGCACACGCGCCCAGGCCCGGAGGCATGAAACCGGCCAGAATCCAGCGAGAACGTGCCCGAGTGTGCCAAGCGTGCCCACGCGTCCTTCACTCGTCGTTCTCTCGTAAATGAAGGGATCCCCGGTTCGAGTCCGGGCGTCGGCTTATAGAAAGTCCTGCAAAACAGCTACTTTGTTTACTGTCCATTGAGGAGGCAGGATTGCCTGATCCGTTCGCGGCCACCCGCAGGCGATCTCTTGACGTCCGCGCAACGTTCTGTCGGGTCGGAAGGACTCCCACGGGACAACATCCAGGGGCTCACCAAGTGCCGACGCCGTTCTACTGGTCGCCGAACGCCTTCACCCTTGTGGGTGGTGACCACGCTTGGCGGGGGCGGGCGGTTCCCCAGCCGCGAGTACGGGGTGTCGCCGGTGGCCGCCCCGGCGGCGCTATTCGGGGCGCTTGCCGTGGCCGTAGACCCGTAAGGCTCTGGGGAAGACAGTGAACCGCTCGCAAAGCTGACGAAGGCGGCGGCAATCAGCGCGATTGCCGTGGGCGCGGCGGCGACGGCCAGCAGTGCGATCCTGCGCTTCATGAGAGTCCCTTTCGTGTGGAAGGCGGCGGCGTGAATTCGCCGGCTGCTGCTTCCGCGCGGGGCCCCGAGCGGCGGGGCCCCGCGCATGCCTCGCCGGCGGGCTCAGCTATGGGACGAGCACGCCGTCCACGAAGAGTTGGATCGCCCCCGCGGCCAATTCGCCGGAGTCAACCCTGTCTCTTCCGTCGAGCGTGTTGATCTCGAGCCGGTCGTTCGCGGCCTCCGAGTGCAGCACAGCGACCGTTGCGGCTAGACCGCTCACCTTCACACCCCCTGCGTCCCCGTTGACGGTGATCGTGTCGTTGCCGTCGGTTCCGTTGACTACGAGGCGGTCGGCCTCGCCGTCGCCCGAGGCTCCGCCAAGGGCGCCCGCGAGGTCGACGTTCAGGCTGCTGACGTCGGTTCCGGTCAAGTCGTTGACGGTGACGACGTCGGCGCCCGCGAGGGCGTTGAAGTCGACCCGTTCGACGCCGGCGGTGTCCATCGTGATGTTGCCGGGGTTACGGAAGAACGTAAGGCGGTTTCCGTTCGCCGACACGTCGACCTGCTCGGCCACGGCTGCGCCGTTGAAGAGCATCGTGTCGGCTCCCGCCTCGCCTTCGACGACGTCGCTGCCGTCGCCAGGATCCCAGACGAACGTGTCGTTGCCCGAACCCATGAATGCCACGTCGTTGCCACGGTTGCCGTCGATCTGGTCAGTCCCCGGCCCGCCGCGCAGCGTCTCCGCTCCGGAGCCTCCCACCAGGTTGTCGTTTCCGTGCCCGCCGAGGATCGTCGTCGGGATGGTGTCCGTAAAGACCCCGTTGCTCTCGTCGATACGAACGACGTCGTTGCCGGGGCGGGCATGGACGGCGATTCTCCTGATGTCAGCCCGTTCGAAGCTGAAGTCGGCCGAGCCGTCGTCGTTGACGTCGACCTGGAGAATGCCGGGCTCACCGGCCTGCAGGCGAAGCGCGATTCGCTCGCCCGCCTTCGTGCCGTTGACCCTCAACTCCCCGTGCTTGAGCTTCGGCGGCGCGAACCCGGTCGGATTCGCACTCGCCTGGCCGGCCACGATCCCGGTTGCGATTGCCGCAGCCACGATCACTGCCGAAGCCGCCAGCCGCATCTGCGACGGCGCACGCGACTCCTTGATGCGAGTGAGGTTGTGCATGGCTTCCTTTCTGCGTGGTTGACCTCTCGTGTGCTGAAGACACCGCCGACCGACGTCTATTCCCGCGGCGAAGTGCTCGCTGCGCCGGCGGGCTTGCCCGCGCGACCGGGAATACCGTCGACTGGGCGGGGTCCTCCTGTGTATGTGGGATTCACGGGCTGTTCCCCTGGGTTGTCGCCGCACGCTCGGAGACCCGTTCCTCCGGCGGGCGCCGCAGCTGGCCGTAGGTGCGCGCGCGGAGTTACCGTTGGTGTTGCCGTGTCGATGAGACGTCGTCGAGAGGACGAAGCCGGCGGTCAGGAGATCGCCGAGCTTGCGGCGCTCGCGGACGGATCCCTGACGCCGGAGCGTCGTGCCGCGCTCGAGGCGCGGGTGGCGGCGTCGCCGAAGCTCGCTGGCCGGCTTGCCGAGCAGCAGCGGGCGATCGAGCTTGCGCGGAGCGCCGTGAAGGGGGTCGAGGCGCCGGCTGCCCTGCGGGCGCGCGTCGGCGCGGAACGACGTCTGCCCCGCGCGTCGACGTCGCGTCGCCTCGTCCTCACGGGCGTCGCCGCGGCTGCTGTCGCCGTGGCGGCGTTCGCCGTCGGGCTGGTCGTGTTCGATTCAGGTACGACCGGTGAGCGGTTCCACGCTGCCCTGGCACCGACCGACCTCACGCCCGGCGCCAGCGGTGAGGCGACGTTCACGAAGACATCCGCGGGCTGGCGAATCGAGCTGGATGCGGCGGGTCTTCCCCGCCTCGAAGGCGGGCGCTTCTACGAGGCGTGGCTACGCAGCTCCGAGGGCGTGCTCGTGCCCATCGGGACGTTCAACGAGAGCCGGAAGGTGACGCTGTGGGCGGGAGTGTCGCCGAAGGACTTCCCGACGCTGACCGTGACGCGCGAGCAGGCCGACGGCGATCAAGCGTCGTCGGGCGAGAAGGTGCTCGTCGGAACGACCGGCGCGGGCCGCTGAGGCCTCGAAGACCGGCGAGCGGCAGCGAGCGAATCACGCCGAGCCCTCTTCGAGGCGGCGCACGACCAGTTGACGGGCGCGGTAGAGGCGGCTCATCACCGTCCCCTCACGAATGCGCAGGGCGCGTGCCGTTTCTCTGTAGGAGAGGCCTGTGATGTCCACGGCCACGAGGACGTCGCGGAAATCGTCGGGGAGCGCGCCGACCGCGGCGTAGAGCTCGCCGGCCTCGAGCGCGGCCTGCGGCTCTCGCGCCTGCGGGTCGGGGACGAGGTCGAGCTGATCGGGTAGCGGCCCGGGTCGTAGCCGGCGGCGCTCGCTCCGCTTCTGGTTCAGAAACGTGTTGCGAAGCGCGCGCAGGAGGTAGCCGAGGTCGTCTTCGCGGCGGAGCAGGCGTGGGCGGGCGAGGACCCGCGCGTAGGTTTCCTGGACGAGGTCCTCGGCGTCCTCGCGCGAGCCGCAGAGCGCCCAGGCGGCCCGGTAGAGCCGGTCGAGGTGGTCTCCGAGCTGGGCGGGGTCGAGCGGGCGCTCCATTGGGCGATGGTCTGCGACGGCCGGTGCGTCCGGGCGAACATAGAGGCGCGTCGGTGCAGGCACGGGCGGCGCGCTTCGTGTCGACAACGTAGTGCCGGCACAGACCTCGCGCGTGCGACCCCGCGTCGGACTGTCCATCGCTGCCCCGCCTATCCTTCGCCGATCCGGATGGTGTGGTTGATGTGGAAGGCGTTGTCCGGGTCGTACCGCCGTTTGACTTCGCGGAGCCGGTCGCTCGAGAGCCAGGGGTTGGGCGCTCCGGCCGGGCAATCGGCGTCGAGGATCGTGTTCAGGACCGGGTACGGCGTCTGGCCGACCTGAACGACCAACGGGGATCCCCACCCCTCGAAGGGTTCGAGATCGCTGACCAGCGCGTCATCGAGGATTGTCGTCATCTCGCGTTCCTTTCCGGTACGACGACGGCCGCTCGCCGAGATCGAGGACGGTCACGACGGTCGCGGTGCTCACGCAGTCAGGATGGGACACGACGCAACCCCGCACATCGAGGACGTCCCTAAACCTCGACCCCAAACTTCGAGCCTGCCACCCCCTAGGTCTTCCGCGCCCGTCGGGATTCCTGCGAAGACCTAGGATTGCGGGGTGAGCGTACGCGAGGGTCGAACGAGACCTGGGCCGCGCCCCGGACGCCTGCTCGAGCGCGAGCGGGAACTCGACACGCTCGCGGCTGTGATCGGGGCGGCCGCGGATGGAAAGGCCGGCTTCGTACTGATCCAAGGCCCGGCCGGAATCGGCAAGTCCCGGCTCCTCGTCGAGGCGCGGGTGCTAGCCGAGGAGCGCGGGCTGTGCGTGCGGTCGGCCCGCGGAGGTGAGCTGGAACGCGACTTCCCGTTTGGGATTGTGCGGCAGCTCTTCGAGTCGCAGCTCGTCGACGAGAGCGAGCGCTCACGGTTGCTCTCGGGCGCGGCGAGAGAGGCGGCGCCGGCGTTCGGGCAGAACGACGCGCGGGGCGCGGACGAGCCTCTTGTCGAGGGCACGTTCGCCGTCCTGCACGGGCTCTTCTGGCTGACGGTCAACCTGTGCTCCCAGCGGGCGCTGTTGCTGGCGGTGGACGATCTTCACTGGTGCGATAGCGCCTCGTTGCGGTTTCTCGCCTATCTGGCGCGGCGGCTGGAAGACCTTCCGGTCGCGCTCGTCGCGAGCCTGCGGTCTTCGGAGCCTGAGGCCGATCAGGCGATCCTCGAGGAGCTGATCAGCGAGCCGCACGCGCAGGCGCTCATTCCCGGGCCTCTGACGGCGGCAGCGGTGACAGAGATTGTGCGCGACCGGTTGGGCGAGGGCGTCGAGACCGCCTTCGCCGCAGCCTGTCATTCCTCGACCGACGGCAATCCTCTTCTGCTCAACGAGCTCCTCAAGGCGCTCGTCGCAGATCGAGTGCCCCCCGACGAGGCCCACGTCCACATCGTCGCCGAGCTGGGGCCGAGAGCGGTCTTGAGAGCCGTGCTGCTCCGGCTTGCCCGGCTATCGGCGGACGCCGTGCAGGTCGCGCGGGCGATCTCGGTCCTGGGCGACGGGGCTGAGGTCACGGTCGTGGCCGAGTTCGCCGAGCTCGAGCCCCCGGCGGTCGCCGCCGCGACCCGGGAGCTCGTGCAGGCGGAGATCCTTCGACCTGAACCGCCGCTGGGCTTCGTGCACCCGCTCGTGCAGGCGGCCGTCTACCACGACCTCGCGCCCGGAGAGCGCGAGCTGCACCACGAGCGCGCGGCCGCGCTCCTGGTCGGACTCGGCGCTCCGAAGGAGCAGATCGCCGCGCACCTGCTCCTCATACCGGCTCGTGGCGAGGACTGGGTGGTGGACGTGCTGCGCGCCGCGGCCGAGGCGGCAGTCGCGAAGAATGACCTCGATGCGGCGATCTCATTGCTGCGCCGTGCGCTCGACGAGCCTCCGCGACCTGAGGCGCGCCGGAAGCTCTTGCTCGAGCTCGGGCGGTTCGAGGCGAGGACCTTCCTGCCTGATTCGGTCGAGCATCTGCGCGGCGCGTACCAGCTCGCGCTCGAGCCTTTCGCGCGCGGCCACGCGGCCCTCCACCTGGCCCGTACGCTGTTGTTTCTGGGAGCCCCCGACGAGGCGGCCGCGCTCGCCGGCCGTGCCGCACGGGAACTCGCTGCAGGGCTCCCTGATCTCGCCCGAAGCCTCGAGGCGGTCGAGCTCTTCGCTCCCCTCTTCGGCGCCGAGCCGCACGGCGATCAGCTCGAGCGACTCCGGGCGTACCGGGAGATCGACGCCTCCGGCGGCGTCGGTGCCAAGGCGCTCGCCGCTGTCGCCTCGTGGAACTGGGCCCAGTCCGCGGGGCCGGCCGACCGCGTGTGTGCGCTCGGGCGTACGGCGCTCGAGGGTGGCGAGTTGCTCACAGCGGACGGACTGATGGCGATGGCCGCCACGGTCCCGCTCGCGCTCGCCGACCTCGACGAGGCCGTCGACACGTGGGATGCCCATCGCGCGGAGGCTCATCGCCAGGGGTCGGTGTTCAGGATCGCGGGCGCCCAGCTCTGGAATGGCTATACCCAGTACCTGCGCGGCGAGCTCGCGGAGGCCGAGTCGGAGCTGCGCGCCTGCCACGAGACGCTGAGGCTCTGGGGCATGCCGACGGAGTCGAGCGCGCGCACGCCATCACCCTTCCTCGCCGAGGTTCTCGTCGAGCGCGGCGCAGTCGACGAGGCCCGTGTCCTGCTCGACAACGCCGGCTCCGCGCGTGTCGGCTCGGACCAGACGATCCTCCTCGATCGCGCTCGAATGCGGGTGCTGCTGGCCACGGGGCGACCCGAAGAGGCGCTCGCGTACGCTGACGTGTACGAGCTCCACGCGGGGTGGAAGCGACACCCGCGCTACGTTCCGTGGCGGTCGCTCAAAGCGCAGGCGCTCGAGCGACTGGGCAGGCAAGTCGAGGCGGTCGCGCTGGCCGAGGACGAGCTCGAGAGCGCCCGCGGCTGGGGATCCCCGGGCACCGTGGGACGCTCGCTGAGGGTACTCGGGACGATTCTGCGCGCGGATGGGATCGAGCCGCTCGAGGAGGCTTGTGCCCTGCTCGCACTGGCGCCGGCACGGCTCGAGCACGCGAAGGCGCTCGCCGCACTCGGGGCTGCCTTGCGGCGTGTGCGCAAGCCGAGAGAGGCCCGCGAACCGCTGCGGCGCGCGCTCGAGCTGGCGGACGTGTGCGGTGCGCAACCGCTCGCCGACGCCGTCCGCGCAGAGATCTACGCCACGGGTGCTCGCCCGCGCACGACCGCCCTCCGGGGAGTCAGCGCACTGACCCCGAGCGAGCGCCGGGTCGCCGATCTTGCGGGCGGTGGGCAGACGAACCGCGACATCGCACAGACCCTGTACGTGACGCCCAAGACGGTCGAGGTGCATCTCAGCAACACGTACCGCAAGCTGGGCATCGCCTCGAGGCGCGAGCTCGCGCGCGCCCTCGCCGAGTCATCCTCAAGCGGCTCGACTCGCTGACAGCGGCGAACCTCGCACGCCGAGCTTGTCTCGGCACCTGCGGTAGCTCGCACGCCGCTTCGGCGATGAACGGCAGGGCCTCGGAATACACCCCGGTCGCCGGTGTCCTAGAACGTGCGAGGCAACGAAAGAGGGAGCACATGTTCGTACATCCGTCCATCCAACTTGAGATCGCCCGCCAGCGGCAGCAAGACCTGCTGGCTTGGGGCGAACGTCACCGGATTGCGAAGGCTGCTCTCGCCGGCAGGCAGGAAGACCGAGTCCGGCGGCCGGTAGAGCAGGCTGCCCGACACGAGCCGTTGCCACCGACGACCGCCGGTCGCCCGCAAGGGGCGAAAGCGTGAGGGCGCCGGCTCGAGAACTGGCCAGCGGCTGAGCGGGTCGGACGAAGTCCTGCTCTTATGGCACCCCGAGAGCGAGCGGGTGGAACTCTCCGTCCGCGACGTGGCAACCGGCGCGGGCCTTCAATTTGAGGTCGCGCCAGGGAGTGCGATCGACGCCTTCTACCACCCCTACGCATACGTGGCCCGGGCGAGAACTGCGACCGTTTAGCCCAGCGACCTGTCAGGACAAGGACCCCGATGCCGGCGTCGAACGATCCGACAGCGCAGCCGGAGGTCGGTAACGCCAGCCAGGAGTGAGGCTCCGCGCCGCTGGTACGGCTGAGCAAACAACTTGGCAGGGTTCACCAGAGGTCTACGGAGTTGTCATCTCGGGTCACCGTGAGTCATCTCCAGTCCGGCGGAAGCCGCGCGAAGAGTGACCTGAGGTGACTCCTGGTGACTGGTCGTGACAGCGGCTCGAAACTCGTAATGAAGGGGTCCCCGGTTCGAGTCCGGGCGTCGGCTCTCTCGCCTATTTGCAGGGAGTTTGTCGGAGCCGGCAACCTCCTGCACCCGCTCTAACACCCCTCTAGTCGTCCTTTCGGGTACGAAACGGGTACATCGGGACCCCTTCTCAGGTAGTGAAGTGGTCCCCCCGGAAGGGCCACAATCGGTCTGTTTGCAGGTCTTTCGTTGTCCGGGACGGGATGACGACGGCCTCTCCGGCAATGCCCGGGCGTGCCCCCGCGTGGACGGACCTGCCCGCGGATGCCCGCTTCCCTGGGAGACGCGCGGTCGCGCGTGAGCTCTGCGACAGGCGCCGGTGCGGCGCGTCACCGCCGCCTACCATGCAGCAGTTTTGAAGCCGCGCCTCGCCTTCACGCACGACGGCGGTGGCTGCCCGGCACGTGCAGCTCGCCGTCGAGCGCCTCCTCGAGCCTGCGCACGTGGGCGGTCGCTTCGCCGCTACGGTTCGGTCGGCGCTCGATACGCAGTAGCTCTCAGCCCTACCACCGCACCTGCACGACGGGAAGTTGTCCTATGAGCACCGAAAGGAACCAACATGGCTGACGATGTCCAGGTGGCGAACCGCCGGCTCGACGCGAGCGAGAACGAGGCGCTGATCGGCATGGCCCGGATGGGCGCGGATGCATTTGGATACACGGCGGACTTGCGGATCGACCACCGCCTCGCCCAGCTCCTGCGCCTGCGAGTTTCGCAGCTCAACAACTGCACCTACTGCCTCAACCTGCACTACGAGGCGGCGCGCGAGGCGGGCATCCCCCGGGCCAGGATTGACACCCTGACCGCGTGGTGGGAGACCGAGCTTCACTCCGAGGCCGAGCAGGCGGCGCTCCGCTATACCGAGGCGCTCACGCGTGCGGCCGACACCGACCGGGAGGCGGAGTTCCAGCGCTTC
>Ga0299914_10000154_pt1 | contig 40128 bp, 35 predicted proteins | sample RVTome_10_FD_201361 | JGI IMG/M metagenome (GOLD analysis project Ga0299914, IMG submission 201361) | Soil microbial communities from uranium-contaminated site in the Upper Colorado River Basin, Wyoming, United States - RVT153D57 (version 2) ... | reverse complement strand
TGACCAGCGCCTTGAGCCGGTTCGCCTTGTCCTGCGAAACCCTGCCCTTGGCCAGCAGCTTGTCCACCTCCGTGTGCACGTAACCCACGCCCTTGTCGACGCGGTCCTGATCGAGGTCCGTCATCACCACCGGTACTTCGAGGCGGCGGACGAACAGCAGGGCGAGCTGGCTGGCCATCAGCCCCGCACCCACGATTCCCACCTTGGTCACCTCGCGGGCCAGCGACTTGTCTGGCGCCCCGGCCGGCCGCTTCGCCCGCCGCTGCACGAGGTCGAACGCGTAAACGCCGGACCGGAACTCCTCGCTCATGATGAGTTCTGCGAGCACCTCGTCCTCGGCGGCGAACCCCTCCTCACGGGTACGGGTGCGGGCGGCAGAAATGAGCTCCAGGGCCCGGTAGGGAGCCGGCGCGACGCCGTGGACCTTGCCATCTGCCATCGCCCGGCCACGGCCCACGGCCGTTTCCCAGGCTTCCTCGGACCGGTCGATCTCCCGGCGCTCAACGTCGATGTCGCCGCGCACCACTTGTGCAGCCCACGTCAGGGACTGCTCCAGGAAATCGCCGCCGCCGAACATCGCGTCCGCGATTCCCATCTCGGCGACCTGGCGGCCGCCGAGCATGCGGTTTTGGTTGAGGGCATTCTCGACGATGATCTTTACAGCGCCATCCGGGCCGATAAGGTTCGGCAGCAACCAGGCGCCGCCCCAGCCCGGCACCAGCCCGAGGAACGTCTCGGGCAGTCCAATGCCTTGCGCGCTGTCCAGGACGGTGCGGTACGTACACTGCAGCGCAAGTTCGAGCCCGCCGCCGAGGGCGAGGCCGTTGATGAACGCAAATGTCGGCACCGGAGCCTCACCCAGGCGTCGGAACACGCGGTGGCCGAGCCGCCCGATCTCGCGGGCTTGCGCGATGTCGGTCACCAGCGCCACGCCTTTGAGGTCCGCCCCCGCGGCGAGGATGAACGGCTTACCGGTCAGGCAGACGGCCACGACGCCGGACTCCGCGAAGGCGACGTCGAGCGCGCGGTCCAGTTCCACCAGGCTGACCGGGCCGAGGGTGCTGGGTTTGGTGTGGTCGTGCCCGTTGTCCAGGGTGATCAGGCCCGCCTTACCAGCGCCGAGTGGCAGTTCGACGAACCGGACGAAGGCCTTGGTGACGATCTCGTCGGGATAGGCAGCGGTGAACTCGGTGTTGCTCATCAGGCAGCCGCCTCCTCGACCTCGTCGGACTTGTAGGCAGGGTGCAGCGGGTTCTCCCAGACCACGGTGCCGCCCATGCCGATGCCGACGCACATGGTGGTGATGCCGTACCGGACCTCCGGATGGTCTGCGAAGCTCTGGGCCAGCTGGGCCATCAGCCGCACACCGGAGGAGGCCAGCGGATGCCCCAGCGCGATGGCTCCGCCGAACGGATTGACCCGCGGGTCGTCGTCGGCAATGCCGAAGTGCTCCAGGAACGTGAGCACCTGTACGGCGAACGCCTCGTTGATCTCGATCAGACCAATCTCGTCCATCGTCAGCCCGGCCTGCGCCAGCGCCTTCTCGGTGGACGGGATCGGGCCGACGCCCATCACCTCGGGTTCCACGCCGGCGAACGAATACGACACCAGGCGCATCTTGGCCGGCAGGCCTAACTCGGCCGCCGCCTCGGCGGACGCGAGCAGGCAGGCCGTGGCGCCGTCGTTGAGCCCAGCGGCGTTACCGGCTGTCACTCGCCCATGGGGTCGGAACGGGGTCTTCAGTGTGGCAAGGTCTTCGACCGTGGTGCCGGGTCGCGGCGGCTCGTCGGCCGTCGCGAGCCCCCAACCCTGCTCCGTACTGCGGGTGGCCACGGAGACGAGATGCGGCTGGATCTTGCCGTCGGCGTACGCCTTGGCCAGCTTGGCCTGGCTGGCCGCGGCGAACGCATCGGCCCGCTCCTTGGTGAGGTGGGGGTAGCGGTCGTGCAGGTTCTCGGCCGTCTGGCCCATCACGAGCGCGCTGGGGTCGACGAGTTTCTCCGCGATGATCCGCGGGTTCGGGTCCACGCCTTCGCCCATCGGATGCCGTCCCATGTGCTCGACGCCGCCGGCGACCACGACGTCATAGGCGCCGAACGCGATGCCGGCCGCCGTGGTCGTGACGGCGGTCATCGCGCCGGCACACATCCGGTCGATGGCGTAGCCCGGGACGCTGCGCGGCAGGCCGGCCAACAAGGCGGCGGTCCGGCCGATGGTCAGGCCCTGGTCGCCGATCTGGGTGGTAGCGGCGATAGCGACGTCGTCGACCCGCTCCGGGGGCAGGTTCGGATTGCGCCGAAGGAGCTCCCGGATGCACTTGACAATGAGATCGTCGGCCCGAGTCTCGTGGTACATGCCCTTCGGGCCGGCCTTTCCGAACGGAGTACGGACGCCGTCGACGAAGACGACATCACGGAGTTGACGGGGCACTAGTCCCTCCAGAGATCGGTGGCGTTCCTACAGCCGATGTTACTCATCAGTAGCTTAGCAGCGGGTTCCCGCCGCTCACAGGTGCCGGGTCGCCTCGCGGATCGACAGGGGAGAGAGCCGATCACGGTGGGTGGCGACGAACGTCCGGACCCAGTCGGGGTTCGTCTTGGCGTGCTCGCGTAGCGCCCAGCCGATGGCCTTGCGCAGGAAGAAGTCGGGGTCGCCGGCGTTGTCGCGGATACAAGCGGTGAGCAGGGCGGTATCGGTGTCGTCCCGCGCACCGATCTGGCAGATAACCGCAGCCCGGCGTCGCCATTTGTCGCCGTCGCGCGCCCAGGCCAGCAGTATCGGAGTGACGCTCGCCCGGCGTGCTCTGAGCGTGGGGCCGACGAGGCGGATGGCGACGTCGTCGACGTAGTCCCACCAGGCGCCGGTGACGATCAGGTGGTCGTACAGGTCCATCGAGCGGGGGTCGGTGGCCCAGGTCGAGTAGGCACGGTGCCGGGCCAGGTCGATGGCGGCATACCGTTCTTCGCGGAAGGAGGCGCCGTCCCACAACTCGCGGACAGTTGCGTCCCAGGACGCGCGGTCGGGCAGGGCATGTTCGCGCAGTACCGGGCGGAGGGCGGCCAGTCGCGCGGGCTTCTGAACGCCTCGGCAGGCCATGGCGGATTTCATGTAAGCCTGCATCGGGCCGGCCTTGGCCGGGTCGGCCACCGCTGCCAGAGCAGCGCGGATGTCATCGACGAGTCGTTGATCCGCGCTGGGCACGAGGACGAGGGTACTGTCGCAGCCGCACAGGCGCTGGTCAGGTCTTGAAGCAACTGCGCTCGGCGAGAGCGCACGCGCAGGGCGGGTGCGTGCCACGGGTGTGATCCCGAGAGCGTTGGAGCTAGGCTTGCTAGCTCCAATGAGCGGTTCGCATGATCTCGTCGTGCTGGGCGCCGGCCCGGCGGGGCTGGCGGCTGCCTGGCGGGCCGCGCAGCGAGGCCTGAAGGTCACGGTGCTCGAGCGCGCCGAGCGCGTCGGTGGCTTGGCGGCCTCGTTCGAGGTGGCGGGAATGCGCGTCGACCACGGATCGCAGCGGCTGCATCCATCGACGCCGCCGGCGCTGCTGGCCGACTTGCACGGGCTGCTCGGCGACGACCTTCAGCTGCGACCGCGGCGGGGCCGGCTGCGGGTGGCGAACCGCTGGGTCGGTTTCCCGCTGCGCGCGTCGGAGCTGGCGCGGCGGCTGCCTCGTCCCATGCTCGCCCGCATCGCGGCCGAGTCGGCCACGGCATCGCTGCGGCGTCCTTCCGGCGACAGCTACGCCGCGGTCCTGCAAGCCGGACTTGGCCGCACGCTGTACGAGGAGCTCTACGGCCCGTACGCACTCAAGCTCTGGGGTCTTCCGGGCGAGCGCATCAGCGGTGAGCAGGCCCGCCGGCGGGTGTCGGCCAACACACCCTGGAAGGTGGCCGCCCGGATGGTGCGCCATCGTCCCGACGACGGCCGCGGGGAGATGTTCTACTACCCGCGGCGCGGCTTCGGCCAGATCGTCGAGGCGCTGGCCGAGGCCGCCACTGCCGCGGGTGCGCAGATCAGGCTGGAAGCAGAGGTCGACAGCGTCCGGGTCATAGAGGACGAAGTCGTGGTCACGACCCAGGACGGCGACGTGGTGGCTGGAGGGCATGCCTTTTCGACCCTCCCGCTGCCACAGCTGGCTCGCATCTGCCGGCCCGCGCCGTCTCTCAGCGACATGGAGTCGGCGGCCCGGCTGCGCTACCGCGCGATGCTCCTGGTGTACGTCGTGCACGATGGCGGGCGTTGGACGCCCTACGACGCACACTCGATCCCAGGTCTGGAGACACCGATCACCCGGATCTCCGAGCCGGCCAACTACCGCGACAGCGCGGCCGACCCGCGTGATCGCTCGGTCCTGTGTGCGGAGATCCCGTGCTCGATGACCGATGAGGTGTGGGGCATGGACGACGAATCGCTCGGCGACGTCGTCGACGAGGCGCTTGCGCTCACCGGATTGCCGAAGGTGAACCGGATCGCGGTAGAGACCAAACGACTGGGCCAGGTGTATCCGATCTACCGGGTCGGGTTCGAAGAGCACCTCGGCGCGATCGACCACTGGTCGCGGATGCTTCGCCGAGTTGTGAGTTTCGGCCGGCAGGGTCTGTTCGTCCACGACAACGCCCACCACGCCATGCAGATGGGGTATGACGCGGTGGACGCGCTACGCGACGACGGGCGCTTCGACCGGTACGCATGGACGGCCGCACGGGAACGGTTCGCCCAGCACATCGTCGAGGACTAAGGCTCCACCCGCCCGCGCACTCGACAGGCAACACATCCGCCAGTCAATGCTGGCCTTGACGGGCCGTGATGTGGGGATTAGCTTCCAAAGCAGTGCACAACGTCAAGATTCCTTTCATCTCGTAGAGGAAGCGTTGAGCAGGCCGATCCATTGTTGGCGCTAGAGGTGTTGAGCGCGGTCAGCGAGTTCAGGCCCGCTGACTTGTCGGAAATTGCACGGACAATCGAGCGTCACCCGACCTCGCCCGTGCGGCCTCCGGCGCGAGTTCGCCTGTCGTCGCCTGCGAATGCCGATGGCACTGTGGACGACCGTCTGGCGCTGCACGGAATCGATGTCGTGTGCGCTCCAGCTCGCGATGACCTCGGCCGTGGCTGCCTCGTTCTGATGGAACAGCCGCTACGCGGGTTGATTCCGCTGCTGGACGGGCAGGCCGCCGAACCGATCATCGACGGTGTTCGGCTCTACCCGCCGACGACGCCGGATGGTGCGCCCCTGCCCGGCGCGGCCTGTGGTCGCGGGCCGGCCGTTCCAACCACGGACATCGACGTTGCCTACGACCAGGACTACCCGACGGACGAGTAACGCTGCGAGACGGCCGGTACTGCCTTGGTCCGAAGTCACGTACCGGTCGTCTGGAACCACACCGAAAGGAGGCGCACGCGCAGTACCCAGGACAACGCTGATCTGACCTGAGGAGGTCTGATGTCCCCCCGCACTCTCATCTCGTCAGTCGCAGCAGCGATTCTCACTGCGACATTCCTCGCTCCGATGTCAGAGGCCCAGAACGCCGAGGCCGACTGCCGCAATCTTCCCGGCGAACGTTCCGACGATGGCTGGACCGACCACGAGCAGTTGGGAAAGAAGCTCGCGTCCATCGAAGAGACCAGTTCGGGGCGGGTCACAGTCGAGGTCATCGGGCACTCGCACCGTGGCCGGGAGATCTGGGCGGCCCGCGTCGGCACCGGTGAACGGGTACTGCTGATCACTAGCGAGATCCACGGCAACGAGAAGACAGGCACCGAGGCACTGTTGCAGCTGCTCAACACCCTCGGATCCAGCAACAGCCCGCAGGCTCAGGCGGTGCGCGACGGCGTCACACTCGTCGCGGTACCGAAGTTCAACCCGGATGGCGCTGAACTCAACCGGCGGCAGAATGACTTTCCGTGGGCTGACGTGGTGGCGACATACCCCCAGCTGACCGGCATGGCACCACCGTTCTACTACTCCAGCGGAGCCGGCGGTTTCGACCTCAATCGTGACTTCAACGCCGACCTGACCTATGACGTGCCGCAACCACAGGACCGGCCGGCTAATGAGTCTCAGCCGGGTATGTATCTTACAAGCGAGGCCAGAGCGCTGCGTGATCTATATGTCGAGCTGCGGAACGAGTTCGGCATGGTTGACGGATACGTCGACCTGCACCACATGGGTCCGTGTAGCCAGCAGGACGGCGCTCGGCCGAATCTCGTCACCATCGACGCGCCGTCGTCCGCCGCGGGCAGCTATGAAGCCGCTGGTGCCACCTCTGGTCCCACCCCGACGCGGCAAGGGCTTTCTGGCGACATCGTTCTCGTCAATGACGGGACGGCCAACCCGACTCGGGCCTGCCAGCCGTTGGTCGACTTCCCGACTGGCTCGATCGCGCTGATAGATCGAGACCCATGCCCCGGCCAGTCGACGAACAACTCACATCTGACAAAGATCAACAACGCCCAGGACGCAGGGGCGATAGCCGTCATCTTGGTCAACCACTTGGACACACTGCCGGGAAACGTGGGCGGCAGTGACCCTGACATCGTGATCCCGGTGGTGCACATCTCGCGCGCCGACGGTGACATCATCAAGGCTGGTCTGCCCGCGACGGGCGGGATAAAGAATGTGGTGGGTCAGTACGTGACGGTGGCTCTGGACCATCCGCCGCTTGGCTCTGATGCGGACGGCAACCCGCAGTACAGCGAGTGGCCCCTCCTGGATCAGGACAAGTCACGTCGGTTCGCGCTGGCCGCCGCGCTCGGCCTCTACGACCACGCCGGTGGCGGGAGCGCGGAGCCTTCGCCGTTCTTCGGTGGGGTGACACGCTACATTCACAACCAGGTAAGTGATGGCTACGCGACCGACCGCAACTTCGCCGGCCAGGCTCGGTCCGCATTCGCGCTGAACGGCAGTGGCACCGTGTTGTTCGAGGTGCGTGGCCAGCAGCATGCCTGGGGCCAGAAGCAGCTGGGCATGCTGACGCAAGTCGTGCTCGCGGGGCTGTGGGGCATCGCCGATCGGATGGCTGACGGCTCAATCGACCAGCTCAACGGCGACGACTTCTACAACCTGCCCAAGTACTGGTGATCCCGACCAGCTCTCCGTGATCATGTGGGTTTGGCAGGCGCCCCATGCCTCAGACCCACATGATCAGGGGCTGCTTCGCTGAATGACTGCGCAACGACGCCCGCTGTGAGCCGGATCTGCCAGTCTCGCGCGCCGAGATCGCGGAACATGGCGGCCACGGTTTCTTCTGCGAGCGGATCAGGAGGAGCCCACGCTGCCCGGCGCAGCGTTTCCGGCGCCAGCAGGTTTTCGACGGGCAGCACATGCGCCTCGGCGACCTCTCCCACTGCTGCTCGTGCGGCGGCCAGGCGGGCGGCCGCGGCGGGCTCCTTCGACGCCCACGACCGGGCCGGCGGGGGGCCGTCGTACCTGGCTGCCAGCGGCGGCAGCGCTCGCTCGGACAGCTCGCGGGCTCGGGCGACGGCCGCGAACCACCGATCGGCCTCGCGCCGCTGCGCCCGGCCACGGAATACCGGCAGCGCGGTCAGTTCGGTCTTGGACGCGGGCATGGCGAGGGCGGCCTCGATGACGGCGGTGTCCGGCAGCACGCGTCGAGGGGAGATGTCGCGCCGGCGGGCCAGCTTGTCACGCTCCAGCCAGAGCTCCCGGACGGCGGCCAGCCGGCGCCGATCGCGGACCCGGTGCAGGCCGGACGTCCGCCGCCACGGGTCGGACTTGGGCTCGGGCGCATCCGCGGCGGCGAGTGCGGCGAACTCCTCCTTTGCCCATTCGAGCTTGCCCGCCTCGCGAAGCTCCGCCTCGAGAGCGTCGCGCAGTTCCACGAGCAGCTCGACGTCCAGGGCCGCGTATCGCAGCCAGTCGTCCGGCAGCGGACGGGTCGACCAGTCGACGGCCGAGTGCCCCTTCTCCAGGGCGTAACCGAGCACGGCCTCGGTAAGCGGGCCGAGCCCCACCCGCGGGTAGCCGAGCAGGCGGCCGGCCAGTTCGGTATCGAACAGGCGCGTGGGGCGCATCCCCACCTCGGCGAGGCACGGCAAGTCCTGGCCCGCCGCGTGGAGCACCCACTCGGTATTCGACAGAGCCTGATCGACGGCGCTGAGGTCCGGGCAAGCCACCGGATCGATCAGCGCCGTTCCGGCACCGGCGCGGCGCAGCTGAACCAAGTACGCACGCTGGCCGTAGCGATAACCCGACGCGCGCTCGGCGTCGACGGCGACGGGACCGGTCCCGTCGATTAGCGCTGCTACGACCCTGTCGAGGGTGACCTGGTCCTCGACGACATCAGGTAGCCCCTCCCGAGGCTCGAGGAGGGGCTTGGCAGCGTCTGTCACCGTCGTGTGGCACCTCGCTGCGACGGAATCGGCACCACGCCGGCCGGCAGGGGCAGCAGGCCGGCGGCCGTGGTGAGCACTTCGCCCCACGCCAGGACGTGGGGAGTCATATCGCGATCCAGAGGCGTCCAGGATGCGCGAATCTCGATGTCAGCGGTCGGCGGCTCGTCGGCCATGCCTCCGAAGGACTCCGATGCCACGCGAGTCACGGTACCGCTCGGCGCGGTATACCGCGCACCCTGCCCCGCGAGTGCTTCGGTGAGCCAGGCCCAGCCCACACCCGGTAGGAACGGGTCTGCGGCGATGTCGGGTTCGAGCGCGGCCCGTACATAGGTGACCAGCCGGAAATCACCGTGCCAGGCTTCCTGCCCGTCCGGGTCGTGGAGCAACACCAGCCGGCCGGTGGCCGCATCGTCCGTGACGTCGGCGGTCAGGGCGAAGGTGAATGGCGCCATTCGCTTGGGCGCGGGAGTCTGCCCGACAATGATCTCCGGGCGCAACTTCGCCCGCCGCAGCGACTCGACCGCGGCCACGAAGTCGGCCGGTGGTTCCTCGTCGTTGCGGTTCGCGCCGGTGCGCCGATCCACATCTGCAGAGTACGACCGATGGTTGGCCGAAGACCGCAAGACTCGCCCGATCAGCGCCGCTCATCGGGTCCGCGGCCAGGTACGGATCACTACTAACGCGCTACGGCGTGGCCGAATGAACGGTGTCGACGACGCGGGCGAGCACCTCGGGGTCGGTGGACGGCAGCACACCGTGGCCAAGGTTGAACACATGCCCTGACGCCGCGCGGCCCTCGTCGACGATGCGCTGGATCTGCTGCTCGATCACCGTCCAGTCCGCCCGCAAAAGGGCTGGGTCCAGGTTTCCCTGCACCGCCCGGCCTGGAGCCCGCTCGGCGGCCTGGTCAAGTGGCAGCCGCCAGTCGACGCCGATCACCTCGGCACCGGCGTCGGCCATCATGCCGAGGAACTCGGAGGTGCCGACACCGAAGTGGATCCTCGGTACGTCCAAGTCGGCAACAGCTGCCAGCACGGCAGCGCTGTGCGGGAGTACGAACTGGTGATAGTCGGCTGCGGACAACGCCCCGGCCCACGAATCGAACAATTGGACGGCGCGTGCGCCGGCCTGAACCTGAGTGACCAGGAAGTCGGCTGAGATATCGGCGACCCGTGCGAGCAAGTCGTGCCACAGCTCCGGATCGCTGTGCATCAGCGCCTTGGTTCGCTCGTGATGGCGGGACGGACCACCCTCGATCAGGTACGACGCGAGCGTGAACGGCGCTCCGGCGAAGCCGATGAGAGGTACGTCCGGGGGGAGCGAGGCCACGACACCCCGGACCGCTTGGTCGATCGGCGCGAGATCATCCGGCTCGGGACGACGCAGGGCGGCCAGGTCGGCCCGACTCCGAACCGGCGTGTCCAGGACCGGCCCGACTCCGGGCTTGATGTCGATCGGGACGCCCACCGCGTGCAACGGCACCACGATGTCGGAGAAGAGGATGGCCGCATCGACGCCGTACCGGCGAACCGGCTGCAGTGTGATCTCCACGACCAGGTCGGGGCGGCGGCACGCGTCGAGCATGGGCACGCCGGCGCGCGCCTTGCGGTACTCGGGCAGGGAACGCCCGGCCTGCCGCATGAACCAGACGGGAATCCGATCGACCGGTTCACCTCGGCAGGCGCGCAGGAAGTTGCTCACGCCTCGATCCTCGCACGGCGGACCGGACGGACGCCGGACTGCGGGTGTGTGGGACGCCGGCTAGCCCTCGGGTTGCGGCACCGGCCCGCCGGATGGCGAGTTCGGCCTCGATGCGCACTACGTCGGACAGGTCGCCAGCCTGGTCGAGCAACTCGCGGATGCGTGCGATGCTGCGCCGCTGCGATGCGACCCTGGCTTCGACGTCGACGACCTCGGCGGTGACGTCCTCGGCCGTGCGGCTGCGGTGCTCGACCTCGCCGAGCTCTTCGAGATCCCGGACGACCGTGGTGTGCCGCGCGCTCGGGATCCGCAAGGTGAGCGTCGCACTGTCGGTACCCTCGGTGCTCTCGTTCGCGACGAACCCGCCGGAGGTCTCGGCCAGTGCAGCGGCTCGCGCGGCCGCCGGGGCGACGTCGTCGGTCTCGATGACGAGGTCGATGTTGTAGATCGTGGGCCGCAGGCAGGATCGAAGGGCGCGAGTAGGCGGCGCTTCCCACAGGGGTGCACTGCAAAGCCGCGGCGAGCGCCGGGCGCTTCCCATAGGGGTGCATTGCAGAGCCGCGGGGAGGGATGCGGGGAGGGGAGCAAGAGGGCGCGTCTGGAAAGGTATTGCTCGTGGAGCGGCATGTCGTGGTGGTTGGCGGCGGGATCAGCGGGCTGGCCGCCGCTTACCACTTGCGCGCCCGCGGCGCGGAGGTCTCGGTGCTGGAGGCATCCGCACAGATCGGGGGGATTCTGCGGGTTTCGGACCTGGCCGGGCTGCCGGTCGACGAGGGTGCCGAGTCCATGCTCAACCGCCGCCCGGAGGCCGTCGAGCTGGCCCGCGCGGTCGGCCTCGGCGACGACATCGTCTATCCGGCCGGCGTCACAGCGGGCGTGTGGTCCCGCGGCACCATCCGGCCGCTTCCGCCGCACACGGTCATGGGCGTGCCGGCCCGCCCCGACGAGCTCACCGGTCTGCTGGACGACGCCGAGATCGCCCGGATAGGAGACGACCGGACGATGCCGGGGTTGCCGCTCACCCACGACGTCGCGATCGGACGCCTGGTCGCCGAGCGGATGGGCCCGGCAGTGGCCGAGCGGCTCGTCGAGCCGCTGCTGGGCGGCGTCTACGCCGGGCATGCCGAGGAGCTTTCGCTACAGGCGACGGTGCCCGCTCTCGCGGCGGCCGTGGAAAAGGAAGCTTCGTTGCTCGACGCTGTTGACGCGGTGCAGAAGCAGCAAGCGTCGGCCGCGCCGGGTATACCCGTCTTTGCGGGTATCCGCGGGGGAGTGGGACGGCTGCCGCAGGCGGTCGCGACCGCCTCAGGCGCCTCGATCCGAACACGGACGACTGTGCGAGCCATCACGCCCGCCGCCGAGGCGAAATGGCGGCTCGAGATAGGTCCTGCGCCATTTGCCGAGGTATTGATCGCCGATGCGGTGGTGCTGGCCGTCCCGCCCGCACCGGCCGCGCGGCTGCTCGATCCCGTCGTCCCGGATGCGGCCCGCGAACTACGCCAGGTCGAGCAGGCGAGCGTGGCCATCGTTAGTCTCGCAGTGCCGCGCTCGGCGTTCCCGCAGGTCCCGGAATCGTCGGGCTTTCTCGTCCCGCCTGTGGAGGGCCGGACGATCAAGGCGGTGACGTTCTCGTCGGTCAAGTGGCCGTGGCTGGCCGAACTCGCGGGGGACCTCGTTGTGCTCCGCGCGTCGGTGGGGCGGCACCGGCAAGCCGGCGATCTCCAGCGCACGGACGACGAGATCGTCGACCGGGTCCTCGCCGATCTGGGCGATTTGCTCGGCCTGATCGGCCGGCCGGTCGCGGCCCGCGTCACCCGGTGGGGCGGTGCACTGCCTCAGTACGCGGTGGGTCATGTCGAGCGCATGGATCGCGTCCGGGCCGCTGTGGCGAAGGTCCCCGGGCTGGCCGTCTGCGGCGCCGCGTACGAAGGGGTAGGGATCGCCGCGTGTGTCGCCCTGGCCCGTATCGCCGCGGAGTCGGTGCTCGCCGATCTGAACTCGCCCGCCGGCGAACCGGGCCCGGCGCCCTGACCGACTCGGCCCGGCGGGGCCTCGGCGCCGGTGAGTCATTAGCATCGAGGTGTGACCGACACCCCCGCGAAGCCGAAGGCACGCGAGCTCAACCAGACGATCCGCTACACGATGTGGTCGGTATTCCGGCTAGGCGAGCCGCTGGCCGACGCCGACCGCTCGCCGCTGGCCGCCGAGGTCTCGAGCCTGTTCGACGAGCTGGCGGGCAAGGACCTCACCGTGCGCGGGACGTACGACGTAGCGGGCCTGCGCGCCGACGCGGACCTGATGATCTGGTGGCACGCACCTGATATCGCTGACCTGCAGGAGGCGTACCACCGGTTCCGCCGCACCGCCCTCGGCCAGCGGCTAGAGCCGGTCTGGTCGCAGGCGGCGCTGCACCGGCCGGCGGAATTCAACAAAGGTCACATCCCCGCCTTTCTCGCCGACGAGCAGCCGCGAGCGTACGTGTGCGTGTATCCGTTCGTCCGGTCATACGAGTGGTACCTGCTGCCCGAAGAAGAGCGCCGGGCCATGCTCGCCGAGCACGGCCAGATGGCCCGCGATTATCCGGACGTGCGGGCGAACACGGTGGCGTCGTTCGCCCTCGGCGACTACGAGTGGATGCTGGCGTTCGAGGCGGACGAGCTGCACCGCATCGTCGATCTCATGCGCCACCTGCGCGGCTCGCAAGCCCGGCGGCACGTCCGCGAGGAGGTGCCGTTCTACACGGGGCGGCGCGCGCCGCTCGAGGACATCGTGTCGGCGCTGCCCTGAGGCTCTCTCCGCATCGGCACGTGCGGGATGCCGTCTTCGACGAACTCCGGCCCGGCCGTTGCGAACCCGAACCGCTCATAGAACTCGACCAGGTACGTCTGCGCATCCAGAATGCACGGTTGATCGCCTAGCCGGTCGATCGCCTCGAGCATGAGCCGGCCCGCGAGCCCGGTACCCCGGGCCCGGGGAGCCACCGCCACCCGCCCGATCCTGACCTCGCCGCCGGGCTCGGCCAGCATGCGCAGGTATGCCGCCACGCCGGCTTCGTCGGCGATCCACAGGTGTAGCGCGCCCGGTTCGTCGTCCCTGCCGTCCAGCTCCGGATACGCGCACTCCTGCTCTACCACGAACACGTCGATGCGAAGCCGGAGGATCGCGTAGAGCGTTGGGGGGTCGAGGTCGCTGAACCGGGCAGCGTTGACCGCCGGCGTCACCCTGCGTCCTCGGCGCGGGACAGCGCCACGCCGTTGATGCAGTAACGCAGGTCGGTCGGCGTGCCGTAACCCTCACCGGAGAAGACGTGCCCGAGGTGCGACCCGCAGCGGGCGCACCGCACCTCGGTCCGGCTCATGCCGAGCGAGCCATCCTCGATGTACTCCACGCGATCTTCGGCCAGCGGCGCGTAGAACGACGGCCAGCCGCAGTGCGAGTCGAACTTCGTCTCCGAGCGGAACAGCTCTGCCCCGCACGCCCGGCACGTGTAGGTGTACGGACGGTCGTCCGGCGCTTCAAGCGGGCTCGAGCCGGGACGTTCGGTGCCGGCCTCGCGTAACACGTGGTACTCGGCGGGCGACAGCTCGGCCCGCCACTGCTCTTCGGACTTCTGGACCTGGTAAGCCACGGCATCAGTTTAGGCGGCGCGACGACGAACTACTCCGTCGCGAGAGCGGCCACCGGTGACAGCCGGGCCGCACGCCGGGCCGGGACCGCGGAGGCCAGCAACCCGAGCATCCCGGCCGCAAGGGCGCAGAGCGCGAGCCGACCCCACGGCACGGTGAACTCCAGGTTGGGAATCGTCGACACCGCCGCCCACGCGAACACCACGCCCACGACCAGGCCCATGACGGCGGCCGTCACGCTGGCCAGGACCGCTTCGATCCCGAGCATGGCACGGGTCTGGCGTGCGGTCACGCCCAGCGCCCGGAGCAGGCCGATCTCGCGGGTTCGCTCGTGCACCGCCAGCGAGAGGGTGTTCGCGATGCCGATCGCCGCGATCAGCACGGCCAACCCGAGGATCGCCACAACGACGCTGACGGCCAGGTCGAGCTGGCGGTTGAGCTCCTGCCTGGACTCGATGTTGCTGTGGACCGAGACGTCCGGAAGTTCCTGCGCAATCGCTTCGATCGCGGCCCGCGCTTTCGCCACCGGCACTCCCTCGGCGGCGTCGACGGCAAACTGCTCCGGGCCGCCGACGTCGGGGAAGAGCGCGGTGAACGCCTCCGGCGGAACGATCACACCCCCGAGCCGCAGGCTGCGCAGGTCGGCGACGAACGCGACCAGGAACGCTCGGTCGCCTATGGTCACCGGGTCGCCGACGGCCAACCCATGGCGCTGCGCCGTGACATCGTCGATCGCGGCGCCGCCTGCGGCCACGTCGTCAAGCGAGCCGTCGCCGGTGACCCGCGCGATCTGGTCATAACGACGCAAGTCAAGCCCCGCGACTTCCACGTCACCGATCTCGAGCGAGGTTGCGGTCGTCCGATACAACGACACGGACGCGCCCATCTCGGGAAGTGCCTCGATAGCCTCGATGGCCGTCGCAGGAACACCCCCGCCGCCGTGCGTCGTCACGACGAAGTCGGCCGGCACCTGTTGGTCCAGGATCACGCCGATGCTCGAGCGGGCCGATTCGGCTACGGTCACGAATCCCGTCACCACGGTCACGCCGATGAGCAGGGCGGCAGCGGTGGTGGCGGCGCGCTTCGGGTTGCGTGCCGCGTTCGCCGTGGCGAGCCGAGTAGTGGTTCGCGCCGGGCGGGTGACCGCTGCCAGGGCGCAACCCACGGCCCGCAGCAGCGGCGGCACGATCTTCGGTCCCAGCACGAGGATGCCGAGGAAGCAGATGGCCGCTCCCGGCACGACCAGCACCAGCCCGTAGCCTGCGAGCGGGAGGGCCGCTCCCGCCATCAGCAGCATTGCACCGATCGCGGACAGGATGAGGCCGGTGCGCACCCGGACTCGACCCGCACCGGGGCTGTCGGCGCCGTCCGGCACGGCCCGAACGGCGGCGAGCGGCGCGACTCTGGAAGCGGCGATGGCCGGGTGGACGGCGGATCCGACGGTGACCGCTAGCCCAATCGCCAGCGACCACAGGATCGCCGGAGCGGACACCACGATGGGCACCTCGTAGAAGCCGTCCGCGGTCAGGACGCCGAGCGCCGAACCGGCGGCCACACCGAGCGCGACGCCGGTGATGCCACCTGCCAGGCCCACGGCGGTCGCTTCGATCAGCACTCCGGTGGCGACCTGCCGGCGGGTCGCGCCCATCGTCCGCGCCAGCGCGATCTCGCGAGTTCGCTGCGCAACTGTGATCCGGAACGTGTTGGCGATGACGAACGCGGCCACGATCAACGAGACAGCGCCCAGCATGAGCAGCAGAAATCGCAGGAAGTCGGCCTTCGGCGCGCCCTCGGCGGAGGCGGCCTGACTCAGCGAGTCGGTGAGCACCAGGGAGCCGGCGGCGAATCCGACCGACAGGACGACGACGATGCCGGTCAGGACGAGGCGCAGCGGGTGCAGGCGCACGCCGGCGAGGGTGATGCGCAGCATGCTCACGCCCCCAGTCCGCGTAGTCCGGCCAGCACCGAGTCGGCCGTCGGCTCGGTGATCTGGCCGGCCAGCCGTCCGTCGGCGAGCAGGACGACGCGCCCGGCGTACGCCGCTGCGTACGGGTCGTGGGTGACCATCACCACGGTCTGGCCCAGTTCGAGCACGCTGGCCTGCAGAAAGGACAGCAGTTCGGCGCCGGATCGGGAATCGAGGTTGCCAGTCGGCTCGTCGGCGAACACCACGTCGGGCCTGCTCACCAGCGCCCTGGCGACGGCGACCCGCTGTTGCTGACCGCCGGACAGCTCGCTCGGCCGGTGGGTCAGGCGGTCACCGAGGCCGAGCACCTCGACCACGTGGTCGAACCAGACCGGATCCGCGGACTGCCCGGCCAGCTGGAGTGGCAGCTCTATGTTGGCGCGCGCGTCGAGTGTGGGCAGCAGGTTGAACGACTGGAAGACGAATCCGATCCGCTGCCTGCGGACAAGGGTGAGCGCGGTGTCGGAGAGTCCGGTCAGGTCCGTGTCACCCAGCAGGACACGTCCGGACGTGGCTGTATCGAGCCCCGCGAGGCAGTGCATCAGCGTTGATTTTCCCGAGCCTGACGGGCCCATGATGGCCGTGAACTCTCCTGCGTCGAATTCGACGTCGATTCCGTCCAGCGCACGGACGGCCGTCCGTCCCTCGCCGTATACCTTGACCAGCCCGACGGCCCGGATAGCGGCCGAGCCGGTGGGCGCGGGGGAGTGCCGGGCATGCGATTGCGTTGTCATGGTGTCCAGGCTTCCGGTCACCCACGGCCGGCGCGTCAGGCGGCCGGCTGCATCTGCCGTGCGACCTTCGGTTGACGTGACCGCTGTGAGGGCCGGGCCCGTACGACCAAGGTCGTACGGGATCGCTATGAGGCTCCCGGCCGGACCAGTCCCGTCTCGTACGCGAGAACCACCAGTTGCACCCGGTCGCGCAGGGCGACCTTGGCCAGGATCCGCCCGATGTGCGTCTTGACGGTCGCCTCGGTCACGAACAGCGCGTCGGCGATCTCGGCATTGGACCGGCCTCGGGCGACCTCGCGGACGATCTCGTGCTCGCGCTGCGTGAGCGCCTGCCAGACCGTGGCCGCGGGTGGACCGCCGTCTGGTAGATGGCCGGCGAACCGTTCGATCAGCCGGCGCGTGGTGCTCGGCGCCACGACGGCGTCGCCGGCGTGGACCGCCCTGATCGCATCGAGCAGGACCGGAGGCTGGGCGTCCTTGAGCAGGAACCCGCTGGCACCGGCCTTCAGCGCCGCGAAGGCGTATTCGTCCAGGTCGAAGGTGGTCAGGACGATGACCTTGGGCGGGCCCGGTCGCGCCTGCAGCCGGCGGGTCGCTTCGACGCCGTCGAGCACCGGCATCCGCACGTCCATCAGCACGACGTCAGCCCGGGTGACCGACAGCGCCTGGAGCGCGGCGTCACCGTCACCGGCTTCGCCGACGACCACCAGGTCCGGCTGCGAGTCGATGACCATCCGGAAACCGGCCCGGACCAGATCCTGGTCGTCGACGAGAAAGACGCGCACCGGCATGCGATCACACTCCGTTCGCATAGGGCAAATCGGCAGCGACGCGCCAGCCGCCGCCCGGGGCCGGCCCGGCCTCCACCCGGCCCCCGTACATCGCCAGGCGCTCACGCATGCCGGCCAGGCCGTGACCGTCGCCGGCCGCGGCAGCGGCCGCTCCGCGCCCGTCGTCGGTCACCTGGATGTGGAGGACTTCGGCCCCGTACGTGAGCCGGACGGCGGCCCGAGCCTGCGGACCGGCGTGCTTGAGCACGTTGGTCAACGCCTCCTGGACGGCCCGGTACGCGGAGAGCGACTGCCCTTCGACAAGCTCGCCCGGCACACCGGTGACGTGCAGGTCGACGGGCAGGCCCGCGTCGCGGAAGGAATCCAGGAGGCCCTGCAGCCGGTCCAGGCCGGGCAGCGGGCCGCCGTCGGGCGGGTCATCGCCGGTGCGCAGAATGCCGAGCAGCCGGCGCATCTCGGCCAGAGCGCCTCGTCCCGTCGTCGAGATCGTCTCCAGAGCCGAGATGCCCGACTGCGGGTCACGCTGCGCGGCGTACCGTCCCCCATCGGCCTGCACCACGATGACCGATAGGTTGTGCGCTACGACGTCGTGCATCTCGCGGGCGATGCGAGCGCGCTCCTGCGCTGCGGCGATCTGCGCGCGCTGGTCCCGTTCGCGCTCGGCTTGGCGGGCCCGCTGAACGAGTTCGTTGACGTAGGCCTGGCGCAGGCCGCGGACATCACCCAACGCCCAGGCGCCCGCCGTCGCGGCGGCGTAGAGCATGACGCCGGTGAGGAACCCGCCGGTTCCCTCGCCCACGAGCGCGTAGCGCTGGCTGGCCAGCATCGCGCCGAGCAGGCCCACGGCGAGTCCGAGGCGGCTGGCCCACCGTGACCCGTAGGCCGCTATCGAGTACAGCGCCAGCAGCACAGCGGCATCGATGGGAGACAGGGCGACGCCGGCGGTCCACTGTACGAATCCGGCGAGCGACACCACGGCGAACGACTCGACCGGCCGCACACGGCGGAAGACGAGCGCGGTGAACATGACCGCGCCGAGTGCAAGCTGCGGCCAGTCAAGCCCATTCCCGATCGCCGACGGCAACATGAGCAGCGTGAAGAGCCCCGCGGCCAGCACAGCGTCGGGCACTACGGGGTGCCGCTGCAGCCACGCGTAGAACCGATCGCGCCGTCTCACGCCAGGCAGGCTAACCAACTCTCCGGGTGGTGCTTGCAGATAGGTGATCGCCGGCCGACACCCGAGACGACCTATCGACGGTGATCGAATCGGGGCGTAATGTTGACGCGTCAATGGTCGGCATGTTCCGGCCACACTCCAAGGAGGCGAAGTGGACGTCCTGTTCCTGATCGGTCGGATTCTGTTCGTCTTACTTTTCTTCGGCAGCGCGATGGGTCATTTCACGCAGACCGACTCCATGGCCGGTTATGCGGAAAGTCGCGGAGTCCGGCCGGCCCGACCTGCGGTCCTCATCACCGGCGCGCAGATAGTCGTCGGCGCGTTGCTGGTCCTATTCGGCATCTGGATGGACGTAGGTTTCATCCTGCTCGTCATCTTCCTGCTCAGCACTGCGTTCTTGATCCACTCGTTCTGGCGGGACTCGGGCGAGACGCGGTTCAACGAGCAGATCCAGTTCATGAAGGACCTGGCGCTGGCCGGTGCCTCGCTCGCCCTGCTCGCGGCCGTCTGGATGCTCGGCGACGACCTCGGACTGACGATCACGGGTCCGCTGTTCAACCCTTAGCCAACCCGCCAGCTCCGCTGATCATCGGCACTTTGCGGGTTACGCAGCCGGAAGTGCCGATGATCACCTCAGGGGTTTGGGCTAGCGTGGTCGATCGTGGCAACACCGAAGCTCGAATTCGAGGTCGACGGCCGGACCGTGAAGGTGTCGAACCCCGACAAGGTGTACTTCCCCGAGGTGGGCATCACCAAGCGTGAGCTCGTCGAGTACTACCTGGCCGTGGGTGAGCCGATCGTCCGGGCGCTGCGCGAGCGTCCGACCTACCTGCAGCGCTTTCCCGACGGCGTCGAGGGCGAGGAGATCTACCAGAAACGGCTGCCGAAGTTCGCGCCGGACTGGATCGAGCGCACGACCGTCACCTTCCCGTCCGGCCGGTCCGCGGAAGCGCTTTGCGTCACGTCACCGGCCGACGTCGCGTGGGCGGCCAACCTGGGCACGATCACGTTCCACCCGTGGCACGCCCGCGCGGCCGACGTCGATCGGCCGGACGAGCTGCGCGTCGACCTGGACCCGCAGCCCGGCACGACGTTCGACGATGCTCGCAAGGTGGCGATCGAGACCGTCCGGCCGCTGCTGGACGAGCTCGGCTACGTGGGATTTCCGAAGACCAGCGGTGGCCGCGGCGTGCACGTTTACCTGCGAGTCGAACCGCGCTGGACGTTCGTCGAGCTGCGCCGGGCCGCGATCGCGCTGGCCCGCGAGATCGAGCGGCGGGCGCCGTCGCAGGTGACCACCGCCTGGTGGAAAGAGCTGCGGGGCGAGGCCGTGTTCGTCGACTACAACCAGAACGCGCGCGACCGCACGATCGCCTCGGCCTGGTCGGCCCGACGCACACCGCGCGCCACCGTGTCGACGCCCGTGACATGGGACGAGCTGGCCGACGTCGACCCGGACGACCTGACGATCCGCACGGTGCCGGCCCGGCTGGCCGAGCACGGTGACCCGCACGAGGCGATCGACCAGTTGCGGCATTCGCTCGAACCTCTGCTGGAGATGGCCGAGCGAGACGAAGCCGGCGGGCTCGACGATCTGCCTTACCCCCCGAACTATCCGAAGATGCCCGGCGAACCCAAGCGAGTGCAGCCCAGCCGGGCCCGGCGAGAGGATTGAACCTCTGAGCATGCTCAAGAGAGCTTCCGTAGCCTGGCCGTCTGCGGTTTGATCAACTCCGGCCCAGGACGGGGGAGGGCCACGGGGGGTGGCGAGGCACACCCGCGGCACCGCCCGGTCTTGGGTGTGCCACGCCGCTCACCGGTTGATCGGCTGGTGTGCGAGGCTTGGGCGATGCAGCTGCTGGTGGTCGAAGATGACGATCATGTCGCCAGCGCGCTGGTGTCGGTTCTGTCGCGGCACGGCTTCGAGACGGTCCGGGCGCGGGACGGGCAAGGCGCGCTCGATGCATTGAATCCCGGAACCGACATGGTCCTGCTCGACCTCACGTTGCCCGATATGGACGGCTTCGAGGTGTGCGAGCGAATCCGCAGGATTTCGGACGCTCCAGTGATCATGGTGACCGCCCGTTCGCAGCTGGACGCGCGCGTCCGTGGGTTGGAGATGGGTGCCGATGACTACCTGGTCAAGCCGTACGACCTGCGTGAACTGCTGGCCCGTATCGAAGCGGTCTTCCGCCGCGGCCGCAGCCACGAGTGGGATGATCGGCCGGACACCGCGAAGATTCAGGTCCGGGACGTGTGCATCGACCTTGCCGCCCGCGAGTTGCGGTTGGACGACGGCTCGGTCGTGCCACTGACCCGCAAGGAGTTCGATGTCATCGCACTGCTCGCCAGGCATCGTGGTGTCACGCTCACCCGGGAGCGGATCTTGCGCGAGGTCTGGAACACCAGCTGGAAGGGACTGGGCCGGAGTCTCGAGGTGCATGTCGGGGCGATCCGCCGCAAGCTGGGCGACCACGAGTTGATCGAGACGGTCCGTGGAGTCGGCTACCGGCTGGCGGCCGACGGGTAGGACGAAGCCCTTGCGCGCGCGACTCGTGGTGATCTTGACAGTCCCGGGTGTCCTGCTGTTCATGCTCCTCGGGGCGGCCTATGCGACCAGCATGGCGCGATCAAAGCAGCAGGAGATGTTCCTTGACCGCCTCGGCGATACCGGCTACCTGGTCATCAGTGCCCGGCAATCGCTCAAGGCGGACGACCCGGCGATCGTCGCGGCCGAGCTCGAACGCTACGGCGACGTCTACGGGATCGATGCGGCGGTGCTGAATCGTGCAGGGCAGACCTGGGCGAGCAACGGGCTGGACGCGCGGACGATCGACGAGCGATTCACGGCCCTGGCGGGACGGCGTAGTGGGCTGAGCGAGTGGTTCTTTCCGTGGCAGTTCGAGGACCTGGTCGTCGCCGAGCCGGTCTTCGACGGAAGTGACCTGATCGGCGCGGTCGTCACCTCGTCGGACACCGACCGGCTGTCGCGAAGTGTGTGGTTGCACTGGGGCACCTTGCTGACCGTCGGGCTGATCGCGCTGGGTCTGGCCGTCGTGATCGCGAGCCGGCTGGCCAACTGGGTACTACGGCCAGTACATGCCGTCGACGGGGCGATGGCGGAAATAGGGCGGGGAGAACTGACCGCCCGGATTCCCGAATCCACTGGCCCGCCCGAGCTTCGACAGGTGATCGCACGGTTCAACCAAATGGCCGAGAAGGTCGAGCACCTCATGCACAAGCAGCAGGAGTTCGTGTCCAACGCGTCGCACGAACTGCGCAATCCGCTGAACGCGCTCTTGTTGCGGGTGGAGGACCTCGCGCTGGCCTTACCGAAGGACGACGCACCCGAGATCGAGCACGTGCGTGCCGAAGGGCGGCGGATGGCCCGCATTCTGGACGCCTTGCTGATGCTGGCCCGTGACCAGGACATGGCCGCCGGCTCCGAACCGGTCGAGGTCGCCGCGCTCGTCGCCCGCCGGGTCCAGGGTTGGAGGGCGATCGCGAAAGACAAGGATGTCGAGCTGCGATTGACTGGTACCGATCAAGCGTGGGGGCGGGTGGATGAGATCGTGCTGGAGAGCGCGTTCGATGCCGTGACCGACAACGCGGTCAAGTTCTCACCGGCCAACCGCACGGTCGAGGTCTCGGTAGCGGCGTCCGACGGCATGGTCGAGGTCGGCGTTCGCGACCACGGGCCGGGGCTTGGCGATGACGAGATTCCGAAGGTGACGGACCGGTTCTGGCGCAGTCCGGAGCACAGCCGGATCCGCGGCTCCGGGCTCGGGTTGGCGATCGCGTCCGAGTTGCTCGTCTCGTGTGGTGGCGAGCTGGCCGTCGGCCGACCCGACGGCGGCGGTCTGCTGGTAACCCTTCGGGTACCACGGCATGAGGAGCCGGCGTGACCTGGCGCCGCGCTGTGCGCGTCGTCGTGGTCGCCGCCGCCGTGGTGGCGATGGGCGGCTGCCTGGGCGGTGACGGCGGTCGTGACGAGTTCGCTACCGCCGGGCTCGACTCAGTGGTGATCTCGGGCGGCGGCATGACCGGCATCTACTTCAGCTACGGCGGCGGCTTGGGCGATGAACTGTCCGACCGGTACGGCGTGGTGGCCGAGGTGCTCGAGACCGGCGGCTCGATCGAGAACCTCAGGAACCTCGCCGACGGAACCGCTCAGCTGGCATTCAGCACGGCGGACGCGGCGGCCGACGCGACAGCGGGCCGCGAACCGTTCAGCGAACCGATACCGGTGCGGGCCGTGGCCCGGGTCTACGACGACTTCGTGCATCTGGTGGTGCCCGCATCGTCCGATATCAAGGCCATCTGGGACCTGCGGGGGCGGACGGTGTCGCTCGGCGCCGAAGGTTCTGGGACCGAGATCATTGCAGGACGGCTGCTGGCGGCCGCAGGCGTGGCGGCTGGCGAGATCGCGAGTGTGTCCCTCGGGATCGACGAATCCATCGACGCGATGAGAAGCGACGAGATCGAAGCCTTCTTCTGGTCCGGTGGGCTGCCGACCCCTGGTGTCCAGGAGCTGGCGGCTGACCTGCCGATCCGCCTGGTACCACTGCGCGACGTGGTCGAGGCCGTGCGCTCGGAGTACGGCAGTGGATACCGTCACGGTGTGGTGCCGGAGGGCACCTACGGCCTGGTCGAAGACGTGGCGACGATGGCGGTGCCCAACTTCCTGATGGTTCGGGCCGACCTGACGGACGACGTCGCCTACGAAATCGTCGAGACCCTGTTAGACGAACGTGCCGCGATCGCACTGCAGGTGCCGGCTGCTGCGTTGCTGGACCGGTCGCGGGCCATCTTCACCGAACCCGTCGACCTCCATCCCGGCGCGCTGCGCTATTACCGGGACACCAAGCTGTAGCGAGATCGCTTTTCGACCTTCCTGAGTCCATAGGCCTAGCCGACGCGGCCGTGCTGCGACTGTGCACGGCATGGGTGGCGCTACGCTCGGTGGGGTGGGACTGGCGGATCGGGTACGGGCGTTGTTCAGTGGCGCGGAGCGCCCCGACTCGGAAGAACCGGTCGTCGCACCGGTTGACCTGGCAGCACGCCGGGCACAGTTGGACGAACTCGAGAACGCGCTGCGCACCCTGGCAAGCGCGATGGCCGACGACGATGAGCGGATGACCAATCCGGGCTGGCGGGGCCGCGTCGACGATCTGCGGTTCGCTGCGAACGAGGCGGGCAAGCTGAGTCGCACCGAGTTCCACCGGTCAGCGTTGCAGGATCTCGCCGCCGAAGTGCGGCTCCTCTACGGGCCGGGCTACGTTCCTGCTGAATACGCGCCCTACCAGCACGAGCACGACCGCGTGCGGGCCGCCGTGGCAGCGCTACGAGCCCCGCTGCCCACGGAGCCTGAACCCGGCTAGCCGACCTTCCTCGCGCGGTCGGGAGCCAATATCGTGGACCTCATGGCCGAGTCGGCCGGAACGCTCGGCGAGGTGTTGGCGTCACTAAGGCGGGGCCGGTTCGTCGGGCGAGCCGCCGAAATGGAGCTGTTCAGGCTTGCGCTCGACTCGCCCGAACCGCCGTTCTCGATTCTGTACGTGCACGGACCGGGCGGCGTGGGAAAGACCCGACTGCTCGACGCCTTCGCCGAACAGGCAGCGCACGTCGGTGCGACGGTGATCAGGATCGACGGTAGAGACCTTCCACCGTCGCGTCAGGCGGTGCTCGATTCCCTGTCCGGGATTGTCGACGGGTCCGGGGCGGGTACCGAGCCAGTCTGGCCTGCCAAGCGGTCAGTGATCATGTTCGATACCTACGAGCGACTTGCGCCGCTTGACGATTGGGTTCGTAGCTCGCTCGCGCCACGGCTGCCGTTGACAGCCTTGACCGTCATCGCGAGCCGATCCGAGCCAGGCCTCGGCTGGCGGGCCGACTCCGCATGGCGGGATCTGCTGCGGGTCGTGTCGCTGCGCAACCTCAGCTCGGCGGAGGGTCGCCAGTACCTGGACCGGTGCAAGATCCGGCCAGATCTGCACAACCGGTTGCTCAACCTGTCCCACGGCCACCCGCTCGCCCTGTCCCTGCTCGCCGACGTCGTGGTTCGCGGTGGGCAGGCCCTGGCGGACGTGGAATCCCAACGGCTGCCACGAGACCTGGTCGATGCGCTCGTGGGGCAGTTCGTCGACGTATTGCCCACGGCCCGGCACCGACAGGCGCTCGAGGCATGCGCGCTGGCACGGGTGACGACCGAGGCGCTGCTGCGGGAAGTGCTGGACGTGGACGAGGCCTACGAATTGTTCGAGTGGCTGCGCGAGTTAGCGGTGGTCGACAGCGGACCTGACGGTCTCTACCCTCACGACCTGGCACGCGATGTGCTGGACGTCGATCTGCGATGGCGCAATCCGGAAGGCTACAAACTGACGTTCCGGCGGGTGCGCGACCACATCCACCGGCGACTGGCGGCCACCCGTGGCAGGGAGCAGCAGCGGGCGATCTTCGACGAGAAATACCTGTTCCGGAACCTGCCGAGCATCTTGTCACCGATCGACTGGTCGGACTGGGGCCGCCACTACCCGGAGCGGGCGCAGCCGGCTGACAGCGACCAGATCTTGGATCTGGTGGCCAGCTGGGAAGGTGCGGAGTCAAGAGCGATCGCGCAGCGGTGGCTGCACGCTCAACCGGACGGATTCTTCGTCCTCCGGCACCAGGATGGCTCGGTCAGCGGTGTAATCGGCCAGCTGGACTTGACCGCAGCGTCAGCCGAGGACATCGCTGCGGACCCTGGAGCCCAAGTGGCGTGGCAGTTCGCTCAGCAGAACCCGCCACGGGTAGGCGAGGTGGTGGAACAGACCCGATTCGTCATCGACCGGAACGTCTACCAAGAGCCGTCACCAACGCTGAACGCCACGCCGATCCTTGCCATCCAACGTAGCCTGCAGCGCCCGAACCTCGCCCTGGGTCTGCTCACTGTGGCCGAGCCGGAACCCTGGGATGCGTACTTCGCCGCCGCGGACATCCCGCGCGTACCGGGCGCCGACTTCACGATCGGCGGTCGCCGCTTCGGGCTGTTCGCCCACGACTTCCGGCAGGTACCTGTCGACGCATGGCTCGAGTTGGTGACCGAGCGCGCCCTGGCGCAGGACTTCACCCTGCCACCGGCCCAGCCGGCGGAGCCGCTCGCGCTGTCCAAGGAAGACTTCGACGACGCAGTACGCCAGGCGTTGCGAGACCTACATCGCCCCGATCTGCTTGCCCGCAACCCGCTGCTGCGCTCCCGGGTACTTCGCGACCGGATCACCGGTCGTGAGCCCGACGCCGTGGATCTCGAGGGGGCGTTGAGTGATGCGCTCGACGCACTGCGCGCAAACCCTCGGGACGACAAACTGTTCAGAGCGGTAGAGCGGACCTACGTTCTACCCGCGACGACGCAGGAAGCGGCGGCGGAGGCACTCGGCATCCCGTTCAGCAGCTATCGCCGCCACCTCGTGCGAGGCGTCGAACGGGTAACGGCATGGTTATGGCAGCGCGAGGTGTACGGCACCCGGCGCTGAGCATCGGTGAGCAGAACTGAGCAGTGATCGGTCTGGTGGTAAACCGACCGCCGGCGCACGGTGGCGGGCATGGAATCCACAGAACGCGCCGTAGTGCTCGGCGGAGGTATGGCCGGCCTGCTGTCAGCCCGGGTGCTGGCGGAGTTCTTCGACCAGGTGACCCTGGTCGACCGCGACGATCTCGCAGCCGGTCCGGCAGACCGCCGGGGAGTACCGCAGGGTAAGCACATCCACGCTGTACTCCCTAGGGGACAACAGGTGCTGGAAGATCTGTTCGCCGGCCTGACGGGCGAGATGGCGCGGCAGGGTACGCCGGCCGGTGACCTGCTCGCGGATACCCGCCTGTATTTGGGCGGGCAGCGGATGCATCGCGCCCGCAGTGGCCTGCCGATGCTGAGCCTGACCAGGCCGTTTCTCGAATCGTGGATCCGCGCCCGGGTGCTCGCCCTGCCGAACGTCACCGTGGCCGGGCCGTGCGACATCGTCGGCTTGGTCGCGACTCCCGATGGCCGCCGCGTAACGGGCGTGACGGTGTTCGGCCGAGCGGACGGCAGCGCGGCCGAAGTGCTGCCGGCGGACCTTGTCGTGGACGCGATGGGTCAGGCTTCGCGTACACCGCAGTGGCTCCCCGCCATGGGTTACCGGCCGCCAGCGGAAGAGCGGGTCGAGATCGATCTGGGCTATGCGACCAGGTTGTACCGGCTGCCTGCCGGGGCCCTCGCCGGCGATCTCGGCTGCCTGATCGCACCGACCCCCGACGTTCCGCGAGGTGGGGCGATGGCGCGCGTGGAGGGCGATCGGTGGATCGTGACGCTAACTCGAGTCGGGGGCGGGCCGCCACCCACCGAGCCGGACGGGTTTGTGGAGTTCGCCGGTTCATTGCCGGCGCCGGACATCCACGTCGCCATCCGTGCCGCTGAACCGGTCGCCGGCTCCTCGACATATCGCTTCCCAGCCAACCGCTGGCGCCGGTACGACCTGCTGCGCAGAATGCCGGCCGGGCTCCTGGTGCTGGGCGATGCGGTGTGTTGCCTCAACCCGGTCTACGGGCAGGGCATGACGGTCGCCGCGCAGGAGGCTCTGGCCCTGCGTACCACGCTTGGCGACGGGCGGGCGCCCGATGCGCGCCGGTTCTTCCGAGAGATCGCACGGATCGTCGCAGGCCCTTGGGGAATCGCGACCGGGGGAGACCTCTCGTTCGCCCAGGCCACCGGCCGCCGGTCCCTTAACTTCCGGCTGATGAGCCGGTACCTGGCCAGATTGCAGGCCGGGGCGGCCGTCGATGCCGCTTTGGCCGTGTCCTTCCTGCGAGTCTCGAGCCTCATCGACCCTCCGACGGCGCTGCTGAGTCCTCGAACGGCAGCACGGGTCGTACTACTCAGCCGCAAACACCCAGATGGAATGGAGAAAGGTCATGCCACACCCGAACGAAGAGTTGCTTCGCAGGTACTTCAAGGCCGCGGAGAACGCTGACGGCGCCACGCTGAACGAACTGTTCGCCGACGACGTCGTCGGGCATATCGCCGGGAACCATGGGCTGTCCGGCGACTACCTCGGCAAGGAGGCTGTATTCGGCTTCTTCGGCCGGCTCTCCGAACTGTCGGCCGGGACCGCTCGGCTGACGCTCCGGGATGCCATCGCCGATGACTTCTTCGCAGTCGCACTTATCGAGGCGTCGGGACGGGTCGGCGACAACGTGATCGACGGCGAGCCTGGAGCGTTCGTTCTTCGGATCGCAGACGGCCGGTTCGTCGAGTGGTGGAGCCACCACTACGACCAACCGAAGATGGACGCTCTCTGGACCTCGTGACCGGCTGCGCCGCGCGCAGCCCATGTGATCACGGCTCGCTGGGCTCGCCGCCGTTCTCGGACGTCTCGGACTCCCAGTCCGGCTCGCTCTGCGCGATCAGGTGCAGGCAGGGGACTTCGAGCCGGCGGCGAGCGCGATGCGTCCAGTCGATGTGCAGCAGCTCGGCTACCAGGTGGGGCCGGGTGAGGATGACCACTTCGGCCGATCCTCGCTCGGCAACCAGGCTGGTCAACCGGTCGAGCGGGTCGATGGCCGTCACCTCGCCGGTGGCGTGGGCCCCGGCCTCGACGAATGCGTTGATCGATTGGGCCAGCGCCCGCTCACTGGCATCCCGGATCTCCTGATGGACGCGTTCGAGGTCGGTCTCGTCCAGGTAGAGGGCGGCGGTTCCCATCACCTCGCTGGCCGCGAGGGAGCCGATCGTGGCCTCGACCCGTGACGCGGCGTCCTCGACCGGCATGAGTACGTGGTAATGGACTTCGTCTGGGGCATCGTGGTGAAGCGCAGTGATCTGATGCGCGTCCCAGTGCGTGACCGGTTGCTCGACAAGTACGACGACGTCGTACACGGCACACCTCCCGCCTCCCGGCAGTTGGTCCTTACCTGGATAACGTCCACGGAGCGGCGTAAGTTGCTCTACCGACGTGTCCGCAGATCATGCATCGTTCGCGGGGATTCGGCAACATGTCCGAGCAGTAGGGCACGATGTGACGCATGAAGTTGCCCGTCATGCCGCCTGTCGCTCCCATGCTCGCCAAGTCCGTCAAGAGTATCCCGCCTGGGATGCACTATGAGGGTAAGTTCGATGGCTTTCGCTCCATTGTGTTCCGGGATGGCGACGAGGTCGAGATCGGAAGCCGCAACGAGCGGCCGATGACCCGCTACTTTCCCGAGATCGTCCACGCTGCCCGCTTACAACTGCCCGAGCGATGCGTCGTCGACGGCGAGTTGGTGATCGCCACGGACAACCGGCTCGACTTCGATGCGCTGCTCAACCGGATCCATCCTGCCGACTCCCGGGTGCGGATGCTCGCCGAGCACACGCCGGCGAGCTTCGTCGCCTTCGACATCCTGGCGCTTGACGACGAGAGCTTCATGGACACCCCTTTCGCGCAGCGGCGCACGGTGCTCGAGCGCGCGCTGGCCGATGCCGGGCCTCCGGTGCACGTCGCGCCATCGACAACCGATTTCGAACTCGCAACGCGGTGGTTCGACCAGTTCGAGGGCGCGGGTTTGGACGGAATCATCGCCAAGCCTGGTGACAGCGTGTACGAGCCGGGCCTGCGGACGTTGTACAAGATCAAGCACGACCGCACGGCCGACTGTGTCGTGGCCGGATTCCGCTGGCACAAGAGTGGGGGAGTGATCGGGTCGTTACTACTCGGCCTCTACGACGAGTCCGGCGCGCTGCAGCATGTCGGGGTGAGTGCGTCGTTTCCGATGAAGCGGCGGGCCGAGCTGGTCGCTGAGCTCGAGCCGTACCGAACCGACGCTATCGAGAACCATCCGTGGGCCGAGTGGGCGATGGCCGAGGCACACGAGGCCGGCCGGCTGCCCGGTGCGGTCTCACGGTGGAACGCGAAGAAGGACCTGTCCTGGGAGCCGCTGCGCCCGGAGCTCGTGGTCGAGGTGGCTTACGACCACATGCAGGGCAACCGGTTCCGCCACACCGCGCAGTTCCGCCGCTGGCGACCCGATCGCGACCCGCGCAGCTGCACCTACGACCAGCTGGAGGAGCCGGTCAACTACGACCTGGCCGACGTGCTGGGCGCGGGCTGAACGGTCCACCGGGTGAGAAGGGTGCCGTCCTGCTCGAGAATGTGGGCAAGGGCCAGCTCGACATCCCGGAGCGCCTGGCCGCCGGCGAGGATCCGCACCGCGTCGCCGCCGGCGAGCTGAGGCGTGATCGTAAGGCACAGCTCGTCCAGTAGCCCGGCTCTGGCAATCTCCCCGAGCAAGTGCGGCCCGCCTTCGCATAGCACTCGAGTCAGGCCTTGCCCGGCCAGCGCGGCCAGTGCGGCACCGAAGTCGACGGCGGTCGCGCCCGCGATGATGACGGCGACCAGCTCGGAGAGTACGTCGCGGCGCTGTTGAGGTGCGGATTCGGTGGTGAGCACAATGGTGCGTTCGGCTGCCTCTGCGAAAAGGGGTGCGGCCGGATCGAAGTCGAGGCTGCGGCTGACCACTGCGATCACCGGATCGGGCCGCTGGCCGAGGGCTGCGCGGTGCCCGGCGAGCTCACTACCCGTCACGGCGGGTCCGTAGCGTTCGCGGCGCGCGGTCTCGGCGCCGACCAGAATGACGTCCGCGAGTGCGCGCAGGACGGCGAACACCTCACGGTCCGGTGCTGAGGAGATGGTGCCGGACCGGTGGTTCGGCCCCCAGGCGGCCCCGTCGAGGGTGGCGACCATGTTGGCTCGCACGTACGGCGAACCGTCCGTTGGGTATGCGTACGCCGCGACGATCTGGTGCATGCCGCGGATGTGTTCCTGGGCCGGGTAGATCTTCTGCACGATGTGATCCCATCACGTGATCTCGAGGCAATCCACAGCAACCGACGCTGTGGATGGCCTCAAGATCCGCCGGCCATTGTCTCAAGATCGTTTGAGTGGACGAGGCCGAGGCGGGCGGTGGCGCGGGTGACGGCGACGTAAAGGTCGCGCAGACCCGACGGCGACGTCTTGACCAGCTCCGACGGCTCTACCACGATGACCGAGTCGAACTCCAGGCCCTTGGCTTGGGCGACGGTCAGCACAGCGGCGGGGGAATCCAGCGCGGTGGGCTCGAACCCGGGTGCGGCGTCGACATCGGCCGCGCGAAGCGCCTCGAGCACTTCGTTCTCGCGACCGGTCGGGACGATGAGGGCCAGCCGCCCGTCGCCCATCGCCGACAGTTCGTCCGCGACGACACCGGGCAGTTCGGCGGTCACGTCCGACACCTGTCGCCTCCACGGCTCCGTTCCGGTCGAGCGCACCGAGCGGGGCGGCGACAACGACGGGTCGATCTGCCGGAGTATCCCGGTCGCGAGCTCCATGATCTCGGTCGGTGTCCGGTAGTTGACCGCAAGTTCCTCCACCCGCCAGCGGCCCTCGGCGTGCGGGTCGAGTGCCTCGGCCCACGACGAGGGTGCTGCTGGGGAGCCCGCCTGCGCCAGGTCGCCGACCAGCGTCATCGACTTGGCAGGGCACCGGCGCATCACCATCCGCCAGGCCATCGGCGAAAGTTCCTGGGCCTCGTCGACTATCACGTGGCCGAAGGCCCACGAGCGGTCGGCGACAGCCCGCTCGGCGGTGGACGCGCGCTGGGCCGGTCCGCGATAGCGCTCGGCCACCAGCTCAGGGTCGATCGGCATGTTCAGGTCGAGGTTCTGGAGCAGTTCGCGGGCATACTCGATGTCGGCTTGGCGCTCTGCCTCGGCTCGTCGGGCAGCGGCATCCGGCCCTATGTCCGACGGCCCCAGCAGCTCGGCGGCCTCATCGAGCAGCGGCACGTCGGCCACCGTCCACGCACGGCGGCCGGGTTCGTCCAGCACATCGGCAACGAGCTCCTCCGGCGTCAGTGTCGGCCACATCTCGTCCAGGGCCTTCTGAACGGCGGACTCGGCGGCCAAATCAGCCCGGATTCCCGCGATGTCCTCCTCGGACAGGCTCTGGCCGTAGCCCAGCCGGCTGCCGTAGTGCTCGGCCAGCGCATTCAGCATCTCGCGGACGAATACCGCCCGCGCGAGGTTGTGCGGGCGTCGGGAACGGCGCGCCTTGGTTCGCGCGGCCGTGCAGGTGTCGGGGGGAAGCCATAGCGTCCGTCCGTCCAGGTTCACCTCGAAGCCGTCCTGAGGAACGCGCTGCCGGGTCCGGACCGCCTGCTTGAGCACCTCGACCATGCGCAGCTCGCCCTTGGCGGCCACGTCCTCGCCGGGTTCGGAGGCGCTGGCCACGACCTCTGGGTACATGGATCCGAGCGTGGTCAGCACGACTCCGGTCTCGCCGAGGGACGGCAGCACCTGCTCGATGTAGCGCAGGAACGTCGGATTGGGCCCGATGACCAGCACGCCCTGGTCGGCGAGCCGGTCGCGGTGCGTGTAGAGCAGGTACGCCGCCCGATGCAGCGCCGCCACCGTCTTGCCGGTGCCCGGCCCGCCCTGGACCACGAGGATCCCGCGCAGGTCCGAGCGGATGATCCGGTCCTGCTCGGCCTGTATGGTCGCGACGATGTCGTGCATCCGCCCGGTTCGCGGAGCCTGCAACGACGCGAGCAGCGCGGCCTCGCCCGAGAGGGTGCCCTGCCCATCGCCGTACGCTCCATCCGAGCCGAAGACTTCGTCGTCGACCGACAGGACGCGGCGCCGGCTGGTCTGGATATGGCGGCGCCGAGTGACGTCGCCGGGGTTCGCCGCAGTCGCGCGGTAGAACGGCGCGGCGGCAGGAGCGCGCCAGTCGATGAGCAGTTGCTCGTAGTCGTCATCGGCGAGCGCCATTCGCCCGATGTAGTGCCGGGTGTCGCCGGTCAGGTCGAGCCGCCCGAAGCAGAGTCCCGCTTCGACGGCCGACAATCGTTCGAGCCGCTCGAGGTCGCGGGCGACGAACGCGTCGCGTTCCCAGATCGCCTGGTGGGTGCCACCTCGCTGTAGGTACAGATCGCGAAGCCGGGCGGTGGTCCGCTCGCGCAGCAGGTCGAGCCGCTCGTACAGGAAGGAGATGTACGGCTGCTCTTCAGCCGCCGCCTGGTGGCGAGCGCTGGCTGTGGGGTGGGCGGTATTCGTCATGAGAACGAACAAGTCTACCGACCTAGCCGGCCCACGCGCTGCGCCCGCCAGGCCGGTGCGGCTGGCGGGCGCAGCGTGCAGAGGTGCTCCTCCTATTCGCGGGTGATCTGGATCGGTACGGTGAGGGCCGTCGGCGCCGACGTGGGGCCGAGCTGCAGCTCGCCGAAGTAGGTCTGGCCGGCGGTCATCTCACGGTTGAACTCGACCGTGAGAGTGACCGGGTCCCCGGCCGTCACCGGACCGTCGGGGATTCCCGTGACCGTGAGGTCGTTGCCCTGGACCGCGTCGATCGTCAGCGTGAATTGCGGCGACCCGCTGACGCTCCAGCCCTGCACCCAGACCTGGTAGTCGCCGTCGGGCGGCGCCACCAGCTCGACGGACTCGTTCGACGTCGGGGTCGTCGAGGAGCCGACGATCTCATTGCTCGTGAAGTTGCCGTCACCGTTGGCGTCGTACACCACGAAAAGGTCCAGGTCGTCGGACGCCAGCGCCGTCGAGACGGTGAGCCGGGACGCGTGCTCGAGCGTGACGTTTCGCTTCACACTCGCCGAGCTCGGGTCGTTCGGGTCGTCCTGCGCCGCTGTCTCGGTGGTGACGCTCGGCTGGCTCAGCCCGAATGCCTCGGCAGTCAGGCCCTCGAGATCAAAGCTCGACGAGAACGTGACGTCGAAGCTTCCGCTGTTCTCGGCGGTCGTCAGATCCACCGAGGACGGCGCCACGGACGCGCCACCTACCGTCGTGGTGAACGGTGTGTGGAACTCGTCGCCGTGCCAGCCCACCTGGTGCAGCGCGATCGCATGCAGGCCTTCCTGGACCGGTGCGGTGACAAGATCCTGCGCGCCTCCGGTGGCCGTGTCGAACCGCCAGACACCGGCGCCGGTGTTGGTGTTCGGGCTACCGCCGACAGGTCCGAGGACGTACGGCCCTCCGAATACCGTCGGGTTGAACAGCTGGAACTGGTTCTCAGCGCGGCCGAACACCAGCGTGTCGATGTCGGTGTATGGCGCCGTGCCCTCCCACTCTGTCTGGGTCATGAACAGCGACCCGTCGGCCGGCTCCTCCGGAACGTCGAAGAAGAAGAACCGCCAGTCGCCGGACTCGGCGCGCCAGGTCCAGTCGCTTGCCCCGAACACCGACCCGTTGTTGTAGAGCAGGTCGGCCTGCTCAGCCGCGACGTCCGGACCGCCGAACTCGACCGCCCCGGCGATGGCACCGTTCTGGTCCTGCTCGACTGTTGCCGCCACGGCGACCGAGACCGGCACGACTATCGAGTTGTCGCCGTTGGTCAGCACTACTGCGCCCGAGTACATGCCGTACGGCGCGTCCTCCGGCACGTCGATCGATGCGGTGAACGAGCCCGAGGCGGAGTCCGGAGCGTCGACCCACGACCAGTCCGTGTTCGAGTACCAGTCGATCTGGACCTCGAAATCGGTCACCGGGACCGATGCGCTCCGCTTGGTGTGCTGGAGTCCAAGGAACAGGCCGTCCGCCGTGCGCTCGGCGGGGTCGCGCACGAACGACATGAGCGAGTTCGCGCCGGCCCGGTGGTACATGAACCGGACGTACTCGCCCTCATCGATCTCCGAGTTCGCGAAGTCGATGTCCGGGAATCCGTCGATGTTGGACGACGTGCCGAGTTGTGCGTGGTTGACGACGCCGTTGCCGTTGTCGTCGGTCCACAGGTTCCCGTCACCGTTGATGTCCGTCCAGTTGTAGGTGAGCAGACGCCAGTCCTGATCGGTGACGTAGTTCGCGTCGCCGTCGAACTGCTCACGCGGGTAGTTCAACCGGACGACCATCAGATCCGCGTCGGGGTGGGCCTCGACCCGGTCCGTGAGATCCATCAGGTAGTCAGGAGCGTTGAAGTTGGACGGGCTCTCGCTGGACACCGGCTCGCTGGAGAACGAGAACGTCTCGGTGTCCGTGCGCACCAGTTGCCGATCGGACACATTCCAGGTGCCAGGCCCGGCGATGGTGAACGTCTGGGAATCCGAGCCGCCCGGTTCGATCGTGTGAGCGAACACAGGGTATTCGTCGCCCCGGTAGTCGCCGACCCGCCACTCGCTCGGAGACACGCGGGCGGATTGACCTGCTGCCGCGGCGACGGCTTCGGCGGCGTCCACCGAGCCGGCACCCTGGATCATCGAGTCGTAGCCCAGGTCCGCTGCGGACGACTTCAGGATGTTCTTGGCCGTGGAGTAGAAGCCGGCCGGAATCGAACCCGCGGAGTCCCGCCAGGCCTGGTAGATCAGCGCCGTGGCCCCTGCTGCGACGGGCGCCGAGCGGCTGGTGCCACCCCAGGTGTTCCACGCCACCTGGCCGTTGAGCACCGCGTTCAGGGTCACGTCTCCGGCCGAGAACGCGCCGTCGGCCACCACGTCCACGCCAGGGCTGCCGGTCGCGCCCGGACCGCGGTTCGACCAGACCATCACGTCGTTGTCGACGATCTGGCTGGCACGGTCGATCGAGTCCCAACCGGTGCCGCCGAACTGCGTCGACGCGCCCACGGCGATACCGGCGGACGGCGACGGCGGGGCGGTAGTGCCGAAGCCGGGCGCACCATTGCCGGTGGAGAACAGCGGCGTCGTCCGCCGGGCGGCGTGGATGACGTCGGCCTCCTGGCTCGCGGCGTCCCAACCGTCGTGGTCGACGTCCGAGGAGCCGTACGAGTTCGACGTGACATCGACCCCGCGCGTCGCGGACAGGAAGTAGCCGAGTTGCGTGGAGAAGGCGAACGAGAAGTAGATGTCGCCGAACGGCGCGAGCTTGGCGTCCGGTGCACCGCCGATCACGGCCCCCGGGTAGGTGCCGCCCGGCACGTCGCTGAACTCCGGCGCCTTGCCGTTGATGACGCCTTGGCCGACGACGTTCGACGCCGTGGCCGTGCCGTGCCCGCCGATGGCGGGGTCGTAGTCGCCTGTCCAGGCGACCAGCGCGCCCGGCCCGTAGGACGTGTCGAGGATTCCGAAGGCATCCAGCCCGCCGGGGATCGGAGTCGTGCCGTCGGAGATGTAGTACAGGAGTCCGCCGGACAGGTCGGTGTAGCCGTCGCCGTCCATGTCGCGGTACGACGCCGGAGAGGCCTTGGTCACCGGTTTCTCGTCGTCGAACCGGTAGTCGTTGTCGAGGTCGACGTAGACGGTGTCGTAGACACCCGCGGTGTTCGAGTCCGCCACGACGAACGCCGGCCGCTCGCCGAACAGCGATAGCAGGTGGTCGTCCGGGTGGCTGCCGAAGTGGACATTGCCCGACTTGGTGATGCCGGCCGGGAAGTGGTAGTTGTGGCGCTTGGTGCCCGCAGGAGCGCTGAAGTTGCGGGAAGGCCCGGTCTTGGTAGCGAACTGCACGGCGCATGTGGCGTGGGCGGCTTTGTCATCCCAGTCTGGACAGGTGGCCGCCGTCGTCTTGGTGTACCAGGACAGCCCGTCGTCGACCAGGTTCGGCGCGGCGAGCCAGATCAGGGTGCCGTACGGGTCGAATGCCTTGGGCCAGCCATTCCAGCCGGCTCTCGACCCGGTCAGGCCGGACCAGGTCTGCCAGGTGCCGATGAGGTCCGGATGACCGAAGTCGGTGCCGCCGTCGAGCACGCCGACGACAGAGCCCTCGCCGGTGTAGCCGGCCTCCCACGCCTCGGCGAACCTGTGCGTCTTGGCGTCCAGGAGGGCCAGTTCCTTGAGCTCTTCGAAGTTCGAGCCGGCCAACGGCGGCGCGTCCTTGTACGGCACCTCCTTCTGGTAGAGCCCACGAAGGATCTCGTTCTTGGTGGCGGAGTCCGGCAGGTTGCCCAGCTCCGGGTCCGGAACGCCCTCGGGTTGTCCCGTCTGCTCGAACTCGATGGGGCCGACGGACACGACGTCCTTCGCGCTCGCGAGCTTGGGCAGCTCCTGCACCCCGATCCGGCCGACGAGGAGTCCGGCGCCACCTTCATGGGCCACCCTGACGTCGTCCAGATAGCCGGCCGCCTCGCGGGCGTCCTCGCCGACGGTCGCGTAGACGTAGATCACGTCCGTGCTGCCTTCGTCGAGTTGCTCCCGAAGCCTGGGGTGGATCTTGGAGCGGGCGGCGTCGGAGTTCGACTTCACGTCGTCCGGCTTGTCATTGCCACGCTGCGCCGGGGGAGCCGCCTGTGCGCGGTCTGGCGGGCCTACCTGGACGACGGCCATAGCAGCGAGAACAGCCATTACCGCCAGCAAGATCAGCGTCACCCGTCTGTTCGTACGGACCATGCCATACTCCTAACGTGACTCCACCCTTTGGGCCCTTCGACTTGTCAAGTGGTCAAGAGGGTATGACAGCGGCCAGCCGATGGGTAGCCCTTGCGCAACAAGAGTTTGATGACGATTCGGCGGCGGGCGGGCGTCGCCGAGCGTTAGGGTGACGACCGGCGGATCACTGCCGGGACGAGAGGAGATCGCGCGTGGCCAAGCGTGCGAAGACGCCCAGTGTGGCGCAGCAGTTGCGGCTGCCGTCCGGGCCCGTCGACCTGGCGGGTATCGACCCGCGGGCGACTCCTGGCTTCGACGGCGACAAGCAGGCCGGGAGGGCGGCGCTGGCCGGGATTGACCCGACGGTGTCCGAGCTTCAGGAGCTCCTCTACGCGCATGGCCGCACCGGCGGGCAGCAGCGTCTGTTGCTGGTTGTGCAAGGCATGGACACCGCCGGCAAGGGTGGCGTGCTGAGGCACGCGGTGGGCCTGCTCGACCCCCAAGGCGTGCGGATCAAGGCGTTCAAGGCACCCACGGCGGAGGAACGCAAGCGCGGATTCCTCTGGCGCATCCGCAACGCGCTGCCCGCACCCGGCGAGGTCGGCGTATTCGACCGCAGCCACTACGAAGACGTCCTGGTGGCGAGGGTGAACAAGCTGGCGCGCCCAGATGTCATCGAGCGCCGATACGACGCGATCAACAAATTCGAACAGGAACTCGTCGACTCAGGCTGTGTCGTGATCAAGGTCATGCTGCACATATCGAGCGACGAGCAGAAGGCACGCCTGATGGAGCGGCTCGACCGGCCCGACAAGCACTGGAAGTACAACCCCGGCGACGTCGACGAACGGGCGAAGTGGGGCGACTACCAGCGGGCGTACGAGATCGCGCTCGAGCGCTGCAACACCGATGCCGCGCCGTGGTTCGTCGTGCCGGCCGACCGCAAGTGGTACCGCAACCTGGCGGTCACCCACCTGCTGGTCGAGCACCTCAAGGGTATGCAGCTGAGCTGGCCCCCGGCCGACTTCGACGTCAAGCTGGAGAAGAAGCGCCTCGCCGCCACCTGACCGCGCACTTTGCATTCGATCACGTTCGGCAGGCGGGCCGACTTACCTCCATGCCCGCATGCATGTACCTAAGTCGGCCCGCCTGCCGAACGTGATCGAACGGAACTAGGGCGTGGCGAGTTGGGCCACGTCGCCGACCACGACCACGGCGGGGGGACGGACCTGCCGCTCGGCGGCGAGTACGGCGATGGTTCCGAGCGTCCCGACCGTGGTCCGCTGGCTCGGGCCGTAACCGTCTTCGACGATCGCGGCCGGTGTCGCTGCGTCCTTGCCGTGGTCGACCAAGCGGGCGGCCGTATCGGCAAGCCGGCTGATGCCCATCAGGAACACCAGCGTTCCCTCGACCGAGGCGAGCGACGGCCAGTCCAGGCCCTCGTGGCCGGAGATCACCGTGAACTGCTTGGCGAGCCCGCGGTGGGTGACCGGGATTCCGGCCGCGGCAGGCACGGACACCGCACTGGTGACTCCTGGCACGATCTCCACGGCAACTCCCTCAGCGCGGCACGCCGCCGCTTCCTCGCCGCCGCGTCCGAGCACGAAGGGGTCGCCTCCCTTGAGTCGGACGACGCGCCGGTCGAGCCGAGCGTGTTCGACCAGGATTCGGTTGATCTGTTCTTGTGGAACGGGATGGTTGCCCGGGGTCTTGCCGACGTCGACGACCTCGACGTCGTCGTCGAGGTCGGCCAGCAGGCTGCGCGGCGCCAGCCGATCGACGACGACGACATCGGCCTGCGCGAGCAGCCGGCGTCCCCGCGTCGTGATGAGGCCGGGATCACCGGGCCCGCCGCCGACGAGCGCGACCGATCCGGTGCCACCCGAGTGGCGGCTTCGGCGCAAGGGCAGGTCTCCTGCCTCCAGAGCCGCCTGCACGGCGTCGCGGAGGCGGACCGACCGCCGCGGGTCGGCCCCGGCCGACACGGCGACCAGCACGTCGCCGATCCGGGCGAGGGCGGGCGTCCATGCCGCCGAGGACCCCGCGTCAGCGGCATGGACGCACCAGATCCGGGCGGCCTCCGCGTGGGCCGCCACGAGCCGGTCGACTGCTCGGTCGCCGGTCGCGGTGTGGACGAGCCAGGCACCGTCGAGGTCTCCGGCCGCGTACTCGCGGGGACGCCAGCCCGCCCGCCCGTCGGCCACCAGCTCGGCCAGCGGCTCGCACAGCTCGGGTGCGACGACGAGCACCTGCGCGTCCGCGTCGGCGAGCGCGGTCGCCCGCCGGGCGGCGATCGGCCCGCCGCCGACCACCACAACCCGTCGGCCGGCAACGTCCAGGATGAGCGGGTAGGACGGCGTGCTCATCCGTGGATTCCGCACTCTAACTTTGCCCGACCGGCCCACCGTCCGGCTCGCGGGTCTTCATCCGGCGCCACGGGCCGAGTGCACGGCGCACACCCGATCGATGCGTAGCCGATCTGTCGCAACGGGTTGATCAGGATGCCGTGCTCGGAGACGTATCGGTCGACCTGCTCGTCGGTCCAAGTGGCCAGTGGGTTGACCTTCACCTTTGCGCGCTTGGCGTCCCAGCCCACGACGGGCGTGCTCGCACGGGACGACGCCTCGGTCCGGCGCACGCCGCTGGCCCACGCGTCATACGGCTCGAGCGCCCGGTCCAGCGGCCACACTTTGCGGATCGCGCAGCACAGGTCAGGGTCGATCTCGTAGAGCCGGCCGTACTCGGCCTCGTGCTCGGGGACGCGCAGCGGGTGTGTGATCGTCGAGACGCGGATGTCGTACGTGGCCGCCACCGCGTCGCGGGTGCCGATCGTCTCGGGGAAGTGATACCCGGTGTCGAGAAAGAGCACCGTGATGCCGGGGACGGCTACCGAGGCGACATGGGAGAGCACTCCATCGGCCATCGACGCCGTGACGACGAACTTGTCGCCGAATGTCTCGTGCGCCCACCGCACCACCTCACCCGCGGATGCGTCGTCGAGATCTCGGGCCGCGGAACTGGCCAGGTCTTCGAGGCTGTCGGTGATGCAGGTCATCGGGCACTCCTCGGAACGCGGGCGGACAGGCCGAGCAGCCGGACGCTGAAGACCCGCAGGCACGAGCGGCACTCCCACCCGCCGGGCTGCTCGACGGGAAACAAGTCCTGCTCTGCACAGAACGGGCAGTGCAGGACGGCGGCCCGGGTCTCTGTCACTGCAATTCCTCCTCGTTTGCACGCAACGCCCACTGGGTGAACCGCTCGCCGGGTTCTCGCCCGGCCAGGAATCGCCGGACGAGGCGTTCGACGTAGTCGGGCAGGTCCTTCGCCGTGACCTTGAGCCCGCGCGGCTTGCGGCCGAAACCGGCCTCCAGTCCGAGCCCGCCGCCGATATGTACCTGGAAACCGGCTTCGCCCCTGACGATCTGGCCCTTGAGGCCGATGTCGGCGACCTGGATGCGGGCGCACGAATTCGGGCAGCCGTTGACGTTGAGCG
>Ga0299914_10000152_pt1 | contig 40634 bp, 32 predicted proteins | sample RVTome_10_FD_201361 | JGI IMG/M metagenome (GOLD analysis project Ga0299914, IMG submission 201361) | Soil microbial communities from uranium-contaminated site in the Upper Colorado River Basin, Wyoming, United States - RVT153D57 (version 2) ... | reverse complement strand
AGAGGACGAACTGGAGGTAGGCCGAGCGCGTCGTGCCGTCCGTGAAGGAGATGGAGAACTCCCGGCACGTGTTGGCGTACGCCCTCGTCGTCTTCCAGGGGTAGTAGTAGCGGTTGGTGTAGGCCTGGTAGCCGAAGGTGTCCCAGTTCGGCGTCGTCGCCGCCTGGTACGGGCCGATCGGCGCCAGGGTGGCGCAGTCGACCTGCCGCGACTGCGGCTGTCCGGCGAGCACGCCCAGGCCGAAGTCGCCGCCCAGGCGGAACCAGAACGTCTGGATGCCGTTCGAGTGCGCCGCGTTCAGGACGGGCGGATCCTTGTAGGTCGAGAGGAAGCCGCTCCAGTCGAAGAGCACGGCCACCGTGAACGTCTCGGTGGCGACGTTGCCGGCCGCGTCGGTCGCGGTGCAGGTCACCGTCGTGACGGTGCCTTTGGCGAACTCGGAGCCGGACTCGGGGTCGCATTCGACGACCGGGTTCGGGTCGTTGTCGTCGGTCGCCGTCGCAACGTACCCGACCGGCGTCGACCTGCCCTCCGTCGAGACGACGATGTCGTCCGGGACGGTGAGCTCGGGCGCGACCTGGTCGGGGATGCCCGCGGCGAGCGTGGACAGGTACCCGCCCGAGATCGGCAGCTCGATGTTCGACTGCTGCAGGTCGATCGTGACCGTCGCCCCGTAGTTCGTGTTCGCCGCCGCGACGCCGCCGTAGGTGGCGACGATGACGACGCCGATCCGGTGGCCGGCCGGGAACACGTAGTCCTGCGGCATCTGCTTGAAGCTGAAGTCGTAGAACTGGTCGGGGACGAGATCGGTCGGCGTGGTCAGGTCGGTGCGGTTCCGCGCGTCGTGGATTCCGCGGGAGACCCGCCACTGGGTGACGTTGGTCGGGATCTTCTGCGTGTTGATGTAGCACCCGTCGTCGTTCGCGCTCGACTCGCCGTAGCAGGTGCTCCCCGTGGCGTTCACGACACCTTCGCTCGTGCGGCTCACGTTCGTCGCCGGCCCGTAGTCGACGAGCGCGGCGCCGAGCGACGTGCCGACGCGGTTGACGGACGCACGCAGGTTGATCACGGGCGTGCCCGTGAACTTGAGCGGCGCCGTGAGCGGCTGCGAGATGAACACCCGCTTCACGTTCGTGACCGTGTCGGGATTCGAGATGATCGTGTTCTCGCTCTGGTTCGTCTGGTCGGTGAACGCCGTCGTCGGCGTCCCCGCGTCCTGGCTGAGCGAGAGGGCGCCGGGCCCGCTCGGCGTCGCCCGGAAGTAGAGGTTCTCGACCTCCGCGTCGAGGATCGGCCAGTCGGCGTAGTCCTCGAAGACGTCGCCGCCCTCGCGCTCGACCGTCACCATCGGCTCGCCCATGATCCCGTTGGGGACGTCGTAGAGCCAGTGGTCGAACCAGCGGTGGATCGTGTCCACCCAGACGTCCCGCCGGAAGTCGAACGGCTCTTCGTGGCCGACACGGCCCAGCCAGAGCTTGCGCGGGACGTCCCGCTCGGCGAGCTCGTACCACCACTCGCTGAAGTGGCTGGCCTTGACGTTGTCGTCCTGGAGGCCGTGGACGACGAACACGCTCGCATTGACGTCGTCGCTGTCCTTGAAGTAGTCGCGCTCGAGCCAGAACGGCGTGAAGTCGTAGCTCTCGTCGCCGTCGGTGGCGCTGAGGTTGGCGCGGACCGCCGCACACCCCGCCCGCCGGGCCGGGTTCGTCACCGCGTTCGAGAGGCTGGCGGCGTAGTTGTTCGCCCAGCCGCTGAGGCCCAGGCCCGCCTGGCGCGTGTAGTTGTACCACGTCGAGATGGCGCTGATCGGCACGATCGTGGTCAGCCCGTCGACGCCGGCTGCGGCGGCCGCGTTCGCCAGCGTCCCGTCGTAGGACTTGCCGATCATCCCGGCCTTCCCGTTGTGCCAGCTCGCCGTGACCGTGTTCCCGGCCGCGTCGTGCGCGGTCCGCCGGCCCTGAAGCCAGTCGACCGCCAGCACGGCGCTGCGGTTGTCGGGTGTCCCGCCGGTGACCGGGCAGCCGGTGGAGAACCCGGTGCCGACCATGTGCAGGAGCATCACCGCGTACCCGCGCGGGACGAAGTAGTTGTCGTAGAACAGCGGCCAGCGGTCGTTCAGCCCGTCGCCGTCGACGTCCGCGATGCACTCGCCCTCGTTCCCACGGCACAGCGTGGTGAAGTACGGGCTCGCATCCATGATGACCGGTGACTTCAGCCCGTCGGCTGCGGCGGCCGGCCGGATGATGTCCATGGCGATCTCGTCGGCGACGCCGTCGAGGTCGCTGTCGAAGTCCGCGGTCACCCAGAGGCGCTCGCGGACGGCGTCCGTGTATCCGAAGACGGGCTGCGTCACCCCGCCCATGACGACCGGCGCACTCTGCGCCCCGGCCGTCGCGGACGCGCCCATCGCTACGAGGAGCGCCGCCGTCAACGAGATCACGGCGCGCCCCAGCCTGCCTGGCTTCATGGTCCCCCCTCCTGTACTGGGCAATGTGGCCGGCTGTTTCTATCAGACTCTCCGGCGCATCTCGACCCCTGCGCCGAGGGTGCTACCGTGACCGCGGCGGGCCCCCGTAGCTCAGTGGATAGAGCAGCGGTTTCCTAAACCGCGTGCGCAAGTTCGATTCTTGCCGGGGGCACTGGCTGCAGGGAAACGCTGGAATTCCTCCTGAAAGTCCCTAGAGTTCGATCGACCCGCCGTGGGTCCTGGAGATCAGGAGGTCCTCGTTCCTCGCACCAAGCACGCTCGGATGCTCGTCGCGGCCGTGGCCGTCAGCCTGGCGTGGGCCGCGCCGGCCACTGCGCAGACCTTCAAGGTCCTGAGTGTCAACACGCCCGGATGCACCAGCGGCGCGTTCAGCCTCGCGGTCGAGCGGGCCGGGCTGGACGGCGGCGCCTACACCGTGCACACAGTGGTGACGGTCGGCGGGCAGATCTACATGAACGAAGCGGCCTCGATCTCGGTCAACGGCCCGTCCGGCTGGAACCTGTTCAACAACTTCACGTACGGCGCCGTCCCCAACCCGGGCACCTGGCCGATCCCGCAGAAGACGCAGGTCCGGATCGACTTCAAGCTCGAGCGCCCGGTCGGCACCGTCCTGCACGCCTGGACGACCGTGGTCTCGAGCTGCAACACGGGGACCATCCAGTACAACGGGAAGGGCACGGATCTCACCCTGCGCGATCGCACGCTGGCCCTCGGGTACGCGAGCAACAGGTTCATCGGCTGGCTGTACGCGAAGGGCGCCCCCAAGCTCCACAGCCGCCGCCTCGTGACGATCTGGAAGGTGCGCCCCGGACCCGACCTGAGGATCGGGCGGGCCAGGACGACGACGCGCGGCAACTTCGCGCTCAGACGCGATCGTCGCAACGGCGTCTACTACGCGGTTGCGGGGGCGCTCATGGTCCCCGGCGCGGGTTTTGCGGTGAAGGAGAGGTCGACGAACCTCCGCCTCCGCTGAGCCCGGACGCCTCTGCACGGGGGCGCGAGGGCTGATAGACGTTCAGCGATGAGCGCCGCCCCGGCGACCGCCGGCCCGCTGTCGGCCGAAGAGCTCCGCCGCCTCGACGCCTACTGGCGGGCGGCCAACTACCTCTCCGTCGGGCAGATCTACCTGCTCGACAACCCGCTCCTGCGCGAGCCGCTGCGGCCCGAGCACCTGAAGCCTCGGCTCCTCGGGCACTTCGGGACGACGCCCGGCCTGAACCTCCTCTACGCCCACCTGAACCGGGCCATCCGTGCCCGCGACCTCACCGTCCTCTACGTCACCGGCCCCGGCCACGGCGGGCCCGGCCTCGTGGCGAACACCTACCTGGAGGGGTCCTACACCGAGCTCTACCACGGGATCACGCAGGACGTGGAGGGCATGCGCAAGCTCTTCCGCCAGTTCTCGTTCCCCGGCGGCATCCCCAGCCACGTCGCGCCCGAGACTCCGGGCTCGATCCACGAGGGCGGCGAGCTCGGGTACGCGCTCTCGCACGCCTTCGGCGCCGCGTTCGACAACCCCGACCTCCTCGTCGCCTGCGTCGTCGGAGACGGCGAGGCCGAGACGGGGCCGCTGGCGACTAGCTGGCACTCCAACAAGTTCCTCGACCCGGCCGGGGACGGCGCCGTCCTCCCGATCCTCCACCTGAACGGCTGGAAGATCGCCAACCCGACGGTGCTGGCCCGCATCCCGGAGCGCGAGCTGCTGGCGCTCTTCGAGGGATACGGCTGGTCGCCGCGCGTCGTCGCGGGCGAGGACCCGGAGCTCGTCCACCAGGAGCTGGCCGCGGCCCTCGACCGGGCCCTCGACGACATCGCCGCGATCCAGGCGGCCGCGCGGGAGCGCGGCGAGAGGGGCCGCCCGCGCTGGCCCATGCTCGTCCTGCGGACGCCGAAGGGCTGGACCGGGCCGCGTGAGGTGGACGGCAAGCAGGTCGAGGGCACCTGGCGCTCGCACCAGGTGCCGCTGACCGGCGCCCGCGACGACCCGGACCACCTCCGCCGCCTCGAGGAGTGGCTCCGGAGCTACCGCGCCGAGGAACTCTTCGACGAGCGAGGCGCGCCCGTCGCCGAGCTCAGGGCGCTCGCGCCCGAGGGCGAGCGGCGGATGGGAGCGAACCCGCACGCGAACGGCGGCCTCCTGCTCCGCGAGCTGCGCCTCCCCGACTTCCGCGACTACGCGGTTGACGTCCCAAAGCCCGGCACGCGCTCGAGCGAGGCGACGCGCGTCCTGGGCCGCTTCCTCCGGGACGTGATCGCGGCCAACCCCGACACCTTCCGCCTCTTCGGGCCGGACGAGACGGCGTCGAACCGCCTCGACGCGGTGTTCGAGACGACGGCGAAGACCTGGGTCGCCGAGACGCTGCCGGTGGACGAGACGCTCGCCCCGGAAGGGCGCGTCATGGAGATGCTCTCCGAGCACCAGTGTCAGGGCTGGCTCGAGGGCTACCTGCTCACCGGCCGGCACGGGCTCTTCAACTGCTACGAGGCGTTCATCCACATCGTCGACGCGATGTTCAACCAGCACGCGAAGTGGCTGAAGGTCACGCGGGAGATCCCCTGGCGGCGCCCGCTCGCATCGCTCAACTACCTCCTCAGCTCGCACGTCTGGCGCCAGGACCACAACGGCTTCACCCACCAGGACCCCGGCTTCATCGACCACGTGGTGAACAAGAAGGCGGAGATCATCCGCGTCTACCTGCCGCCCGACGCGAACTGCCTCCTCTCCGTCGCCGACCATTGCCTGCGGAGCCGCGACTACGTGAACGTGATCGTGGCCGGCAAGCAGCCGGCGCTCGACTACCTGACGATGGACGAGGCGATCATCCACTGCACGCGCGGCCTGGGGATCTGGGACTGGGCCTCGAACGACGAGGGCGCAGAGCCCGACGTCGTGCTCGCGTGCTGCGGCGACGTCCCCACGCTGGAAACGCTCGCGGCGACAGCCCTGCTCCGCGAGCACCTGCCCGACCTGCGCGTCCGCGTCGTCAACGTCGTCGACCTCATGCGCCTGCAGCCGGAGCCGGAGCACCCGCACGGCCTCTCCGACGCCGAGTTCGACTCCATCTTCACCACGAGCCGGCCGGTGATCTTCGCCTACCACGGCTACCCCTGGCTCATCCACCGCCTGACCTACCGCCGGAAGAACCACCCGAACCTGCACGTCCGCGGCTACAAGGAGGAGGGCACGACCACGACCCCGTTCGACATGGTCATGCTCAACGACCTCGACCGCTTCCACCTCGTCGTCGACGTGGTCGACCGGGTGCCCGGGCTGGCGTCGCGCGCCGCTCACCTGCGCGAGCACATGGCCGAGCAGCGCCTCGTCGCCCGGGCCTGGACGCGCGAGCACGGCGAGGACCACCCGGACGTCAGCGGCTGGACCTGGCCGTTCTAGTGGGCCGGATCCTCGTCGTGAACGCGGGCTCGACCAGCCTGAAGCTGTCGCTCGTGGACGAGGACGAGACCCGCGAGCCGGTGGCGGCGCTGGCCGGCGTCGACCCGGACGGGCTCGACGCGGTCGCCCACCGCGTCGTCCACGGGGGGCCGGATTTCCGCGACCCGGTCGTCGTCGACGGCGGGGTCCGCGAGACGATCCGCCGGCTGGAGGAGCTCGCTCCGCTTCACAACGCCCCGGCCGTCAGGGGCCTCGACGAGGCGACCGCTGCACTCGGCGGCGTGCCGCACGTGGCGGTCTTCGACACCGCCTTCCACACGACGATCCCCGCCGAGGCGTCGACCTACGCGGTGCCCCGCCGCTGGCGCGACGAGTGGGGCATCCGCCGCTACGGCTTCCACGGCCTCTCCGTCCAGTGGGCGGCGGAGCGCGTCCCCGTCCCTCGGCTCGTCGTGTGCCACCTGGGCGGCGGCTGCTCGGTGACGGCCATCCGCGACGGGCGCTCGGTGGACACGACCATGGGCTTCAGCCCGCTGGAGGGCGTCCCGATGGCGACGCGCTCCGGCTCGGTCGACCCTGGAGCCCTGCTCCACCTCCTGCACGCGGGCAGGCTCGACGCGGACGGCCTCGACCAGGCGCTCAACCACGAGTCGGGCCTCGCCGGGCTCGCGGGGACGCCGGACGTCCGCGAGCTCGAGGCCCGCAGCGACGAGAACGCCGCCCTGGCACTGGCCGTCTTCTCCTACCGAGTCGCCGGAGCGGTCGCGGCGATGGCGGTCGCGACCGGCGGACTCGACGCCCTCGTCTTCACGGCCGGGATCGGCGAGGGCTCGGCGCTCGTCCGGGAGCACGTCTGCGAGCGCCTGGCCCCGCTCGGCGTCGAGCTCGACCGGGCGCTGAACGCGGCGGCAGTGCCCGACGCGGACGTCTCGCCGCCGGGCGCGCCGGCCCGCGTCGCCGTGATCGAGGCGCGGGAGGACGTCGTGGCGGCGCGCGCGGCCCGGGGCGTCCTGGCAGGGCGATGAACAAGGAGGTCAAGCGCCTCATCCGGCGCTGCGAGCAGGCCGGCCTGATCGTGGAGCGCTCGGGCGGCGGCCACTGGAAGGTCAAGTCGCCCGCGGGCGAGACCCTCGCCACGATCCCGTTCTCCCCCAGCACGAACCGCTGGCGCGAGAACACGCTCACGCAGCTCCGCAAGCGCGGGATCGAGCTGGACTGACCCGCTCAGGCGCGGCGGCGGAGAGCGATCCCGGTGAGGATCTCCCTGACGATCCGGTCGGCGGTGAGCGCGGTGACGTCCGCCGAGCCGACTGCAGTGGGGATCACCTCGACGACATCGGCGCCGACGAGGTCGAGCCGCCCGGCGAGCGCGCGCACTGCCCAGAGCAAGTCGACCGTCGTCATCCCGCCCGGCTCCGGGGTGCCGGTCCCGGGGGCGAACGCGGGGTCGAGGACGTCCACGTCCACGCTGAGGAAGACGGGACCGTCGCCCAGGAGCCCGACGGTGCGGCCGGCCACCTCCTCGATCCCGAGCTCGCGGAGGTCGTGCATGAAGAAGCTCGTGACGCCGTGTTCCTCCTGCCAGGCGAACTCGACCTCGGTCGGCCAGTAGCCGCGCAGGCCTATCTGGACGTAGCGGCGCGGGTCGAGGTGGCCCTGCTCGACGAGCCGGTAGAACGGGGTCCCGTGCGAGACCTCGACGCCGAAGACCTCCGTGCCGGTGTCGGTGTGGGTGTCGAAATGGACGGCGCCGACCGGCCCGCGCGCGCCCGCGACGGCCCGGATGTCCGGCTCGGAGATCGAGTGGTCGCCGCCGAGGACGACGGGGAGCGCGCCCGCCGCGAGCACCTGCCCGACCAGAGACTCGATCGCCTCGTGCGTGCGCACCGGGTCGGCCGGGATCACCGGCGCGTCGCCGAAGTCGACGACCCGGAGCTCCTCGAAGGCGTCCACCTTCGCCTCCAGGTGCGGGCCGGGCGGGCAGCTGGCGGCCCGGATCGCGCGCGGGCCGAAGCGCGTGCCCGGCCGGTCGGAGACGAGGTCGTCGGTGGGCGCGCCGACGACCGCCACGTCGGCGCCGGCCAGCTCTGCCGGGTCCTGCGTGTACGGCATCCCGCCGTAGGTGAGAAGGCCGGCGTAGTCCGGCTTCTCCTCGTGCCCGCGCGGCCAGCGCTCGGTCGGGTCGATCACGCGGGCGAGTCTATGCGCCCGCGGGTCAGGAGTGGTAGGCGCGCCCCGTGCGCGCCCGGGCGGCCTGCGAGTCGAGCCGCCGGGTGAGGAGGGCGAGGAGGCGCCGCTGCACCGAGATGCGCTCGGGCACGGGCTCGGGCTCGGCGTCGACGCTCGACCGGACGCCCTCCGGACGGCCGGCGGTCATGGCGCCGAGAACGGCGACGGGATGAAGGTCGAGTAGGTCGCGCTTCCGGGTCATCGCTCTCCTTCGGCTCGGCGTTCAGGCCACCGAACGAGCGTAGAGAGCGGCAGAACCGCCCGGTAGCGGGTTTCCCCTACGGCGGCCCCTGAAGTCCCTACGCGTCCTCGCCGGCGGCCAGCGTGACGCTGCCGCCCGCCACCAGCCGCGTGAGCTCGCTCCGCGACCGGATCCCCAGCTTGCGGTAGATGCGGGTCAGGTGCGCCTCGACGGTCGCGACGCTCATGTAGAGCGTCTCGCCGATCTCCCGGTTCTTCCTGCCCTCGGCGACGAGCCCCGCGATGCGGCTCTCGGTCGCCGTCAGCTCGCCGGCAGCCCTCCCGGGGGCGGCGCGCTCGAGGTCCCCGGCGGCGCGGGCCGCCCACAGGGCTGCGCCCATCGCCGCGAAGCGGTCGCGAGCCTCGCTCAACGACTCGGCCGCGGCGCTCCGCCGGCCGCTGCGGAGAAGCGCCCGCCCCTGCAGCAGAAGCGCCCGCGCGGCGTCGGGGCGGTATCCGAGCCCGGCGAACGCGGCTCCGGCCGACTCGAGCGCCGGAACGGCCGCCTCGGCATCGCCACGGGCGAGCAGGAGCAGCCCCCCGCACCGCTCCGCCGCCGCGAGCGCCCAGGCGCTCTGCACCGATGCCGCCTCCCGCTCGAGGCGCTCCAGCAGCATCCCGGCGGCGTCCACGTCCCCCGCGGCGACGAGCGCCTCGACGGCGTCGGGAAGCACGGGGAAGGCGCCCGGGTGGGCGTAGCCCATGACCTCGAGCAGCTCGGCGGCCCCGACGAGCACTGCGGCGGCCTCCTGCGCATCGTCCTCGGAGAGCGCGACGAGCCCGAGCACGGCGAGCGGGCGAACGACGACGGAGCGCATATCGAGCGCGCGGACTCGCTCGAGCAGCCTGTGCGCGATCGCGCGGGCCTCGTCGGCCCGGCCGAGCCAGGCCTCGACGAGCGCCAGCGGGTAGAGGAGCCAGCCCTCGGCATACACGTCCTCCGAGTCCCGGGCGGCCTCGAGAGCCTGGTCGACGAGCTCCCGGGCGACGGCCAGGTCGCCTGCGGCGCAGTGGACGAGGGCGAGGTCGTACAGGCCGAACGGGCGCCGGAACTCGTTCCCGTGCCGGGCCATGTCCGCCAGGATCGCGTCGAACTCCGTCTCCGCGAAGGCGAGGTCGCCCGCCCAGAAGGCCTGCTTCGCACGCAGGGTGCGCGGGCCGATCAGGATCGAGGGGCTGCCGACCTCGGACTCCAGGGAGACGGCACGTTGGACGAGGTCGGGCCGGGGGGTTCCGGCGACCGCCTCGAGGTGGGCGAGGGTGGCCGCGGTCACCATCTCGACCTCGGGTCGGACAGGCGCTCCGCGATGTCGAGGGCCTCCCGGGCGGCCGGGAGCGCGCGCCGCATGTCACCGATCTCCCAGCCCAGGAGCCCGGCGAGGTCGCGCAGCACCCGGCTCCGGAGCAGCTCGTCGTCCCTTGCGTCCTCGAGCGCCTGCAGAAGCAGGGCCTCGGAGGCCGGCGACTCCTCGTCCACCAGCTGGTAGCGCTGCACGAGCGCCTCGCCGCGGGAGCTCCCCGGCGGGAGCCTCGCGACGAGCTCGTCCGCCAGCGCGCGCGCCCGGCCGACCTCGCCGGCCGCGGCCAGAGCGTCGATCTCGGACGCGGCTCGCCTGCGGGCCGCGTCGGCGTCGTCCGGCGGCGTCAGGCGAAGGCTGTGCCCGGCGAGTGCGGCGGCCGCGTCGTGCGACCCGCGGTCGCCCGCCCGGATCGCCGCCTCCTCGAGAAACTGGGCGAGGCCGGCGTCCGGCTCGTCCGTCGAGAGGGCGACGTGGCGGGCCCGGCGGTCGGGATCGGCGGCCACCTCCGCCAGGCACGCGTGCAGCGATCGGCGTGCGAGCGGGCTCATCCGCCCGTACACGGCCGAGCCGATCAGGGAATGCGAGAAGCGCACCTCCAGGTCGTCGCCGACGACGAGGAGCCCGTGGCGCTCGGCGGTCTCGAGCAGCGGCTCGACCTCCGTGCCGGGCAGGGCCCGCCGCAGCTCTCCCAGGGAAGCGCGACCGAGGGCGGAAGCGGACTCGAGGAGCGGCAGGAGCCCGGCGGGGACGGCCTCGAGGCGGTCGTCGATCGCCTCCTGGAGGGAGTCGGGAAGGGGCGGCTCGCTCGTGGAGCGCAGGGTGGGATCCAGCGTCGTCACGCTGCGGGCGAGCTCGATCGCGAAGAGCGGGTTGCCCTCCGAGACCGCGGAGATGCGACGTAACGTGGGCCGGGAGATCGTGCCGACCGTGTCGTGCAGGAGGCTCCCCAGGGCCTCCGGCTCGAGCGGACCGAGGTCGAGCACCTCCCCGCGCCCGGGCGGCAGCAGACCGGCGGTGGCGAGCGGGTCCTCCGAGCCGACCCGAGCCGTCGCCAGGATGCCGACGGGCTCGTCGTCCAGTCGGCGGACGGCGTAGCGCAGCGCTCGGGCCGAGGCCGAGTCGAGCCACTGGAGGTCGTCGATCGCCAGAAGCGTCGTCCCGCTCGCGCCCAGCCGCCGCAGCGCGGCGAGGACGGCGCGCCCGCGGGCGAACGGGTCTGCCTCGGCCTGGAGGGCGTCCACGTCGAGCCCTTCGCCCTCGAAGAGATCGACGAGCCCGCCGAGGGCGAGCGAGCGCTCCTCCTCCGCCGGCCGGGCGACGAGGACGTGGTGCCCCGCCCGGCGGGAGGCCTCGACCCCGAGCCGCCAGAGCGTCGTCTTGCCGATGCCCGGCTCCCCGCGGAGCAGGAGTGCGCGCGCGCCGGCAGAGACGGCCTCGAGAAAGGCGTCGATCCGGGCCTGCTCGCCCGCGCGCCCGAACACGGTCGGGGCGTGGAGCGATCCGAGGGCGGGCGCCTCGCCCACGCCCGGATTATGACCGGCTAGCTCGGCTCCAGGCGGTAGCCCATGCCCCGGACGCTCGTGATCGCCCCCTTGCCCAGCTTCTTGCGCAGGTAGCCGACGTAGACGTCGACGACGTTCGAGCGGGGGTCGAAGTCGTAGCCCCACACGTGGCTCAGGAGCTGCTCGCGGGAGAGCACCTGGCCGGGGTGGCGGAAGAACATCTCGGCGAGCGCGAACTCGCGCGCGGAGAGGTCGGCGCCCTCGCCGTCCACCTCGATCCGCCGCGTGCGCAGGTCGAGCGACGCTCCTCCGACCCTGAGAACGGTCTCCTCCGGCACGCGGTCGCCCCGGAGGCGCACCCGCACGCGGGCGAGGAGCTCCTCGAAGCGAAACGGCTTGGTGATGTAGTCGTCGGCGCCGCCTTCGAGGCCGGCGACGGTGTCGCGCACCGAGTCACGCGCGGTCAGGATGACGACCGGCAGCTTCGACCCGTGCGCCCGCAGCTCCTCGAGGATGGCGAACCCGTCCTTCCCCGGCAGCCCCAGGTCGAGGATCAGGAGGTCGTAGCGGCCGCTCGCGGCCAGGGTGACGGCGTCGCGGCCGTCCACCGCCACCGAGGTCGCGAAGCCGTTCGCCTTGAGGCCCTTCTCCAGGAACGAGGCGATCCGCGCCTCGTCCTCGGCGATCAAGATCCTGCTCATTCCTCTCCTTCCCCCGGCTGGGCTGCCGGGTTCTCCGGCAGGACGATCGTGAAGGTGGCGCCGGAGCCGGGGACGCTCGAGAGCTCGAGCCTGCCCCTGTGGGCGCGCGTGATTGCCTGGACAATCGAGAGGCCGAGGCCGGCCCCGTCCGAGCGTCTCTCCCCGCCGGCGCGATAGAAGCGGTCGAAGACGCGCGCCTGCTCCTCGAACGGTATGCCGGGGCCTGTGTCGCGAACCCAGAAGCGAACCTGGCCGTCCCCGACGAAGACGCCGAGCCCGATCTCGTCGCCCTCCTCCGTGTGCTGCACCGCATTCTGCGCCAGCTGCATGAGCGACTGGGTGATCCGCTGGCGGTCGGCGACGATCGTCGCGTCGGCGAACGCGTCCAGCTGCCAGTTCCGCGGGCCGAGCGCCGAGGCCTTGGCGAGGACGTCGTCGATCAGAGCCCCCACCTCGAACGGAGCCGGGGTCAAAAAGTCGGGCTGCTCCCACTTTGCGAGGATGAGGAGGTCGTTGACGATCCGCGCCATCCGGTCGAGCTCGTCCATGACGAGTGCCAGGGTGGCCTTGCGGTCCTCGGGGTCGTCCTCGAGCAGCTCCAGGTGGCCGCGCACGATCGTGATCGGCGTCCGGAGCTCGTGGCCCGCGTCGTTGACGAAGCGCTGCTGGGTCTCGAAGGCCGTCTCGAGGCGCGCGAGCATGTCGTTGAAGGTCTGCGCGAGCACTCCGATCTCGTCGTACCCCGACTCGGGGAGCCGCCGCGAAAGGTCCCCGCCCGAGATCGAGCGGGCGCTCTCCGTGACCGCCTTCACGGGCCTGAGCACGCGGCTGGCGAGAAGCCAGGCGAGCACCGAGCCGACGAGCAGCATCCCCAGGCCGACGCCCGCCGCCACCCGCAGCGCGTCGCTGACCTCGCCGCTCTCCCGGTCGCGGAAGATCGCGGCGACGAACACCCCGCGGGGCGCCTCGCCACCACCCACGAGCGGAACCGCGAGGTATTCAACCATGCCTTCGGGTGTGTCGACGGCGCCCCGCTCGCTCGCCTCGAGCGAGCTCCAGGAGGCCATTAGCTCGAAATCCTGGTCGAGGCGGTAGGGGACGGCCTGGGAGCTGCGGAGAAACGGCTCGCCCTCCACGAAGGTGAGGAACGCCTCGTTGCGCGACGGGACGTTCCGCTCGAGGAAGACCTCGAAGATCCGCTCGACGTTGCCGGCGAACCGCACGCCGGTCTCGGGATCGTTCCCGACCGCGAGCTGACGCAGCTCGCGGGACTCCTGGACGAGGGCCTCGTCCACCCGCTGGTCGAGACGGCGCTCGAGGGCCTCCCGCGCGATCAGGATCGAGAGGACCGTGGCTGCGGCCAGGAGGCCGACGTAGCCGGCGAGCACCCGCACGCGGAAGCTCGCGAAGAACCTCCGGACCGGCGCGGCGAACGCCCACCGCGACCCCCCGGAGGCGTCGGGTCCGGCCTCGGTCGGAGGCTCAGTCCTCGCCGTCGTCGCTTCGGTCGTCGTCGTCATCGGCGTCATCGTCTGCATCGTCGCCGACCGGGGCCGGCGCCGGAGCGGGGACCGGGGTCGCGCCGGAGGAGCGCGGCCGGCCGGATCCCTGGCCGCCCGCCTCCTGCCGTTGCCGCGCCCGCTGGCGGGGACGCTCGGGCTGTGCGGCCCTCGCCGTCTCTCCTCGGAGCTCGATCGCGGGAACTCCCGTCCGCGGGGAGCCGCGTCCGGCCACGAACGCTCCGGCGAGGAGGAGTGCGGCAAGGAGCGCGCCGGTCAGGAGAGCGATTCGCATGAATCGGAAGCATCGCGACTCAGGGCCAGAGGGAGATGAGACGAGCGTGAGAGATTTCTCATCTTTCCCTCACCCGGGTCTCATCACACCTGGATACCACTTGTGGCGTGGGAAACGACTCCTGGAAGCAGGACACCTGGGGCTTCGCCGAGGGCGACCTAATTGCCCCCGGCCGCACCGCCGTGCGGCTCCTCGGCGGCGGCCGGCGCTACGAGGCCTACCTCGTCTGGGACGACACGCTGCACGCGCTCGCCGTCGCCAAGGTCGTCCGACCTGCTCAGACGGCGAGCGAGCGGACCCTCGCGGGCCTGGCGGGAGAGGCCGAGGCGCTCTCGCGGCTCGCCCACCCGTCGCTCGTGCGCTGCTTCGACGCCGTCCTCGAGGGCGAGAGGCCGCATCTCCTGCTGGAGCTTCTCGACGGCCCGCGGCTCTCGACGCTCGAGCGCCGCTACGGGATCGTCGTGGAGCAGCTCCTGCCGCTGGCGCTCCAGCTCTGCTCGGCGCTCCACTACATGCACGGGCAGGGGTGGGCCCACCTCGACGTCAAGCCGCGGAACATCATCATGAGCTCGACGCCGAAGCTCATCGACCTCAGCGTCGCGCTGCCGGTCGAGACTGCCCGGCGCGCCGTCTCGCCGATCGGGACGGACGCCTACATGGCGCCCGAGCAATGCGACCCTGCACGCTTCGGCGAGATCGGCCCCGCCTCGGATTCCTGGGGGCTCGGCGTCACGCTCTACGAAGCCCTCGCGGACGAGCGCCCGTTCCCGGACGGGGAGGACGGCGCGGAGAGCCTGGCGGCGCGCTATCCGCAGACGGCGGCCGAGCCGGAGCCGCTGGACAACACCGTCCTGCCGCCGCTTCGCGCGGTCGTGCTCGCCTGCCTCGAGGACGACCCCGACGCGCGGCCGCTCCCCGCCGAGATCTCCGAGGCGCTGGAGCCGCTCGCCGCGCTCCTGCCGCTGCCGCGCCTCGGCCGCTTCAGGCCGGGCTCCAAACCCTCCCGGCCGCCGGCGCCGGCGCGATGAGAGCGGTCTCACCCCGCCCTCATGGGCGTCTAATCGGGCCGGGGTATTCCTTACTGCATAAGCAAGAGCAACGGTAAAGGGGGACACGCAGATGCCATTCGGAAAGATCGGAGTTCTGATTCTCGCAGTGGCCATCGCCGTCGGCCTCAGCGGCGTCGGCGCGGCGCTCAAGAGCTGGACGGACGGCGACCCGGTCGCGGCCGTGACGCTCGCGGAGGACGCCCGCAAGGACGACGCGGACGACGCCGCTCTCGCGAACGACGACGACGACGACGGCAAGGACAAGAAGAAGAAGCAGAAGAAGGCCAAGCGCGGCGGCGGCGGCGACGGCGACAACACCCGCGGCAACGACGGAACGTCGGGCGGGAACGATACCGGCCCCGACGGCGACGACACCCGCGGCAACGACGGCACCTCCGGCGGGAACAACACGCGGGCCGCGGCCTCGCGCTCCGCCTCGGGCGGCGGCGGCGGCGGCGGCGGCGGGGGCGGCGGCGGCAGCTTCTCGGGCGGCGGCGCCAGCGCTAGCTTCTCCGGCGGAGGCTCGGGCACCTAGCTCGACCCGGGACGCATCGCCCAGTCGACGAGAGGCGCTTCGGCGCCCTTCGTCGTTCTCGCGCCGACCTAGAACGCGCCCAGGGACTCGCGGGCGATCCGGTCCTGCTCGAGCAGGTGCGCGGTCGGATAGCCCTCGCTGGGGCTCGCGCGCCAGGGACGGCCGACGTAGCGGAGGTCGACCTCGGCGGGGAGGCCCTCCTCGAGCCGGTGGCGGATCGCGCGCCAGGCGCCCATGTTCTGCGGCTCCTCCTGCGTCCAGACGACCTCGGTCACGAGCGGGTAGCGGGAGAGGAGCTCGTCGTAGGCGGCCACCGGGAACGGGTAGAGCTGCTCCAGTCGGGCCACCGCCACGTCCTCGGCCTCGGAGGACGCACCGTGGCCGGCGATGTCGTAGTAGACCTTCCCCGAGCAGAGGATCAGGCGCCGGACCTCGCGCTTGGCGTCGGCGTCCAGGCGCGGGTCGTCGAGGATGGCCCGGAAGCCGCCGCCCGCGAGCTCCTCCAGGTGCGAGGTGGCCTGCTTCAGCCGCAGCAGCCCCTTCGGGGTGAGGAGGACGAGCGGGCGGCCCTTCGGGTGGAGCGCCTGGCGGCGGAGCACGTGAAAGTACTGCGCGGCCGTCGACGGGTTGACGATGCGGACGTTCTCCTGCGCCGCGAGCTGCATGAAGCGCTCCAGCCGCGCGCTCGAGTGCTCGGGGCCGTTGCCCTCGTAGCCGTGCGGGAGGAGGAGCGTGAGCCGCGAGCTCTGGCCCCACTTCGAGAGGCCCGAGACGATGAACTGGTCGACGATCACCTGCGCCGAGTTGACGAAGTCTCCGAACTGCGCCTCCCAGAGGACGAGCGCGCGCGGCACCTCGACCGAGTACCCGTACTCGAAGCCGAGCGCACCGGTTTCCGAAAGCGGGGAGTTGTGCACCTGGAACGGCGCGCGCGAGCCCGGCAGGTGGTGAATCGGGGCGTACTTCTCGCCCGTCATGTAGTCGTTGAGGACGAGGTGGCGGTGCGAGAAGGTGCCTCGCTCGGTGTCCTGGCCCGTCAGGCGCACGGGCGTCCCGTCGGCCAGGAGGCTGCCGAAGGCGAGCGCCTCGGCCTGGGCCCAGGCGATGCCGCCCTCCTCGCCCAGGGCGTCGCGCCGGCGCTCGAGCTCCTTGGCGAGCTTCGGGTGGACGGTGAAGCCCTCGGGCACCTGGAGGAGCTGCTCGTTCAGCTCGCGCAGCCGGTCGGCGGGCACCGCCGTGTCGATCTGGGCGTCGGCCCCGCGGCCGATCCGGCGCTCCTTCCGCCGCGCGCTGCCGGTGAACGAGGCCTTCAGCTCCTCGTGCACGGCGCGTAGGCGCGTCTGCTCCGCCTCGACGAGCCGCTCGGCCTCGGCCTCGCTGACGAGACCGAGCTCGGCGAGCGTCCGAGCGTACTGCTCCCGCACGGTCGGGTGCTCCTCGATCAGCTTGTACATCAGCGGCTGCGTGTAGCTCGGCTCGTCGCCCTCGTTGTGGCCGAAGCGCCGGTAGCCGACGAGGTCGACGACGACGTCGTGGTGGAACCGCTCGCGGAACGCCATCGCCAGCCGGATGGCCGAGACCGCCGCCTCGGAGTCGTCGGCGTTCACGTGGAAGATCGGCGTGTCGAACCCCTTCGCCAGGTCGGACGAGTAGCGGGTCGAGCGGCCCTCCGCGGGATCGGTCGTGAAGCCAACCTGGTTGTTGGCGATCACGTGCAGCGTCCCGCCCGTCGTGTACCCGGGGAGGCCGGCGAGGTTCAGCGTCTCGGCGACGACTCCCTGACCTGGGAAGGCCGCGTCGCCGTGGATGAGCACGGGGAGCGCCAGGTCGGGATCGTGGGTGCCCTCGGGCGTGTCGTGGTCCGTCTGGGAGGCGCGCACCTCGCCCTCGACGACCGGATCGACGTACTCGAGGTGGCTCGGGTTCGAGGTGAGGGTCACGGTGACGTCGCCGCTCCGCGTCGTCCGGGGCGCCTCGGCGCCGAGGTGGTACTTGACGTCGCCGGAGCCGCTCTCGAGGTCGGCGGCGACCGCCTCGAGGACCCGCTCGCCCTCGAACTCGCGCAGGATCGCGTCCGCCTCGCGGCCGACCGTGTGGGCAAGGACGTTGAGCCGGCCGCGGTGCGCCATGCCGATGACGACGTGGTTGGCACCGTTGGCGGCCGCGAGCTCGATCGCCTCGTCCAGCATGGGCACCATCACGTCGAGGCCCTCGATGGAGAACTGCTTCTGGCCGAGGAACGCCCGGCGCAGGTACCGCTCGAACCCCTCGACCTCGGAGAGCCGGGCGAGGAGCGCCTTCCTCTCGTCGGAGGTGAGCGGCTGCCGGTAGCGGCCGGACTCGATCGCCGCGCGCAGCCAGAGGCGCTGCTCGTGGCTCGAGATGTGCTCGATCTCGTAGGCCAGCGTGCCGCAGTACGTCTCGCGCAGCTTCGGCAGCGCCTCGGCGAGCGTCTCCGCGGGAACGTAGAGGCGGAGGACTCGCGCCGGGATCCGGGTCTGGAGCTCCGGTGTGAGCCGGGGCTGGAGCCGGTCGGGATCGAGCGCCGGATCGCCCGGGGGCTCCGAGCCGAGCGGGTCGATGTGCGCGGCGAGATGGCCATGGGTCCGGTGCGCCTTCACGAGCGACATGGCGGCCGCCACGCCGCCGAGGAGGTCGTGGGCAGCCGCCTCGGCCGGTTCCGGGGGCGCGGTCGGCGCGGGGGGCACCGCGACCGCACCGTTGCCTCCGTCGCGCGACGCTCCCCGCAGCTGCTCGGCGTTCGGCAGATGCTGGAGCACGAGCTCCGGGTTGGACTCGAAGAGGCGCCGCCACTCCGGTTCGACGGATTCCGGGGACGCGAGGTAGGCGGCCAGCAGCTCCTGGACGAAGCCGCTGTTCAGATCGTCTATCTGGTCGGTTTCCACTCCGCCCACTGAGGATAGCGACCGTGCCGAGCGGCGCATGGCGACTGTTCTGGCGCGAGCGGGCACGCGGACGGTAGGCTTCACAAAATGAAGCGTCAGCGCACGGCCGACCCGTACCGGGATCTCGACGTCATCGACGCCCGGGCGCCGCGGTTCAACCAGGCGACGGTCGGGCTCCTCGCGCTCGCGGCCGTCCTCACCGGCTGGTGGGCGATCCTCGGGCTCCTGGCCGCGCAGCTGGCGATCGGGCTGACCCTCGGCCGCCGCTGGTGCCTGCCGTGCCTCGCCTACTTCGAGCTCGTGCAGCCGCGCTTCGGCGAGGGGCCGATCGAGGACTCGCGGCCGCCGCGCTTCGCCAACCTCGTCGGCGTCGCCGTCCTCGGCACCGCCACGATCGCCTACGCCCTCGGCTTCGGAACGGCGGGCGCGGCACTCGGACTCCTCGTCGCCGGGCTCGCCCTCCTCGCCGCGGCCACCGGCCTCTGCGCGGGCTGCGAGGCCTACCGCTTCGGGACGAGGCTCCGCGGCATCCGCTCGCACCGGCTCGACCGCGTCGAGCTTGCAGACCTCGGGCTCGCGCCGTACGGCGAGGTCGTCGTCCAGTTCACGCACCCGCTCTGCAGCGACTGCTCGTCGCTCGAGCGCCGCCTTCGCGCCGAAGGCCGCGACGTCGTCACCGTGGACGTCTCCCGGCGCCCGGAGCTCGCCCGCAAGTACGGGGTCGCTCTCGTCCCCACCGCCGTCGCGGTCAGCTCGACGGGGGCGGTTCTGGCTCGGCTGGCGGGATGATCGGCAGGCCGGAGGCAACCACGCGCCGGCCCTCGGACTCGTAGACGACGTCCACCGAGTCGTTCTTCCGGTAGGTCCCGGCCACGCCGAGGAACATGCTGGCCCAGCGGAGCAGCCCGAGCCGGCCCTCGCGCGCCAGCGGCTTCGAGAAGCGGAGCACGCCGCCGAGCGCAACGTAGTCCGTGCCGGGCTCCTGGTGCACGCCGTTCACGTACACCTCGAAGGGCTCCCTCACGCCCGCGGGGAGCGGCACGGTCCACGACTCGTCCGGCACACCCCAAGACTAGTGGGAGGGGTCTTGGGGGAAACAGGGTTCCCCCAAGCGATCTCTCCCCTCGGCGCGCGAAAACCTCTCCCAGCTTCCGGCGGTGCCGATTCCGCGAGTCCCTCTGCCGCTAACGAGGGAGTCTCGCTGGCACTCACTGAACCACATTTCGGGGGAATTGCAACTCCCCCGAACGGGTGACATCGGTGGCGAAGCCCGGGCCCCGCCGAGGCGAATAGAATCGCAACGGCTCATGGGGAGGACGAAGCCCGCCGTCATCGCCGCCGCCCTCGCGGCGCTCGCGCTCGGCGCCGTGCCCGCCGCCCTGGGCCAGAACCCGGGGAACGGCGGCCTCTCGCCGCCCGATCCGGCGACGCCGAGCGGCGAGGCGATCAACCAGATCTACTGGTTCGTGTTCGCCATCTGCGCCGTCGTCTTCGTCGTCGTCGAGTCGGCGCTCGTCCTCTTCGTCATCCGCTTCCGCCGGCGCCGCAACGTCGCGGAGGAGGCCGAGGGCCCGCAGATCCACGGGAACACCCGGCTCGAGATCATCTGGACGGCAATCCCGGCCGTCATCCTGGTCGGCATCGCCGCGGTCGTCCTCGCGAGAACGCCGGCCGTGCAGGCGACGAGCGGCGACCGCGCCAACGAGCTCGTCGTCGAGGTGCAGGGACACCAGTTCTACTGGGAGTACATCTATCCCGACGGGCAGATCTCGATCGACCGGCTCGTCGTCCCGGTGAACCGCCCCGTCAAGCTCGAGCTCGTCTCCTTCGACGTGAACCACAGCTGGTGGGTGCCCGAGCTGACCGGCAAGAAGGACGCCATCCCGGGGCGGACGAACGAGCTCCGCTTCACGCCCGAAAGAGAGGGCGTCTTCGAGGGCCGCTGCGCGGAGCTCTGCGGCATCCTCCACGCGGTCATGCCGACGACCGTCGAGGTCGTCCCGCAGGCGGACTACGCCGGCTTCCTCCAGCTGATCGGCGGCCAAGAGGAGCCCGGCGCCTCGCAGCTCGCCCTCGGGCGCGAGACCTGGGACCGCGTCTGCGCGAAGTGCCACGGGCTTGCCGGCGAGGGCGATATCGGCCCGCCGGTGGCGCTGAGCCCGAAGCTCGTCGACCCCGAGGCGATGCGCGACCTGCTCGAGAACGGCCAGGACCTGCCGGCGAACGAGGGCTACATGCCGCCCGTCGGGCGCGGCTGGCCCGACTTCCAGGTGGAGGCGCTGATCGCGTACATCCAGTCGAACCCGGCGCTCGCGGCACCGCCGGCTGAGGGGGGTGGCCGGTAGTGGCCGTCCGCACGGAGACGGTGAACCCCACCTGGCACGACGGCCGCGTCACGAGCTGGCTCGTCACGCTCGACCACAAGCGCATCGGGATCCTCTACATCGTCACGGCGTTCTTCTTCTTCTTCGCGGCCGGGGTGATGGCGCTGCTCATGCGCACGCAGCTCGCCCAGGCGGAGAACGACTTCATCACGCAGAACTCCTACAACCAGCTCTTCACCGTGCACGGGACGATGATGGTCTTCCTCTTCGTCGTCCCGATCCTGGCGGGGTTCGGCAACTACCTCGTACCGCTCATGATCGGGGCGAGGGACATGGCGTTCCCGCGCCTGAACGCGCTTTCCTACTGGCTCTTCCTGCTCGGCGGCCTCGTCATCCTCTCCAGCTTCCTTGCCGACGGCGGCGCTGCGAGCGCCGGCTGGACGTCCTACACCCCGCTCTCGACCGCCGAGTTCAGTCCCGGCTCGGGCCAGGACCTGTGGATCCTCGGGCTCCACCTCACCTCGCTCTCCTCGCTCGCGGGCGCGATCAACTTCATCGTCACGATCCACAACATGCGCACGCCGGGCATGACATGGATGCGCATCCCGCTCTTCGTCTGGACGATCGAGGCCTTCGCCGTGCTGCTCGTGCTCGTCCTCCCGACGATCTCGGCGGCGGTGACGCTCCTCCTGCTCGACCGCCAGGCCGGCACGAGCTTCTTCACCGGCGAGGAGGGGGCGCTTCTCTGGCAGCACATGTTCTGGTTCTTCGGCCACCCCGAGGTCTACATCATGGTGCTGCCCGCGATGGGGATGATCTCGGAGGTCATCCCGGTCTTCTCGCGGAAGCCGATCTTCGGCTACAAGGCGATCGCGTTCTCGACGATCGGCATCGCATTCGCGAGCATGCTCGTCTGGGCGCACCACATGTTCACGGTCGGCCTGTCCTCCCCGCTCCAGGCCTGGTTCATGATCGCCTCCTTCGCGGTGGCGGTGCCGACGGCGATCAAGATCTTCAATTGGCTCGCCACGCTCTGGAAGGGCCACCTCTGGTTCCGGACGCCGCTCTACTTCGCGCTCGGCTTCATCGGCCTCTTCACGATGGGCGGCCTCTCGGGAATCCTGCTGGCCACGTACCCGGTCGACTACCAGGTGCACGACACCTACTACGTCGTCGCCCACCTGCACTACGTGCTCTTCGGCGGCACCGTCTTCGGCATCTTCGCCGGGACGTACTACTGGTTCCCGAAGATCACCGGGCGCATGTACGACGAGCGCCTGGGGAAGCTCCACTTCTGGCTCATGTTCCTCGGCTTCAACGCGGCCTTCCTGCCGCAGCACATGCTCGGCCTCTTGGGGATGCCGCGGCGCGTCTACACGTACGACCGCGAGGGGCTCTTCGAGTGGTACAACCTGATCTCGAGCCTGGGCGCCTTCCTCATGGGGGTCGCCATCCTCGTCTTCCTCTGGAACGCCGTGAAGAGCTGGCGCGGCGGCGAGCGGGTGGGGAACGACCCCTGGCGCGCCGACACGCTCGAGTGGTACGCGACCTCGCCGCCCGCGGTGCACAACTTCGACGAGGTTCCCTACGTGTCGAGCCCGCGGCCGCTTCGCGACCTGCGCCTGAGGCTCAGGGAGCTGCGGACGTGACCCCGCGGCCCGGCCCCTGGCTTCGCCTGACCGCGCTCGCGGGCACGGCCGGCGTCGCCGTCGTCGTCGCGACGGGCTCGTGGGGGCTCGCCCACGACGTCGCCGCGAACGTGACGCTTGCCCTGCTCGCGGCCATGGCACTGACGGCACGGCTCGCGCATCCCGACCGGCCGGACCTCCTCTGGACCGCGGCCGCGTCGTTCCTCCTCTTCGCCGGCGCCGGGCTCGTGGCCCTGCTGGAGGCACCCACCTGGTTGCACGTGACGCTGGGGGCGGCCGCCCTCGCCGCCGCCGCCGTCTGCGCCGCGGTTGCGTTCCGCGGCGGCCGGCCGGTGGCGGGTGCCTCGTGGCGGGACTACGTGACGCTGACGAAGCCGCGGATCATGGTCCTCCTCCTGATCACGGGAGCCGGGGGGCTCATGGTCGGCGCGGGCGGCTGGCCGTCGGCCGGGCTCGCGCTCGCGACCCTCGGCGGCCTCGCGCTCGCCTGCGGCGGCGCGAGCGCCCTGAACCACGTCCTCGACCGCGACATCGACACGCATATGAAGCGGACCGCCTCGCGCCCGGTCGCCTCCGGACGCGTGCCGCCGGAGCGGGCGCTCGAGTTCGGCCTCGCCCTCTCGGCCCTCTCCTACGTCGTGCTGACGAGCTTCGTCAACGTGCTGGCTGCGGTCCTGGCCCTCGTCGGGAACCTCTTCTACGTCATCGTCTACACGCGCTGGCTCAAGCGCTCGACGCCGCAGAACATCGTCATCGGCGGGGCCGCGGGCGCCGTGCCTCCCCTGGTCGGCTACTCCGCCGCGACCGGGAACCTGACGCTCGTCGCGCTGGCGCTCTTCCTCATCGTCTTCTTCTGGACGCCGCCGCACTTCTGGGCGCTCGCCCTCCTGATCAAGCGCGACTACGCGGCCGCGGGGATCCCTATGCTCCCGGTCGTCCGCGGCGAGCGGGAGACGGCGCGGTCGATCGTCCTCTACTCCTTCGTGCTCGTCGGCGTGACGCTGCTCCCGGTGCTGGGGCGGACGCTCGGGCCCGTCTACGTCGTGTCGGCGGCCGTTCTCGGCGCGGCGTTCATCGGGCTGGCACTGGCGCTGCAGCGGCAGACGACCGCCGTCCGGGCGCGGCGCCTCTTCAGCTACTCGCTCGCCTACCTCGCGCTCCTCTTCGTGGCGATGGCGGTCGACCCGGTGATCACCGGCTGATGGATCCCGAGCTGAGCCGGAGGAACATGCGCCTGGGGCTCCTGCTCCTCGCGATCGCGCTCGTCCTCGTGGCGGGCTCGGTGGCCATCGCCGTGATCTACGACGCGCTTGGCTGACCCGTACCGCGCCTTCCTGGCGGTTCCCGACGAGGCTCCCGAGGGGATCCCGCTCGCCGTGAAGGACCTGATCGACACGTCCGGGCTGACGACGACCTACGGCTCGGCGATCTTCCGCGACCACGTCCCGGAGCGCTCGGCTCCGTGCGTGACCGTCCTCGAGGAGGCCGGCTACGCGGTCCTGGGGAAGACGAACCTGCACGAGTTCGCCTACGGCGTCACCTCCGACAACCCGCACTTCGGCGCGGTCGTGAACCCGCTCGACGCGGGCCGCATCCCCGGCGGGTCGAGCGGCGGGAACGGGGCGGCGCTCGCAGCCGGGCTCTGCGAGCTGGCCCTCGGCACCGACAGCGCGGGGTCCGTGCGGTTTCCGGCCGCGTGCTGCGGCGTGGTCGGCTTCAAGCCGACCTGGGCAACCGTGCCGACGGAAGGCGTCTTCCCGCTCGCGCCCAGCTTCGACACTGTCGGGCCGATGGCGCGCTCGGTCGCCGGCTGCGCCGAGCTCATGCGCACCTTCGGGCTCGCGGAGGCGGACGCGGGCGCCGCCGGCGAGGTGCGGGCCGCACTCGCCTGGACCGAGCTGGCCGATCCGCTCGTCCGCGCCCGGATCGAGGAGGCCGCGGCGCACCTGCCGGACGTCACGCACGTCGACTTCCCGTTCCCGGGCGACATCACCCCCGCGTTCCAGGCCGAGGCGGCCGAGGTCCACCGCACGCTCTTCGCCGAGCACGCCGACCTCTACGGGGAGAACGTCCGCCACAAGCTGGAGCTCGCCTTCGCCGTCTCGGACGAGGCGGTGGCCGAGGCCCGGGCCGAGCGCGAGGCCTACCGCGGGCGGGCGCTCGAGGCACTCGACGGCTTCGACGTCGTCCTCACGCCGACGATGCCGATGGTGGCGCCCCCGGCCGGCGCCGGCGACCTCGCGCTGCGCGAGCGGATGATGTCGGTCACGCGCCCCTTCAGCGCCGCGGGCTGGCCGGCGCTCGCCCTCCCGTGCGGCCCCGCCGAGGACGGCCTGCCGGCCTCCCTCCAGATCGCCGCCCGCCCCGGCGACGACGCACTCGTCCTCGCCGTCGGCGAGGCGATCGAACGGACGCTTGTCTCCTCCTAGGAAGGGGCGGCGGCCGAGTCCGCGAGGACGACGGTCACCGCGGCCTGGACGCGCGCCGCGGGAAGGGTTTCGTCACCGGCCAGGACCCTGGCGAGAAGGTCGCGCTTCTCCTCCCCGGCGACCAGGAACGCGACCAGCGGCTGGGCGTTCAGGTACGCCAGCGAGAAGCTGAGCCGCGGATGCGGGGGCGGCAGGCCCGGGACCGGGACCTCCACGATCGGCCCCGGGTCGGCGAGCTCCTCCTCGTGGCCCGGGAAGAGCGACGCCGTGTGGCCGTCGGAGCCGAGGCCGAGGAGGACGAGGTCGAAGGCCTCCGGCAGCTCGACGTCGGGCGAGCGAAGCGGGTGGATCTGCGCCTCGGGGACCGGCACCCTGGAAAGCAGGGTCTCGCGGCCGAGGCGCTCGTTGGAGTCGGGATGGTCGGGCGGCACCCGGCGGTCGTCGCTCCACCACACGTGCCAGGAGCCCCAGTCCAGCGGCAGCTCCGCCAGGCGCTCGTAGACCGGCGCCGGGGTCGACCCGCCGGTCAGCGCGATCCTGAACGGCGCCCGCCCGCGGGCACGCTCCGCGATCCAGCCGGCCCCGAGCTCGGCCAGGTCCGCTCCTACGAGGAGCTCCGTACCGCCTCCTCGTAGATCCGGTCGCGGCCGAAGACCTCGAGCTGGTCGGAGAGGAGGTCGCTCGGCGTCAGCGCCTCCTGCCGTATCGGCCGCACGGCCCGCCCGTCGACCTCGACGAGCTCGATCTCGCCCGCGGGCTCGTGCTCCAGGCGGACGTCGCGGCCGAGCCGCGCTCCGAGCCAGCTCCCGAGCAGAAGCGCCTCCGGCTCCGGCCCGGCGACGCGCAGCACGGAGGCGTCGGCCACGTCGGGCCAGAGGTCGGCGAGGCCGCACCGCCACGGCTCGGTGCGGGCCCAGGAGATGTCCGAGACCGCGATCGTGTCGAAGAGCTCCGGCAGGCGGGCGAGGCCGCCCTGCACGTCCGGCCACTCCCGGGAGTCCACGACGAGCCGGTCGGCGACGCCGACGAGCTGGTCGAGCTCGGGCGCGCCGAAGGGGAGCTGGCCGCGCCAGCGCAGGAAGACGGGCAGGTCGGAGACGAGCAGGGGCATGACGACGCTCGCCGGCGCCGACGCGCGGCGGCCGCAGAGACGCAGGGAGACGACCTCGGAGCACACCTCGCGCCGCTGGCCCTCGCGGACGAAGCAGCGGAAGTCCACCTCGCCCTCGAGCACGTCTCGCGGGTCGTCGGGCCGCGGGAAGAGCAGGATCGTCCGGGACGGATGGCGCTCGGCGAGGCCGGCCAGCGTGCCCGTGGCCGCCTCGACCCACTCCTCCGGAACCCACGCGATGTGCGTCATCACGCTCGCCCGGAGACGCGGCGGGGCGCCCGGCTCCGCCGAGGCGGCGCGCAGCTCGGTCAGCTCCCGCTCCAGCTCGCGCACCGAGGAGACCGGCACTAGTGCCTCCGCCAGGAGCGGCCGTCGCGGTGCAGGAGCTCGTCCGCAGCGTGCGGCCCCCACGTCCCCGCGGCGTAGTTCGGGAAGTGCGGCCGGTCGCGCGCCCACGGCGCGACCATGGCGTCGACGAGCGCCCACTGCTCCTCCACCTCGTCGGCGCGCGTGAAGAGCGTGGCGTCGCCGAGCAGGCAGTCGAGGATGAGCCGCTCGTAGGCCTCGGGCAGGCTGACCCGGAAGGCCCCGCCGTAGAGGAAGTCCATGTGCACCGTGCGGATGGAGACGCCCTGCCCCGGCACCTTGGCGCCCACCGCGAGCGAGACGCCCTCGTCGGGCTGGATGTGGATAAGGAGGACGTTCGGCCGCAGCCCCTCCTCGCCGTCCACCTCGAACGGCGGGTGCGGCGCGCGCTTGAACTGGATGGCGATCGTCGTCTCCCGGCGCGGCAGCCGCTTCCCCGTGCGGATGTAGAACGGCGTGTCCGCCCAGCGCCAGTTGTCCACGTAGAGCTTGGCGGCGATGTAGGTCTCGGTCTCGGAGTCCGGGGCGACGCCGGCCTCCTCCCGGTAGCCCGGCACCGGCTCGCCCTCGATGAAGCCGGGGCCGTACTGGCCGCGCACGACGTGCTTGGGGCCCGGCGTGTGCAGGGCGCGGAGCACCTTGACCTTCTCGTTCCGCACGGCGTCGGCCTCGAAGTCGATCGGCGGCTCCATCGCCGTCAGCGCGAGGAGCTGAAGCATGTGGTTCTGGACGACGTCGCGCATCGCGCCGGTCTCGTCGTAGAAGTCGCCGCGGCCCTCGACCCCCAGCGACTCGGCGACGGTGATCTGGACGTGGTCGATGAACTGGCGGTTCCAGATCGGCTCGAAGATGCCGTTCGCGAAGCGGAGGACCAGCATGTTCTGGACGGTCTCCTTGCCCAGGTAGTGGTCGATCCGGTAGATCTCCTTCTCCTCGAAGTGCTCGTGGACGAGGTCGTTGAGCGCGCGGGCGCTGGCCATGTCGGCGCCGAACGGCTTCTCGACGATCAGCCGCGTCCACCCGCCGGTCGTGCGCGCCTGGCCGAGGGCGATGACGATCGGGCCGAAGGCCTTGGGCGGCACGGCGAGGTAGTAGACCCGGTTGCCGGCCGTGCCCTGGTTCTCGTCGAGATCGTCGAGGCAGTCGATCAGCGGCTGCTCGCCGCCCTCGACGCCGAAGTCGGCGGCGACGTAGCACATGCGCTCGGCCAGGGCGTCCCAGACGTCCTCGCGGAACTCGTCGCGGCTGTGCTCGACGACCGCCTCGCGCATCCGCTCGCGGAACTCCTCGGTCGTCATGGGCGTGCGCGAGACGCCGACGATGCCGAACTGGTCGGGGAGCAGGCCGCGGAGCGCGAGCGAGTAGATCGCAGGCATGAGCTTGCGCTGCGTGAGGTCGCCGGACGCGCCGAAGATGGAGAGCGCGAACGGCTCCGGCGGCCGCCGCATGCGGAGGCCTTCGGCGAGCGGGTTCTCGGCGACCGCTGCCTGGGTCATCCGGCCGGCTGCGCCTCCTCGGCCGCCGCGGCGGCCGGGGCCGACTCGACCGCATGGCCGCCGAACTGGTTGCGCAGCGCGGCGTTCACCTTGGCCGCGAAGGAGTCGTCCTGGCGGGAGGCGAAGCGCACGAACAGGGCGGCGGAGATGGCGGGAAGGGGGACGGCGGCGTCGATCGCCTCGTGGATCGTCCAGCGGCCCTCGCCCGAGTCCTGCACATAGCCCTTGATCAGCTCGAGACCGGGGTCGGCCACGAACGCGCGGTGGAGAAGCTCGAGCAGCCAGCTCCGGACGACCGAGCCGTGCTGCCAGAGCTCGGAGATCTGCGCCAGGTCGAGGTCGTACTCCCCGATCGCGTCCATGAGCTCGAAGCCCTCGGCGAACGCCTGCATGAGGCCGTACTCGATCCCGTTGTGCACCATCTTCACGAAGTGCCCGGCCCCGGCCGGGCCGACGTGGGCGTAGCCGCCCTCGGGCGCGAGCGTCGCGAGCGCGGGCTCCAGCGTCGCGAAGGCGGACGCGTTGCCGCCGGCCATGATGCAGTAGCCCTCCGCCAGCCCCCAGATCCCGCCGGAGACACCGGCGTCGACGAAGTGGACGCCCTTCCTGCCGGCCTCCTCGGCACGCCGGATGGAGTCGCGGAAGTACGAGTTGCCGCCGTCGACGAGGACATCGCCGTCCTCGAGCAGCGGCAGCATGGTGTTGAAGGCCATCTCCGTCGGGTCGCCCGCCGGGATCATCAGCCAGACGACGCGCGGCTGCTCGAGCCGCATGGCCAGCTCGACGAGCGAGTCGGCTGTGCGGTCCGGCGCCGTCCGGGCATAGGTCTCCACCTCGTGGCCGCCCTTGCGGAGCCGCTGCGTCATGTTGCCGCCCATGCGGCCGAGGCCGACGATTCCGAGCTTCACAGGTCCTCCAGTCTGACGCGACACGCCGCACCCGGCCGCCGTGCGCCGGCTCGCGCCCGGATCCACTCGACGAGCTCGGCGGCGTCCACGCGCTAAGAGCTCCTCTCGAAATGAAGCCGGGTGCCGCCGGGCCGCGCTGGCCGGCGCGATACGGCGTCCTCAGTCGCACCCGTATTCTCGAATACGCACGCTCCCTGCGTCCTTGTCTCGCACTCGTCCAGCACACCCCGGCGGCGACGCATCATTCCGAAAGGAGCTCTACGTGGGGACGAGCTCGCCGGACTTCGCGCGGATGCCGTCGAGCAGCTCGGCGAACGAGTCGGCGAACTTGTCCACGCCCTCGCGCTCGAGGGTCGCGGTGACGTCGTCGTAGTCCACGCCGGCCTCCGCGACGCGCCGGAAGACCTCGCGCGCGTCGTCGATCCCCTGCTCGAGCGTGAGCGCCACCTCGCCGTGGTCCTGGAAGGCGGCGATCGTCTCCTCGGGCATGGTGTTCACGGTTGCGGGCCCGATCAGCTCCTCGACGTAGAGGACGTCGCGGTACGCCGGGTTCTTCGTGGAGGTCGAGGCCCAGAGGCACCGCTGCGGAGACGCGCCGCGCGCGGCGAGGACCTCCCAGCGCTCGCCGGCGAAGATCTCCTTGTAACGCAGGTAGGCCAGCTTCGCGTTGGCAACTGCGAGCTTGCCCTGCAGGTCGGCAGGAGCGCCGGCCTCCTCCAGCCGCCGATCGGCCTCCGTGTCGACGCGGGAGACGAAGAAGCTCGCCACCGACGCCACCGTGGACGGGTCGCCGCCGGCCTCGACCAGCCGCTCGAGCCCGAGGATGTAGGACTCGGCCACCTCCGCGTAGCGGTCGAGCGAGAAGATGAGCGTGACGTTGATCGACCTGCCCCGCGCGATCATCTCCTCGATCGCCGGAAGGCCGGGAGCCGTCGCCGGGATCTTGACGAAGAGGTTGGGCCGGTCGACGAGCTCGTGGAGGCGCGCCGCCTCCGTGATCGTCGGCTCGGTCTCGTAGGCGAGCGCCGGGTCGACCTCGAGCGAGACATAGCCGTCGCGGCCGCCGCCCTCGTCCCACACGGAGCGCAGGAGGTCGCAGGCGTCCTGGACGTCCTGGACGGCAAGTCGAAGGAAGAGTTCCTTCGGGTCACGCTCCTCCTCGAGCGCGCGCCTGAGCTGCTCGTCGTAGGCGTCGCCGGCGGCGATCGCCTTCTGGAAGATGGTCGGGTTGGAGGTGACCCCGACGACGGCGTCCTTCTCCATGAAGCGGGCGAGGCCGCCGGAGCGGAGCAGGTCGCGCGAGAGGAAGTCGATCCAGACGCTCTGCCCGAGCTCCGAAAGCCTGTGCAATCGAGATGTGGCCATGTCTGCCGTCCTTCCCGGTCGGCTGGTTTCCAGTCCTACCGTAGCGCGCGGGCGCGCACGAGCTCCCGTGCCGCATCGGCGATGTGCCCGCGGTCGATGCCGGCCGCTGCCATGAGCTCCGCCGGCGTCCCCGACCCCGGCATGCCGCTGACCGCCAGCCGGGTCACCGCAGGGTGCTCGTCCATCCCGGCAAGCGCCGAGAGAACGGCCTCGCCGAGGCCGCCCTCGGGCCAGTGGTCCTCGGCCGTGACGACCGCGCCGGTCGCCACGGCCGCCTCCCGGAGGCCCTCCGCGTCGACCGGCTTCACGGAGTAGCAGTCGATCACCCGCGCCGAGACGCCTTCCTCGGCGAGGGCATCCGCGGCAGCGAGTGCCTCGACCACGGTGATGCCGGCGGCGACGATCACGACGTCGTCCTCGTCGGCGGCGCGCAGGACGCGGCTGCCGCCGACGGGAAAGTCCTCGTCGGGCCCGTAGACGACCGGAGTCGCGGCGCGGGTCGTGCGCAGGTACGAGATGCCCTCGAGGCCGGCCATCGCCGCCACGAGCTTCGCGGTCTGGTTCGCGTCGCACGGGTAGAGGACGGTGCTGCCGCCGACGGCGCGCATCATCGCGAGGTCCTCCAGCGCCATCTGGGACGGGCCGTCCTCGCCGATCGAGACGCCGGCGTGGGAGCCGGAAAGCGCCAGCGTCGCGCGGCTGACCGCGGCCATGCGAATGAAGTCGTAAGCGCGCGTGAAGAACGCCGCGAACGTGGAGGCGAACGGCTTCCAGCCGCGCACCTGCATCCCCACCGCGGCCGCCACCATCTGCTGCTCGGCGATGAACATCTCGAAGAAGCGATCGGGATGGGCCTCCCTGAAGATCTCGGAGTAGGTCGAGTTCGAGACCTCGCCGTCGAGCGCGACCACACGTCCGTCGGCGCTCCCGACCGCCGCGAGGGCGTCGCCGTAGGCCTTGCGCGTGGCCACCTCCTCGCCGGGCTCGTAGCGCGGGAGCTCGAGCGCGCCCGACTCGACCGCCGGCGGGTCGAGCGCTTCGCGGACGTGCACCTGGATCCTCAGGTCGCGCTCGCCGCCCAGCTCGGCGACGGCGGCCTCGGGGTCGGCCAGAGGCTTGCCGTGCCAGCCGTTGTGGTTCTCGACGGCGGCCACGCCCTTGCCCTTCAGCGTCCGCGCGATGACCACCGTGGGCCGTCCATCGACGCTCAGAGCCTCGGCGTAGGCGGCGTCGATCGCCTCGACGTCGTGGCCGTCGATCGCGATCGCGTGCCAGTCGTAGGCCTCGGCCCGGCGCACGTACGAGTCGAGGTCCCAGCCGTGCATCGTCTCGCCGCGCTGGCCCAGCCGGTTGACGTCGATGATCGCCGTCAGGTTGTCGAGCTTGCCGTAGGCGGCGTGCTCGAAGGCCTCCCACATCGAGCCCTCGGCCATCTCACTGTCGCCGCAGAGCGTCCAGACGCGGGAGGGAAGCCGGTCGAGCCGCTTGCCCGCGAGCGCGATGCCCACCGAGATCGGCAGGCCCTGGCCGAGCGAGCCGGTGGCCACGTCCACCCAGGGGAGCACGGGCGTCGGATGCCCCTCGAACGGGCTCCCGAACCTGCGGAAGCTGAGGAGGTCGTCGTCCGTGATCGCCCCCGCTGCCTTGAACAGCGAGTAGACCAGCGGCGATGCGTGCCCCTTTGAGAAGACGAGGTGGTCGTTCGCAGGGCTGTCGGGCCGCTCGAAGTCGTAGCGGAAGTACTTGTCGAGGAGGACCGCCATCAGATCGGCGGCCGACATCGAGGACGTCGGGTGCCCGGAGCCGGCGGCCGCCGCCGCGCGGACGGAGTCCACGCGCAGCTGCTGCCCCAGCTCCTGCCAGCGTTCCCGGTCGGTCATCGCGGCCATCCTACCCGGGTCGGCCCCGCGCCATGCAAGCCCGTGCCACCATTCGGGGATGGCCGTCGTGATCGCCTCCAACCTCCGTAAGGAGTTCGCAGGAAACGTCCTCTTCGACGGCGTCTCCTTCAGGCTGGAGCGCCGCGACCGGCTGGCGCTCGCCGGGCCGAACGGCGCCGGCAAGACGACGCTCCTGCGCATGCTCACCGGCGAGACCTCGGTCGAGGGCGGCGACCTCGTGATCGAGAAGGGGACCCGCGTCGCGCTGCACGACCAGCGCCCGCCCCTCGACCGCGACCTCAGCCTGCGCGAGTACGTGCTCTCCGGCGCCGCCGACCTGCTTGCCACCGAGGGCGAGCTCGCCCGGCTCGAGGAGGCCATGGCCGGGGGAGCCCACGACGCGGCCACGCTCGGCGCCTACGCGCGCGCGCAGGGCCGGCTCGAGCACGCCGGCGGCTACGGCTGGCGCGACCACACGGGCGCGGTCGCACGCGGGCTCGGTTTCCGGGACGAGGACTTCGACCGCCGGCTCTCGACCTTCTCCGGCGGAGAGATCACGCGCGCCTCGCTCGCCCGCGCGCTCGCGGGCGACCCCGACCTGATCCTCCTGGACGAGCCGACCAACCACCTCGACGTCGAGAGTCTCGAGTGGCTCGAGCGCGAGCTCTCTTCGCTGGACGCCGCCTGCATCGTCGTCGCGCACGACCGCTGGTTCCTCGAGGCGGTGACCAACGCGACCCTCGAGCTCGAGGCCGGCCGGGCAACCTACTTCCCCGGCCCGTGGCACGTCTGGCGGCTGGAGAAGGCCCAGCGGGCCGCGCACGCGCAAAAGACGGCCGGTCGGGTCGCCGCCGACATCGCCCGGCTCGAGCGCTTCGTCGCCCGCTTCCGGTACAAGAAGAACAAGGCGAAGCAGGCGCAGGCCAAGCTCACGCAGATCGGCCGCCTGACGAAGGAGAAGGACGAGGCGGCCGCGGAGGCGGCGCTCCTGACCCGCCGGACGCGTGGCCTCGGGTTCGACTTCGGCGAGCCCAAGCGGAGCGGCCGCGACGTCCTCGTCCTCGACCACGAGCAGGTCGAGGTGGCGGGGCGCGTCCTCCTCGGCGACGTCTCCCTGGCGCTCGAGCGCGGCGACCACGTCGGGCTGGTCGGGCCGAACGGGAGCGGCAAGACGACCCTCCTCCAGCACGCGGTCGCCGGCGACTACAAGCTCGGCCACGGCGTCGAGGTCGCTTACTTCTCGCAGCACGGGCTCGAGCTGGACGAGCGCGGGAGCGTCCTCGACTGCGTCCAGTCCATGACCGGCCTCACGCGCCCGCAGGCCCAGACGCTCCTCGGCAGGTTCCTCTTCTCCGGGTGGGACGCGCACATGAAGCAGGTGCGCGACCTCTCCGGCGGCGAGCGGAGGCGCCTCGGCCTGGCGATCCTCGTCACCTCGGGCGCGAACCTCCTCGTGCTGGACGAGCCCACGAATCACCTCGACCTCGACTCGCGCGAGACGCTCGAGGCGGCGCTCGAAGGCTTCCCCGGAACCGTGCTGCTCGTCTCCCACGACCGCGCGCTCCTGGACGCGGTCGCGCAGCGGACGGCCGCGATCGAGGAAGGGACGGTCAGGATCTACGATGGCGGCTGGGCCGACCTCGTGCGGGCACGGGAGGAGCGCGAGCAGCCGAAGCCCGAGCCTCCGGCGCGGGAGCGGGAGCCGAAAGCCAAGCCTGCGCCGCCGCCGAAGGCCGGCCCGGACCCGCTCGCGGCGATCGAGGACGAGATCGAGGCCGCGGAGCGGCGGGTCACGGAGCTCGAGCGGACGCTGGCCGCCGACTGGACCGACGCCGAGGCAATCGCTGCCCACCGGGCCGCGCGGGAGGAGCTCCAGACCCTGCTCGCTCGCTGGGAGGAGCTCCTCGGGGAGGTAGCCGGCTCCTCGACCTAGGGTTGCGGGCTCTCAAGAGGGCGGCGCGGGCTGCCGACCTCCCAGGGCATGACGGTGACCCGGATTCTCGCCTGCCTTGCGGCGGTCGCGGCCATGGGCTTCTACCTCGGGCCGCACCGGGCGCTCGAATCGGACGAGGCCGAGCTCGCGCGGATCGCCACCGTCATCGCGGGCCGCGACGTGGGGATCTCCTGCCCGGGAACCCTCGCCAGCCTCACCGAGGTCTCGGCCCAGGACGGGTCGGTGGTCTTCAGCGCAGACGGCAAGCCCGCCGACGAGGCGCGCCTCTCGGGCGAGACCTGCAAGACTCTCCGCCGCTTCCTCCACGGGAGCGTGGCGGGCCTCGACTGCCTGGCGAAGTCGCGGCGGTGCCCCCTCGAGGTCCGGGAGGCCGCGATCGCGGTCAACGTCCTCTCGCACGAGGCGTGGCATCTCGCCGGCGTCCGGGACGAGGCGGCCACGCAGTGCTATGCCCTCCAGTCCAACGCCGACACGGCCGTCCGGCTCGGCGCCAGCCGCGAGGACGCGCGCGCGATCGCCGCCTACATCGTGCGCGAGGTCCAACCCGCGCTGCCCGCGGACTACCGCTCGCCCGAGTGTTTCGACGGGGGCCCGCTCGACCTGCACCCCGGCCGGGCCTCCTGGCCGTGATCAGCTCTCCGCGAAGGTGGCAATCAGCGCCTCGGCGACGACGCGCATCGGCCGCCCGGAGACCTGGCTCGCGCGGCGCAGCCGGCTGAAGGCCTCGTCCTCGGTGAGGCCCTCGCGGGCCATGAGGAGGCCCTTGGCCCGCTCGACGATCTTGCGCGTGGCGAGCGCCTCCGCGAGCGACTCGGCTTCCTCGCGCAGCTCCTGGAGCTCGGCGTGCCGAGCGCGGGCGGCCTGGATCGCTGGGAGGAGGTCGGTTTCCCGGAAGGGCTTGACGAGGTAGCCGAACACGCCGGCCTCCACCGCCCGCGTGACGAGCTCGTCCTGCCCGTACGCGGTCAGGATCACGATCGGGATCGGCCGCTCGCCCAGGATCCTCCGCGCCGCGTCGATGCCGTCGAGGCGCGGCATCTTCACGTCGAGGATGGCGAGGTCCGGCTTCTCGCGGAGCGCGAGCTCGACGGCCTCCTCGCCGTCCCGCGCCTCCGCGCAGACCTCGTAGCCGGCCCGCTCCAGGATCTCGCGCAGGTCGAGGCGGATGATCGTCTCGTCCTCGGCGACCAGGATCCTCATCGTCAGCTCCTCGGGTAGTCGGTCGTCAGTCGGCGGGGTGCCGGTGCGGTTGCGGCACAGTCTGGCGACACACGTGCGCGCCGGCGCGCAGTAGGCTCAGGCCATGGGGCGGGAGGTGGGGTCTCCCGTGGTAGACGCGAGTATCTGAAGGACATCGGGAGCGGGGCTACGCCGCCGGGAAGGCGACCTCGGCGCGGAGGCCGCCGTCGGAGAGGAGGAGAAGCTCGCCGTCGAGCTCCTCGCGGACGAGCGCGCGCACGATCGAGAGTCCGGTGCCTTCCCGGGCGGATTCGTCCCAGACGCCGTTGTCGGCCACCGTCAGGAGCGCGCGGCCGTTCGCGCGCGCGAGCCTGACCCGGACCTCGTCGCCGCCGTGCTCGAGCGCGTTGCCGAGCAGCTCGCAGAAGACGAGGGCGAGCGCGGTCGCCCGCTCGCCGTGGAGCGAGACGGGCTCGAGGCTCGAGCTCACGTGCTTGCCGGCGCCGAGGCCCTGAACGAGCATCGAGCGGAGGCGGTCGACGAGCTCCCCGAGGTCGACGTCGTCGTCCCGCCGCTCCGTCAGCACCTCGTGGACGGCGGCGATGGCGAGGATGCGGTTCACCGAGTCGCCGAGCGCCTTGCGCGGATCGATCCGGTCGGCGCTCGCCGCCTGCAGGCGCAAGAGCGACGCGACGGTCTGGAGGTTGTTCTTGACCCGGTGGTGGATTTCCTGGGCGAGCACCCCACGAAGCACAGCCCGTCCGTGCTCGAGGGCGACGGCCGCTTGCCGCGCGATCGAGGCAAGTAGGCGCCGCTCCTCGTCCGTGAACGGCGTGTCCCGGTCGCAGACGAGCTCGCCCACCTCCCTGCCCTTCCAGCGCAGCGGGAAGCGCACGGCGTACGCGCCGGGGCGGCCCTCGGGCCAGGCGATCGTGCCGTCCTGGAGCACGAGCGCGGCGCCGGCGGCGTCGACGGCCGACATCGTCGTCACGACGACCGCCTCCAGCGACTCCTCCAGGTAGAGGGACTCCGAGACCGCCTCCGAGATGGCCGCGAGCGCCTCCAGCTCGGCGACGCGGCGCTGCGCGTGGTCGTACAGCTTCGCGTTCTCGATCGCCTGCGCCACCTGGCCGGCGATGGCCATGAGCAGGTCGATCTCGGCGGCGGAGAACTCGCGCGGCACCTCGGTGCGGACGTTCAGGGCGCCCTCGAGGCGGTCCCGGGCGAGAATCGGCACGGCGAGGATGGACTGGTAGTGCGCCTCGCGGAGGTTGGGGAACCGCTTGAAGCGCGGGTCGAGGTGGGCGTCCCGGGCGATCATCACCGGTGCGCGCTCGGCCGCCGCGGTGCCGGTGATCCCCTCGCCCGGCCGCATCTTCGGCACGCGGGTCATGTCCTCCACCCGCGTCCCGTAGGACGCGCGGAGGACGAGCTCGTTGGCCGCCTCGTCGTACAGGTAGACGAAGCACGCGTCGGTCTCGAGCGCCTCGGCGACCTTGTGCGCGATCAGGTGGAAGACCTCGTGCAGGTCGAGGGTCGAGTTCACGGCGGCGATCGTCTCCGTGAGCAGGCGGAGATGGCGGGCGGACCGGTCCACGGCGACATTCAAGCAAGGCTGCGGGCGCACCGATAAAGGACCTCGTGACCTTGTCGGCTCCGCCTGCGCCGAAGAGGCCGCCGCGCCTCGTCCTGCGCTTCGCCGTGTACAGCGCCATCGCGCTCGCGCTGGCCTGGGCGGCGATCTTCTGGGTCGTCCGCCACGAGGCGGAGGAGCGTGGCCGCGAGCAGGTCGCCCGGCACGCGACCGACGCCGCCGCCCGCATCGCGCCGTCGCTCACGGACGCCGACTTCGCCGGCCCGGTCGGCGCCGGGCGCCGCGCGGAGCTCGACGCGATCTTCGAGCGGGAGCTCGTCGGAAACCTCCTCCAGATGACGCTCTGGACCCCGGGCGGCACGATCGCCTACTCGACCGACCCGGCCGAGATCGGCGACCGTGCCGAGGAGCAGGCCGGCCTCCAGAAGGCCCTGGCCGGCCAGACCGTGCAGGAGGTCGGCTCGCTGGACGACGAGGCCGCCGCGCCGGCCGGCGACGACTCGAAGGCGTTCGAGTCCTACGTCCCGATCCTCACCGACAACACGGCCCGCCCGACCGGAGTCCTCGAGGTCTACGAGGCGTACGCACCCGTCGCGGCCGAGATCGGGCAGACGATCACCTCGATCGGCGTCGCGCTCGGGCTCGCCCTCCTGCTCCTCTACGCGACGCTCTTCCCGATCCTGCGCCAGGTCACCCGGGCTCTCGACGCGCGGCACAAGGGGCTCGAAAACCACGCCTCGGCGCTCGCGCAGGCGCTCGAGGAACGCGACAAGGCCGAGGTCCGCGTCAGCCAGGCGGAGCGGAACTACCGCAGCCTCGTCGAGCAGCTGCCGCTCGTCATGTACATCACGCGCCTCGACGAGACGAGCTCCTGCATCTACATGAGCCCGCAGATCGAGAACCTCGCCGGCTACACGCCGCTCGAGTGCATGAGCGACCCCGAGTTCTTCGTGAAGATCCTCCACCCGGAAGACCGGGAGCGCACGACGGCCGCGCACCGGCAAGCATACGCCACCGGGGAGCCGTTCTCGATCAAGTACCGGATGCTCGCCAAGGACGGGCGCACGATCTGGGTGCACGACGAGATCGCCATCGCCAAGGACGCGAACGGCCGCCCCATGCACGCCCAGGGGTTCCTCGTCGACGTGACGCCCCAGGTCGCCTTCCAGGCCGAGCGCGAGCGCCAGAACGCCGAGCTCAGCGCGCTCCACGAGACCGCGCTCCTCCTGATCGACGAGCTCGACCCGCAGAAGCTCCTCGAGCGGATCGCCGTGCAGGCGGGTGGGCTCCTCGGCACGGAGCACACGTACGTCTACCTGCGCGACGGCGACTCCCTCAGGGTCGCGGTCGGCACCGGGTCGTTCGCCGACAACGTGGACGAGCGGATCGAGAGGGGCGGGGGCCTCGCCGGCCGCGTCTGGGAGACGGCGCGGCCCCTCACGGTCGACGACTACACGGCCTGGGAGGGGCGGCTCGCCCGCTTCGCGACCGAGGACCTCCACGCCGTCGTCGGCGTGCCGCTGCGGTCGCGCACGGAGATCGTGGGCGTCCTCGGCCTCGCGCATCACGACCCGGCGAAGACCTTCGGCGAGCCGGAGATCGCGCTCCTCTCGCGCTTCGCACACCTCGCCTCGCTCGCGCTCGAGAGCGCACGTCTCTACGCATCCGCCCGCGACGAGCTCCAGGAGCGCCGCCGCGCCGAGGCGGCACTGCGCGAGGCGGAGATCCGCTACCGCACCCTCGTCGAGAACCTGCCGCTCGTCACCTACATCAGCCCGGTGGACACCCCGGCCGGGAACCTCTACGTCAGCCCGCAGGTGGAGGCGCTCCTCGGCTACCCGGCGGAGGAGTGGCTCCGGAACACGAGCCTCCTCGAGGAGACCGTCCACCCGGGCGACCTCGAGCGGGTGCTCGCCGACGCCGAGCGCCTGCGCCAGACGGGCGAGGCCCTGCGCTCCGAGTACCGCTACATCGCCGCTGACGGGCGGATCGTCTGGGTGCTCGACGAGACGATCCTCGTCAGCGACGACCAGGGGACGCCGCTCTGGGTGCAGGGTTTCCTTGTCGACATCACCGAGAGCAAGGTGGCCGAGGAGACGCGCGCCCGGCTCGCCGCAATCATCGAGTCCTCGAACGACGCGATCATGAGTGCTTCGCCCGACCTCCGCGTCACCAGCTGGAACGAGGGCGCCAAGCGAATGTTCGGCCACTCCGCGCAGGAGATGCTGGGCCAGCCGATCACCGTCCTCATGCCCGACGAGCGCCGCGAGGAGGCACTCGAGCTCCTGGGCAGGGTCGTGGCGGAGGACCGCGTCGCCCACCTGGAGACGGTGCGAGGGCGGGGCGACGGCGAGACGGTCCACATCGCCTTCACGTACTCGCCGATCCGGGACTCGGCGGGAAGGGTCGTCGGCATCTCGGCGATCGGCCAGGACATCACCGGGCGCGTCCACTCGGAAGCCGACCGCGAGCGGCTGCTGGCCGCGGAGAAGGACGCGCGCACGTTCGCCGAGGCGGCGCAGCGCGACCTCGCCGCGCAGAACGAGCGGCTGCGCGAGCTCGACCGCCTGAAGGACGAGTTCATCGCGCTCGTCTCGCACGAGCTGCGGACGCCGCTGACGTCGATCCGCGGCTACACCGAGCTGCTGCTGGACGGCGAGGCGGGCGAGCTGACCGACGACCAGCGGCAGTTCCTCGGGGTGGTCGAGCGGAACTCCCACCGGCTCCTCCACCTCGTCGGCGACCTCCTGTTCCTCGCACAGGTCGAAGCCGGCAAGCTCGTCCTCGACATCGGCGCGCTCGACCTCGGCGCCGTCGCCTCCGAGAGCGTCGAGACCGCCCGGCCTCAGGCGGAGGCCAAGGGGATCACGCTCACCCTGGCGACGGGGCCCGTGCCCCTCATCGCCGGCGACCGGGCCCGTATCGCCCAGCTGCTCGACAACCTCGTCTCGAACGCCGTCAAGTTCACGCCGGAGGGCGGGCGCGTCGACGTCCGCGTCCGGGCCGTGAAGGATCAGGCCGTGCTCGAGGTGCGGGACAGCGGCATGGGCATCCCCGCGGGCGAGCAGGAGTTCCTCTTCCAGCGATTCTTCCGCACGAGCGCCGCGACCGAGCAGGCGATCCAGGGGACCGGGCTCGGACTGGCCATCTCCAAGGCGATCGTCGAGGCGCACTCCGGGCGGATCACCGTCGCCAGCGAGGAGGGGGCGGGGACGACGTTCCACGTGGCCCTCCCGCTGCACCGCCACGCCGAGGTGCGCGAGCGGGCGGAGGTGGCCTCGTGAGCGCCGACTTCCGGCCGCTCGTCCTCGTCGCCGACGACGACCCTGACATCCTCGCGCTCGTCCGCTTCCGGCTGGAGCGTGACGGCTACGAGGTGCTCTCGGCGCCCGACGGCGAGGCTGCGCTCGACCTGGCGCTGGCCCGCACGCCCGACCTCGCCCTCCTCGACGTGATGATGCCGCGGCTCGACGGCTACGAGGTGACCCGGCGTCTCCGGCAGCACGGGCCGACGACGGCGATCCCGATCATCCTCCTGACCGCGCGGGTGCAGGAGCCCGACGTCGAGCTCGGCATGCAGGCCGGAGCGGACGACTACGTGACCAAGCCGTTCAGCCCGCAGGCGCTCGGCGAACGCGTTCAGGCGGCACTCGGGGCCCGGCCGAGAGGTGGCCACGGTGGATGACACGCGACACGTGGTGCGAGGTAAGGACGCAGGGAGCGTCGATACGCGAGCGTATCGGCGCGACTGAGGACGCGGCCTCGGGCCGCGTGGGGCCTGTCAGGCGCCCTGGTTCGTCTTTCGGTCGGGCCCCTGAGGCCGGTAGCGGTAGCCGAACCCGCGGACCGTCTCGATCACCGACGGGTCGGCGCCCGCGCCCTCGAGCTTGCGGCGGAGGTAGCCGACGTAGAGCTTCACCTGGTCGCGCGAGGCCGAGAAGGAGTCCCCCCAGACCTGCTCGAGCACCTGGTCGTGGGAGAGCAGCTGGCCGGGGTGCCGGACGAAGGTCGCGAGGAGGCGGAACTCGAGCGGCGTCAGCGCGACCTGGGAGCCGTTCACGGCGACGCTCCGCTCGGCGAAGTCGACCTGGAGGAGCGCGTCCGCATAGGTCTCCTGTGCCTCCTCGCGCGGCCCGGCGCGCCGGAGCATCGCCTCGATCCGGGCGAGCAGCTCCTGCCGGCCGAACGGCTTCGTGATGTAGTCGTCCGCCCCCGCCTTCAGCCCGCGCACCTTCTCCAG
>Ga0299914_10000151_pt1 | contig 40652 bp, 32 predicted proteins | sample RVTome_10_FD_201361 | JGI IMG/M metagenome (GOLD analysis project Ga0299914, IMG submission 201361) | Soil microbial communities from uranium-contaminated site in the Upper Colorado River Basin, Wyoming, United States - RVT153D57 (version 2) ... | reverse complement strand
ACCTCGACGGCATCCCCGACCTGGGCGAGGCGCGGCTCGTCGCGTTCCTCGGCAGCACCATCGGCAACCTCGTTCCGCACCAGCGACGGCGGTTCCTGACCGAGCTCCGAACGGTGTTCGACGCGTCGGACGGGTTCCTCCTCGCCACCGATCTGGTCAAGGATGCCGGTCGTCTCGTCGCCGCATACGACGACGCCCGCGGGGTGACCGCGGAGTTCAACCGCAACCTGCTCCACGTGCTCAACCGCGAGCTGGACGCCGATTTCGCCCCCGAACGGTTCGCGCACGTAGCCGCCTGGGATCCCGACGAACAGTGGATCGAGATGCGGCTGCGGGCCACCGAGGCCATGTCGGTGCGGCTGTCGGCCATCGACATGACGGTCGAGTTCGCGGCCGGCGAGGAGATCAGGACGGAGATCAGCGCCAAGTTCACACCCGAACGCGTGCGGTCCGAGCTGGCGGACGCGGGGCTCGAAGTGATGGGGCACTGGACCGACCCCGACGGCGACTACCTGCTCACGCTGGCGCGCCCGGCCTTGACCGGCTGGTCACGGCACTAGCGGTTCCGGCGGTGATCGTTCGCGAGGACCCCGACGGATCCGTCCCGGTCAGCCAGGCCTGCCCGGGCACATCGACGACGGGCGTGGTCAGGGTGGCTGTGCCCGCGGGCGGCGAGGCCGACCTGGCCGCCGACGCGCTGTGGCGGGCGGGCGCCATCGCCATCGAAGAGCGCGAGACGCCCACCGGGCTCCTGCTGGTGGCGGGCGTCGCTGCGGGTGCCGACCTCGCGCCGCTCCTGGAGGCGGTCGATGGCAGCTGGCCCGCCGAGGTGGCGGCGGTCGACGTCGACGCGGCGCTGGATGCCTGGCGGACGTTCGCCCGGGCCGTGTCCGTCGGCGAGCGGTTGCGCGTGCGCCCACCGTGGGTGCCGGCCGGGTCGCACCGTGATTCAGTCGACGTGGTTATCGATCCCGGGCGGGCTTTCGGGAGCGGGGCCCATGGGTCGACCCGGCTGGCGCTGGCCGCACTCGACCGCCTGGTCCGGGGCGGCGAGCGGGTGCTCGACGCCGGCTGCGGCAGCGGTGTGCTCGGCATCGCCGCCCTGGCGCTGGGCGCCGCCGAAGCGGTCGGGGTAGACCACGACCCGGTGGCCGTGGCGGCGTCACGCGCCAACGCGGCCCGCAACGGGTTTGGCGACAGGTTCACGGTCACCGGGCGTCGGCTCGACGACGTGGTGGTCACCGACGCGCCGTTCGACCTGGTGACGGCCAATCTGTTGCTGCCGGAGCTCCTGGCCCTGGCGTCCGCCCTGCGGACGGCCCTGGCGGCCGACGGCTCACTGGTGGTGAGCGGCATCCTGATCGATCAGCGACCGCAGGCGATCGCCTCCGCGAGCCAGTTGGGTCTGGTTCCCGTCGGGGAGGAGACCGCAGACGGCTGGCTTGCGGTCACGTTTGCCGGCTCCTCGGCCTAGGAGACTGCGCCGGTTCCCGCGTACTCAGCCGGCGGCGTCGAGCCGGTAGATCCCGCCCTGCAGCGACAACGCGTACACCTCACCGTCGGCATCCTCGGCGAACGACACCAGTTCGTCGACGTGGGCGTCGAAGGTGCGCTCCTCGGTCACCTGGCCGTCCCGCACCCGCAGTGCCCGCACGTCGCCCTGGCAGTAGTCGCCGAACAGGTACGCGCCCCCGAGACCGGCGATCGCCGAGCCCCGGTAGACCACGCCACCCGTGACCGAGCAGCCCTCGTCGTGGGAGTACTCGAACACCGGGAGCACGCCGCCCTCCGGGTTGCTGCCGCCCTCGAAGGGATGGGTGGCCTCCATCTCGTTCCAGCCGAGGTTGGCGCCGCGCCCGGCCCCGGTGGCGGCCGGCAGCTGGTCGATCTCCTCCCACGCGTTCTGGCCGACGTCGCCGATCCACAGATCGCCGGTGGCGCGGTCGAAGCTGAAGCGCCACGGGTTGCGCACGCCGTAGAGCCACACCTCGGGCCGCCCGCCCCCGTCGGAGAACGGGTTGTCGGCGGGAATGCCGTATGCCTGGCCGCCCGACGGACTGGCGGGGTCGATCCGCAGGATCTTGCCCAGCAGCGCCTCGGTGTCCTGCCCGTTGCCCTCGGGATCGCCGCCGCTACCGCCGTCGCCGAGGCCGATGTACAGGTGGCCGTCGGGCCCGGTCTCGATCTCGCCGCCGTTGTGGTTGGGGAACGGCTGTCCGACCGCCAGCAGCTCGCGGGAGGACCCGACATCGACGTCGTCGCCCGCCATCGTGTACGCCGCCACGCGCGTATCGCCGCTGGGCGCCAGGCTGAAGTGCACGTACAGGGTGCTGCCGTCCTCGGAGAAGTCGATGTCGAGCAGCCCCCGCTCCCCGTCGGCAACGACGTCGGCACTGATGTCGATCACCGGCTCGCCCACGTCGTAGCGCCGGTCAGGTCCGGCACCTGCCACGGTCACGGGGCGGACGCGCCCGGCGCGTTCGGAGACGTACAGCGTCGGCGAGCCGGGACGGACCACCAGGGCGGTCGGCGAATCCACCTCGACCACGGCTGTGGCCCCGATCTCGATCTGGTCGAGCGGGGCCTCGGCGGCGGAGGCGGTGGTGGCCGTCGAACCGCTCGTGGGCGGCTCCCCGCCGGTGGCCGGGTCCTCGGTGGTGGTCGTCCCGCCCGACGCGTCTCCGTCCCCGTCGTCGCCACATCCGGCCAACCCCAGTCCCACTAGGCCGGCCACCAGGACCACCCCGATCTCACGCATCATGGGGGGGCACCGTACGCGCCGTCAGCGCGCGATACGGATCAGGCCTTCCTGTGTCACGGTCGCGACCAGGGTGCCGTCACGGGTGAACACCAGGCCTCGCGACAGTCCCCGGCCGTTGGCGGCGACCGGGCTGTCCTGCGCATAGAGCAGCCAGTCGTCGGCCCGGAAGCGCCGGTGGAACCACATGGCATGGTCGAGGCTGGCCATGAACAGGGTGGGGTCGAACCAGCTTCCGCCGTGCGGCAGCATCGACGTGTCCAGCAGCGTCATGTCCGATGCGTAGGTGAGGACGATGGTGTGGATCAGCGGATCGTCGGGCAGGCGCCCGTCGGCCCGCAGCCACACGTTCTGGCGGGGCGGCAACGGGGCCTTGCGGTCCGGGGGCAGCCAGTCCACATGCCGGATGTCGATCGGCCGAGGCCGGTCGATCCAGGCGCCGATCTCGTCGTCATAGGCCTTGGCCCGTTCCCGCAGGTCGGGCAGATCCTCCGGGGGCGTGACGTCGGGCATCTCGAAGGCGTGCTCGAAGCCGGCCTCGTCCACCTGGAAGCTGGCGGCCATGTTGAAGATCGCCCTGCCATGCTGGATCGCCACCACCCGCCGGGTGGTGAACGAGCGGCCGTCCCGGATGCGGTCGACCTGGTAGAGGATCGGCACCTTGGGGTCACCGGCCCGCAGGAAGTAGGCGTGGAGCGAGTGCACGTGCCGGTCGGGAGCGACCGTGCGCGCCGCAGCCACCAGCGCCTGCCCGGCCACCTGGCCGCCGAAGATGCGCTGGCGGTCCTCATCGGGCGAGACACCACGGAAGATGTTGACCTCGATGGGCTCGAGGTCGAGCAGTCGCACCAAGTTGTCGACGGCGTCCTGGGGCACGCCGGAAAGGTACCGGCCGTTCGTCGTCCCATAGGGTTCCTCGCCGTGAGCGACCGCGCATCCTTTCCGGACGGCTTCACATGGGGCACCGCCACCGCCGCGCACCAGATCGAGGGTGGCAACTGGAACAACGACTGGTGGACCTGGGAGCACGATCCCGCCAGTGGGTGCGCCGAGCCGTCGGGTGACGCCTGCGACTCGTGGAACCGCTGGCAGGACGACGTCGCGCTGGTGGCCGACCTGGGGCTGGGCACCCATCGCTTCTCGGTGGAGTGGAGCCGTGTGGAGCCCGAGGACGGCGAGTGGTCCACCGCCACCGTGGCCCACTACCGGCGCCAGTGCGAGGCGCTGCTGGCGCGGGGCATCGAGCCCACCGTCACCTTCCACCATTTCACGACGCCCCGCTGGCTCGCGGCTCGGGGAGGCTGGGAGGACCCGGCCAGCGCCGACCGATTCGCCGCCTTCTGCGCGCGCCTCGCGGGCGAGCTGGGCGACGTCGTGAGGCGGGTGTGCACGATCAACGAGCCGAACATCGTGGCCACCATGGGGTGGCTGCTGGGCATGTTCCCGCCGGGCAAGACCGACCACGACCTGCGGCTGCGGGTCAACGACGTGTTCGTCGACGCCCATCGCAAAGCCGTCGAGGCCGTCCGGGCGGCGGCGCCGGGCGTGCCCGTGGGCCTGACGCTCTCCATGACCGAGTACCAGGCCATGGACGGCGGCGAGTCCCGGCGCGCCCGGGTGCTGCGAGACATGGAGGACGTGTTCCTCGAGGCCACCGAGGGCGACGACTTCGTGGGCGTCCAGGTCTATTCGCGCATGCGCCTCGGGCCCGACGGAATGCTGCCGCCCGAGGAAGGCGTCCCGGTGCTCGACATGGGCTACGAGAATTGGCCCCAGGCGCTGGAGGCATGCCTGCGCCGGGCGTGGTCGTTCACGGGCGGCCGGGTGCCGCTCCTGGTGACGGAGAACGGGATCGGCACCACCGACGACGACCAGCGCATCGGCTTCGTGCGGGCGGCGCTCGAGGGCGTGCTGCGCTGCCTGGCCGACGGGCTCGACGTGCGGGGCTACGTCTACTGGTCGCTGCTCGACAACTTCGAGTGGGCCTTCGGGTACCGGCCCAGGTTCGGACTGGTGTCGGTGGATCGCCGGACGTTCGCTCGGGACCCGAAACCCAGCGCCGCCTGGTTCGCGTCGGTGGCCAGGGCCAACGCCCTCGCCGCCGTGCCGGGGTGAACGGCGCGCGCGCCTTGCCGGCCCTTGTCCAGGCGCAGCTACGGTCCGGGCCGTGAGCATGGACCCCGAGTTGCGGGCCAAGGCGGAGGCCGCCCGGGGATTCATGCCCGGCGACGAGGGTGCGGTGCTGTACGACGCGGCCATGGCCGTGGCCGTCGACGGGCCGCTGCTGGAGGTGGGCAGCTACTGCGGCAAGTCCGCCGTCTACCTCGGCGCCGCCGCCCGGGAGCGGGGACGGGTGCTGTTCTCGGTCGACCATCACCGCGGGTCCGAGGAAAACCAGGCCGGCTGGGAGTGGCACGAGGCCGACCTGGTCGATACCGAGGTCGGCAAGCTGGACACGCTGCCGGTGTTCCGGCGCACGGTGCACGACGCCGGCCTCGAGGGAACGGTCGTGGCGGTGGTGGGAGATTCCCCGGCGGTGGCGAATAACTGGAGCACGCCGCTGGCGTTGCTGTTCATCGACGGGGGACACGGCGAGGAGCCAGCCCGCCTCGACTACGAGCACTGGACACCGCACGTGGCACGCGGCGGCACGCTGGTGATCCACGACGTGTTCCCGGACCCGGCCGACGGCGGGCGTCCCCCGTACGAGCAGATCTACCTGCCGGCACTGGCCAGCCGCCGGTTCACCGAACGCCGCGCCGTCGGCTCGCTGCGGGTGCTCGAACGCGTGGGTTGACCCGAGGCAATAGCTGACGGTTCGGAGAGGGCGAGGCAGTCACGAACGGTCTTCGTTGGCCATTGCCTCCGGCTCTGGGAACCGTTCGCTAGTGCCTCCGGCTGCGTGGCGCCACTCGTCGCCCCGGTCTAATCGCGGTCGGTCATTGCGGCGTCCTCGGCTTCGGCCTCGGCCTCGAACAGCGCCGGCAGGACCTCGTCGTGCCGGGTGAACAGCCCGCTCGCGGGCGACGCTTCGGCAAAGGCGTCGGCCGCCAGCACCACCGCCGAGGCGGTGTACGTCGAGCGCTCGCCCGCCGGGAAGCGGGCCTCGTCGGGGAACACCGTGCCGGTCCAGTAGCGCCCGTCGTCGGTGCGGTAGCGCTGAGCCCAGTGGAACAGCCTCGCCCCCAGCTCGTGGTTGCCGACGGCCAGGTTGGCCATCGCGTACTCGCACGTCTCGGCAACCGTTATCCAAGGTCGATCCGACACGCAGCGCACGCCGCAATCGTCCATGACGAACGCGGCCTGGCGCTCGGCCAGCCGGTCCCGTCCCTCGTCGCCGGTGATCACCCCGCTGAGCACCGGGTAGTACCAATCCATCGCCCACCGGTGCTTGGGCGCGAAGGCGTCGGGCACGTGCCGGATGACGTGGGTCAGGCGGGCCGCCGACAGCTCCCAATCAGGGCGCTCGTGGCCCAACAGCTCGGCCAGGGCAATGGCGCAGCGCAGGCTGTGACACATCGACGACGAGCCGGTCAGCAGGGCGAACGACCACGGTGTGCCGTCGGCGTGGCGGGCCCACAGGATCTCGCCCCGCGGGGTCTGCAGGTCGAGCACGAAGTCGATCGCCCTCTCCACCACGGGCCACATGGTCTCGACGAACCCACGGTCCCTGGTGCACAGCCAGCGGTGCCAGACCCCGGTGGCCACGTAGGCGCAGACGTTGGCGTCGAGCTTGTCCTGCTCGACCCTGTCGGACAGGTAGTACTGATGCCAGGCGCCGTCGGGACGCTGCAGGTCGGCAAGCCACTGGTACGCCCGCTCGGCCTGGGCGTGCCGGCCGCCCAGCGTGAGCGCCATGGCCGCTTCAACATGGTTCCAGGGGTCGGCGTGGCCGCCGGGGAACCAGGGGACCATCCCCGAGGGCAGCTGCCACTCGGCGATGGCGCCGACTGTCTGTTGCAGCTCGCGCGCCGTGACGACGCCGGGTACGTCCGCGAGGCTCATCAGCGTGCCTCCGCCGACGGGGCAGCGGCCGCCGGTTTGCGGGCGTAGATGACGATGCTCTTGCCGAACAGCGGCGTCAGTACCCGGTCGGCGAGCCGGGTGAACCGCTGCCACGGCAGCGTGCCGACGATGTCCCACACGAGCACCTGGTGATAGGCACGCACGAACCGGTTGTCGTCCTTGGTGGGCCCGACCGCGCAACGTAGCCACCAGTAGGGGGCGTGGATGCCGTGGGCACGGTGGGCGTCGCGGGGCTCGAGCCCGGCGCCGTGCAACCTGGCCCGCAGGTCGGACGCCCTGTAGATCCGCACGTGACCGCCCTCGACGAAGGGCGCGTGGTACTCGTCCGAGAGCGCCCAGCAGATCCGTTCTGCCAGCCACGCCGGCACGGTGACGGCCATCGTGCCGCCGGGGCGGAGCACCCGGGCGAGCTCGCAGATGGCTGCCTCGTCGTCGGCGATGTGCTCCAGCACCTCGGCGGCGATGATCCGGTCGAACGCCCCGTCGGGGAAGGGCAGCCGGGTGGCGTCGCCGCGGGTGGTGGCGCTGCCGCCGGACGCCGGGATGTCTCCGGCCTGGTCCATCGCCGCCGCCATCGCGGCCACGTCCTTGAGCTCGGCCTCGTCGTAGTCGAAGGCGACCGCGCGGGCGCCACGGCGCAACGCCTCGAACGCATGCCGCCCGGCGCCGCAGCCCAGATCGAGCAGGCGGTCTCCGGGCGCGAGTGCGAGACGGTCGTAGTCGACGGTGAGCATCAGGCCGTCCGCCGATCGGTCGCCATCGCAAAGCTGGGACGCTCGGCGAGGAGGATCCGGTACTGCTCGACCGTTCGCTCCGCGGTGTGTCGCCACGACCACTGGTCGACGACCCGCCGCCGCCCGGCGGCGCCGACGGTGCCCCGCAGGCCTGGCTCGTCCAGCGCCCGACGAAGCCTGGCGGCCAGCGCCTCGCTGTCGCCCGGGGGGACGACGAGAGCGGTCTCGCCGTCGCGGCCGACGACCTCGGGCAGCGCACCGCCGGAGGTGGCCACCAGTGGCGTCCCGCACGACATGGCCTCGATCGCCGGCAGCGAGAATCCCTCGTACAGCGACGGCACCACCGCGAGCTCCGCCTCGCTGTAGAGCTCGATGATGCGCTCGTCCGGTACCCCCGTCACGAACCCGACGTGGTCATCCAGGCCGAGCCGGCGGATCACCTCGTCCGCCCGGCCGCCCGGCTTGCGCTTGCCGATGACCATCAGGTGGGCGTCGGCGCGCTCGGTGCGGACCTTGGCGAGCGCCTCCAGCAGGTAGCTCAGGCCCTTCATCGTGACGTCGGCGCTGGCGGTGGTGATGAGGCGCCCGGGCACCGGCGCGACACCCGCCAAGGGACGGAACAGGTCGACGTCCACGCCTACGGGCACGACCGCCATCCGGGCCGGGTCGACTTGGTGGTCGGCGACGATGTCGTTGAACGAGTTCTCCGACACGGTGATGACCCGCTGCAGCCGCTTGGCCACCCGGGTCTGCATCGCCGTGAACGAGTACCAGCGACGCAGTGTCAGTCGCTTGTACCAGCCCTGCGCGTGCTCCATCTCCAGCCGGCGGTCGACGGTGATGGGGTGGTGGACGGTGCCCAGCACCGGGAACCCGTCGCGCTGCATCGCCAGCAGGCCGTACCCGAGGCACTGGTTGTCGTGCACGAGATCGAACTCGCCGCGGCGCCCGTGCAGGTGCTGCCAGGCGCGCAGGCTGAAGGCCAAGGGTTCGGGGAACTGGCCGGCCGAGAACGCCGCCACCTCCACGAAGTCGGTCCAACGCTTGAGCTCCCACAGGCCGGGCATCCGCATGGGGAAGTAGTCGTTGTAGATGTCGAGGCTGGGCAGTTCGACCAGCCGCACCCTCGGATCGATCACCGGGTAGGGCTGACCGCCCAAGACCTCGACGTGGTGGCCCAGGTCGACCAGCGCCTTGGAGAGGTGGCGCACGTAGACGCCCTGACCGCCGACGTGGGGCTTGCCCCGATAGGCGAGCAGCGCGATACGCAACCGACGTTCCTCGGCATGCATTCCTGCAACCTTTCCGTCCAACTGACCGTGCGGTCAAGACCGCCGGCCGTCCGCGCGGTCATCCACCACGACCGCGGACCGCCCAGCCGGAGGAGGCGTCGTGGTTACCGACGGGTAAGCGTACCGCCGTCTCGGCGCCGCTCCCTACCTCCCGGGGGTATACGTGATCCGGGATGGGGCGTCATCTAGTCACACCCACCTGCAGTCGTGGTGGTGGTCGTCGGTGGCCCCTGCGGCCCCGGGCACGTCGTCGTAGTGGGTGTCGTGGTCGACGTCGTTGTCGCCGGCGCGGACGTCGTCGTCGACGGGGGCGCCGTGGTGGTCGTCGTCGAGGCCGTGGTCGGTGGCTCCGTCGTGGGCGGTGGGGGCGGTGGCTCCCACTCCTCCTCGGGCTCGGGTTCGGTGGTCGTCGTGGTCGTCGACGTCGTGGTCGTGGTCGACGTCGTGGTCGTGCTGGTGCTCGTGCTGGTCGACGTGGTGATGGCGGAGCGTGCGGGGTCGGCCAGGGTGAGCTGGGGATCGTCGGCGCCACCCATGCCGGTCGCCAGCGCGGCGCCAGCGATCCCGACGACCGCCAGCGCCCCGCCGATGATGGCCGCGATCAGGCGGGGGTTCGTGCCCTCCGCCTGGTCCTTGCCTGACGGTGGCGCACTCGATCCGTCGTCGCCCTCGTCGTCGGTCTGTCGCCGGCGACGCTTGCGAGACGGCGGTCCCCACAGGTCGGTCTCGCCCGTTGTCGGGCCGACGACGCGCCGGCCAGGCGCCGAGGAGGCGAGGGTTGGGGGAGCATCGCCCCAGGGTCCGACCGCCTCGGACCATTCGCCGCCGTGCCACTGGGCGGCATCCCAGGTGTCGTCGCCGTCGGTGCCGTCCCACTCGGGGTCCCACGCTTCGTCGGCCTCGATGGCGTCGCGCTCGGGGTCCCAGGCGTCGTCGCGCGAGCCGCCGTTGCCACTGGTGGCCCCCCATGCGTCGGCGTGCGCCGACCCGTTGTCCACGGGGAGCGCCTCGGGAAGGTCGTCCCACGGCATTGCCGGTCCGGGGTCGGGCCCCCGCGCCGGGTGGGACGACCCCGCAGCGGGGTCGGCGAACCAGGCCGCAAGGACGCCGACATCGTCGCCGTCTCGGGCGTCGGGCTCGTCGGGCGCGGCGGCCTCGGGATCGTCGCGCGCACCGGCCTGGGCAGGCGGAGCGGCCGACGGTGGGTTGTCGTCGCCGAACAGCGCCGCGCCGAGCGCCACGGTGAGCTCGGGGAACGGGTCCGCCACGATGGGTAGCCCCAGCCGACTGGAGACCAGCTCGCCGAACAGTGGGATGCGCGACGACCCGCCCACCAACAACGCCACGTGGACGTCCGCCGGAGCGAGCCCGGCGGCGGCGATCGTCTGGGCGACCGCGTCGACGGCGGCCATCAGCGCGGGGCGGATGTCGCTCTCCAGGTCGGCGCGGCGTATCGGCACCCAGGTCGACAGGTGGGGCAGGTTCACCTCGACGGTCGTATCGGGGCTGGACGAGAGCCGTTCCTTGGCTGCCCGGCAGGCGACCCGCAGGCGCCGGAGCGCAGCCATACCCTCGACATCGTTGCGAGGCACCGTCTGCAGCACGTGGCCGAGCTCGGCGTCGACGCGGGCGAAGACGGCGTCGTCGAACTCCACCCCGCCGAGATCGGCCAGCCCGCCCGCTGGCCCGACGACGTCGAACCCGCCGTGCGTTCGGCGCACGATCGTGGCCTCGAACGTGCCGCCGCCGAGGTCGAGGACGACCACCGTGGTGCCCACGGCGATGTCGGTGTCGTGCGCGAGCTTGGCCACCGCGGCCACGGGGTGGGGGATCAGCACTGCGCCGCCCACCGTGGCTGCGCCCACCCGCTCGAGCAGGGACGGGGATCCGCCGGGAGGAAACAGCGGATACGTGAGGACCACGTCGTGCGGCCGATCGCCATGGAGTCGGCGCACGCGGTCGATGACGGTCTCGAGCAGGGCCTGGGTCAGCCGCGCCGGATCGTGCGGCCGACCATCGAGCACGATGGGCTCGCCGTCGGCGAGGTGCGCGGTGACGTGGCGCGCAACGAGGGTGGTGTCGTAGAGGGCGCGGTCGGCTGCGGCCTCACCGACGAGCAGCGATCCGTCGGCACGCTCCAACGCCACCGATGGCATCGTCGCCGTGAGGTCGCCCAAAGCGCAGACCTCGAGGCGGGAGCCGTGCCGTAGCGCGGCTGCGCTCGTGGTCGTGCCGAGATCGACCCCCAAGCTGTATGTCATTGCTGTCTCCCAGCTGCCCCGACACCAAACCGTAACAAGTGTGACGGGGCCACGAGAGTCAATCCGCGCGTTCGACCACGGATCTGCTAGGGCGGTGCCGTGCGAGCGGTCGTGCAGCGGGTGACGAGTGCCGACGTCACCGTCGAAGGGTCACGTGTCGGCGGCATCGGGCCCGGGCTTTGCGTCCTGTTGGCGGTCACCCACCACGACGATGCCGAGCGCGCGCGCCGCATGGCCGACAAGCTTTGGCATCTGCGCATCCTCCGCGATGACGCCGGGGTGATGAACCGCTCGGCCAGTGAGACGGACGGGGAGATGCTGGTGGTCAGCCAGTTCACGCTCTACGGCGACGCCACCCGCGGCCGCCGCCCCTCCTGGGTCGCCGCCGCCCGGCCGGAGCAGGCCGAACCGCTCGTCGAGGCCGTCGTCCGCGAGTTGCGGGCGCTGGGCGCCACCGTGGCAACCGGTCGCTTCGGCGCCGACATGCAACTCGCGCTGGTCAACGACGGGCCGGTGACCCTGATCGTCGAGGTGTGACCGCCGGCAGGGTATCGGCGTCGGTACTGCCGGTCGTGACGGCCGCCTCGTCGACGTCGAAGAGGCCGGCGGCCTGGGGCTGCCGGCGGCGCCGCCGCTGTCGCCACGCCGCACCCCAGCCGAGCGCCAGGCTGGCGAGCGCGATGATCCAGGCCGGCAGCAGCCCCACCCGGGTGTACGGGGTCGTCCCCTCCCGCTTCCCCACGGTCTGCTGGAGCACAGTCGGGTCGGACACCGAGCTGCGCTGGTGGACGGTGCCGTCGGGCCCCACGATCGCGGAGAAGCCGGTCGGAGCCACCTGGAGGACCCAGCGGTCGTTCTCGATGGCGCGCATGCGCGAGGTGGCGACCTGTTGCGTCTGCACCAGCGTGCCGGTGAACGACGAGCCGTTGGTGGGGTTGATGACGATCTCGGCCCCGTCGTCGACGCCCTCGCGAACCCTGTCACCGAAGAAGATCTCCCAGGAGATGGCGACGGAGAGCCGTCCGGCCGGGGTGTCCAGTTCCGCAGGATGGTCGCCGACGAGGGCATCACGGCTCGACAGGTCGTCACCCGCGAACCGTTCGACCAGCGATCGCAGGGGCACGTACTCACCGAACGGGACGCGGTGCACCTTGTCGTACCGGTCGACGATCTCGCCGCCTGCGTCGTAGGCCACGGCGGCGTTGCGGAAGTGATCGGGACCGGCGTCCTCGACAACGCCCACGACCAGCGGGGCGTCGAGCCGGCGAGCCAGCTCGCGCAGTTCCCGGCCCTCGCGTGTTTCCGCCACGGGGTCGTCGACATCGACCACGTCCTCGGGCCAGACGACCAGGTCGACCGGCGTCTCGACGTCGGCGCTGGTCGTCAGGTGACGCTCGAACACCACCCGTTCGTCGGTGTCGGACGCCCGCGTGCCCTGGGGCCCGCCGCCCTGCACCAACGCCACCCGCAGGGTCCCGACCTGCTCGCCGCGGGGCCCGGCGATGCCACCGAGGACGATCCCGAGCGCCACGGCCACGCCCACCCCGGCCGCAACCCAGCGACGGCCGATCGCCGCCGCCAGGGACACCCCGACGATCACGGTCACCTCGACCAGCAGCAGCGCTCCACCGATCCGCAGGACCGGCGCCAGCGGTCCTGCCACCTGGCCGACCGCCAGGCTCGACAAGGGCACCCCGCCGAACGGCCATGACCAGCGCAACAGCTCGGTGAGGGCGATGGCGCCCGGCAGCGCCAGCCACCGCCCCGGTGCCGTCGCCGGCACCACCGCGGCCGCCACCCCCAGCAACGCCGCGTAGAAGGCGGCGGCGACGACATAGCCGGGGGCGGTCATGTCGATCATCCAGGCCAGGGAGGGGACGTACAGCCCCAGCCCGACGAGCAGCCCCCGCCGGAATCGGGTCCACCGGTCGGCGTCGGCGATCAGCCGGTCCAGCCCGACCAGTCCGACGAATGCCAGCGGCCACCAACCCCATGGCGGCAGTGCCAGAGCGGTGAGGATGCCAGTGGCGACGGCGGCGACGTCAGGGAGGCGCTCACGGCGGAAGACGGCCTGGACGAAGCGGGGCATGGCACGGCGATGATCGCGCGCCCCGGATACATTGCGGGAACTGGAGCCCTCCCCCGTGTCGATCGAGACCGAGCCCCGTACCGCCCACTCCGCGGGTTCCCGGCTTGCCCGCGCCGCCGCAGTCGGCCTCGTCGCGGGGTTCCTGTCCGGGCTGTTCGGCGTCGGCGGCGGCATCCTCATCGTGCCGGCGTTGGTCCTCGTGATGGCGATGGACCAACGGCTGGCCCACGGCACGTCGCTGGCGGCCGTGCTGCCCATCGCGGTGTCGTCGACCCTTGGCTACGCCCTCGAGGACAAGGTCGACTGGCCGGTGGCGGCGCTACTGGCGGCCGCGGCGGTGGCGGGCGCGGTCGTCGGGACCTACGCGCTGCAGCGGATGCCCCAGCCGGCCCTGGCGTTCGCGTTCGCCGGCCTGCTGGTCGCGACCGCGGTACGCCTGCTGATCGACCATTCCGACGCGGGCGGCCGCGGCGGCCTCGACACAGTGGCGGTCATCGGGTTGCTGGTCCTCGGGGTGACCAGCGGGGTCCTCGCCGGCCTGCTGGGTGTGGGCGGCGGCATCATCATGGTGCCGGCCATGGTCGTGTTGTGGGGGATCCCGCCGGCGGTGGCGAAGGGCACCTCGCTGGCGGTCATCATTCCGACCTCGATCATCGGCACGTGGCGCAACCGCCATCACGGCAACGCCGACATGCCCATCGCCGTGACCGTGGGCCTTGCCGGCGTCCTCTCGGCGCTCGTGGCGTCGAAGATCTCGGTGGGCATGTCGGAGACGACCTCGAACGTGCTGTTCGCGCTCCTGCTCCTCACAGTGGCGGCCCGGATGCTATGGCCTCTCGTGCGGAGGTAGGCGCCTCAGAGCATCAGCGGTTAGGCAGGTTCTCATGGCCTGCGGTGGTCAGCGCTGCTGGGAGCCCCAGCTGTTGAGCTGCGACCCAGCAACAAGTTCCCACGCGGGCGCGCCCTTCGGAGCGCCCTATCCGCTGGGCCTCTCAGCCCTCGGCCAACCGGAAGTGGGCGACTATGCGTTGAGCCGCCGATCCCTTGGGGTGGCAGGCGAAGAGCGTGGCCGTCGCCTCCGGTGTCTGGGCGACGATGTACATCGCGTCGGGGGCCACGATCTCCGTGCCGGTCATTTCGTAGGTCCAACGAGTGCCGTCGGTGAGCGTGAACACCAGCGGGTCGCCCGGCCTCAGCCGGTCGAGGTCGTGGAAGGGCCGCGTGTGGGTGACCCGGTGACCGGCCACGACGACGTTGCCGATCTCGCCCGGCATTGCCGTCCCCGGCCAGTGGCTGGGGCCGCGGTCGATGGCGGTGAGGGTGACGCCCTCGTGCAGCTCCTGCTGCACCCCGATGGAGGGCAGCGCCAGGGTTCCGTGGACGACGTCCGGCGTTGGCGCGTACGCGTCGGCCGGCACCGCCGCCGGCGTCGGCAACGTCGTCGGCGGGAGGGTCGTAGGCGGGGAGACCGTCGAGGTCGGTGTGCTGGCTACCGCGGTGGCAGGGGTTGTGGCGGCGGTTGTGGATGGAGACGCACGCGTCTCGTCGTCCTCGGTGAGTGTCCACCCGCCGGTGACGACGGCGCCGACGAGCAGCAGCCCGACGGCCGCGGGCACCAGAGGTAACCGTCGGGGCACCGGCGCCATGGCGTCGTTGTACCACCGCCGCGATCGGATTGCGTAGGGCTACCGAAGACGGTCGGGACGCCCGGTCCATACCGTCGGAGGATGGGCAAGACTCCCCCGGGCAAGAGAGGCACAACGGCGGAACGCGTGGCGGCCTCTTCCCGCCGGCGAAACGTTTCGTAGCCCTACCCCTCCCCACCGTTGCGACGGCTACCCTCACCAGGCGTGGCGCCCGTCCTGCTCGGGCGGGCGGGTGAGCTGTCCGCCCTCACCGATGCTGTCCAAGCGGTGGCAGACGGCACGGGCCGCTTCGTCCACATCACCGGCGAGGCCGGGATCGGCAAGTCGAGCCTGCTGGCCGCAGCCATGCTCGAGCTCGACCGCCTTGGTGTGACCCAGCGCTGCTGCACGGTCGACGAGACCGATCGGCGCCGGCGCCTGGCGCTGGTCCGGGCCCTGCTGCCGGAGCTCGATCGCCACACCGATCCCGACCCGGTGGCTGGCGCGGTGGCAGCGGCCGAGCGTTTGGCGGCGGCCGGGCCGCTGGCGCTCGTCGCCGACGACGTCCACTGGGCCGACGACGAGAGCCTGGACGGGCTGCGGGCCCTCGCCATCCGCGCCGGAACCCTGGGCATCCTCCTCCTCACCTCGGCCCGCCCGCACCCCACCTCCGTCGGCCTGAGGCGCCTGGAGGAATTGACGGCCCGGGAGGGTGTGGGCCTCGTTCCGTCGGCATTGGCGCCGAGCGACCTGGCGGCCCTCGTCACCACCCAGTTCGGATCGGCGCCTGGCGATGACCTCGCGTCGTTGCTCGCCGGTACGGGCGGCAATCCCTTCCTGGCCGTCGAGCTCCTGGCCGGCTTGGCGGACGAAGGCCGCGTCGTCGTGCGCGACGGCACCCTCGAGCTGGACCGGGGCGCCGACATGCCAGAGGACCTGGGCACCCGCCTGGCCCGGCGCACACTGCTCGCAGTCCCCGACGCCGAGCTGCTGCTGCGGGCCGCCGCCGTCCTGCCGGGGGGTTTCAGCGTCGAGGAACTGGCGGCGATGCTCGACCAACGCCTCACCGGCGTGCTGGTGACCACGCTGGCGGCGGCCGAGGCCGGGGTGCTCGCGGACAACGGTGCCGCGCTGGCATTCCGGCACGACCTGCTGCGGCGGGCCGTCCTCGACGCGACCCCCGCCTCGATCGTGCGGAGCCTCCACCGCCGGGCCGCCGACGTCCTGGCGCAGCGGGGCGCCGACCCGGAAAGGATCACCGCGTGCCTCCTGGCCGGCTGCGACCCGAGCGACCCCGCCGACCACGAGCGCCTGGTGACCGTCGGTCGCGCCATGATCGACCGCAATCCCGGTGCGGCCGCGGATCTGCTGGCGTCGGCGCTCGAGGGGATCGTGCCCGGCAGTCCGCTTTCCACCACGTTGGCGCTGGAGCTCGGCTGGGCCCTCGTCGCCGCCGGCCGTGCCGGCGACGTCCCCGCGCTGATCGGCGAACGGCTCGCGACCCTTCCCGATCCGCCGCCAATTGAGCTCCGCCGGCTGCAAGGGATCGCGCTGAGCCTGTCCGGCCGCATCGACGAGGTTGCCGAACGCTACGCGGGGATGGGCGTGGAGCGGCTGATCATGGAGTTCGATGCCGAGGATCCCGACGTCGTCGACGCTGCGGCCGAGATGGCGTTGCTGTGGGTCCACACCGCCCGCCTCACCGAGGCGGCCGAGATCGTCGACTGGGTCGAGGCGTCGGCCACCCCGCCTTCGCCGTTCCGCCGAGCGTCGGTCGCGACCGTGCGCGCCTGGCTCGATGTCGTCGACGGCAGGTTCGAGACGGCGATCGAGCACGCGACGGCGGCGGGGCGGGCAACCGACGCCGACCGGACCTCTCGAGCCACCCCGGGCGTACCTGCGCTCGTGTCGACGCTGGCCCGCGACTTCCTCGGTGACGCTGACGGTGCCCTCGCCGCCCTGCGACCCGGCGCCGCCGGCGTGGTGGCGCCCCGCTGGCTCCCACCCCTCGTGCAGCTCGCGACGGCGCTCGTGCTCTTCCGGCGCGGGGACTGGGACGACGCCCTCGCGGAAGCCGACGCCGGCCTGCTCGCCGCCGAAGAGGCTGATCTCAGGCTCGGAGTGTTCTGGCCGTACGCGATCGGGGCGCTCGTCGCCAGCGCCCGCGGCCAGCAGTCGCTCGCGCACCAATGGCTCGATCGCTCGCACGTCCTCTCGGTCGAGGGCGTCCTCGGTCGCGACTGGCTGGTGTACGCCCACGCCATCGTCGGCGAGGCTGACGGTGACACCGAGACGGCGGCGTCCTTGCTGGCGTTCACGGCCGGCAGGATCATCGACGCCGGGGCCCCGGCGTTCCTCCTCAACATCGGTGCCGACACCGTCCGCCTGTCGCTCACGGTGGGTCAGAGCCAGGTTGTCGACCGCGTCACCTGCGAGCTGGACGCGCTGACGACGAGAACCGCGTCGCCCGTCGCGGCGGCGATCACGGGTTGGGCGCACGGCCTGCAGGCCGGCGATCACCTGGCGATCGAGATCGCCGCGGAGCAGCTCGTCGGTTGCCGGCGCATCCCGGAGGCAGCTCGCGCCCACCACGACGCCGCCGTCGTCGCCGCCCGCCATGGAAGCACCGGCGAGGCGCGGCGGATGGCGAAGGAGGCGTTCGCGGCCTACGACACGCTCGGTGCCGACGGGCTCCACGCCCGCCTGCGCGCCGACCTGCGTGACGGGGGGCTGGCCATGCGGCCCCGGCGTGCCCGGGCCCGTGCCACCCACGGGTGGGCGAGCCTGACGGCGTCGGAGCAGACCATCGTGGGCCTCGTCGGTGAAGGCCTGACCAACACCGAGATCGGCCAGCGCCTGTACATCTCCCGGCGGACGGTGGAGTCGCACCTGGGCCGCGTCTACACGAAGCTCGGTCTGACGACTCGGGGGCAACTTGTCGCCGCTGCGATCCGCCGTGGCGAGGTCGTCGTCGGCTGACTCGTCACCCAGAGGCGGCGCGGCGGGCGCCGCGGATGCAGGCGGGAATGCCAACGCCCAATGCCCAGGCACCGGTCAGCGCCAAGCCGGGTGCTCGGTCGGTCAACGCCCGCTCCGCGGTGGCGAGGGCGTCGAGGTGCCCGGGGCGCGGTTGCGGGAACGAGCGCTCCCAGCGGCTGACCCTGACGTCGGTCGGCTCGGCGCGCAGGCCCATCGTGTCCCGCAGGTCACGGAGGAGGGCGGCGACCAGCTCGTCATCGGACAATCGCAGCCACCGTTCGTCGCCGACCCGCCCGGCCGAGGCCCGGAGGATGGCGGTGGACGGGGCGACGCCGAGGTGCGCCCACTTCGACGTCATCCAGGAGCACGCGGTCAGCAGCCGGCCGGAGGACTGCGGCACCAGGTATCCCGATCCGTCCAGCGGATGCTCGATGCCGTCCCGGGGCACGACCAGCGCCGTCAACGCCACTGAGGCGTAGTCGATGCGGGCGAGGAAGGCGGCAACGTCCGGCGCCACGGCCGTAAGCAGGGGAGCGGTCACGTACGCCGGGGTGGCCAGCACCACCCGGTCGGCCAGGACCGCCGGATGCCGGTGCGCGGCGGAACCGCCGGTGTGGCCAGCGGTGAGCCGCCAGCCGGCGCCGTCGGGTTCGAGGCCGATCACCGGGGCGCCACACCTCAGGCGCTCGCCGAGACGCTCCACCAGTGCGGCCACCAGCCGGGCCATGCCGCCCCTCGGCGCCAGGAACACCGGGCGGTCGGCGCTTCCGTCCCCCCGCGCCTCGGTGCGGAGCGCAGCCGCGCCCCGGACGAGGCTGGCGTCGCGATCCCGGGCGGCCGCCAGGGTGGTGGCGGCGACCCGGAGGGACAGCCGGTCGCAATCGCCGGCCCAGACCCCGCCCAGCAGGGGCGCCACCAGCCGGTCGAGCACCTCGTCACCAAGCCGGCGTCGCACCAGCGCGCCGATGGCCTCGTCGCCCTCGGGCCGGTCGGCCGGGGCGGTCAGATCGGCGCGAGCCCGCTCGACGCCGGCGGCCGACAGGATCCCCGACGCCGTCACGGCGTCGAGGTCGGTGGGCACGCCGAGCAGCTGCTCGGACGGCAGCCGGCGCAGCGCCCCCTCGCTCCACACGTAGGCCGTGCCGGTGGCGGGAGAGACCAGCTCCGCCCCCAGCCCGAGCTCCTCGCACAATTCGACCGCTTCGGGCACCCGGGCCAAGAAGGCGTCGGCCCCCTCGTCGAAGTCGATGCCGGCGACGGGGGAGGTCCGCAGCTTGCCCCCCGGCGCGTCGCCCGCCTCGAGGACGACCACGTCCGCACCCTGCTGCATCCCCGCCCAGGCGGCGGCGAGGCCGCTGATGCCCCCGCCCACGACGGCGAGATCGACCCTCCGGGTCACGGGTCCGCCGACCCGAGGCGATGGCGAACGGTCCGGGCAGCCCGAGGCGATGACGAACGCTCACCGTTGGCCATTGCCTCCGCCTCGCCCCATCGTTCGCCATTGCCTCGGCCCGATGACGGCACACCCGGCGGCGACGCCTCCGTGCGCCGCACCCGCTCGGCCAAGGCGGCCATCACCACGGGATCGTCGTTGATCGATGCCGTCCGGCCGAACGCCAGACCCGAGTCGGCGGCCACGCGCCGGGCGTCGATGTCGAGGTCGTAGAGCACTTCCAGATGGTCGGACACGAACCCTTGTGGGCACACCAGCACGCCTTCGGCCCGGCCGGTGGCGGCGAGGTCGCGGATCACGTCCCGCACGTCCGGCCCACGCCAGGGCTCGGGCGTGCGGCCGGCCGACTGCCAAGCCGGCGCCCAGCCGTACCAGGGGTCCAGCCCGGCGCGCCGGGCGATGGCGGTGGCCGAGGTCCGCAGCTGGTCGGGGTACGGGTCGGCGTCGCCGAGCACCCGCTCCGGGAGGCTGTGGGCGGTGAACAGCACCTTGGTCTTGGCGGGCAGCGTGCCGAGCGCGGCACGGACCCGGTCCGCCTGGGCCTCCAGCCACGCCGGGTCGTCGTACCAGGCGTCGATGCCGACGTAGGTGAGGCCACGCTCGCCTGCCGCGGCGGCCGCTCGCTCGTGGTACTCGCCCACCGATCCCCGGGAGTAGTGCGGCGCCAGCACCAATCCCACGATGTCGACGGGTGCCGAGCCCGCAAGCTCGGCCACGGCGTCCTCTACGAACGGCGGCGCGTGCTTGTTGCCGAGCGCCACCGCCCATCGTCCGGGTTCCTCGGCGTCCAGCGCGGTGGCGATGGCGGCCACCTGGTCGCCGGTGCGCTCGGCCAGGGGGGACACGCCGCCGATGGCGGCGTAGCGGCGGGTCAGGTCGGCCAGCTGCTCCGTCGACGGCGTCCGTCCCCGCCGAATGTGCGTGTAGTAGGCCTCGACGTCGCCGAGCGACGCCGGGGTGCCATACGCCATGACCAGCAGGCCTCTGGGGCGATCCGTCACGGGCGCACCTCCCAGCCGTGGACCAACTCGACCAGACGCTCCAGCACCGAGGGGTCGGTCTCCGGCAGCACCCCGTGACCCAGGTTGAAGATGTGGCCGGGACGCCCACCGTTGCGGGCCAGCACGTCGCGGGCGCGCTCCTCGACCGCGGGCCACGGCGCGAGGCACACGGCGGGATCGAGATTGCCTTGCACGGCGACGTCGGGCCCCAGCCGCTGGCGGGCCTCGTCGAGGGGCACCCGCCAGTCGAGCCCGACGACGTGAGCCCCGGCCTTGGCCAGCAGCGGCAACAGCTCGCCTGTGGTCACGCCGAAGTGGATGGCGGGTACCCCGAGGTCCGCCAGTCCGGCGAACACCCGGGCGCTGGCGGGGAGGACCCCCCGCTCGTAGAGGTCCGGGCTCAGCGTTCCCGCCCAGCTGTCGAACAGCTGCACGGCCGACGCGCCGGCCTCGACCTGTGCCCGCAGCGCGGCGGCAGCGATGGTGGCCAATCGGTCCAACAGCAGCGCCCAGAGCTCGGGCTCGCCGAGCATCAGGGCCTTGGTACGGGCCAGGGTGCGCGACGGCCCACCCTCGATCAGGTAGCTGGCCACCGTGAACGGGGCACCGGCGAAGCCGATGAGCGGCACGTCACCCAGCTCACCCACCGCCGCCCGCACAGTCTCCTGAACCCAGGGGCAGTGGGCCCCAGGATCGAACGGCCCCAGACGGTCGAGGTCCGCGGCGCTGCGGAACGGCCGCTCTATGACGGGTCCCACACCCGAGACGATGTCGACGCCGAACCCCAGGGCGGCCACGGGCACGACGATGTCGCTGTAGAGGATGGCGGCGTCGACCCCATAGCGGTGGACCGGCTGCAGCGTGACCTCGGTGGCCAGCTCGGGATCGCGGACGGCGTCGAGGATGCTGCCGGTCCCGCGGATGGCTCGATACTCCGGCAGTGACCGGCCGGCCTGGCGCATGAACCAAACCGGTACCCGCCCGGAGGGCTGGTTGCGGCAGGCCAGCAGGAAGGGGGCGCTTGCCGGCTCGCTCACTACTTCCCGCTCTTGCTGCTCCGCAGCGGGCCGCTCGGGCTCCGACGCGTCGATCTCCGCTCATGTCGCCTGCGGCGACGGGCCGCTCGGGCCCGGGGCTCGCTGCATTGCGGACGCTCGCTCATCGCCGTCACGCTACCGGTGCCCGCGCGGCCGGCCCGATCCGGCGCGAGGTCTCCACAGAATCGGGCGGAACCGGTAGCATGGTCCGTTCCTCGACCAGCGGAGGAGCGATTGGCCTCTCACCCCGATCTGGCCGCCGAACAGGCGTACATCGATCGTGCCTACGACTGCCTGGAGCGTGCTCGACAGTCGGCTACCAAGCTGCGGTCGATGGTCGAGGTCGGGAAGGGTGGCACCGAGCAGGCCCGCTGGGAGCGGGAGATCATCGAGGGCAACATCGCCAACCGCCTCGACTACCTGCACCTCGGCGATGCCAGCCTGGTGTTCGGGCGCATCGACAAGTCCCGCTCCGACGGTGGCGACACCTTCTACATCGGCCGCGTCGCCGTCGCCGACGAGAGCCAGGAGCCCCTCGTGGTCGACTGGCGGGCGCCCGTGGCCGAGCCGTTCTACCGGGCGACCGGGCGGGCGCCGATGGGGTTGGTGCGGCGCCGCCACTTCGCCACCCGCGGCCGCCAGCTTCTCGGCATCGAGGACGAGCTGTTCGGCGAGGGTGCGGGGATGCTCGACGGCGAGTTCCGGGTGGTCGACAACGGCAGCGACAACGGCGATGAGGCGCGCGAGGTGCGGGGCCACGGCGCGCTGATCGCCGCCCTGGAGGAAGCGCGGACCGGTCACCTCAGCGACATCGTCGCCACCATCCAGGGGGAGCAGGACGAGGTCATCCGCTCCGAGCTCCCGGGGTTGCTGGTGGTGCAGGGTGGCCCCGGTACGGGCAAGACGGTCGTGGCCCTCCATCGGGCGGCCTACCTGCTCTACACGCACCGGTTCCCGCTCGAGGGCCAAGGTGTCCTGGTGGTCGGGCCCAACCGGCTGTTCCTCGGCTACATCGAACGGGTGCTGCCCAGCCTGGGCGAGGCCGGGGTCGAGCTGGCGGTGCTGGCGGACTTGATCGACGACGTCCGGGTGAGTGGATACGACCGCCCGGCGGCGGCCCGCATCAAGGGCGACGGACGCATGGCAGCGGTACTGGCCAAGGCGGTCCGCGATCGCGAACGGGGGCTGCGCCGGGCACTGCGGGTCCCCTTCGGGCTGCAGACGCTCGTGGTGCCGGCCAAGCGGACGGCCGCCATCGTGGTTGAGGCCCGCCGTCGGTTCCGGCTCCACAACGCCGGGCGCCGCTTCGTGGAGTCGCAGCTGTTCGCCGCCCTGGCGGATGCCAGCCGGACGCCCACGACGCCCGAGGAGGTCCGCGAGCGGCTTCGCATGACTCCCGAGGTCCGTGAGGCGCTGGAGCGGATGTGGCCGGTGCTGACCCCGGCCGAGTTGCTGCACGACCTCTACGGGTCGCGGGCGCTCATCGAGCTGGCGGGAAAGCACCTGCATGACGACGAGCTGACCGCGCTCGAGCGACCCCGCAGCGACGACGTGGCCAACGTGGTGTGGACCCACGACGACGTGCCGCTGCTCGACGAGGCGCGGGCGCTGCTCGGCCCCAAGCCGCGGCGCCGCCGCGACCGCAGCGATGCCGACGAGATCCGCACCTACGGGCACATCGTGGTGGACGAGGCGCAGGACCTGTCGCCGATGCAGCTCCGCATGCTGGCTCGCAGGTCACTGAACGGTTCGATGACGGTCGTGGGCGACATCGCCCAGGCCACGGGCGTATGGGCGCACTCCGGCTGGGACGAGATCCTGACGCACCTGCCCGACAAGCGCCCGTCCCGCCGGGCCGAGCTGACCATCGGGTACCGCATCCCCAAGCCCACGATGGACCTGGCCGCCCAGGTCCTCGCGGTCGCCGCCCCCGAGCTCGAGCCGCCCGACTCGGTGCGCCAGCAGGGCGATCCGCCGAGGATCGTCGAGTCGACCTTGGACGACCTCGCGGACCGGGTGGCACGGGTCGCGGCCGAGGAGCGCAACGCCGTCGATCCCGGGAGCGTGGCGGTGATCGCCCCGCAGACCCTGGTGGAAGATGTGGCAGAGGCACTGGACCGCACGGGAATCGAGTATGGCCGTGCCGCACGCAACGGGCTCGAGGCCCAGGTCACGCTCGTGCCCGTGAGCCTGGTCAAGGGCCTGGAGCTCGACGCCGCCGTGGTGGTGGAGCCGGCGGCCATCGTCGACGAGGAGGCGCAGGGACCGCGGGCGCTGTACGTGGCGCTCACGCGGGCCACCAAGCGCCTCGCCATCATCCACGCTCGCCCCCTCCCCGAGCCCCTCCGCTGAGAGCCGTTGCCCGCCGCGGGATCGGTGGCTCCGGCAACCGATCCCGCGGCAGGATTCTCGGGTGAAAGCTCGGCGCGACCGCTACGACGTCGTGGTGGTGGGGGGCGGGCACAACGCCCTGATCGCCGCCGCCTACCTGGGCCGGGCGGGCCTGTCGGTGTGCGTCCTCGAACGTGCGGACCAGCTGGGCGGGGCCGCGGTAAGCGGGCGGGTCTTCGCAGGCGTCGACGCCCGGCTCTCGCGCTACTCGTACCTCGTGAGCCTGCTGCCCGACCGCATCGTGGCCGATCTCGGGCTGCGGCTGAGCCTCGCATCCCGACCGGTCGCGTCGTTCACGCCGGTGCGGCGGGACGGGAGGGTCGACCTGGGCCTACTGGTCGAGCGCCAAGCGGGCCCGGCGACGGCCGAGTCGTTCCGCACGCTCACGGGATCCGGCCGGGAGTACGCGGCCTGGTGCGACTTCTACGCCGACGCCGCCTGCCTGGCCGAGGTGGTGGCGCCCACGTTGCTGGACCCTCTCCCGACGGCTGACGAGCTGCGTCGACGTGTCGGCGGTGCCCGCTGGGAGCGGTTGGTGGCCAGCCCCTTGGGCGTGACGCTCGAGGACACGTTCGAGGACGACACGGTGCGCGGGGTCGTGCTCACCGATGCCCTCATCGGCACGTTCGCGTCGGCGCACGATCCGAGCCTCCGGCAGAACCGCTGCTTCCTCTACCACCTGATCGGCAACGGCACCGGCGAATGGCGGGTGCCGGTCGGCGGCATGGGTGCCGTGACCGCCGAACTGGAACGGGCGGCCCGCGTCGCGGGAGCCGAGCTCGTGACCGGTGCCGAGGTCGTGCGGATCGACGCCGATGGCCGCGACGCCGAGGTGGCCTACGTGACCGATGGTGGCGGGGGTGACGAGTGGCGGGTGACGGGTCGGTTCGCGCTGGCGGGCGCGGCCCCGGCGGTGCTGGAGCGGCTCCGCGGGCGCGCCGGCGGGTCCGCGCCCGAGGGCGCCCAGGTGAAGATCAACATGGTGCTGGATCGGCTCCCGCGGCTGCGCAGCGGGCACGAGCCCCGGGTGGCGTTCGCCGGCACGTTCCACATCGACGAGGGCTACGCGGCGCTCGAGTCGGCCCACGCCGTGGCCTCCGCCGGTCGCCTCCCCGACCCGCTGCCGAGCGAGGTCTACTGCCACACGCTGACCGACCCTTCGATCCTCGGACCGGAGCTGGCGGTGCACGGCGTGCACACGCTCACGCTGTTCGGGCTGCAGACGCCCGCCCGACTCTTTGCCGCCGACCATGACGGTTCGGTGCTCGACGAGGCGGTCCGGCGCCACGTGGCCGGCCTCGACGCCTACCTGGCCGAGCCCCTGGCCGGCTGCCTCGCCCGCGACGCCGACGGTCGGCCGTGCCTGGAGGCCGTCGGTCCGCGCGACCTGGAGTCCACCCTCGCCATGCCCGGCGGCCACATCTTCCACGGCGACCTGAGCTGGCCGTGGGTGGAGGATGACGACGGCGACCGCTGGGGAGTCTCGACGGACGTCGCCAACCTGTTGGTGTGCGGATCCGGCGCTAGGCGCGGCGGTGGTGTCAGCGGCATCGGCGGCCACAACGCCGCCGTCGCCGTTCTCGAACGCAGCCGCTGAGATTCCGGACTTCGGGATGCCAGCGATACGGTGTGAGGCACCATGAACGTGCCGGTGGCGATCGACGTGCGGGCGGCGTGCAAGCGCTTCGGCGCGCTCGAGGTGCTCCGGGACGTCGACCTGGGGGTCGAGCCCGGCCGGATCGTGGCACTGCTGGGCTCGAGCGGCTGCGGCAAGACCACGTTGCTGCGCACCATCGCCGGACTCGAGCGGCTCGACGCCGGCGAGGTGCGGGTCGGCGACCGGGTGCTGTCGGCGAGCGCCAGTGACATCCATGTGCCGCCCGAGAAGCGGCAGGTGGGCATGGTGTTCCAGGACTGGGCGCTGTTCCCCCACCTGACCGTCGCCCAGAACGTGGGCTACGGGTTGCCCCGGTCCGAGCGGGGTGGACCACGGGTGGCTGCGGCGCTGCACATGGTCGGGCTCGACGGGCTCGACAACCGACAGCCGGCCACCATGTCCGGCGGGCAGCAGCAACGCGTGGCGCTGGCCCGGGCCCTGGCCCCACAGCCCCGGGTCCTGCTGCTGGACGAGCCCTTCTCCAACCTCGACTCGACGCTGCGCGTGCAGGTCCGCACCGAGGTGCACCAGCTGCTGGCCGAGCTCGGTATCACCACCGTGTTCGTCACCCACGACCAGGAGGAAGCGTTCGTCCTCGGCGACGAGGTGGCGGTCATGCAAACGGGCCGCATCGTGCAGCAGGCGCGCCCGGCCGAGCTCTACGCCCGCCCGGCCAGTCCGTGGGTGGCGACGTTCGTCGGCGACGCCAACCTCGTGACCGGTGACGGCAGGGGCGACCATGCCATGACCCCGGTGGGCGACGTCGCGCTCGACGTGGCGAGGAGCAGAGGCTCGGCGCGGGGACCGATCGAGGTCGTGCTCCGGGCCGAGCAGCTGCGGCTCGAGCCGCTCGGTTCGCTCGATGCCCAGGGCGCCCGGGGCGTGCCCGCGACGGTCCAGCTGACCGAGTACTACGGGCACGACACCGTCTACCTGGTGCGTCCGGACGGCGGGGAGCCGGTCCGTGCCCGCGCCGCCGCCACGCCCCGGTTCGAGCGCGGCGATCGCGTCCTCGTGACCTACGACGGCCCGCCGGCTGTCATGTTCCCGGCACCCGGCCCCACCGCCGCCACCATCGAACCCGAGGCGCGGGCAGCCGGGGCCGACCCCGACCCGGATCCCTCGTCCCGCGCCCGTCGAGCCGGGGTCCACGCGGTCGCGGGCCAACCCCTCGACCCTCGGTGATCGCGGTCGTCGGCGCGGGCCCTGCCGGGCTCGCAGCCGCGTGGCGCACGGCGGCGGCCGGGCACCAGGTCGTGGTCATCGAGCGGGCGCCGGCCGTGGGCGGCATGGCGGGGTCGTTCGAGGTCGCCGGCCTCCGGGTCGATAACGGCAGCCATCGGCTGCACCCCGCCACGCCGGCGCCGATCCTCGCGGCGCTGCGCGGCCTGCAGGGAGTCGACCTCCAGGTGCGGCCCCGCCACGGGCGCATCAGGCTGCTCGACCGTTGGGTGGCCTTCCCGTTGCGGACCGGCGACCTCGTGCGGCACACGCGCCCGTCGTTTGCCGTCCGGGCGGCGGTCGACGCGCTCAGCGGTCCACTGCGCCGCCCCCGCGCGGACACGTTCGCCGAGGTGGTGCGAGCCGGGCTCGGGCCCGCCGTTCTGGATGGCTTCTACGACCCGTACGCCCGCAAGCTCTGGGATACACCGCCGGACGAGCTGGCAGGCGAGCTGGCGCGTCGCCGGGTCAGCGCCGCGTCGCCGGCCGACATCGTGCGCCGCCTGGCCCATGGGACCCGCCCGGAGGGTCGAACATTCCTCTATCCCCGCCGCGGGTTCGGGGCCATCCCCGAGGCGCTCGCCGGGGCGGCGAGTGACGCCGGGGCGGACATCCGCGTGGGCTGCGGGGTCGCGGCCCTGTGCCGGCGGCCGCCTGGCGGCTGGCGCCTGGCGCTCGACGACGGCACCAGCCTGGACGCGGAGCACGTGTGGTCGACGGCTCCGCTGGCGGCGCTGGCCGGCATGGCCGATCCGCCCCCGCCGGCGCCGGCGCTGGAGGCTGCCGCCGGGCTCCGGCACCGGGCCATGGTCCTGCTCTATCTGGTGCTCGACCGACCGCAATGGACGGAGTACGACGCCCACTACTTCCCCGGTCCCGAGGTGCTCGCCTCCCGCCTCTCGGAGCCGCGCAATTACCGCGACAACCCCGACGACCCCGGTGATCGCACGGTGCTGTGCGCGGAGATCCCGTGTTGGGCGGGCGATGACGTCTGGCGGTCCGCCGACCCCGACCTGGCGACCCGCCTCAGCCGTGAGCTGGTGGGAGCCGGCCTGCCCCCGGCCCGCCCCGTCGAGGTGGCGAGCCGCCGGCTCCCGCACGTCTACCCGGTCTACCGCCCGGGGTTCGCCGACGATCTCGCGGCGCTGGAACGCTGGGCGACCACCGGGGGCGTGGTCACCTTCGGTCGCCAGGGCCTGTTCACCCCGGACAACACCCACCACGCCCTCGCCATGGGCTGGGCTGCGGCCGAGGCGCTTCGCCCCGACGGCACGTTCGACGCGGACGCTTGGCGAAGGGCCCGCGATAGCTTCAGAGGCTTCGTCGTCGAGGACTGACCAGCGCAACCCGGGCGGAGCCGAAGTTCCTCGATCTGCCCGTCGTCGCTGGCTGTGCGGGCTCACCTGGTCCGTTCGAGCATGTAGGGCACCAGTCCGGCAATGAAGCTGACGTGGTGCGAAGGTGGCACCCCCGCGAACGCCCCGTCCAGCGCCCCGTGGGCAGCATCAGCGATGCCGTGGCCGTAGTCGACGGCGAACTCCACACTCCCGTGCTCGCCCATCAGGTCGACGATCCGCCGGACCTCGGTGGCCGTGCGCTCGCTCTGCGGCTTGGCGAGGTAGGCCTCGAGCCAGCGCCGATCCGCAGGTGAGGCGGCACCCAGCACATGGATCAGCATCAGTGTGCGCTTTCCCTCCCAGACGTCATCGAGGCGCTCCTTGCCGTAGCCCTCCTCGGTGCCGAGCAGGTTCAGGAGGTCGTCCCTTATCTGAAACGCAGCGCCCAGGTAGAAGCCGAAGCGGGTCAGCCCTTCCAGGTCCGCCGAGCCACGGGAGCCGATCAACGCGCCCACCCTGAGCGGGTAGATGGTCGTGTACCAGCAGGTCTTGGCCCCGATCAGCTCCAAGTAGTCGTGAGGATCCAGGTCAACGATGTTGTCCTGTCGCCACCCGAGCTCCTTGGCCTGCCCGGCGATCGTTCGTTGCGCCATCGACAGGAACTCGTCGAGGATGGCCCGTTGGATGCGGGAGCCGAGGACGCCGTCGTCGCTCAGAGGTCGCAGCGACAGCATCGCCAGTGCGTCGCCCGTGTTCAGCGCCAGGGGCACGCCGTGGAGACGGTGCAGCGTCGGGCGCCCCCGTCGTAGACGGCTCTGGTCCTCGATGTCGTCGTGGATCAGGAAGGCGTTGTGCAGCATCTCGATGGCAACGGCCGGGCCCATGGCCTCACGCAACGATCCTCCGAAGGCCTGGCAGGTGGCGAGGACGAGCGAGGGTCGCAGTGCCTTGCCCCCCCGGCCGGGATAGTCGGCCAACAGATCCGTCAGGTACGGGGCCTGGTCTCCGCGGGCGAGGAACTCCCGCATCGCCCGGCCGGTGAGCTCGCCGTAGCGCGCCAGCGTCCCCTCGACCTCGGCGAGATCGGCCGTCGCGGTCATCCGGGCACGGTGAGGTCGACGGCCAGGGCGGCGCGGGCGGTGAGCAGGTGACCGTGGTACCGGCCGGCGGGAAGGCGGCCGAGGTCGACGCGGACCACCGCCCTTGCCGACTCGCCTGGCGGGACCGCCGGCAACCAGCTCGGCTCGATCGTCACGTCCGCGGTCGGGACCACGTGGCCGGCGTGCGAGCACAGGGGGGTGGCACTCACCCGGTCCGGCCCGATCGCCTCGTCGCTAGCGTTGTGCAGCCAGAGCTCGCCCTCGGCGACACCATCCTCCGCGACCTGCAGCACGAGCGGCGCGGTCGTCGACGCGCCGTTGCCACCGACGCTGACCTCGCGCCGGCGGAGGGCGGTCTCCGTGAGGTCCGCGTAGGCCTCGAAGGTCCGTTGGAACAGGTCCATGTACAGGTCGATGGCCCGTGCCACGTTGGCGCGGATCTGCTGGAACCCCGGCTCGGCGCCGTCGTCCCCGTCATCGGCCGGCACCTCGAGCGCGTCGCCATCGTTGGCGGGGCGGTCCATCATCTCGAGGAGACGACCGATGATGCGTCCCGCGTTGTCGATGGCTTGCCGCTGCACGTCGGTCACCGCTCGCAAGGGGTCGAACGGCCGCAGGCCGTCGCTGTTCTGGCCGCCTTCCGGTTCGGGTGCCGGTTCCGTCACGAGAGAGCCTCGTCCGCGACGGGGGAGGCGGCCATCTGGGCGTCGTCGGCCGGGGCTTCGCCTGCGGCATGGGCGGGCCGGCCCATCGGGTACCAGGAGCCGAGGACCCCGTCCATCAGCGGCCTGCCCAAGATGGTGTTGGCCGCCTGTAGACCCGACAGCACGGCAGCCTCGATGCATCCGGCGTTGAGGCCGCAGTTGGTCCAGTCTCCGGCGAGGACCAGGTTCCCGATTCCCGACTCATCGACCCGGAGCCGGTAGTCGTCCGTTCCGGGGAGGGACTGGACGTAGCGGTCGGATGGATCGGTCGCGGCGGTGACGAATTGGGCGTCGAGTCCGCCGTGGAGGACCTCCCAGCGGAAGCCACTGGCCCCGCCGGCCATCGGCCAGAGATCGTCGATGCGCTCCTCCAACACCTGCCCCACGGCGGCTCGGACGGACCGCTCGTCGTGGCCGGGCTGGTCAGGCAGTGTCGAGCACAGGTAGGCGAGCCCACGTGGGGTGTCGCTCGTCGGCCAGTCCTCCAGGGGCAGCAGGTGGCTCATCGACGAGTAGGTGTCGAACGGCTTGTCCCACCCACTGAGCGTCGCGCCCGGATCAAGCCAACCGAGCTCGGCTTCGGTCTCGGTGAGCCACAGCTGCGCGGCCTGTGTGGGCACCGTGGCCACGTGGTCGACGAGCCCGCGCCAACGATCAGAGGCGGCGACCAGGTCGGCACCGACGTGCGGCACCATGCCGAGCGACGTGGCCAAGACGACCACGTCGAAGTCCTGGCCCGCATGGAGGGTTACGGGCTCCTCGCTGTCCCGGGCGCCGTCGTGGCGGTCGGCATCGAGCGGTGCATCGCCCGTGAGCTGGGTCGCGTCGGGGATCGACGGGAAGCACGGCAGACCTCGCCATCGCCTCAGCGGATCGAAGCCGGCCCCCGGATCCGCCAGCATCGCCTGCCTGGCGAGCTCGACGGTACCCACCACGGCGCGGGATCCTCTGGCCAGTCGGAGCGCGTGCACGCGCGTGAAGAACTCGAAGCGCACACCCCGGGCTTTGAGAGCCTGGTACAGAGGTGCGAAGACGACGTCACCCATCCCGGCCCGCATCTTCCAGAAGATCGAGCCCTTGTAGTCGAAGAACAGCTTCGAGGCGAGGAACAAACCTAGACCAGCCGAGAAGGCGGGTCGCTGGGGGTCGCCCTGCTCGTAGGCGAAGACGAGGTCGTACATGGCGTTGACGATCGGTGACCGCAGCGTCTCCGCGCCGGCCCCATGCTGCGCCAGCCAGACACGAAAGTCCTGATCGTCGATCGTCGGATAGCGCCCAACCCCTCGCAGAAGGTCATCGGCCGCCATGCCCCGCAAGCAGGCGATGAGCAGATCGGTGAGGTGCCACAGGCGCATGCCGCGGTCGTCGTTGCCGATGCGGGGCCTCAGCGCCGCCCGCAGCTGGGCGAGCTGATCGGTCATGGCCTTGCGGACCGTGCCGCCGACGAGGCTCGATCGCTCGAACTCGTCCATCGCACGGAGAGCCGCGACGATCGCAGCCAGCTCGGCATGGCGGACCGCGTCGCCGAAGTCGGCGAGCGACCCCAAGGGATCGAGGCGCGCTGCGGCTCCTGGTGGACGGGCCGACGCCGTGAGGAAGATGCCGGCCGGTGGCTGGCGGTTCCGACCGAGCGACGTCCAAAGATCGACCATCAGTGCGACCGCCCGTTCGGCGAACGCCGCGCCGCCCATCGGCGACTGCGCAGCGGAGGGATCACCGGGCTCGAAGCGGTTGCGCCCAAAGCTGGCCAGCCACGGTTCGCCACCGCCCGTGGAACGGTCGGCCACGCCGATGTGTTCGGCCGGCACGAACGCGTCGCGCCATGTCCGGATCGGGCACTCCGGGTCGGTCGTCGGGCGGTCGAGCTCGTCGTACACCTGGCGGATGAGGTGGAACGCGTTGTCGTAGTAGCCGAGCCATACGTGGAGCCCGTGCTCCTCTATGCGTCCGTGGGCGCCGCGGGTGCTGGCACCCTTGCCACCCAGCCGCCAGCCCCGCTGGTAGACGGTCACGGATGCGATCTTCCCCTGGTGCTCGGGCCGGCTCAGCTCCCAGGCGGCGGTGAGCCCGGCCATCCCCCCACCGAGGACGGCGACGTGTCTGGGTGCCACCTAGGCCCCAGCGCCCGGCACCCCGAAGCCCAAGCCGTACTCGCGCCTGCACGCGGGATCGTCAGGTGCGTCGCGGTCGAAGATCGTCAAGTGGTAGTGGAACCTACGCGGGCTCGCGAGGCGGTCGACCCTGACCCGTAGCCGCGCGTTACCGGATCCCGCGGGGACGTCGGCGGGCTCCACGTGCACGGCGGCGGCGGGGACGCCGTCTGCCTGCTCGGTGCTCAGGTCGGACCACGCGAGCCTCGTGTCGCTGTCGGGCCGACGCGGGTAGAACACCCAGGTCGACCATACGCCGAGCCCGGGGTCCTCGGCCTCGGCCAGCTCGGGGATGAGCTTCCACCACGACAGCGTGATGTCCCAGAGCTGGAGAACGCCCTCGGCCCACGCGCCCACGACGTCGTCCCGCGATGGCAGCCAGGAGTTGTCGCCCCGGTTCGGAACCGCCGATGCCCCACCCTGACCTGCGGCGGTCATCGTTGGCCTCCCAGCTTGGCGAGCTCGGCCAGGATCCGTTTCCAGGTGTTGAGGGTCACCTTCGTGGTCCCGACCGCTCCAGGTCCCATGTCCAGCACGTCGTTGACCCAGCGGGGATCGTAGCGCGGCGCGAGCAACCGGCCGATCGCCGACTTGGCGTTATCGCCGTGGCTTTGCACCGACCTGCCGGCGTATGTGACCCAGTCGTCGATCGCCTGCTCGATGCCGTCGATCGCGCCGGCCGCGTCGGCACCGAGGACCTCCTCGGGTGCCGCAACCTCGCTGCCGGCGTCCGGGAGGTCCCCGGTGGGGATCCCGCTGCACTGGAGTGCCATGTTGATCATGAGGTACACCCAACCGCCGTCGCAGGCGAGGTCCGGGAACTGGTTGAGGACGGGGTCGGCAAAGCGGATCGCCTTGAGCCCTTCCACGAGCGTCGGCTCGCCCTGGGGACCGACGGTGTTCGCGGTGGCGCAGAGCCAGCCGCTGTCGAAGACGACATCGGCCTTCGGATAACCCGTTGCCAGCTCGTAGTTGGCATACACGTGCGTCGGCGGCTGCCCGTTCTGGGCCTCCAATCCGTACTCCACCCGCAGGAACACCCTGACGTCGCCGACGACGGGAAGGTTGACGATCTCCTCGAAGACCGCCGTGTACCCCGCGACGGCCCCTCGGCGGAAGCCTGTCTCCGTGCCGGTCACGACGGCCATCCGACGCCAGAAGGGCGTCCCACAGATCGGCCATCGCTTGGGGTCGACGAAATCCTTCAGCTCCTCGACCGAGAGGTCGGTCCAGAACCTCGACTTGATGGTCGTGGAATTGCCCGCCGGTGTCGGCACGATCTCGTCGTCATTGCAGCCCGGCTTGTAGACCAGGGCGCGGTCGTCGCGAGGTTCCGCGATCGCCGTGAGGAACAGGTCCCAGCGGTCGGGGGACAACCCGCCACCCTGCGTCTCGGCTTCCTGCGCGAATACGTCCAATCCGTTGGCCAGTAATTCCCTGTCGCGTTCCGTGTCGTCCTCGGCCTCGATGGCGAACGCCAAGGCATCCCGATTGGCGCGGAGGGCCGGCTTGCGGTTGAGCGCGCTGGCCACCGCGTGCAGCTTGAAGAGTCGGTGGACGGGTGCGGCGCGGAGGACCTCGGCGGCCCCGGAGACGCTGACGAGCGCGTCCCCTAGTTGACCCTGGCTGTCCAACTCCTCCAGTACAGCGTCGGGCAGGCTCGCCAGGTACAGACCGTGGACGGCCTGCCGGAAGAGCTCGACGTCGAATTCCTCGATCACGCGCATCGCTCGCCTCCTGTCAGCCGCCTGTAGCCTCCGCCACCGTGGAGAACCCGCGGGCGCGACCCATGTCTGCGTTCCAGGAGCGCGTCGGCCGGGTCACCGTCCAGTGGATGACCGGGGCGAACAACGTCGTCTATCGCCTGAGCCATGGCCGCGTGGCCGGGCATGTGCCGAGCGGCGCCCCGATCTGCCTGCTCACGACGACCGGTCGCCGCACGGGTCGCCGTCGCACGGTGCCGCTGCTGTACCTGGCGTGTGGCGACGACCAGATGGCCCTGGTCGCCTCGCGAGGAGGGATGACCGCGCACCCGGCGTGGTACCTGAACCTGCTCGCCGAGCCCCTGGCCACGGTCGAGGTGGGAGCCCGCCGCCGCGAGATGCTCGCCCGCCCGGCCACCGCCTCCGAGAAGGCGGAGCTGTGGCCGGCTCTCACCGCCGCGTACCAACACTTCGACGCCTACCAACGCCGCACCGCCCGTGACATCCCGGTCGTGATCGTCACGCCCATCGACACAGTGCACCGCTGATCACCTCGCTCCTTCCGGCGGGGCGCCGGTCTTGGCCAGCGCCCACGACAGAAAGCGATCGTCTCCGACGAGCCGCCGGTAGCTCTCGGCCGCGAGAGAGGCGTAGTAGGGCACGCGCTGGGCGGCGGTCTGCATCAAGGCCTCGCGCAGGTCGCCTTCGATGTCGTGCCGGTGGACCGCTCCGTACGCCCCGGCCGCACGAAGCTGCGCGCGGAGCCGCAGCCCCTCGGCGCGCACAAAGAGCTGGTCGGTGTATGAGAGGGCGTCGTCGACGCAGCTGCGCGCGGGGTCGAGGTCGCCGAGCGCGAGGCATCCAGCGGCTTGCTCCAGCAACAGCAGCGGCACCAGCGCGTTGGCTCCGAACCCGCGGTACGCGGCGATGGCGGCGCCAAGCTGGCTGAGCGCGGCCTGCGTCGGCTCGACGGCGACTTGGTTGGCGCTCGTGTGAATCTGTCCGACGATCGTCCAGAAGACGAATCCGTGCTGTTGTGCGATGCGGACGATCTCGGCACCCGCGTCGTGGGCTGCAACAAGGTCGCCGCGCGCACGGTGCAGCCAGGCCTCGTAGGCGCGTACGAACGCCTCGCTGAACGCCCCATGAGGGAACTGCAGGGACGCGCACCGCTCGAGTCCCGCCGCGACGGCAGCGAGGCCGCCCGGTTCGTCCCCCATGATGAATCGCAACGGCCCCAGGAAGGCATAGGACCCCGCCAGTGGGTCGTTGGGGAGCTGCCAGCGCGACCAGTCGGTGATGTCATCGATGGCGAAGCCTTTGACCGCCGCTTCGAGCCGAGCGCGGCCGTCGACGAAGTGTCCCCGGTAGAAGTCTTCCACCCCCTGCATCGACGCCAGGAGGGGCAGCCCGCCGGGGATGGGGGTGAGCCGGAGCTGTCGGTCGACGGCCCGGCACGCCTCCCCCACGCGATCGAAGGCTCCCTTGGTGCAGTACCAGGTCCAGATGCCGACGAGGGCGCGCAGCGAGTCGGCCCCGACATCTGGATCGTCCGTTCCGGGTCCGCACAGCTCCAGGGCTCGCTCGTAGTCGGCCATCACGCCCTCGGCGGCCCACCCGCCGAGGCTGGTGGTGACCAAGCCGCGGCTCAGGCGGATGCCGAGCTCGGACCGTGGCGCCTCGGTCTCTGGGACCTCGGCCAGAAGCTTGTCGGCCCGGTCGATGTGCGCCAGAGCCTCGTCGAACGACCCTGCCCGCCTCGCGCGCTCGGCGGCCGTCAGGTACGCGTCGATCGCCAGACTGGCGTCGCCACCCAGGTCGTAGTGGTACGCGATGAGCGATGCCTCCACGGGCTTGCCGCTGGCGTCGAGCTCGGCGAGGACACCGGCCACGGCCTGATGCCGGGCGGGACGTACGCGGTGGAGCTGCGAGCCGTACGCGGCGTCTCGCACCAGCGCGTGGTGGAACCGCAGGCGGTCGGGGTCGGCGGCATCGACGTCGACCAGGTGGCTGCTCACGAGGCGGGCCACGTGCTGGGTGACCGCCTCGGCGGGAAGCTCACCGATGGGATCGCCAGCCAGCGCACCTATGACGCTGCGCAGCATGGACAGCTCGAACTCGCGGCCGATCGTCGCCGCCACCTGCGCCACCGGCTTGGCCGCGCCCACCGCATCGAGACGTGACTGCAGCAGCTCCATGAGCGGCAGCGGGATCGCCTCGGGGGTCGGAGACGGTCCCGGATCGGCCAGGGCGCCGACCAGCTGGTTCACGTAGAGCGGCACCCCGTCGCTGCGTCGGGCGATCTCGTCGAGGAGGGCGTCGTCGAGCTGCCGATGGGCCGTGGCGACCGCCAAGTCGCGGGCGTCGTTCGACGTGAGCGGGCCGAGCCTAACGACGTCGATGCGAAGGCCTGCGACCGGGTTTGTGGAGGTCGCGCGTGAGGTGGCCAGCACGAGGATGCCGGGGGGCGGCCCCGCCCGGACGAGTCGCTCGAAGAGGTCGATCGTCATCGGGTCCGCCCATTGCACGTCCTCGAGGGCCACGACGAAGGGCGTGCCCGACGTCGGCATGCGCTCGAACATCGCGAGGAGCCGGCTCAGCAACGCCTCCTTGAGCTGGAGCGCGTCCAGCTCGACCGGATCGAACCGGCCGCTGACGTCGATGGACAGGGGAATCGCCAGGTAGGGGACCACGTCACCGGATTCGAAGCCGAACTGCTCGACGAGGGTGACCAACTTGTCGATGCGCGCGGCGTTGGTGTCGTCGGTCGCAATCGCTGCGTACCGATGGATCGCCTCGCGAACGGCGTGGAGCGAACTGGTGGTCAGGTAGGGGGAACATTGCAGCGTCATGTGACGCCCCGCCTGAGCACTGGTGGCGTCGAGCACCTCCATCAGCAGCCGGGACTTGCCGACACCGGGTTCACCTTCGATGAGGACCGCACGGCCCGCGCTGTCGGGCTGCTGGCGCGTCAGCTCGAGGCGACGGTTGAGGTCGTCGAGCTGGATCGAGCGGTCGACGATCCTCGATCGTGCAATGCCCGGTAACGGGTGGCCGTCGCCGAGGACCCGTACGACCTCGAACACCTCGACGGGACGGGGGACGCCCACGAGCGTGTGGGTACCGCGGGACACGAGCTCGATGGCCGGTCCGAGCAGCAGCGCCACTGAATCGCTGACGACGACGGTGCCCGGCGTGGCCACGGCTTGCAGCCGCGCCGCGAGATTGACCGTGGGACCAAACGCGTCGTCGCGCCCCGACCAGGCGGCGCTGCCCCGGTCACCCAGCACGACGAGGCCTGTGTGCACGCCGATACGGGCGGCGATCTCGACGCCGTGTTCCGATTCGGTCCGTTCCGACACGTACCGGAGCGCCTCCAGAGCGTCCAGCCCGGCCCGTGTCGCCCGCCGTGCGTCGTCCTCGTGGGCGTTCGGATAGCCGAAGAAGGCGATGAGGCCGTCGCCCGCGAATCGATTGATGTGCCCGCCGTAGCGGTTGATCACCGGCCGGCACGCGGTCTCGTAGGCGCGGATCACCTCGAGATAGATCTCGGGATCGAGCTGCTCGCCCATCGGGGTGGAGCCGACGAGATCGGCGTAGAGGACTGTGACCTGCCGTCGTCCGGCCGCCGGGATCGCCCGCCCGACGTGTCGCTCGGCGACCATGCGTAGCGCCGACGCGTCGGGGTTGTCGGGCTCGACCGCAAGCACATCCTCGCAGAGGTCCAAGACCCGATCCCATGCCTGTTCCGCGGCCGCCTGTTCCGCCGCCGTGAGCAGGTTGTCGACCACCCGCGCCATCCGCCCCGTGGCCATCGTCAGGGTCCCGGCTCGTCCTCCGAGGCGTCGGGCCCGTCGGGCCGTCCTGCCGCCCCTTCACTGGCGGCGCCGGCCATTCCGCCGAGGATGAGGGTGGCCGCCGCCGCGGTGTCCCGAGAGACCATGCCCAGCCAGTGGAACCAGTCGTCGACGAGATCGTCGGCGTGGTAGCTCCCCGTAGACAGCTTGGCGCTGGCCGATTCCCACAGGTCGACGTACCTCGTGAGGCGCGAGCCCACGAGCGCGGCGAGATCTTCGGGCTCACGCGCGTCGCGCCGGTCGGCGCCGCTCACGCCGGTCCCTTCGGGCGCAAGCCCTGCTGCACGAGTTCGAGCCAGAGCTCGAGGCCACGGTCGGCAAGCGGCGTCAGGTGCTCCCACGCCTCGATCACATCGGCCGTCACCGTGTCGATGGTCCACTCGTCACCGTCGTCGAGGGCCCGGGCTCCCCAATGCCGTGCCAGCTCAGTGTTCACCCGGCCGGCATCTTCGAACAGCTCCGTCACCTTGCCTACGTATGCCGAGAACCACTCGCCCTCGTCGTTCGCAGTGTCCACCGGTGCTCAGGCTACGCCACGCCGGGTGGCGACGTTTCCTCAATAGGTCGACGACGGAGCGTCGGCCACCAGCACCGGCGCCGGGTCCACAGCCGTATCGGCGACCGAGCCGTCGTGGCCGGCCGCGCTGACCGTCCGCAACTCACGCCAGACCGCCGGCACCACCCTCCGCAAGTAGGGACCCAGCCGGACGAACGATCGGCCGTGTTGCCGGAAGCGATAGGTGATCGGCACCTCGGCGTAGCGGTAGCCCTTGGCCACCAGGTCCAGCGTGAGCACCTGGGCGTAGTTGAAGTCGTGGATGATCTCGGCGTGGGCGGCGGCGGCAGGAGAGAGGGCCCGGTAGCCCGACTGGCCGTCGCTCAGGCCCCGGAGCCCCCAGCGCCGCACCAGCAGCTTCATCCCCAGCGTGAGTAGGCGATTGCCGAACCAGCGGTGCGGGCGCATGTCCCGGGACAGTCCGGCGAAGCGCGAGCCGATCACGTAGTCGGCCCGGCCCTCGAGGATGGGAGCCACCAGCGGCGCCAGCTCCTCGGGGGCGTACTCGCCGTCGGCATCGAGGAAGGCGGCGGCGGCCGCGCCCCGCTCCACCGCCCACACCAGGCCGGCGCGCACGGCGGCGCCTAGCCCCCGGTTCCGGCCGAGCGACTGGACGGTGGCGCCGGCCGCCCGCGCTGCGGCTGCCGTCCTGTCGGTGGATCCGTCGTCGATAACCAGGACCTCGACGGGGTGCCCGAGCACGTCGCGCGGGGTCCGCCGCACGACGTCACCGACCGTCGCTTCCTCGTTGTGGGCGGGCAGGACCATGACGACCGGATCAGCGCCGGCCGGCTTGGGCGTGAGCATGTTAGGCATTCTTTACGTTCGAGCGGTGGTATGGCTAGTCTGCCGTTTATGGCACCCAGAAGATCGATCGCTGGGGTGGCTCTCACGGTCGCCGTGGCGGCAGGGGGACCGGCGCTCGCCGCCTGCAGCTCCGGTGGCGACGACCGGCTCGTGGTCTACAGCGGGCGTACTTCGAACCTCATCGACCCTCTGCTCCGCGACTTCTCGGAAGAGTCCGGGATCGGCATCGACGTCCGCTACGAGGACTCGGCCAACCTCGCCCTGCTGATCGACGAGGAGGGCGACCGCACACCGGCCGACGTCTTCATCTCGCAGAGCCCGGGCGCGGTCGGATACCTGGATGCAGCCGGTCGGCTCGCAGCGCTCGACGACAGGCTCATCGCCACCGTGCCCGATGACGCCGCCGCCGATGCCGGGTGGGTCGGCCTCTCCGGCCGAGTGCGAACCCTCGTCTACAACCCCGAGCTGGTGGACGACGCCGACCTGCCCGACTCCGTGCTGGACCTGACCGCACCGGAGTTCGCCGGCCGGGTGGCGCTGGCGCCTACCAACGGCTCGTTCCAGGACTTCGTGACCGTTCTGCGCGACCAGCTCGGCGACGGCGAGGCGGCGGCGTGGCTCGACGGGATGGCCGCCGGCGATCCGCCGACGTTCGACAACAACACCGCCATCGTCGAGGCCGTGGGCCGGGGCGAGGTGCCGATGGGCCTGGTCAACCACTACTACGCGTTCCGGGCCAAGGCCGAGGATCCGGACCTGCCCGTCGAGAACCACTACTTCCCCGACGGCGACCTGGGATCGACGCTGCTGGTCACGGCCGCGTCTGAGATCGCCGACACCGACATGCCCGACGAGGCCGTCGAGCTCATCGAGTTCCTGCTATCGCCGGAGGCCCAGCGGTACTTCAGCGAGGAGACGTTCGAGTACCCGCTGGCCGACGGCGCCGAGGTCAACGGGGCGCTGCCGCCGTTCGACGAGATCTCCAAGACCCGGGTCGACCTCGACGAGCTGGGTGGCGGCCTGGAACGGACGACGGCCATGATCGACGAGAGTGGCCTCACCTAGCCCGCCCGGCGCCGCCGCACTGGGAGACGTTCCCTCCGGAGCCCCGACACCCCCCGCCAGCGAGCCGGAGACACGTTGGTCGTTCACCGGAACCGCTCCCCGTCCACTCGTGGCCGTGTGTGCGGTCGTGGGGCTGCTGTTCGCCGCCCCCCTGCTCTACCTGATCTGGCGCAACATCACCGGTGACGAGGACCTGGTCGACCTGTACCTGTCCCGAGCCACGCTGGTTCCGCTGCGCAACACATTGGGACTGGCCGTGGCCACGTCGGTGTCCACCGCGGCCGTGGGCACCGGACTGGCCTGGCTCACGACCCGCACCGACCTGCCACTGCGGCGGCTGTGGGCGGCGCTCGCCCCGCTGCCCCTGGTGTTCCCCTCGTTCGTCGGCGCGCTGGCGTTCACGGCGGCGGTGTCGCGCGGCGGCCTGCTGGACTCACCGCTGGGATGGCTCGGCGTCGAGGCCGTCCGCCCTGAGGGCTTCTGGGGCGCCTGGCTGGTACTGACGCTGTTCACCACGCCCTACGTGCTGCTGCCGGTGGCGGCGCGCCTGGTTGCCCTGCCGCCATCGCTGGAGGAGAGCGCCCGGCTGTTGGGTCGGCGCCCGTGGGCGGTGTTCCGCACCGTCGTGCTGCCGCAGATCAGCGGTGCCATCGGGGCCGGGGCGCTGCTGGTGTTCCTGTACACGGTGAGCGACTTCGGCGTGGTGGTCCTGCTGCGCTACGAAACGCTCACGCGGGCGATCTACGCCAACCGGCTGCTCGACCGCGACCAGTCGGCGGCGCTGAGCCTGCTGCTGGCGGTGGTGGCGTTGGCGGTGGTCGCGGGGGAGCGGACCCTGGCCCGGCGTCG
>Ga0299914_10000150_pt1 | contig 40779 bp, 33 predicted proteins | sample RVTome_10_FD_201361 | JGI IMG/M metagenome (GOLD analysis project Ga0299914, IMG submission 201361) | Soil microbial communities from uranium-contaminated site in the Upper Colorado River Basin, Wyoming, United States - RVT153D57 (version 2) ... | reverse complement strand
CTGCGGCTCGGCGTGAAGACGGATGTCCCTGCCCTCATGGCGCGGCTCGGCGAGCTCGAGGCCGACAAGAACGCGGCCGTGCGCGCCGAGCACTACGAGGAGGCGTCGCGCATTCGAGACGAGATCTCCAAGGTGCAGGCGAAGCTCGACGAGGCGACCGCCGCTGGTCGAGGAGCGCCGCGAAGCGACGCGTCTCGAGACCCGGAGTCTGCGGAGGCTGGTCTCGATACGGCTGGCTCCGCCGGCCTACTCGACCAGCGCAACGTGATCGACGAGGCCGAGATCGCCGCGGTGATCTCGCGGGCCACCGGGATTCCGGTGAACCGCCTCACCGAGAGCGAGCGTGAGCGCCTCGGTGACCTCGAGGGCGAGCTGCACCGGCGCGTGATCGGTCAAGACGACGCGGTCACCGCGGTCGCCAAGGCCGTGCGACGCAACCGCACCGGCATGGGCGACGCGCGTCGACCGGTGGGCAGCTTCCTGTTCCTCGGGCCGACGGGCGTCGGCAAGACCGAGCTCGCGAAGGCCCTCGCGCAGTCGCTGTTCGACGACGAGACCGCCGTGATCCGCTTCGACATGAGCGAGTTCGGCGAGCGGCACACCGTGTCGCGGCTCGTCGGCGCCCCTCCCGGATACGTCGGCTACGACGAGGCCGGCCAGCTCACCGAGCGCGTGCGGCGCAACCCGTACTCGATCGTGCTGTTCGACGAGATCGAGAAGGCGCACCCCGACGTGTTCAACCTGCTGCTGCAGGTGCTCGACGACGGACGCCTCACCGACGGCCAGGGTCGCACGGTCGACTTCCGCAACACGGTGATCGTGATGACCTCGAACCTCGGCTCCGAGTTCCTCGCGTCGCGCTCGGGTGCGCTCGGCTTCGTCGCGGGCACGGATGCCTCGGGCTTCTCGTCGCAGGACGACGTGCGCAACCGGGTCATGGGCAAGGTGCGCGAGGCCATGCGGCCCGAGTTCCTGAACCGCATCGACGAGATCGTGCTGTTCCAGAAGCTGGGCGCTTCGGAGCTCGCTCAGATCGTGCGGCTCATGCTCGGTGCGACGGCGGCTCGACTGGCCGCCCGTGAGGTCACCTTCGAGGTGACGGATGCCGCGGTGTCACTCCTCGCGGAGCGCGGCTACGAGCCCGAGTACGGTGCCCGTCCGCTGCGCCGCGTCATCCAGCGCGAGATCGACGATCGCGTCAGCGACCTGTTCGTGAGCGGTGCGCTCGGCGACGGCGAGGGCGTGCGCGTGGATGCCGCAGACGGCGAGTTCGTCGTGGCATCCGTGCCGAACGCCACGGTCGACCTGGCGGCGTAACCACCGGTGGTCGAGTAGCGCCGCCGAAGGCGCCGCGTATCGAGACCCCCCACCACGACCGCCCGGCCCTCAACTCGAGGGCCGGGCGTTCGTGTCGTCGTCCCCGCGCCCGGGAATCTCTGGCCCCAGAACTGAGGCTCGCTTGAAATGCTGGTGAGTTCTATCGTCTGGGTATGTTCCGCGTGGTGACGCGCACCGCCGACGGGTCGGTGCGCGAACGACAGTCTCATCTGGTGTGGGAGGCCTCGCTCGGGCAGTCGCAGGTCGGCGTGGCCGAGAAGCGCAGGCCCGAGGGAACGCATTGGTCCGACTTGCCAGGGCTTGCGGTCGCAGCGAACGACCTCTGGCCCGACGCGGAACATGTGCCGTCGCTCTGGGAACGCCTGATCAGCGAAGGCGCGAGTTCGGATGTCTGGACCGGCGGTACGCCGGAGGAGTGGAGTCCGCTCGGGCGGTGCTCGAATTCGTCGTTCGGAGCGGCCATGGCCGTCGCCGCCACCGCGAACGAGTTGTCCATGAGTCGCGGACACGAGCCGAGCCCGGTCCACTTCGAGGAGCGAGTAGGCGTGCAGATGCTCGGACTCGTCGACCAGGAGGAGCCAGTCGGCGCCCTCAGCATCACGCCGTTCGCGTTCATCGTGCCGGTGGACTCCGGAACGGTCGCCATCGAACTCGAGCTGCTGGATGACGCGGTGATCGAGGACGATCTGGCGGTGCGTCGCACCGGGCTCCAGCAGTTGGGAATCGCCGAGCCGCCCAAGCTGGCGCTGATGTGGCGTCTCTACCGGGGCACGAATTCGAGCGCGATCGACGGTCAAGAGCCCGCACCCGAACGAACCTTCAGGATCGTGCCCGGTCTGCTCGCGGGTGGGGCCTACCTGGTCGGGCGGCTCGCCGTGACGGTCAATGGCCATTTCCGACGCGATGATCGTGATCCGTTCTTCCGCGGGCGTATCGGTCAAGCGGAGGTCGCCGATGTGAAGATCGGCCGCCGAACGATCGAGGAGTGCCCGGAACTCGGGATCGTCGCCGAGAACGGTGGCGTCGGGCCGGCGGCGATCGTCGCGGTGCATGGAACGATGGCCTGCGCCATCCCGCTCGCTCGTGAGCTGAGCGCCATCTTCGCGGGGAGGGGGCCGATTCTGCGCTTCGAGCACGACACGTGGCACGGAATCCACGTCAACGCGGCGGCGCTTGCGCGTGACATCCGCTCGGCCGGCCTTCAGGATGTGCTGTTCGTCGCGCATTCCCGCGGCGGCTTGGTCGCGAGACAGGCGATCGCCAACCTCCGCGATGAGTCGCCGGAGATCACGTGCCGCCTGATCGCAGCCGGCACGCCGTTCGCCGGCACGCCGATCGTCGCGGCCGTCGAATCGGGCATGCTCGGGATGCGAGCCGCACTCGGTCTGATTCGCGTGATCACCGGCCCCGCGCTCGACACCGTGAGCCGGCTGCTCGGGATGCTCATCAAGGGTCGCCTGCCGCTGGGCATCGCCCAGATGCATCCGGCTGAGGGGTACCTCGCCGCGTTCGCCGGTTCGCGGCTGCCGATCGCCGCCATCGCGGGGTACGTCGACCCCAACGGGCCGGACGAAAGCTGGGGCGTGGCCGCACATCGGGGGTTCGGCGAGGGAGTGTTCTGGGATCCGGACACGGACAGCGCGATGCGACACGACTATGTCGTTCCGACCTCGTCCGCAGCATTCCGGGTCGACCCTGCTGACCTCCTCGAGGTCGAATGCGATCATTCGTCCTATTTCGTGAATCCCGAGGTGCGTGCGCATCTCGCCGCAGACCCATGGAGCCCGCCGGTTGATCCGTCTGCCGAGCGACTTGACTGGTGAGCACCGAATTCAGTCGGCCGCCGTTGCGTCGTCGCAGCGCGACGCGCGAAGAGGGTGGCGTCGCGAACGTCGACGGTCACGCCATCGACAGCAAACCAGTCGCGCTCAGCGAAGGAGGCGCTCGACCGCGGAGGTCACCACCTCGCGCAGCCTCGCCGGCGACGCCCCCTCGACGAGCAGCGGCAGCATCGACGCGATCACCATCACGAGGGCGAGCGCCTCATCGGCGCGGAACCGGCTGGAGAGATCGCCGGCCACCTGGGCCTCGGCGATCGCGGCGACCTTTGCGGCATCCGTCGCGAGCAGCTCGGTCGTGCGCATGCCGGCGCCGCCACGCTCGAGGCGATCCCAGAGGGCGAGCCGAACGAGCTCGGGACGCTCCAGGTAGGAATCGACCAGCGCGCCGGCGTACTCCTCGAGGTGTCGCGCGTCGAGCGGGTGCTCCGACACGATTCGGGCGACGAGCCCGGCGAACACGGCGTCGAACAGCTGCTCCTTGTTGCCGAAGTACGAATAGAGCAGGGCCTTGTTGCAGCCGGCGGCGGCGGCGATCCGATCCACCCGGGCGCCGGCAATGCCGCGGGCCGAGAACTCCGTGGTCGCCGCCTCGAGGATTCGGGCGCGCGTGCGTTCGGCGTTGCGTTCCATTCGACCAGTATATAACCGGTTAGTTGCATCCCTCGTCGGAATGTGCTTTGCTCGAAGCATCCCGATATAACTAAACGGTTAGGAAGCAGTCATGGAATCACAGGTCGCCCTCGTCACCGGAGCCTCGTCTGGCATCGGCGAGCAGACCGCGCTCGAGCTGCTGCGGCGCGGCTTCAACGTGTACGGCGCGGCCCGGCGAGCCGACCGGATGTCGGCGATCGTCGACGCCGGCGGTCACGCGATCGCCATGGACGTGACGGATGACGCGTCGATGCGTGCGGGCGTAGAGCAGATCCTCGCCGAGCAGGGCCGCCTCGACGTGCTCGTGAACAACGCCGGCTACGGCTCGTACGGCGCACTCGAGGACGTGCCCATCGAGGAGGCACGACGGCAGTTCGAGGTGAACGTGTTCGGCCTCGCCCGCATCACCCAACTGGTGCTTCCGAGCATGCGCGCCCGGCGCTCGGGCACGATCGTCAACATCTCGTCGATCGGCGGACGCATCTACGAACCGCTCGGCGCCTGGTACCACGCCACCAAGTTCGCCGTCGAGGGACTCAGCGACTCGCTCCGACTCGAGCTCGAGCCGCACGGCATCCGCGTCGTCGTCATTCAGCCGGGCGCCATCCGCACCGAATGGAACGGCATCTCGCGGCGCAGCGCCATCGAGCGCTCGGGCGCCACGGCGTACGCTGCACAGGCGAAGGCCCTCGTGCGTGCACTCGAGGCGGCCGACCGGTCGCCCGGCGCGACCGGTCCCGACGTCGTGGCCGCCACGATCGCGAAGGCGGCGACCGCTCGGCGGCCCCGCACGCGGTACGCGACGCCGTTCAGCGCGAAGGGTATCGTCGGACTGCGCCGGATGCTGCCCGACCGGGCGTTCGACCTCGTCATGCGGAGCGTGTTCTCGCCCACCCGTGAGGACCTCGCCGAGGTGCGCGCGCGGGTCACGGCGAAGAGCTGACGTCGGTTCCGCGGTCGCGGGCCGCCGAGTCGAGGTGAGCGAGAATCGCGCCCTCGACGTCGGCCGACGGCGGGTACGGGAAGACGTGGCCCACGCCGTCGAGCCAGCGATGCGTGGCATCCGGAATCGTCGCGGCGAGCCGGCGGGCGTGCTCGAACGGGAAGAAGTCGTCGTCGGTGCCGTGCACCACCAGCGTCGGCACCGCGAGCGTCGCCAGCGCGGGTGCACGGGACCGCGTCGCGGCGACCGCGGCCTGGTGCTGGCGCAGCGCCCGGAGGTTCAGCCCGTTCCGCTCGCGCAGGTCGTACAGCACCAGCGCGGCGTTCTCCGCCACGTCGACCCCCTCCGGTCCGAACACGCTGATCATCTTGGCGATGCGCTCCTTGACGAGCGCATGCGGGTCGCCGCGAAGCCGGTACTTCAGCAACGGCAGGCTCCGGATGGCGAGGAGCGCCAGTCGCCCGACCCTCGGCTCGGGCAGGGTCGGGTCCGTCGGGTCGGGTGAGGTCGACATCAGCGTGAGCGACGCCACCCGGTGAGGTTGCAGGATCGCCACCTCCTGGGCGACCATCCCGCCGAACGACAGCCCGATCAGGTGTGCTCGCTCGGTGCCGGTCGCGTCGAGGACGGCGATCGCATCACGGGCCATGTCGACGAGCGTGTACGGATGCTCGCGGCTCCATTCGGGCATCCAGTCCGACGCGCCGGTGCCGCGCTGGTCGAACCGGATGACGCGGTACCCCGCGCCGGTCAATGCTCGGAGGAACGCGGGCGGCCAGAGGATCCCGTCGCCGCCGAGGGAGATGAAGAGCATGACCGTGCCGCGTTCCCGGCCGACCGGCGGGATCGATTCGTACCAGATGCGGATGCCGCTGGCATCCGTCTCACCGGTGGTGCCCGTGACCACGCCCGCCAGGTCGCTGGCCGCGACCCGGTCGATCTCGGCGTCGATGCCGGCCGGAAGGCGCGGGCCGCCGAACCGGATCCACGCGGCGAACGCCGCCAGGCCGGCGAGGAGGCCGCCGGCGACGGCCAGCGTGGTGCGGGAGAGCCGGGCGCCCCGTGCGCTCATGACGTCTGCGACTGCGTCTCGGCGTGCGCGCGCTCCAGCAGCTCTCGCAGCGTGCTGCGGTCCACCCCCGTCAGCCGCGTGAGGTAGAGGCAGACCTTGCTCGCACGGTGCGGACCCAGCCGGGACATGAGGTCGGGCCAGCGTTCGGAGAAATGCTCGGGGAGGTAGATCGTATGCTTCGTGGGGCCCGGCGCGAAGGCGAGCCGTGGAGTTCGACCCCCGCGCCCGCTCTCGTAGCGGTACTCGTACGCTCCGAACCCGATGATCCGGCCCGCCCAGACGACGGGCGGCTCGCCGCTGATCTCGCCGAGCATCTCGAGCAGTTCGTCGGCCTCGGCGCGGCGAGGGCCGGTGACGCGGTCGAGTACCTCGGCCACCGGCAGGTCCGACGGTGACATCGCGGGCTGCTTCGCTGACATGGTTCCTCGCGATCGTGTTCGACAACCCAGCGTACTGCCCGCCCGCTGCGGCGAGCGGCCCGCAGCCCCGGTGTCACAGCTCCGCGCCGAGCGGTGTCCTCATGTCGACGGGACGAAACCGGGACCGACCCGCCCCGTCAACGACGCAGGAGGACACGATGACCACGCAGACCCCGACCACGCAGACCCCGACCACGCAGACCCCGGCCACGGCCGCCACGACCACGCAGGCCCGCATTCCGCCGACCGAGCTCACCGGCCTGTTCGGCACAGTCATGAAGTTCGCCGCGCGTCGCATGCTCGGCACCGTGCCCGACTCCATGGGCGTGCTCGCGCATCACCCCGCGTTGATGCGCGCCTCGATGGGCGTCGGCCGCAAGATCGAGGCGCTGCATGAACTCGACCGCAACCTCGCCTCCTACGCCGTCATGGCGACGGCGGCGTACATCGGCTGCAGCTGGTGCCTCGACTTCAACTACTACAAGGCGCACAACGAGGGGCTCGACGAGGTCAAGGCGCGGCAGGTGCCGAACTGGCGCGCGGCATCCGTCTTCACGCCGCTCGAGCGCGACGTCATGGCCTACGCCGAGGCGATGTGCCAGACCCCGCTGACGGTCACCGACGAGCTGTCGGCGAGGCTGCTGGACGCGCTCGGGCCGGCGGCGCTGATCGAGCTCAGCGCCAAGATCGCGTTCATGAACATGAGCGCGCGCATGAACGTGGCGCTCGGCATCCACTCCGACGGGTTCGCCGACGCGTGCCAACTGCCGCCGCTCGATCAGCGGGCGACGACCGCGACGACGGATGCCGCGGCATCCGCTCTCGGCTCGCCGTCATGAGCCACGACGACCCGTTCGTCACCCACTGCGGCCTGCTCTTCACGGCGCGCGCCGCGCCACCGGCATGCGCCGCTCGCCGCCTCCGGGCGGATGATCAGCGCGAGGGCTGGGCGAGCAGGGCGGCCGGGACGGTGTCGACGAGCCACCCGACGGTCCGGTCGAGTGGCCAGCCACGTTCCTTCCGGAGCTGCACCCAGATCGCGTCGCCGCACAACGTGAGGAGCGCGTCGGTCGCGATCTCGGCGGTGAAGCCGTCGCGGAGCTCGCCCTTCGTGATCACGATGTCGATGACCCCTCGATACGCGCGCTCCTGGAGGTCGGCGTGGTACCCGTAGACGTCCCGCACCTCGTCATCCGTCAGGGCGGCCGCCCGCACGATCTCGGACACCTCGGCCGCCCGATCCAGGAGCGGTGCCGCACCGCGGATGAAGTGTTCGAGCGCCGCGCCCGCCGTGGGGGCGGCGACGACCTCGGCCCACCACTCGCTCTGCTGCGGCACGGTGGGGTCGTCGGGCCCGAGCACCGCGTCGTCGATCACCGCGCTGACCAGCTCCGCCTTCGTGTGGAACACGAAGTAGATCGTCTGCGGCGCGACACCGGCGCGTCGGGCGATCGACGCGATCGTGGCGCCGTGGTAGCCCCCGTCCATGAACTCCGTGCGCGCGGCATCGATGATCGCCCGGCGGGTCTTCCGCGCCTGGTCGCGTCGATTCGGTCTCTTGTCGCCGGTCACACGACGGAGTATAGTGCAGCGAACTAGAGCGTTACTCTAGTGAAACGCTGAAGGGGGCGGAGATGATCACCGTTCAGACCCAGGTCGCCATCGCGAGAACGCCCGAGGAGGTGTTCGCGTTCGTCGCCGACCAGACCAACGCCCCACTCTGGCAGGCCGGCCTCATCGAGGTACGACGCCTCACGCCGGGGCCGATCGCGGTCGGCAGCGAGCACGCGTTCGTCCGTCAGTTCGCCGGGCGCCGGGTTGAGGCGCGCAACCGGTTCGTGCGGTACGAGCCGCCTCATCTCGTCGAATTCGAGATCCACGACGGCTGGATCACCGGGCGCGCCGGCTACCGAGTCGACCCGCACCCGACGGGCGCGCTCGTGACGGCGACGATGGACTTCACGGCGCACGGACCGGCCCGCCTGGCTGAGCCGCTCCTCCGGCGCGTGCTCGAGCGCGATGCGCGAAAGGACGACGCGCGCCTCGTCGCCGTGCTCGAGTCGGGGGCGGAGCAGCTCGAGGGCCGCACAGGCTCGACGAGACGCTCCTGACCGAAGCTTGCGCCGAGGCCGCCCGAGGCCCGGGCCCCGATGGGCGAGCAACGTGCGGTCCTGGATGTCGACCAGGCGCTGCAGCGGGTGCTCGACGAGGGGCGCCTCAGCACGACCAGGTCGCACGGTCGACATCCGCAACGCGGTGATCGTGATGACCTCGAACCTCGGTTCGGAGTTCCTCGGGTCGCGGTCGGGTGCGCTCGGCCTCGTGGTATCCGCTGATGCTGTCTCGACCGCCGGGCCCGGTCCTCATCCAGGGCCGGGCCCGACGCCGTTCCCACGACACCCCCCCGCACCACGTGCGCGATGTTGACGCGACCGCGCACGAGGTCGAACATGGGAGGCAGGCGGTCCTGAACGGAGGTGTCGTGGGATCCGGACTCGAACACCTCGCCGCGCCGCATGCGGCGCAGACGGCGACGGCCGCGCCCAGGGCGCGGTCCGATCGCGGCACCCCGCTCCCGGCGGCGACGCAGGCCCGGGCCGCCCAGTCGCTCCACCACAGCTTCGCCGACGTCCGCGTCCACGCCGGCCCTGAAGGGGCGCGGATGACCGATGCCCTCGGCGCGCGCGCAGCCACGATCGGCCGCGACATCTACTTCGCGCCCGGCGAGTACCGACCCGCGGGCGCCGAGGGACAACGCCTGATCGGGCACGAGCTCGGGCACGTGGTGCAGCAGGCCGGGGGAGAGACGGCGCAGAGCGCGCTCGCCGATCCGCAGACGGCAGCGGATGTCGCCGGCACCGCCGTCGCCGTTGGCACCCGCGCGCCGATCGGTCAACCCGCCGTCGCGTTCGGGCTGCCGTCGCTGCAACCGCCGACGACGCCGACGACCGAGTCCGACCGGGCAACGGCGCAGCAGGACCCCGCGACCGGCCCGACGAGCGCGCCCACCACCGCGCCCGCGAGTGCGCCGGCGCGAAGCTGGGACGACCGTGCCCGCGACGCACAGGCCGAGACCGACCTCGCGCGGAAGAGCGCCGCTCTGACCGCGCTCGTCACGGAGGCGCTCGGTACGAGATACACGGTCCACGAGGCCGGCACGTCGTCGCCCGGACAGCTGGACCCGGCCGACTACCAGGCCGCTCCTGCCGTGAACGTCGACGTGCGCCTGAACAGCAAGAACAAGCGCAACGGCCGGCCCGTCGGCGGCGTCGCCGGGCACACGTTCGGCCCCACCGGCGGAACGCAGTACTCGATCCTCGGTCCGCTCGCGGTGCGACCGGGCAACCGGGCGGATGTCGTCGCCACCGCCGACCACGAGCTGTACCACGCCGATCACCCGGCGGCAGGCGAACTCGAGGCCTGGACCGACACCTTCGTCCGGCACTTCATCCCCACCTTCGGCAATCAGTGGGCCCCGCTCATCCAGTACTACGAGGCGGAGACGCCTGGTCCGCAGGGGAACTACCCGCAACGCGAGGCGACCATCACGGCGATCGACCGCTTCTACCGCGGGCTCTCGGACACCTCGGCACCGGGGGAGCGGAACAGCGACAAGCGGAAGTTCATCCTCTGGTTCCGCCGGCGTCTCTCCAGCCACTCCTCGACCGCGTTCGTCCGCGACGTCTCGGCACGGACCGGGGTCACCGCGACCGCGCCTGCGAGCACGACCTCGCCGGCGACCGCGCCCACCGCGGCTCCGGCACCGTAGTCATCCGCGACCGCGCCGCAGCGTGCGGAGCGCCTCGAGCTCGGCGATCCAGCGCTCCACCGCCTCGCGGAGCGCCGCGGCATCCTTCTCGGCCTCCTCGTCCTCGGCGTCGAGTCGCTTCGACGCGGCGGCGACGTTCGCCTTCAGCTGCGGCATCCGTGCGGCCGCCTTGCGCACCTCGGGCGAGTCGAGCACGGCGCGGGACTCCTTCCCCTCCAGCTGCCGCTGCTCCTCGGCTGAATCCGCACCGGCGAGCAGCGTCATCACGTCGGCGCGGGAACGCTCGAGCAACTCGTCGAGCGACGAGTCGACCGGATCCACCGAGCGATCGGCGATGTCGTCGGGCAGGGGCGGGACGACGAGGACCATGCCCGGCCGTGGCCGGTCGAGGTCGACTCCCGGGTTCGCCCGCCGAAGCGCCTCGATCACGGCCTCGCGCTTGGCGTCGCCGAATCGCGCGCCGATGAGTGCGACCGAGATCTCGCGGGCGTCGGCCTGGTCGGCGACGATGAACAACTTCGGCATGGTTGCGGTCCTTCCCTTGTCGTGCAGACGCTCAGAACCCGGTCTGGTTGAGCTGGGCCCATCGCGCTTCGAGGCCGCCCCCGAAGTTCGTGATCGGCGTGCTGCTGAGGTTGCCGAGCACCGCGATCCGCTTCGGATCGACGTCGACCTGGCCCGACGGGCGACCGCCGCGCAGCCGGTTCTGGCCGACCGTCGCCGAGCGCGCCACAACGCGAAGGGCCGGCGTCTCGCGCTCGACATGCGTGTGCACGTGGTTCGACGTGACCACGACGTCGCCCGCGACGCCGACGAGGGCCGCGGGCAGTTCGCCCCCGCCCGCGACGATGTTCGCGTCGACCGTCACCGATGCCGTGCTCGGGGGCGCCGCCAGGGCGAGGAACGTGCTGACCGCGAAGGTGGATGCCCCGGTGCCGAACACGAAGTCGCCGACCGGATCCGCGGCCGGCTCATCCGGATGCGCGTCCGCGCCGACGACGAGCCCCTGGAACCCGGACGCGCCGTCCTGCTCGGGGTCGACCGACCGGCGGCGCGATGCGTTGCCGTCGACCTGGCATCGGCGGATGCGGCCCCGGACGGCGATCCCGATCTGATGCCCCTGTGCGTCGGTGAAGCCCACCCGATCGACCGAGTTGCCGGCGACCCGGGACTCCAGGCACGCGAGCACGTCGATCCCGACCGAGGCGCCCCGCGCTTCGGCGGCGGTCGCAACCCCGTGCACGGTGTTGGATTCGATGCTCGCACGGCCTGCGCCGGTGACTCGGATGCCGGCGGTGCCGTCGCCCGCGTCGGACGGGCGGGAGCCGACATCCGTCACCGTGTTGTGCGAGACGGAGACCGAGCCGGCCCTGCCGCGCTCCTCCATGACGATGCCGTGCTGCGCGCGCTCGACGAGGTTCGACGTGACCTCGAGCGTGGCGACCGGGCCGAGCACGGCGATGCCGCGGCCGCCCACGTCGCGGACCCGGTTCGCATCGATCCGGACGGGCCCCCGGAGCTTGGAGCGGGTCGACGCTGACACGGCGATGCCGTCGCCGCGACGTTCGAGGCTCGCGGCAGTGCCGGCGACCTCGTTGCCGTCGACCGAGAACCCCGCAGCGGCCACCTCCACGCCCGTGCCGGCCACGATGACCGTGTTGTCGGCCACGACAACGCCGGCGGCGGTCGCGACCGCGCCCAGCATCCGGATGCCCGCGGTGTCGGCGCGGAGGACCGTGTTGGATTCGACGCGGTTGCCGGCGAGGTGGCCGACGCCCTGGTCGAGCCCGATCCCGACGTCGCGGCAGACCAGGAGGTTGTCGCGGGCCACCAGGTCGGCGGTGAGCAGCGCGATGCGTTCGTCCTCGGCGGAATCCGCGATCCCGACCGGCCCGATCACGACGTTGCCGATGAGCGAGGTGCGCAGCGCGACGCCCGACAGCGCGATGCCGGGCTGCGAGCCGTCCCGCCCGCCGAGCACGAGCACCGTCGTGTCCTCCACCGTGGCCGCCGCAGTCGTGCGCAGCTCCACCGCCGGCTCGAGGCCCGATGCGAACACCGTGAGGTGCTCGACGGTCACGAACGCGCTCCGCTCCACGCGGATGCCACGGACCGGTGCGACGAGCACCGTGCGGAGGCCCTGGCCGCGGATCCGGATCGACGACCCCTCCTCGACGATCACGCCGCCCTCGTCCAGGCGGTACATGCCGATCCCGAGGCACACCGTGCCGCCGCCCGCCTCACGTACCTCGTCGATCGCCATCTGGATCGTGAGCGCACCCGAGTCGTGCGACTCCGCGCTCACGCACACCGTGCAGTCGCAGCCACCGCCCTCGCAGTCGCACTCCGGCCAGTCGGGGCGGCAGTCGGTCGCCTCACCCGGCAGGTCGAGGATGCCGAGGCGCGCGTAGTGGTGGTGGATGCCGAGCGGCGGCGAATCCACGAGGAACGGGCCGTCCGTCGGTGGCCCGCCTGCGGCGTCGGCGGCGCGTGCGGGCACGATCCAGTGGTCGCCCGCGCGGAAGTCTGCACCCGTCGAGGAGAACCCGACGGCGAGGCCGCGCTCGAGCACGATCCGATCAGAGGACGACGTCGGAACGGGGATGGCGCCGTCGGCGCCCGGCAGGTCGAGATCGACGACGGGCGATCCGGTCGACGTCACGACCCGGCCGCGCTGGTCCCACCGCCGCATCCGCAGGTGCCGTTCCGCGGCAGCCGTCGCATCGAGCCGAAGGTCGTTCGGCAGTGCGGGGTCGACCGTGACCGTGCCGTCCTCGTCGTGGACCTCGATGCGGCGCAACTCCCCAGGCACGCCCGCGAGCTCGCGGTGGTCGTCGAGCACCTCGACCCAGTCGCCGTCGTGGAAGCCGAGCACGTCGTCCTTCCCGAGCGATGCGGGGCGGATGACCGTGCCGGCCGAGAGCACCTCGATCACCGGGCTCGCCACCGAGCCGTTGTCGCGCGACCACGTGAAGGTCGCCGTGCCCGGCTGCCCGCCGTCGTGCACCTCGATCCGGTACGACTGGTGCTCCGGCCCGCGGTAGCCGCCCTCGGGCGGGAGTGCGCACGCGTCGTCCTCATCGTCGACCTCGACCGGCTCCACGGTGAGCCGTGCGCCCGACGGGGCGATGACCTCGCTCCAGCCGGGTACGTCCTCATCCGGCGTGCTGCAGGTGACGCCGCCGTCGATCGGGTGCAGCTTCACCTGCCACACGGTCTGCGTGCGCGCCGTGGTGTCGACGCCGACCGCGGGCTCGACGAGATCGGGCGCCTCGAGGTGGGTGACCTCGCGCTGCCACACGTCGAGGTAGGCGAGGTGGGTCCCGTCGGCGGGCAGCGGCGGCGGCTCCGGCAGGTACGGCTGCTGGTCGTACGGCAGGTCGGCGACCGAGCCCCGCGGCTCGGCGAGGAGCGGGTCGAACTCGTCGGCGCCGGCGCCGTGGTTCTCGGCGACGAGCCCGTCGACGTAGATCCGGCCGCGCCCGATCGTCAGCGAGCCTCCCGTTGAGATGATCCGGAACGCGTCGGGCGTGAGCCGCGACACCGCGGCGACGCCGGCGATCCCGGGTCGTGGACCGGGGCCCGCGAGGTCCGCGACATTCGCCCGCAGGCGTCGTTCGAGGATCGCGACGAGTTCGTTCCAGTCGGCGTCGAGCAGCAGGCGCCCCTGCTGCATGACCACGTTGGCGTGGTCCCTGCGGGCGTCGAATCGCACGCGGCTGAGGTCCGCTCCCATCAGTCCGTCCCCTTCCGGATGGTGGTGGTGTCGATCATGTGGCGAAGAACCGGTCGGCGGCCAGGCCGAACCGGAGGTACTCGTCGAGCCGTATCCGCAGGTTCGACTCGCGTTGCGGTGCGTACAGGCGGTGCGTCGCGCCCATCTCGCTCTCGTCGTCGGCACCGAGGCGGATGCGGTCGGGGGTGCCCTCGTGCAGGCGCAGGTACGCGGCGTCGCCGTAGCGCATCGAGGTGAAGCGCGGACGTGTCGCGAGCCGCACGCCCGCCGGGTCGTCGGGGTCCGGCGCGCAGTGGAACCGACGGCCGGTGCGGGATCCCTCGGGCACGTACGAGTACCGCACGCATCCGGCCTGCCGCCGTTCGGCGTGGATCGCGTTCGTCCGCGGGTCGCCAGGCGCGAGTGCGGCCACGAGCAGGCAGTTCGAGGCGTCCAGCCGGACGCAGCGGATGCCGCCGACGACGGTCGACTCGCGGAGGTCGAGGTCGCCCGCGGCGATCGTGCCGTCGCCGACCTCGAGGTCACCGGGACCGGTCACCGTGCGCGGCGACGGCCCGCCGCGCCCCGCGATCGCCACGCCGGTGCGCGCCGACGCGTCGACGATCGAGTCCACGATCTCGACCTGTGCGCCCTCGACCGCGACGATCGGGCCGACGACGCTCCGCTCGATCCGCACCACCGCCCTGGGATCGAGCACGACGAGACTCGCGCGGGTCGGGGCCGCCGGCCGCCCGTCGGGTGTGCGCGCGTGACCGGGCACGAGCGTCGCGTCCCGGATCACGATCTCGCGCGGGCCGGGATCGTCGACGGCCTCGTCGAGCACGACCGCGCCGCCGGTGACGAGCAGGCCGTCGAGGACGACGCGCGTGCCCGCCGCCATCTCGAGCCGCACCTCGTCGACGGCGAGCGTCGGCCGCACGTGCTCGGCGGCGGCGAGCCGCAGCTCGACCTCGGGATCTCCGGCGGGACCGGCGACGGTCGTCACTGTGAGCGCGCCGGCGTACCGGTCCGAGTCGGCGATGCGCACGGTGCCGCCGCCCGATGCGCCGTCGAGCAGCGCCTGCAGGTCCTCGCCGGCCGAGGCATCCGTCATCGGCTGGGGCGCCGGGTCTCCGCCGGGCCGGGTGTTGCCAGCGCCGACCGGTACCGCCATGCCCAGCGCGAACGACCCGAGCAGCCGGTCGCCGGCGGCGAGTGCGTCGCCGAGGAAGACCCGCCCGAGCACCGGGTCGATCGCGACCGTGCCCGGATCGGGCTCGTGCGCCCACGCGCCCCCACCGCCCGGCAGGTCCGAGAGGTCGGAGATCCGTACCTCGGCGAGCGGCACCGGCTCGGGCTCGACGCCGGGCGACTGCCGCTCGAGCCGGATCGACCGGCGGGCGCGCGCGGTCGAGGCACCGTAGACGGCAGCCGGGTGCTCGGCGGCCCAGCGTCGCCCGAGCGGGCGCGGCACGTCGGGCGGCTCGGCGAGGTGCTCGAGCTCGGACTCGATGCGGGGCAGGGTGAACAGCTGCGTGTCGGTGCCGAGCGGGTCGAACCGGAACCGTCGCGCGTCACCGGCGTGGGCGACCAGCGGGGACCGGACCACGGGGACCGCCTCGGTGCGCCACAGGAACACGGGCACCTTGCGGATGCCGTAGCGCCCGCGCCGGCGACGCCCGTCTGCCCCGACCGGCAGCACGTCGCCCGTGTGGGAGAGGTCGTCGAACCCGCCGCCCTGCGCCGTGACCCACGCGAGCGCCTCGTGGTCGCGCAGATCGGGCGACGCGATCGCGTGCGGCCGGACGTGGTTCGCGTACTGCGTGGTCGCGAGCCGTTCGAACGACTCCACGACCCGAGCGGGCCAGCCGGTGACGTCCCGCGCCAACTGCTCGATGACCGCAGCGGTGCCCTTCCGCCGCCGGTAGGCGACGGTGTTCGCGACCTCGGCGCGCGGCGACGCGACCTCGGGCACGACACCGTGGATGACCCGGTACCCGACGAGTTCGCCGAGGTACGGCGCCGCCCACGGCGCGGCCGTCTCGACGAACTGGTCGTCGTAGAGCTGTGCGAGCTCCTCGGCGAGCACGTCGAGCTGGTCGCCGAACACGTCGAGCAGCTCGGCGAGCACCCCGCCGGTCTCGGCGTCGCGCAGCCGGTACACCGCGGGGAGCAAGTCCCACAGGCGGGCGGCGGTGGTGCCGGGCTCGGGCTCGGTCATGTCAGCTCCTGCAGCCAGTCGAGCGGATCGGGCGAGAGCGAGAGCAGCTCGGCGCCGAGCGCGGCCGGAGTCGCCATGGTCGCCGGCGCGGCGACCAGCCGCTCACGCCGCGGCGGGAACGGCACGCCGCGGTAGAGGCGGTCGAGGTCGACGCCGACGACGCCGACGACGGATGCCGCGGTCGCAACGACCTCGGACGCGTACACCGCTCCGCCGAGCGTCCGGGCCGGCGCGGCGTACGCCGCCCTGAGGGCGGCCTCGACGTCGGCGAGGACGCGCTCCCGCTCGCGGTCGGGGTCGGTCGCGACCTTGAGCGCGAGGCGGAACCGGGCGGTGCGGCACGGCACGACGTCGACGCGCACGCGCGGGTCGCCCTGGCGTCGGAGCTCGCCGACGAGGCGGTCGACGGTCGACTGCGGCGGTGCGTCGCCCAAATCGTCGGCGACCGTCACGACGATCACCGGCTCGCCGCGCACGGGGAGGACCACCGCATCGGCCGTGCCGATGCCGGTGTACGCGAGCGCGAAGTCCGCGTAGTCGCGGAGCGACACCGCGCGGCCGAGCGTCCGCACCGGGATCGGGATCGCCCGGCGTGCGTGACCGCCGTCCTCGGGGTCGTCGCCCCCCGTCGCCGGGGTCGGGTTCGTCACGCCCTTCAGGCCGAGCGGCCGGTCGATCGCCTGGCTCAGGGCGTCGCGAGCGACATTGCCGGCGGCGCCCACGCCGACGCGGTACCGTGCCCGGACGTTGTTCGATCCACTCGACGGTCGCGCACCGTGCGTGCCGTCGCCGAAGACCACCGCGAGACCGCCGTCGGGCTCGTCGCGCGTCGCGTACACGCGGTCGTGAGGGCCGGCGATCGCGGTGGTCGGAACCTCGGTCCAGCGCACGTCGTCGACCCTGACCTCGAGCGTCGACGCGACACCGCGCGGGCCCTCGGCCGGCACGAAGGCGAGCGGACCCTGCGCCAGGCGGAAGGCCGGGAAGGGCACCCGGGCATCGCCCGAGCCGAGGAGTTGAGAGACCGTCTCGCCGTGGGTCGCGCGTGCCACGTTGCCGAACACGATCGCGGTCGCTCGCGTCGGCGGATGCTCGGGCGCGGTCACGAGCTCGATCGTCGTGCGGCCGCCGATCGCGGCCGTGACCGAATCGACCACGATCGTCTCGGCCACCGGCGCGCCGGCGGCGTCGGTCCCGGCGAGCACGATCGTCCGTCCGGGCGCCATGCCCGAGGCATCCCCGTCGACGACGAGCGTGGAGCCGGTCAGCAGCGAGTCGTCCGGCACCTCGGCGAGGTCGAGGCGTTCCGGCACGGCGAGCACCTTCACCTGCCGCGGCGTGCCGAACGCCGTCGAGGTGGGCCCCGAGAGCGTGAGCCGGGTCACGGTCCCCGAGATGCCGAACTCCGCATGCGACTCCTCGCGGCGTGCGGTCACGCGGTAGCGGCCGTTCGTCGCGGCGCTGTCGAGCACCAGCCACCGCCCCGACACGATGTCGCCGTGCCCGCCGTCCACCGCCACGGTCGTCGTCGAGCCCGAAACCGAGACGGCGTCGAAGTCGGGCCACTCCGCGTCGTCAGCCGAGTCCGCCTCGTAGGCGTTCTGGTAGTCGTCGCTCATCGTCCGCCAGAGCGGGGCGTTGTGCCCGAACACCGCGAGCCGCTTGCGGAACACATGCAGCTCGAGGTCCGCGATGGGGAGGAACGGCGGTACGGCGGCGCCGATCGGCTCGGCCCACTCGAGGCGCGTGCGCCCGGCCGCAGCGTCGGGCTCGACCGCGGTGAGCGTGCGGATGTCCCATTCGGTGGTCGTGTCGCCGCCGGTGATCAGGATGACGTCGCCTCGGGCGATCGCGTGGCCGATGCCCTCGATCCAGGCGTCGGTCGGGGTCGGGTCCACCGGCCACGGCGCGGTGCGCACGACCGGGAGCGCATTCCACTCGGGCCGGGCGTCGATCGCCTCGACGGTCTCGAACGTCTGCGGGTGCTCGCCCGGACCGGGCACGCTCATCACCCGCAGACCGGCGGACAGGTCGAGGTGCTGCGGTACGGCCGGCGGGACGACGCCGGGGTCGTCCATCCCGGCGGGCCGCGGGTCGGGCGGCCGCTCGAGCGAGAACGCGAGCACCGTCTCGGCGGCCGCGCCACGGCCCAGGCGGTAGGCCACGAGCGCGCCGAGCTCCTGGAGCGAGGCGCGCTCGATCGCCGTGCCGAGGTAGGCCTCGTTGGCGAGCCGCTCGGTGTAGAAGGTGAGGATGTCGCAGGTGACCGCGAACGCGTCGAGCAACGCGATCGATGGGTCGTCGGCGTCGCGCGTGCGCAACCCCTGCAGGGCATGCCGATCGGCCGACGACAGGCTCGCGACCATCGCACCGAGGAAGTCGCCATGCGTGCCCGACCGAGAGGCGATCGACGGCAGCCCGGGCCGGTTGGCGACCGGCTGCGGTGTTCCGGCCGCGGCCCGGCAGGCAGCGCAGGTGCAGGCCGACGAGCTCATGATCCGCCCCCCCATCACGATCCGCCCCCGAACGTCAATTCGAGCACGCCCCGCTCCGGGAAGTTCGGGTCATCGTCGAGCCGGGCGATCTCGAGCCGGCCCATCGGGAGCACACCCGTGTCGATCCCGCTCATCTCCGGCCGGCGCTGGCGTTGGAACGCGAGCACCTCGACCGACTCGACGCCGGCGACGGCGTGCGCGGCCGCGAGCACCGACGAGAGGTACACGGACTGGCCGAACGTGAACCGGTCGGGGTGGAAGAGCCCGGTGCGCCCGTCGGGCAGCACCTCGTCGGAGAGCGCGGCCCGCAGCGCCCGCGCGATGGCCGACCGGTGATGGTCCCGCTCGACGCACACGTGCAACGCGAGCTCGAGCGGCACGAATCGCGGCCCGTCGACCTCGAGGTCGTACGCCGCCATCCGGTACCGCTCGAGGCGGGCACGCAGGCCGGCCTCGAACTCGGCGTCGACGGCGCCGCCGCCGACCCGGTCGGCGGTCACGAACACGGTGTGCCACGACCCCGTCCAGCGGAACGTCGCGGCCGCCTTCGATACCCCCGGCGCCTCACCCGACTTCGCGGCGTAGTCGGCCTCCGTCACCGCGCGTTCCTGCCGCGCGAGCGTGGCGGGGGCGTCGCGCCGGACCTGCTCGCCGGTCTCGGGATCGACGCCGCCGCGTGCGGGCAGCGGGTTCGAGACGCCGGCGACCTCCTCGACGCTCGTCACCACGTGCCCGAGCCCGTCGCGGCCGATGTTTCCGGCGACGCCGTTGCCCACCCGGTAGGTCCCCGAGAACGACGTGCCCGGGGGCGGGCGCATGCCGTGCTCGTCGTCCCCGAACCGCAGGTATGCGGTGCCGTCGTGTTCGGCCTCGACGACCACCGCCCGATCGGCGCCGTCGCTCGCGAGCAGGTCGCGGCGCGCCGCCCACTCGTGCACGCCGCCGGGTTCCGCCCCCGAGACCACGAGCGCGGGGGTCGCCGCGCTCGGCTCGGCGCTCACGACGGATGCCGCGGATCCGGCCTCCTCCAGCACCGCGAGGGTGCCCGGCGGATCCTCGCGCAGGAGCCATGCCCGCCCGCCGGAGCTCACCGCGTGCAGCCGGCCCTCGCCGGTCACCGGCGCGCCGTCGGGGATGGTCGCGACGTCGGCCGCCGCGAAGAGCGCCTGCAGGGCGTCGCCCGCGGCGCCGGCCTGCAGCTCGGCATCCAGCGCCGGGCTGAGTGCGGCCGACACGAGCACCTCGCGCGGTCGGGCGACGGCCATCGTGAGCGGGGCGGTCGCGAGCGCGGGACGGAACCGCGCCGGGATCGGGACGGGATCGTCGTCGCAGCCCGCCGCGACTCGCGCCAGCCTCGGGGCGGGCACCGTGCCGAGCGGCTCGTCGGACACCAGTGCGCCGTGATCGGCGAGGACGATGTTTCCCCACGCTCGAGCCGTCTCCAGGCCCGACGCCATCACGCACAGGGAAGCGGGCAGCGCGTCCTCCGCATGCCAGCGGATCTCGGTGACCTCGTCGATCCCGTCCGGGGGGAAGAGGTGTCCCGCCGGGTCGGTCGATCGGCGCACGTCGACCAGGCGGACTGCGAAGCGCCGTGACGGGTCGGCATCCTCGGGTTGCAACGTGAGCGGTGAGATCGACTCCCCGAGTACCAGCACCTCGCCCGCGCGGAGCGCCTCGTGGTGGCCGCGGAGCGTCGCACTCGTGGCGCCCGCGGGCAGGATCGCGTCCGTCCGTCCCCACGTCCAGAACCGCAACTCGTCGAGCCGGTGATCGAGCCGCGCCCCCTCCACGGTCGCGAACACGACCGCGCCGGCCGCGAGTGCGGCCTCGTGCTCGCGCGATCCCGCCTCGACGCGCGACGGCACCCCGGCAACGGCGGTGAGGAGCTCGGCGCCGGCAGGGAGCTCGACGGCAGTGGCGTTCGCCGCGACGTGCAGGCGCGCCCAGACGCATGCATTCGCGCCGTCGTGCATGCGGTAGTCCACGAGCCTCGCGTGGCGGCGCAGCGACACCCGGCTGCGGGCCGTGCCGAGGTATGCCTCCGTCGCGACCGCGTCCTGCCGGTACGAGAGTTCGTCGGCCGCGTAGGCGAGCAGTTCGACCAGCGCGACCCCGACATCGGCGGAGCTCCGCTCGGTCCAGCCGGGCGCCAGCAGCGACATCCGTTCGAGCATCACGCGCCGGAACCCGCCGTAGTCCTTCGCGAGATAATCGATCGGCGGCGGGTGGTGGATGCCCGGCGGGCAGGTGCACGGCTGCAGGCAGTCGAAGTCGCTCGGGCACTCGACCTTGAACGAGAACGCCACCTCGGCCAGCAGCGGATCGAATCCCGACGGCGGGTCGTCGGTGCCTGGTGCGACGAGCGCGAGCCGGTAGCGCGAGAAGTCGCCGCGCGCGGTGGTGCGCACGACGAGCAGGGTCGCGAGATCGTGGAAGCCCTCGAGGAGGTCGGCGGCCTCGGCGGGGGAGAGGCCGGTCGCCGGCCGTGCCCACTCGACCCCGACCGTGCGCACCCGCTCGCCGCCGTCGATGACGACCCACGATTCGGCGACCGCCGCCGGAACCGGCAGCAGGAGCCGCACGTAGAGGGTCCGCTGGCGCAGCGACTCGACGGTCTCCTCGTGGTCGCGCACCTCGACGTACTCGATGCCGTTCGCCTCCCCGGCGAGCTGCACCGTGAGCAGTCGCTGCCGGTCGGCGCACGCGTAGCAGGTCACGGCGACACCCCCGCCGGCGTCCGGAACGACGCGACCTGATGGGCGCCGGTCCGTCGGACGACGTATGCGATGGTCGCGACCAGCGCGGCATCCTCGGCCTCGACCGCCACCGACTCGATCGCGACCGCGTCCGCCAGTTCGCGCTCGAGCGCCGCCCGGATGAGGAACTGCGAAGCAGCCGCGGCCTCCGGGCCGCCCGGCTCGAAGACCATCGCGAGCAGGCCCGCGCCGAACTCCGGCCGCATCACGCGTTCGCCGGGCGAGGTGAGCAGCACCTGCTCGATGAGATCCCGCACGTGCTCGTCGTGCCCGGTCGAGCGCGTGCGGCCGCTGCCGTCGAGCGACCAGGGGAAGTCCACGGTGCCGGTCATATCGCACTCGCTCTCGGCTGGACCGCGACCGCGGTCATCGGGGAACCCGTCGGCACCGCGATCGATGTCCCCGTCTGCAGCGCCACCGGCGTGCCGCCTGCGGCGACCCGGGTCGCCCCGACCACCCACTGGCCGGTCGCGCACGGCGGCGAGCCGGTTCCGGAGAGCGCACACCCGGCGATCGCGTACGGCGTCGCCAGCGTCACGATCGGCGAACCCGACACGAGCACGCGTGGGAACGGCACCGTGGGCGTGGCGACGCCGGCGTGGGCGCACAGCACCACCGCTGCGGCGTTCACGATCGGTCCGGGCATCCGCGTCTCCTCAGATCACCGTGAGGGCGCCGGCGTTGATGTCGACGCTCGGGCCGACCATGTTGATCACGGCGCCCTGTCCGTTGCTGATGAGGATGCCCGTCGAGCTCACCGAGATCATCGCCCCCGCCGTCGTCTTGATGAGGATGCCGCCGGCCGGCCCCGGGGCATCCGAGATCGTGATGCTGTTCTGCAGCGTCGTCTGGAAGGTGAAGCCGGACAGCCCGGGCGGTACCGTGCGGGCCATCGCGGGCACATCCGCAGCCGAGTAGAACCCGCCGACCCAGATCGGCGAGTCTGGGTCGCCCTCCTCGAACTCGACCCAGACGCCCGCCCCGATCGGAGGCACCGTGAAGACGCCGTTCTGGGCCCCCGTCACGGGCAGGCACGGCATCGCCCACGACGACGGCGGGAGGCCGATCGACGGCACGACCGCCTGGATGCGACCCATCTGCATCGGGTCGACGTTGTTCACGCAGGTGCCGCGGTATTTGCCGTAGTAGCGCTGCACGGCGTTGCGGGTGTCGAGATCGCTCATGTCGGTACCACCGGGAGGGTCGAGAGAAGGGCATTGCGGGCCAGCCCGAAGGACTGGGTGTAGGAGCCGCGCCGGATGCGGTGCGTCACGGACGTGACGTAGTAGAGCCCGTTGAACGGGTCGCCGACGCCGCGGACGCCGACGAGCGCACGGGAGCGGAGCACGCGCCCGTACCGGGCCACGTCGAGCTGGCCGTCGCCGAACACGGAGTCCGAGTGCGCGGCGGCGTACGAGATGCCGCGCAAGAGGGCGGCGGGCACCCCGAGCCGGGTCGTGTCGGACAGGATCGTCACCTTCGGCGGGAGCGGCGGGACGAGGCCGAGCGGGGGGTTCAGCGGCGTGACGTCGGGGATCGGGATAGGAATGGGCGCCTTGCTGTAGGGCTCCTGGATCACGACGACCGGCAGCTCCTTCTTCTCCTTGTCGAAGCGGAAGCTCATCGATGCCGCATTGTCGTGCGGTCCGTCGAGTCCGGCGTTCAGGGCCGGTTGCGGCGCCCCGACCCGGATCTCAGGCCCCCAGTACGCCCGGCTCGTTCCCGGCACCGGGCCGGGATCGAGGTAGAACACGTACCCGGCCTGCTCGGCGAGCGACTTCACGTACGCGTAATCCGTGCCCTGTTGGCGCGGGACCCGTTCGACCGGCACGGGCAGGTCCTCGACGATCGCGGGGATCACGACCGGGATCACGCCGAGCGCCGCGTACTTGGCGACGATCGCGAGCACCCGCACGGAGGCCGGCATCGCCGGGTAGGGGATCCCGTCGAGCTGGAAGATGTCCATGACGGCGCTCAGGTCCTTGCCCTTCACGCGGAGCGTCGCGGCCGCGCCGTCGACCTGGATCTCGTGGTGGGTCATCACGCCGTCGGCGAGCACCTCGGTCGCCCCGCCGACCGTCACCGCGATCACGACCCGGAGGAGCGGGACGGATGCGCCGCCGGACAGGAGGAAGAGCGTCGTGAGCGGCGACTTCTTGGGCACGTCGAACACGAGCTCGAACCCGCTCTGGGTGTCGCCGGAGCCGCTCTCGATCGTCACCTCGCGCAGGGCCTCGACCACGACCTTCGGCGCGGGGACCGCGATCGCCGGTCCCGCGTAGAGATGCAGCCGCACCGGCTGCGGAGGCAGGTCAGGCATCGCCGCCTCGCACGTCGACGGGCAGGGTGACGCGGAGGACGCGCCCGGGCGGGTCCGCCATGCCGACCGGGTCGATGACGCCGTTCGCGTCGGCGAGCCGCCACCAGAGTTCGGGGTCGCCGAGATGGCGTGCCGCAAGGAGGTCGCGCCGGTCGCCCTCGACGCAGCGCACCTCGTAGAGCGTGCTGAACCGCTCGGGCCGGGGCACGAGTCGCCGCCGCAGGAACGCGACGGGAATCGGCGTCTCGCCGGGCGCCCCGGCAGGCACGTGGTGGGTGGTCCCGACCTCGGCGTACCGGCTCGTCGGCGGGAAGGAAACCGACGGCACGGCGCCGGCCGACAGCAGGGCCTGGAGCGGATCGCCGGTCATCTCAGACCTCCCGGATCCCGAGCGTGGACAGCGGCACCGACCCCGACGCGCCGGCGAACGACTCGCGCGAGCGAAGGTGCGCCATGAACAGGCTGCCGCCTCGATGGTCGAATCCGAGGTCGTCCACCGTCAGCACCCGCATGCCGAGCGAGACGGTCGCGCGGATGGGGTTGAGTTGCGCGTCGAACGCATCCTCCGTGATCGAGAGCGTCGTGATCCGGACGGGCACCACGCGGTCGGGACCCCAGACGAAGATCGTGAGCGGCGCCTCGATCGGCAGCACCTCGAGCACGCCCGACCGGGCGAGCGCGTCGTTGGCCTGCAGCGCCTCGCTCGTCGGCTGCACGAGCGTCTCGAGGGCCGCGAGGTCGGGGTGGATGCCGTGCTCGACTGCCGTCCGGTGCTCTGTCGGGAACTCGAGCCGATCGGTCGCATCGATCTCGGCCTCCACCGTGATCGTCTCGGCGGCGGCGCCCTTCAGCCGGAGCGCCTGGCTCCGGTCGCCGCCGGACTCGCCCGCTGCCTGCACCTGCACCTCGCGCTTCACCGAATCGGGGTTGTACTGCAGTGAGATCGTGCGAAGCGTCCGCCCGCTCTGCGGGTCCACGGTGACGATGCCGCCCTTCACGAGTCGTGGTGACGTCATGCGATACCTCCCTGCGGTTCGGTCAGTGGTGTCTCGACCGGCAATGCGGGGCGGAGCCTCGTCCGGTAGTCCTCAGCGCTGGTCGGGGCGAAGCCGATGAGCTCGAGCAGGATCCCGTTCGCCGGGTTCACCCGCGTCGCGAGTCCGCGCGCCGAGTACACGCGCTCGCCCTCGTCGAGCACCAGCGCGCCGAGCGCGGCGGGGAGGAGCAGGTCGGGTTCGCCGAGGTCGGGTCCGGGGAGCCATCCGTCGTCACCCTGCGGGGCGAGCGCCTGGACGAGCACGACGCGGCGCGCGTCGAGGTTGTCGGGGTCGAGCCAGAGCCGCAGCCCTCCCGCGAACCGCCTGGTCGGTGCGGCGATCCAGCGGCCGTGGCGGGGCGGGTCGCCGAGTTCGCCGCGGCGCAGACGGGCGCCCCCGAGGTCGACGCGGAACGCCTCGGCGGTCGCCGCTGCAGAGAGGTCGGGCAGGCCGGTCCAGCCCGACACGTCGGCGTCGGCGAGGAGTGCGCGGAGGCTGTCGCTCATCGTGGGCCCTTCGCGCCGGTGCCGGCAGGTCGCTTCGAGCCCGCGCCCGGAGACGTCGGGCCCGGCTTCCCGCGGGGCTTGGCGGACCTGCCGGCCTTTCCCGCCTTCCCCGGCTTCCCCGCGCGGCCCGGCTTCGCACCGGCCGTCCCGGCCTTCGCATCGGCCGCTCCGGCCTCCGCCTCCTCGGGCCCGCGGATCCGGTCGACCAGCCCGAGGAAGTACGCGGCGACGACGTTCGGCAGCCCCACCACGGAGATGAGCCGGTGGGCCTCCTCGATCGAGGCGTAGTGGGTCGGATCCGGCAGGTCGATCGGCGGCAGCGCCGCGTACGCCGTCCCCTCGACCTTCTCGCGGAGGGCGGGCTCGGTCGCCTTCGCAGCGATGCGCGACCACACCATCCCGGTGAAGACGTCGTCGACGCCTTCGATGAGCGTGTTGTACTGTGGCGACTTCCGCCCGAACGTCTTCGCGTAGTCGGTGTAGTCGTCGTCGCGCAGGGTGTGGAGGTATTCGTGCACGAAGGTCCGCAACGTGTCCCACAGCTCGCGGCGATCCTCGTCGGCCTCACCGGTCAGGTAGAGGTCGACGAACACCTCATCGCCTCGCCGGACGCCGCCCCACAGGCGGTAGGTCGCGTTGAGCTTGTCGACGACGGACTTCGGATCGTCGAGGCCCTTCGGCGTCGGCCCGGCCTTCGTCACCTCCCGGGCGACGAGCACCAGCGTGCGGGCCGCCTCGTTCGTCGGCGCGTCCGCCTTGTCGAACTCGGGCGACGCGCCGTGCTTCGCGTTGAGTCCTCGGATCCTGCGGTCGGTCTGGAAGGAGTACATGACGCGGGCGACCGCGGCACGGGTGAGCTGCTCCGGCCTCTTCATCGCGCGGAGCTCGCGATCGTGGGTCTCGTACCAGGAGTGGATGTTGCCCGGTTCGTCCTCGGTCCCGAATGTCAGGTCCTGATCTCCGGCGTGGTAGTAGGCGCCGAACACGTCGTCGACCTCCGCCTTGGCGATCCGGGCGAGCGGCTCGAGCTTCGAGCTCCCGACGCGGCGGCCCTGGCTCGTCGCGTTCTCGTACCCGTCGTCGATGATCGTGGCGATCGCGGCCTGGATGTCGGTGCGGTAGTCGCTCGCGGGCCCGAACTTCCGGAGCTCCTCGGCCTGATCGTCCACTGCCGATCCGGTCGTCTCCGGTTCCTCGCCGAACGGATCGACGGTCTTCGTCGCCCCGGGCTTCGTCGGCTTCGTCGCGTCCGCGGCATTCGTCGCGTCCGCGGCACCCGTCGCGTCTGCCGGCGCCTTCTCGGCCGGCTTCTTCGGCTTCTCCGGCTTCCGGTCTTCGGGGAGAAGATCGTACCGCTTCGGCGCGAGCGCCTCCGTCGCCGAGGCCCCCTGCTCCGCCGTGAGGGCCTTCGTGTGCCGGAGGTCGGCCTCCGTCATCGGCAGGTCCGCGACGAGGAAATGCCCGAGCACCACGTTGAGCTTGCGGATGACCCGGGCGAGCCGGGCGCGTCGCCGGTCGAGCTCCTTCTCGCGAGCGCCGGTCGCTTCGGCGAGGGAGCGCTGCACCTGGCCGTGCTCCTCGGTGACCGCCGGCCAGATCCGGTGCACGAGCGCGTCCACCGCGCGCGCCCGGTCGGTCGGGGACCGGCGCTCGACGAGCGCGACGACGTCGGTCGCGCTCGTGCGCCGGTCGCGGACCCGCGCGAGGAGGTACGCCTCGTCGAACGCGAAGCTCGGAGCCCCCGCCGGGATGGGCGGGCCCTTCACCGACAGGGTGCCGCGCTTCAGCGCGCGCGCTCCGCCGAAGAAGCGCGCCGCGACGAACACGTCCCAGCGGTCGTCCTCCGCGCCGTGCAGGTTCGACTCGATCTCGGCGTATCGCGTCGTCGGGTCCCGGAAGATCGTGCGCAGGTCGCCCGCGTCGGATCGCTCGAGCAGGTCGAGGATCGCGCGCTCGTCGGCGTCCAGGGTCGGTCCGTCCAGCATCTCGTCGATGAGCAGCGACTTCTGCGCGCCGCTCAATTGCCAGCCGGGGGCGCCGGTCGTCCACTTGCGCACGATCGCCCGAGCCTTGTTGTCCGCGTCGAAGGAACCGTCGATGCGCTTCGTACCGGTCAGCTGGTCGAGGTAGGCCCGCAGCTCCCGGTCGGTCCAGTTCCCCTCGGTCGTGCCGAAGAAGATGCCGAGCCACTCGCCGATCCCGCGTCGCTGCACCCGGGCCGGGGCACCGGTCGACCGCGCCGACCGGCCGCCCCGCTGCTGCACGACATGGGCCAGCTCGTGCGCGAGCAGCCTCCGCCCGGCCGGCGTGTTCGGGTCGAACCCTCCGGTGCCGAACACGACGTGCTCGCCGACCGTGAACGCCGACGCGGCGATCCCCGCGGCCGCGCCCGCCGCGCCCGCGTCGTCGTGCAGCCGCACCGACGAGAAGTCGTGCCCGAACCTGGCCTCCATCGAGTGCCGGAGTGCCGGGTCGAGTGCGCGGCCGCCTCCCTGCACCGCGTCGACGACCCCGCGCAGCACGCCGTTGCTTCCGGCGTGCGCCGGGGCATTCGCTTCGCCCGCGCCGACGGTCGTGCCGAGCCGCGTCGTGCTCGCCGGTTCGCGTTGCACCGGGGCATCCTCGGTCTTCTTCTCCTCGGCCCGGTCGGGAGACTCGGCCTCCTCCGGTTTCGGTGCCTCGACGGTCTTCGGCTTCGCGCCGGGAAGCAGCGGGATGAGCGTGGTCGTGCCGAAGCGTGCGCTCTGCTGCGCGACGACGTAGGCGATCGCGGCCTCGCTGTCGGCGTCGTCCTTCGTCTTCGGCAGACCCGCCTGCAGTCGGGCGCGGAGCCGGGCGGTCTCCGCAACGTACTTCTCGCGGTCGGTCGGGCCCTTCCGCTTCGGCGCCTGCTCGGTGAAGGTGACCGACGCGCCGACGTACGTCGGCGCACCCTCGGCGAGGCCCTCCGCACGTACCGACACGCCCAGCCCCTCGGGCAGTCCCGGGATCGGCAGCGGCACGTCCTTGCCGGCGAAGAGCAGGCCTGCGGCGGCGGGCTCGCGCAGGCCGGGGGTGTTCTTGATCTTCTCCTGCACCGCCTTGCCCGGTTTCGTCTCGAGCAGCGCCTCGGCGATCGTGCCCGCCGCCTCCTTCGCTTTCTCCTCGTCCGACTTCCCGCCGCCCGCCTTCCCCTCGCGGTGCACGGACGCCTCGGGCGCGACGCGCGCGAACGACCATCCGGTCACGCTGTCGCCGCGGGCCACGACGTCGGCGGCGCGGTCGGCCTCCCGCTCGGCGGGGTCGTGAGGCGACGACACCGTCCGCGGTGCGGGCCGGCGCAGGGCGGTCGTGCGGGTCATCCCGGCATCCCTCCCTCCCGGCTCGCCGACCAGATGCGGTCGGCGACGAGGGCGGCGAGGGCATCCCGGTCGGCGGCGGGGGCGGCGCGCGTGCGACCCGATCGGTCCGGTGCCGGGCCGTCGTCAGCCCGGCGATCGGCTGCGACGAGCTCCGTCAGGCGCCGTTCGACGAGCGCGCCGAGCCCGTTCGCGTATTCGTCCGGGACGCCCCGGAGCACGAGGCGCTCGATGTGGATCTCGACGCGGGTCATCCGTCGGCGTCCGTTCGGAGTCCGGCGATCTCGGCGTCGGTGAGCGACCGCTCCGATTTCGCGACCTCGTGCCGCGCCGCCCGCAGCAGGTGGGCGGGCCCGATCGGCACGCCGCCGTCGGCGGCGGCGAACGCGGCCGCGATCGCGACCTGGCGGATGGAGCCGCCGCTCAGCTGCATCCGCGAGAGCGCGACGGCGTCGACCCCGTCGAGCGGGGTGGCCGCGGGGAACGCTCGGCGCCAGATGTCGGCGCGCGCCGACTCGTCGGGGAACGGGAACTGCACGACGAAGCGGATGCGACGCAGGAACGCCCGGTCGACGTGCGCGCGCAGGTTCGTGGTGAGGATCGCGAGGCCCCGGTACGCCTCCATGCGCTGCAGCAGGTAGGCGACCTCGAGGTTCGCGTACCGGTCGTGGCTGTCCTTGACGTCGCTGCGCTTGCCGAACAGCGCGTCGGCCTCGTCGAAGAGCAGGACGGCGCCGGATGCCTCGGCCGCGTCGAACACCGCGCCGAGGTGCTTCTCGGTCTCCCCGATGTACTTGCTCACGAGCGCGGAGAGGTCGACTCGGTACAGGTCGAAACCGAGCGATCCGGCCAGCACCTCCGCCGCCATCGTCTTGCCCGTGCCGCTCTCTCCCGTGAAGAGCGCGGTGACGCCGAGCCCGCGATCCGACGTCGAGGCGAAGCCCCAGTCGTCGAGCACGACCACTCGATGACGCACGTGCCGCTCGATGTCGTGGAGCAGCTCGAGCTGACCGGCGGGCAGCACGAGGTCGCGCCACGCGGCCTTCGGCTCGATCCGCTGTGCGAGCGCACCGAAGCCGACGCGCGCGCGCTCCCGGACGAGCCGGCGGAGCGCATCGGCGTCGGGCGTGGGCAGTGCGCGCCACTCGGCGGCGACGGCCGCCACCGCGCGCGCGGGGAGCCGGAAGTGCTGGGCGAGCTCGCGCTCCGCGACCGGGGTCTCGGAGGCGCCGGCGAGCGCCGCGCGCCAGAGCCCCGCCTCCTCTGCACGGGTCGGCAGCGGGACGACCCGATCGACCGTCGTCCGACCGGACGGCTCGGTCAGGGCCGACGTCACGACGACCTCGACGTCGAGCAGATCGAGCAGGGCCTCGTGCGACGTCGCGACGAGGCGTCCGTCGAGCGTCGCCTCGCGGTCGAGCACGGCTGCGGCGTCAGGGAGGTCGCGACCCCCGATGGCGCCGTCCCGCACCGCGAGGACCCCGCCGCCGAGTCCGGCAGCCAGCCGCGCGGTGACGCCCGCCCGGGTCTCGGCGTCGGCCCCCGAGAGCCGCACGAGCACGCGGCCCTCGATCGCGCGGACTGCGGCGACGAGCTCGTCCGCGATCGCGGCCTGCGACGGGGTGAGCTCGCCCGCGAGGGGCTCGTCGACGATCCCGTCGAGCCGTCCACCGCCGAGTCCGGTCAATCGGTGCAGCACCGGCTCGTCGACGCGCAGCGGACGCGACGCGAGCAGTTCACCCGGCGCGAGCCGCACGAGCCGGCGACGGCGGAGCGGACGATCCGGGGAGAGCGCGTCCCAGTGCGGGTCGGGCAGCCTCGACAGGGCGAGCCCGAACGTCGGAACCGGCGTTCCACCCTGCTCGGCGGCGACGGCGGCCGCGATTCCGGCGTCGAGCTCCACCGCCGCCGCGAGCATGAGGACGTCCCGTTCGAAGGCCGACAGGCCGAGTCGGTGAGCGAGGTCGGCGATCGGCGTGGAATCGTCCGCCGGGCGAAGCACGTCGGCGGAGTGCCCCTCCTCGACGAGCAGCGCGATGCGCGCGAGCTCGGCGAGGAGGGCGGGCCGCCCGGCCTCGGCCGGCGTCGGCGCCGAGGACGCACGCACGCGGGGCTCGGCGGCGGTCATGCCGGCACCTCCAAGACCTGCGTGGGATCGAAACCGGGCGGCGAGGTCGACCGGTCGACGAGCAGGCTCTCGGCGCCGTCCACGGTGAGGCGCACCTTGCGCTCGCCGTCGGGCACCGGGCCGAACGAGAAGACGAGCGGGTCGCTCGCCGCGGTGCGCGGCTCCGCGGTGGCGGCATCGCTGTCGAGCGCGAGGACCGCACGCTGGGTCGGACGCACCTGCGGCCGCGTCTGCAGCCTCACGGTCACGGCGCCGGTGGCGGCGTCGCGCACGATCACCGGGGCCGGAACGAGCACGGGTTCGGGGGCGAGCACGAACGCCGCGGGATTCGTCTCGCGCACGACGGGGTCGCCCGGCGGGGCGAGGGCGACGCGCACCGACCAGAGGCCGGCCGGCCACGCAGACTGAGCCGCGGCATCCGACGGCAGGTCCACCGCCACGGCCGAGGCGTCCTCGTTCACGCCGATGTCGACGACGATCGGGCCGTCGAGGAGTGCATGCGAGAACCGAGCCCGGACGCCGGTCCCCTCGAGGTGCGCGCCCTCGATCCGCACGGTCTCGCCGAGCCGCACCGCGAGCTGGTCGGGAGGCGGCGCGACGCGGAAGGCCGTCGGCACGGGCGGCCCGAGGTCGGGATGCACGAAGACGCCCGGTTCCTCGCCGGTGTCCTCGTCGGGTGCGCCGCGGCTCAGCACCGGCAGGGCGCTCCGCACGGGCTTCGTCGCCTCGATGAGCACGACGGTGACGACGTAGCCGATGGACGGCCGGTAGTGCGCCTGGATCGCCGACCACAGCCGGGACATCTCCTCGCTGTCCATGGGTTCGAGCGTGACCGTGACGGCCTCGAACTGGTCGGCGAGGTCGGAGGCGGCGAGCGCCTGGTATGCGGGCGGCAGGATGCCGGCGCCGAGCGGGCTGGGCTCCAGCGCGGTCCGGATCGCCGCACGGTCGAGGAGCGGCCGCCCGTGCAGGAGGCTCATCGCGTAGCCGAGCAGGATCTCGGCCTGGAAGTCCGCGGAGCCGTACGCGGTGAGCAGGTAGTGCAGGTCGAGGGCGAGTGGCGGGTTCGAGGCGCGGCTGCCGCGGGGGTCGTACTCGGGCAGTGCACTGTTGCGCAGTCCCGGGTTCGTGGTCACCCGGTGCAGGAACAGGTTGAGGCTCGGCCCGAAGTTCGGGTCGTCGAGCTTGATCGTGTCCGGGGCGACGGCGGTGACCTTCACGGTGCCGACGGCCGGCCCGACGTCGACCATGCCGTTGTCGAGCAGGTTCCGCATCACCGCGCTCACCGCGCCGATCGCGAGCGCGCTGCTCATCGTGATCGCCCCGAGAGGTATTCGTGCAGCGAGACCGATGGGTCGAGTCGGGCGGAGTCGTCGGACGCCGTCCGGGCGGTGGCGGGTGCGGCGATGGTCGCGCGGACCTCCACCCGATCGATCGTCACGTGCACCACATCGGGTCGGTCGTCGCGCTCGGCCCCGCCGGTCGAGGACCGGTCGCCGGGATGGGAGTGCGTCGGGGCCGGTGCGGGAAGCGGACGCGGCGAGGCCTCGGCGCGAGGAGGCAGCCCCGGGGCGGCGCGAGGAGGCAGTCCCGGGGCGGCGCCGAGATCCGGGGCGCGAGCGTCGGCGAGGGACGGTCCGGCCGGCGCGACCGCGGAAGCAGTCGACGCTGCGCCCACCTCCCTGGCTGCGGGAACGGCGCGGTCGGATGACCGGGGCGATGCCGAGACGGTCGCGGCCACGGCCACGGCCGGGAACGGCTCGGCCGATGCGACCCGCTCCGACGACGTCGCCCGCCGTGCCCCGCGGTCCTCGGCCGGTCCCGACCTTGCCACGTCATCCGGCCGAGCCCGGTGGATCGACGCAGCACGGATCGCGCCGGGCGCGACCGGCAGCTCGTCGGCTCCCGTTCGCCGGGAGGCGAGGGGAACAGCGCGGACGGCGCCGCCCGGAGCACCCGCACCTGCAGCCGGGCCGCCGACCGGCTCGAACCGCGAGGGCAGCCGGGGTGCGGCCGCGGAGGGTTCGCCGCCCGCTCGGGCGGCGAGACGCGCGAGGTAGCCGGTCATCCGCCCTCCCGGACGATCTCAAGGTACGCCTGACGACGGGCCTCCGACAGCGCGAGCACCTCGGGCTCGGTCCATCCGTACGCACGGGCGAGCGCGTCGACCTCGACGAGCACCCGGCGTGCGCCCGCCTCGACTTCGGTCCATACGAACGCCGCGGGATCGAGGTCGGCGTCGAAGGCGACGCCGCACTCCGGGCACGTCAGGCCGGCCGAGACCTCGGCGAGCGGGTCGGCCGCGGCGAGCTCGGCCTCGATCCGGTCGACGACCGCGGGCGGGAGCTCTGCCACGTCGAGGGGGCCGGCGTCGCCGGTCGCCTCGGCGCAGCGGGCGAGCAGGGCGGATGCCCCGTCGGGATCGTCGGCGACCGCCGCGAGGTCGGCCGCGGTGGGCACCCGCCAGCACACGCGGTAGCCGCCCTCGATGCCGAAGTCGCCCGTCCCGCCATCGCGCGGAGCCAGCGCTCGCAGTTCGTCGGCGTCGAGCGCGAACTCGACGACGGCATCGCACGACGGGCAGGATGCGACGGCGTCGAGGCGTGGACCCGTGAGGGCTGTATGGAAGCCGATGACCGCGGCGTTCAGGCGCCCGAGGGGCGCGTCGCGCAGGCTTGGGGCGTCCTCGCCGGCGGCCCGGGCGACCGCGAGGGCGCGCTCGATCGGTGCCTCGCGGGCCGCGCGGTCCGCGAGGTCGAGGAGCATCTCGGCCCGCACCGGTGCGACCGCCTCGACCACCGTCAACGCCTTATGGCTCTGTGAATGACGGTTCGGCGGGTTCGGTCACGTCGTAGTCGCGCTCCCAGCCCTCGTTCTCGAGCTTCAGGGTCTGGATGGCGACCGCGTTGGCGTTCGCGTCGAGGTCGGGCATCGCCTGGTACTCCGACACCCACGCGCGGAACACCTTGTAGGCGATCACGAGCTGTCCGGCCTCGTTGTAGAGCTCGACGATGAAGTCCTTGCGGAAGTTCTTCAGCGAGACCTCGCTGCCCAGGCCCGAGCCGAAGTTCCAGACGCGATTCGCCCACTGCTCGAACTCGACGTCGTGGGTGACGCCTCGTTCGAGCGTGATCGCCTCGAACTTCACCCGACCCGGCGACTTTCGCGAGGTCGACGGATCCCCGCCCTCACGGTGCTCGACCACCTCGGTCGTCCGCTTCAAGCCGCTCACCTTGCTCACGCCGGCGACATATCGGCCGTCCCATTTCACCCGGAACTTGAAGTTCTTGTACGGGTCGAATCGCTGTGCGTTGACGCTGAACTGCGCCATCCCGCTCACCCCCTCGTCAGGCCGCGCTCGCGCCGGCGAGCTGCTGGAGTCGGATCACGACGAATTCGGCCGGCTTGAGCGGCGCGAACCCGACGTGGATGTTGACGATGCCGAGGTCGATGTCGGCCTGGGTCGTCGTCTCACGGTCGCACTTCACGAAGTACGCCTCGCGGGGCGTCGTGCCCTGGAACGCGCCCTGCCGGAACAGGTTGTCCATGAACGTGCCGACGCTCAGCCGGATCTGCGCCCACAGCGGTTCGTCGTTCGGCTCGAACACCACCCATTGGGTGCCGCGGAAGAGGCTCTCCTCGATGAAGAGCGCCGTGCGCCGGACGGGCAGGTACTTCCACTCGCTGGCGAGCCGATCGGCGCCCTGCAGCGTCCGCGCACCCCACACGACGCGACCCGCTCCGGGGAAGGCCCGCAGGCAGTTCACGCCGAGCGGATTGAGCAGGCCGATGTCGGCGTCGGTGAGCCCGACCGACAACTCCGGAACGCCGTTGAGCACGGCCTCCAGGCCAGCGGGAGCCTTCCAGACCCCTCGCTGCGCATCGGTGCGTGCGAGCACGCCGGCGACCGCGCCGGTCGCTGCGAACGTCTCGACCTGGCGGTCCCGGAGCGGGTTCGTCTGCCTCAGGCGCGGGAAGTACACGGCGGCGTTGCGGCTCGAGGTGCCGAGCCCGGCCAGCCCGCTCTTCACATCGGCGACGGAGCCCCAGCCCGACGGGGAGTCGACGAGATACACGGCCCTCCGCTGCTCGGCGTAGACGGCCGCCGCAGTGATCACGTCGGTGCCGACGTCCTCTCCGTCGTAGGGTGGGATGACGATCAGGTTCACGATGTCGGTCCGCTCGAGCGCGAAGAGGCCCTCCTTGGCGTCGGAGAGTCCGGTGCCGATGAAGTCGTCGTCGTCGAGGGCGACCCCGTCGGAGCCGTCGGCGAACGCCGTGCTCGACTGCGGGTCGGCCGCGGGTTCGATGTCGTCCCACACCGTCTGCCCGGTCGCGGCGTCGGCGTGCTCGTCGGGCCGCGCATCGCTCAGCGTGAGCGCTCGCGCCAGTACGGAGTCGTTCGCCAGCACCAGGTCGAGCCGTCTGGGGTGGTCCTCAGGCGTGACGACCACGTTGCGGTGCTCTTCGATCGCGCCCGTCGCACCGTCGCGTACGGTCAGGTTGAAGAGACTGTCGGCAGCCTCGCCGAGCGCGTCGTCCGGGTCGCGCGTGTCATGGTCGACCCGGACCCGGAGACGGTCGCCCCACACGCCCTCATCGGCGGCCTCGAGCACGAGGGGATCGGCCGTGCCGAGCGTAGCCGTCGATCTCGCCGGCACGTCCTCGGGTGGGTCGTCCTCGGTCTGCGCTGCGTGGAACAGGCGCACGACCACCGCGGTGCTTCCCCCATTGAGGAAGAAGTCCCGCACCGCGAACCCCAGCCGGCTCTCCTTCCAGAGGCCGCCGAACACGCGTTCGTACGCGCCGTAACTCGTCAGCGTGACCGGCCGGTTCACCGGGCCTCGAGGCGCCCGACCGACGAAGGCGGTCGCCGAGGTGGACACCCCGACGATCGTGCGGACGCCGCTCGGCACCTCCTCGATGTAGACGCCGGGATAGCTCACTTGCACGGGCATCGTCGTGCCTCCCCCCTGCACATACTCCGTCCGGGGTTCGGACCCGGACCTCCGATCGGACGGATGTCGCGGCCGCGCGTGCAGCGGCCGGACCCCCCTGGTCGTCCATGTCGAAGAACGGGCGCCGGTGGCGCTCGCCCCGAGCATCCCGCGCACGACACCCGCTGTCAAGAGCCCACGGCGTGTCGCTCGGCTGCAATCGAGGGTTGCGTGATAAGAGCGGTCAGTGCGGAGCTCATGATGGAAGCGGTCTGTGCGGAGCTCGCCGCTGTCGATCGACGGCATGCCTCACAGTCAGGCCATCGTGTCGGCGTGCCGATGCACGACCTTCCGCTGACCCCCCTCGCGGCGGTACACCCGCGTTGCGGGCTCTACTTGTCGACAAGTTGACGGGTTTCTCTCCCAGCGAAGGAGCCCGTGCGGCGCGCCATACGCGGATTCTATTCGCGGATGCCGCCGCGGGTGGCGCCTGCGGTGGTGCAGCACGCGACTCGTCAGGCGATCGACGGCGCGCCGAGTTGTTCGACCGCTTGGAGCGCGGCGCCCGTGCCGTCCTCCTGCGCCATCCGCTCGGCGACGGAGCGAACGGCCGACCCGTACATCGGCGCCGCGGCGAGCGCGTCAGCCAGACGCGCGGCGGTGAGCCGCCGCTGCGGGATCGGCGCCGGAGCGAGCCCGCGCCGATGCAGCATCGCACCCCAGAACGGTTGGTCGGCGATGAACGGCACCACGATCGAGACCGTGCCCGCCGCCGTCGCGGCCTGCACCGTGCCGATGCCGCCATGGTGCACCGCCGCGACTGCGTATGGCAGCACCGCCGCGTGGTCGACCGAGCGCGTCACGAGCACGTCGTCGCCGCGCAGGTCGCCGGAAACCTCGATGCCGCCGAGGCCGGTCGCCACGAGCAGCCGCACCCCGCGAGCGCGGGCCGCCTCGACGATCGCGCGTCCGCGCGGCTCCGGGTCGCCCGCCGCCATCGAGCCGAAGCCCGCGTAGACGAACGGTCCGCCGCGCACGAAGGCGTCGACGGCGGGGTCGAGCGTCGCGGCATCCGTCATGTCACCCGGAGTGCCATCCGACGTCGGCGACTGCCACGGCCCGGTCAGCACCACCGAGTCGGGCCAGTCGGCCGGTCGCGGCAGGATCGCCGGACTGATCGGCAGCAGCGTCGCCGCCGGCCGCGACGAGCGGCGCGGACGCGACACGCCCATCACCGACGCCGCCTCGTCGAGCTGGCGCCGGAACATCGCGCCGGCCGCCGACGCCGCGCGGTACGTGAGCGGGTTCAGCGGGCCCAGGCTGCGCGTCACCGTGCCGGCCGCGGGGAACTCGCGCGTCGGCGTCATCGCGGGCACCGTCTCGACGAGCACGTGCGGGATGCCGAGCGCATCCGCGATCAGCGGCGCCGACAGCACCTTCGGGTGCCACAGGATCACGTCGGGCCGGAACTCCCGCGCCGCGTGCGCCGCGTTCACGATCACGCCGCGCATCACGGGCCGCACCACCTCGCGCAGGTTGCGCATCGCCGCGAGTGGCGACACCCCCTGCGACTCGATCATCGCCGAGAAGTCGGCCTCCAGGCTGCGCACGTCGATGCCCGTCAGGTCGGCGCCCGACCTGTCGGGTACCGCAATGCGCACGGTGTGACCGGATGCCGCGGCGCGACGTGCGAGCGCCGCGAACGGTTCCACGTCGCCGCGTGACCCCGCGGTGACCAGCAGCAGCTTCATCGTGTCTCCTCCGTGGCGAGTCCGGCGGCGGCGAGGAGCCGGTCGTCGGTGGTGAGTCCGTGCGTGTAGAGCTCCGCGAGCGGCACGGCGATCCGCCGCAGCGCAATGTCGGCGTCGCCGCCCGCCCACGCGGTCAGCGGGCCGAGCACGAGGAACGGGGCGACGCCGAGCAGCACGAGCGCGGCGGCCTGCGCGTCGGGGTCGCGGGATGCGCGGAGCCATCCGCTCGCCGACCCCTCGGCGATCATCGCGCGCGCCACCTCGAGCAGGCGGTCGAAGAGCGCCTCGGATGCTGCGCCGCCATCGCCGAGCATGCGCGCCAGGTACGGACCGAACGTGCCGAGCACGACACCGAGCACGTCGGACGGCGACGCCGCGGCATCCTGCTTCTCGGCGATGAACTGCACGACGCGCGCGTCGCATTCCTCGCGGAGCGCCTGTTTCGTGCCGAAGTGATGGGTCACGAGGGCGGTGCTCACGTCGGCGTGCGAGGCGATGTCGCGCATGGTGGCGGCGTCGTAGCCGTGCGCGGCGAACCGGTCGAGCGCGCTTGCGACGATGCGCGCCCGTGCCGTGAGGTCGCGCTCGGGGATCGGGGCTGTATGCATGTACAGTATTCTGTCACAATGTACAGTCCGGCGCGACTGTGAGTGCGCTGCCGGATGCGCCGAACCCGCGTCATGAATTGCCGCGGTAGGCGCTGTGTGATGTGCGCTGCCGGATGCGCCGAACCCGCGTCATGAATTGCCGCGGTGGGCGGGGCTCGCCCTCGCCACGCACGCCGCGTGGGATCTCGCGCACTACCGCCGCGACATCATCATCAGCCGCTCGATGGCCCTCTGGTGCATCGGCCTCGACGTGTTCCTCGGAGTCGTCTGCATCACGCTCGGCACCGTGGCTGAGTCCGGCCGGGTGGATGACGGGGTGAGTCCGGTCGTCTTTCGGAGGGTCGGGCCTCAGGATGCGTCGTCGGCCTGTTCGGCGTCCGCCTTTGTCTCGGCGTCCGCGGCGTCTGTCTCGGCGTCCGTAGCGTCGGCGTCCGTGGCGTCGGTGTCGGCAGCGGCGTCGGCATCAGGGGCGGCGTCGCCCCGCGGCGGTTCGCCGCGAGGCACGAACAACTCGCCGAGGATCGGGTCGTCCTCGAACCGACCGAACGTCTCGTCGGGAGTCGCGTCGTCGGCGTTCCCGGTCGCATCCGACATGGGTTGATCTTAGGCCCGTCCGACCGCGACCGGGCGGTTCCTGCACACGAGCCCCGCGGAGTTCCCGCGGTGCGGCGAGTCCGCCGCACCGCCGCGCGCGCGTCGCGGGCCGCCGCGGCGTAAACCCGGGGCATCCGCTGGTGCCTTGGTGCCTTGGTGCCTTGGTGCCGTGGTGCCTTGGTGCCTTGGTGCCGTGGTGCCTTGGTGCCTTGGTGCCGTGGTGCCTTGGTGCCTTGGTGCCGTGGTGCCCTGGTGCCCTGGTGCCCTGACACGCGCGACCAAGAACGAACGCCCGGCCCTCATCACGAGGGTTGGGTGTTCGTCATGCGCCCACGGGCAGTTGCAGGAACACCTGTGCAGGTTGCGGGGAGCCGCGACATGACCGCGACGTGACCCACCGATTGCCCCCCGGTTCTTCCTGCAGGGCCCGTTCCGTAGACGAACCCGGAGCCGCCGGCGCCGGGCTACGCCCTACGCCCTACGCCACCGCGGTCTCAGCCGCGACCTCGTCGCCCGCCACCGACGCGTTTCCGGCGCGCCCGGCGAGGGCCGCGGCCATCCGAAGCACCGCCTCGCGCATGATCGGCCGCGGCATCGCGAAGACGAAGCGGGTGTAACCGATGGCCGCCTCGCCGCAGGCGGCGCCGTCGGTCATCGCAACGCCCGCGTGATCGCGGAACCACTCGCCGAGATCGCCGGTGAGCCCTGTCGCGCGGAAGTCGAGCAGAGCGATGTAGGTGCCCTCGGGCATGATCAGCCGCACGTCGGGCAGGTGCTCCGCGACGAGCTCCGCGAGGAGCCGGCGGTTGCCGTCGAGGTAGTCGACGACCGTGTCGAGCCAGCGGCCCCCGGCCGAATAAGCGGCGGTGTTGGCGAGCACGCCGAGCGTGGAGGTGCCGTGGCCGGCCCAGAATCCGAACGATTCCCACACCGCGGCATCCGTGTCGTTCGAGAGGATCACCTGGGCGCACTTGAGCCCGGCGAGATTCCATGCCTTCGATGCGGATGCGGCGGTGATGGTGTGCGAGGCGGCCGTCTCGGAGACCGATGCGTAGGGCACATGCGCGGCGGGGGAGTAGACGATCGGGGCGTGGATCTCGTCGGAGAACACGCGGCCCTGCTTCTCGTCGACGATGTCGGCGATGGCGAGTAGCTCGTCGCGGGTCGCGACGGTGCCGAGCGGGTTGTGCGGGTTGCAGAGCACGAGCAGCTCGCCGCCGTCGTCGAAGGCCCGGCGGAGCCCTTCAGGATCGATCACCCAACGGCCGTCGACCTCGAGGCTCGGCACCTCGATCACGCGCCGGCCATGCATCGGCGGCACCAGCAGGAACGGCATGTACGCGGGCGTCGGCACGATCACGGCCGAATCCGGCCGGGTGAAGCTCTTCATCGTCAGCTCGAACGCGGCGATCACGTCGGGCACATGCTGCACGCGGTCGGCCGGCACCTGCCACCCGTACGCGTCGGCGTACCAGTCGGCCGTCGCCTGGGCCAGGTCGGCCGCCAGCTGCGAGGGGAGGTACCCCGTCAGGCCCCGGTCGAGCGCGGACTTCAGCGCCGTGCTGATCGAGGGCGCAAGCCCGAAGTCCATCTCGGCGACGAACGCCCCGATCGTGTCGGGGAACATCGTCCACTTGACGCTGCCCGCGTCGCGGAGATCGTCTTCGGAGACGGAATCGAAGTCAACGGCTGCCATGGGGCTTTCCTCTCGGGGGTGCTCGGTCATTCGTCGTTGGCGCTTTCGGCCGCGGCCTCTGCCACTGCCTCGTCGGAGCCGGACAGCTCGTTCAGGTAGTTGTAGATCGTGAAGCGGCTCACCTCGAGCGACTCGGCGATCATCTCGACCGCCTCGCGCAGCAGGAAGAGCCCGCGGGCCTTCAGCTCGGCAACGACCTGCAGTTTGTGTTCCTTCTTCATCTGCGAGACGGGCAGCCCGACGGCCGAGATGGTCCGATGGATCAAGTACGACGCGAGCTCGTCGACGTCGCGCACGAACGTCTCCTTCGACTCCGCCGGAGCGGCCACTGCCACGGGCGGATCGCCCGGACGGACGCCGGCGACGGAGACCATGACGTCAGCGATCTGCTTGATCGCCATCCACGCCGAGATGTCGGTGTTGATGCACAACGCGGCGACGGGGTTGTTGGCGACATCCCGGATGATCATGGTCGACGAGCGCATCCGTCGACCGTCTGACAGCACCGTCTCATACCCGAGGTCGTGCTCCTGGAACCCTGTGACCGCCTGCTGGAGCAGCAGATCGGTGGCAGGGTCGCCGACGCGGCGGCCGGTCACATCGCCGAACACGGCGACGATGGAGTTCGGGAGCAGGCTCAG